>PDYJ01002372.1_pt1 | contig 10383 bp, 10 predicted proteins | sample 1430841 | NCBI WGS metagenome assembly PDYJ01 (sample SAMN07237672, study PRJNA390542) | Gut metagenome, whole genome shotgun sequencing project. | isolation source: fecal pellets | host: Mus musculus | place: USA: New York, NY | collected 2016-10 | reverse complement strand
CGAGCAATAAATGTCAATTTATCCTTTGTTTTTCAACACAAATATGAAATTAGGATTGGCGGTATTTCAGTGCATATTTCAGGCAACAAGTTTTCACTGCCTTTTCTTTTCCATTTATAATATACTACCTCATTATTGCACTATCTACTTCTCAATAATTATCTTCATTAATCACAAAAAACATAAATGGCGCAGTCGCCAAATATAGCTTCTTCGCCATTTATCCAATTCATCTATATTTTGTAATGTTGCGTCGTTAGAATCCCTTAATATTCGGAGCTATAATGAAATCCGTTTAAAAATTCATTGCATTAAGATACAGTGCTGTACCTCCTTCGGGGCGTGGTATAAGAATTGCGGTTCGGAGGGAATTTAATGCCTCGTCTGAAATATATCCTATCAAGGCTCCGGTAAAACCTGCATAAGCCGAATCGGAGAATATTATTATTCTGTTTGTGTTTTTTGACTCGGGCTTTGCAAATATTGCGAAAATGCTGCTGTCAGTCATCTTGCACTGAATTATCTCAGCTGCCGGCAGCTCACCGATGATTTTATATATGGCGTTGCCGTACACTCCTGTTTGGCTACCCTTTTCGCCATCCCATATAAGCAAACGGCCGTTTGTAACTCCGATAGAGCCAAAATCATTGTGACCGCTGATTTCTGTGCCCTCAACACCTTTCATTTGGGGCATTGCCTTAATTGATTCAAAGGCTTCTTCGTAAGTCAGGGCATTTGCAGACACAGCCATCCCAAATACCAGAGCAAGTAAAAGTAGAATTTTTTTCATAATAGTTTTTCTATTAAAACATTCTTGCTCAGCGTATTGTTTTGATTTTTCATCTATCAACGTCAAGAATATTTTTTACCGTTCATCAAACAAGCCTTTAAATAAATCAGCATAGATCTTGATGCTTTCAAGTTCTGTCCACGGGCGTACTTGTGCCGGAATAGTATCGAGGTCATATATCCTGGCGCCTTTTATGGAAAGAAGGAACGGCGAGTGTGTTGCAATGATAAACTGACATCTGAAGAACCGGGCATAGTCCGAAATCATTTTGGCAAGTTCATTCTGAAACTTTGGCGACAGGCTGTTTTCGGGTTCATCAAGTAGCACCAAAGTACCCTCGGTAATATTGCCTTGAAAATAATCGAATGCCAACTCACCATTGCTTCGGGCCTCACTATAGTTTTCAAGAGCGCGATAAATCCAACGGTCATAACTCCAGATATACCCTGGATTACCGTCAGGATTGTCGAAGAAACGTTCATATAGTTCAGGGTTGGCATTATGTATATGCTCCTTTACTTTCTCATTGTGCCGGCGTGTCTTGATAATTCCGTGCATCACTTCTTCGCTTCTGATAAAACGGCTATCCGCCGGGATATCGCAATGATTATTAAACGGTGCTGTAACTGTATATGTGCAAGCTTTGATAAAGGGCAACAAAGTTTCAGCATCATTTCCTCGGTCGAGCATCTGCACACATAGTTTTCGGGCTATGATGTTCAGCAATGTAGACTTACCCGAACCATTGCCACCATAGAATATGGTTATTGGAGCAAACTCTATTTCGTTTAATTCTTTTGGCTCAAGTACGTTGTAAGGATAACCTACTTTTGCTCCCATAGCCGGCAAACTGAAACTTTCAAGATAAATGTTATATGCACTCATTGTAAGTAATTATACATTTCGGTAAGTAAGCAGTGGAAAAGTCAACTTGACTTCACCCTCTCAAAAATAATAGAAGTTTTTAACTGCAGAAAGATCATTTATGAATGTCTTGTTATCAGATAAGATTTCCTGGTAGGTCAAAGGTGTGTCCAATACCGTCAGTGGTTTGCAGTTTGTTCCACAATATTCATGGATAGCTGCCATTATTTCCGGACTATTTGAAAAAATACGTTTATACAGATCCATATAGGCATCATATTCCTCCATTCCCACTCCCACAGAGCATGGATTGTAAATTATGGTTCCGTATATAAACTCCGTAGCATCGCTATAAGCGCTGCGATATTCGCTCTGATACCACAATGGATAGTTAATATCAGACTTAACCTCAGCCGGACCTTTGACAATACCAATCAAATGAGAAACAGACTGTTTTATACCCTCAATATAGGTTTTATCCTGTGCCGATAACACTACACCCCTGTCGGTTTTAGACGCTTCGATATTACCCTCATTTAAAGCAGCTTGTATTCTATAATCTGAATACAACGGTATATATCCCTTACCATACGTGGCTTTGCGTGTTGTTCCTCCAATATATTCGGTCAACTTCGATTCAAGGAATAAAAGCGTCTTTTTATCCACCGACTGCAGGACAATATCAACACACGAAGCGCGCCTTACCACCCTATTCCTCACTTCAAAAAAAGCTCGGTCATATTCCTTATCGCCAATCGTGATTGAGGGGCGACTGTCATTACCGGTTCTACTGAAAAGAGGATGAAACACAAGCAAGGGCAGCAACGCCGATGATGCTACAGAGTTTATCTTACCTCGTTCTTTTCCAAGCCCATCCGCAGCAATTTTGAATGCATCGTTGAAGCGGTCTTTGTCTTTAATAGCGAAAAGCGATACAAACCGGTCTGAAATATCAGCTCCTGATGTATTTTCAAAGAACAGCGGAGATTGTGATTTTGAGAAAGATAGACCACCCTGAAGATTAGCGGCTAACTTTCGGGCAAATTCAGTAACTTTTTTCATATTCTGTAAGAGCATGTTTTAATTCTGACTGCAAAATTAAATTCAAAGTGTCTCAAAAAAACGATAGAACTTAGAAAATTTTCTCTCTTTTTGAAAAAAACAGTATCATTGTCTTAAATTTTCAATTGAAACAGCAATATATTTTTTACTGATGTATCGCAAAATGCTTTATGTTTGTATTAATTTTGCAGTGTAAGTTAATTACTATTTATAAGAAAACTTCGCCATTAGTGCATCAGACAGGTGTGGCGGGCGGTAGGATTTTCGAATACGCAATTATGATAATACGATTATGAAACTGATAGACGGATATGACGTGAAGATTTTCACTGACAACATTGAAGATGGTGCGTTGGAGCAGATCAGACAACTGCTCTCGATTGATGTGTTTTCTGACAAGAAAATACGAATAATGCCCGACGTTCATGCCGGTGCCGGGTGTGTAATAGGATTCACCGGCGACCTTGGCGATAAGGTAATTCCCAACATCGTGGGTGTTGATATAGGCTGCGGCATGCGCATTCTTAATCTCGGGAAAGTTTCAGACATTGATTATCATGCTTTCCATGAACATATCATAGGCAATGTGCCCTCGGGCAAGATAGTACGCGAAGATCGTTTCGGATTCAAACCTTGGTCAATGATGAAATGGAGATATATCGCGAGGCCAAGAGCCTTGTATCTGAGCTTTACTGCTATCGTGAGTTGAAAGACACGGGGCGTATCAACAAAAGCATCGGTTCGCTGGGCGGCGGCAACCACTTCATAGAACTCGATAAGGATGATGAGGGCAATGTGTATCTTGTTATACACACCGGCTCTCGCAACCTTGGCAAACAAGTTGCCGAAATATATCAGGCCCGTGCCATCAAGCACATGACCGAGGGTGCCGACGAGTTTGAGGAAGCCATAAGACATACAATCGAGGAATACAAGGCAGCAGGGCGGCGTTCGGAGCTTCAAGACGTAATAAAGAGAATGCGCAAGTCGAAGCAGCAAGCCGAGCCTACCCTACCCGCGACCTGTGCTATCTCGAAGGTGAAGCACGCTATAATTACCTGCACGATATGCGAATCTGCCAGCGATGGGCAGTTCTCAACCGTAAGCTCATATCTGTTTTGCTGCTGAAATTCTTTCCCGAGGTCAATATCATTGAAGAATTTGAGAGCGTACACAATTACATCAGCGACGACAATATCATACGCAAAGGATCTATATCAGCCGCCATGGGCGAGCGTTGCATCATACCGCTCAATATGCGCGACGGATCATTGCTCTGCACGGGCAAAGGCAACCCCGACTGGAATAGCTCCGCACCCCACGGAGCCGGACGAGTACTCAGCCGCACCCAAGCCTACCAACAAATCACAATGGAAGACTTCGAGGCGTCGATGGCCGGAATATACTCTGAAAGCGTCAACGACTTCACCCGCGACGAATCGCCCATGGTCTACAAACCGGCCGATGAGATTATTGCCGACATAGGCGATACAGTAAACATCGACACCATCATCCGCCCGATATTCAACTTCAAGGCATCGTAAAGTTAAAAATTGTTCGGAGCAAAAGGGAACCACGAAGAATGTCAACACCCTTTTTCGAAAATATTTCCCTAAAGGAATCGACTTCAGTCATGCAGAATAAAGGCAATACCTCCAATAATGACTTATTAGATGAATATATTCGCAATGTTGGCGTAAAATGAAACTCCGACACATAAAAAACTCAGTTTTTTCTACCCTAAAAGTCGAGTTCTTCAAACAAATCGCTAATTTTGCAGTTGCCGGTTGAACATTCGAGCCTGTCCCGCCAAATTGTCACCATGCACGGTGGTATATTGCAGATTGATCCGAATCACGATAAAGGTTCGAAATTTATGGTTTCATTACCTTGTCACTATCATGAATAACAGCCGGTGCTAAAATATTGCTTTATATGAATCTTCAGAAGCATATCGTAATAATCAATGGTGTTGATAAGACACATCAGGTTGAGTCGATAAGGCTTGACGGCTACAGGTATGCCATTAAATTCAATAATTCTGATAAGGTTTACTTCTACTCTGATGATAAGATTGAATGGCTTACAAATCCGTTATCTGTAAACCTGAATAATTGCAAAATCCTTATAAAAGGCAAACATGAGAATAATGTGACGGCTGTATTTATGTTTATGTCAGAATATTCAAAATATTATGCCATAACCTTTAACGAAGAATTCACTAATCATTATACGGAGAGCGAAGTAAATATACGCCGTTCGTGCCTTACCGGACTTGCGGCCGATGTTTTCGATTACATGCGTCAATGTGCCTCAATAAATACTCTTGGCGTGAACGAAGAAGATGATGAAGTATCCTGCGGAATATTATCCTCTATTTATTCCAAAATCGACAGTGTTGATGAGGATACTGCTGCCGCGGTATATCTTAATCCTCGGTCGGGTATAAGACAACGGATATGTGATACCCCCATATTTCCGTTTGAGTGCAACGCAAGTCAGGAACGTGCAGTAAGAACTGCTCTCTCCAATCAAATCAGTGTAATTCAAGGCCCTCCGGGAACGGGCAAGACACAGACGATTCTCAACATTATCTCAAACCTTCTTATAGCAAAGAAATCAATCTTGATTGTTTCCAATAACAATTCAGCAACTGAAAATATATTGGAAAAACTTGCTAAAAACGGACTCGGTTTCCTTGTCGCCCCCTTGGGTAAAAAAGAGAATAAAGAGGCTTTCATAGCCAATCAGCCCCCAGTGAATCCGTCACTGCCGTCATGGCGCGAAACGCCTGAAGAACTGATGTGTGCAGCTTCTGTTGTAAAGTCAATCCTTGAACAGCTCAAGGATGTCTTTGAAAAGCAGGAAAGGCTCGCTCTTTGCCGTCAGGAATTATCCGAAGTTGAAATTGAGAAATCTCACTTTGAACAAGAAAATGAACTCAAGCTCAGTTTCAAAGATATAAAATCCACCTCTGACAAGATTCTTAATATTTTAGCAAAGACAAAAGACTATGCCGGAGAATACCTGCACGATACAGGAGGGCTGCCAAAACGTTTCAGAAAACTGCTTAATAAATTGAGTCTTGAACTGCGCCTTCGGTTTAAATTCGGTATAAAAACAAAGTTATCTGATACGAATCTGTCCCATGTTATCAATCGGCTCGAATGGATGTTCTATATCAGCAGGATACATGAATTGAAATACGAAATAGATTTCATAGAAGAACATCTGTCACAGCTTGATGCCAAAGCCATGATAAAGTCTTTGGCAGATCGTTCAATGACTATTCTTAAAGACACCATCGCCCGAAGATATAAGGCAGAACGTCCGACTATCCTTTCGGTAAGCGACTTATACCATAACGGAGAGACGGTATTAGAAAACTATCCCATCGTACTGAGCACAACCTTCTCGGCCAAAACGTGTTTCAAAAGCGATATTCTTTTTGACTACGTGATTATGGACGAGGCTTCGCAAGTATCAGTTGATACCGGATTATTAGCCCTTACATGCGCCAAAAATGCGGTCATAGTCGGCGATATAATGCAGCTGCCGAATGTTGTGAAAGATGAAAACAAAATTAAACTTGGTGAAATACGTAAATACATCTCTGTACCTGACTCATACGATGCCGCGGCACACAGCTTTCTGAGTTCAATTATTGCTGCAATTACCAATGTACCTCAAACGCTCCTACGCGAGCACTATCGTTGCCATCCCGACATCATAAACTTCTGCAACCAAAAATTTTATGGTGACAATTTGCTCATAATGACAAAGCGTAATGACAATGACAAACATCTCATTGCCCTAACCACTGTCAAGGGACAACACTGTCGCGGTTATTATAACCAACGCGAGATTGATGCTGTCAAACTTGAATTGATGCCACTTATTGATGACCTCGACTCTACCGGCATAATTGCACCTTACAACAGTCAGGTTGACCAATTTCGCGCTCAGATTCCCGAAATAGAAACAGCTACAGTTCATAAATACCAAGGTCGCGAAAAAGACACAATTATCATGAGCGTGACTGATGATTACATTACCGCATTTGCCGATAATGCCAATCTTCTGAATGTGGCCGTATCCCGTGCAAAAAATAAGTTCTATCTCGTGGTGACGGGGAATGACCAAGAACTGAAAGGAAACATCCACGACCTGCTCGGCTATATAAAATACAGGCAAGGCACTGTCATACAAAGCAAGTTACGGTCAATCTACGATTATCTGTTCACTCAGATAGAAGTTAACAAGACTGAAAGCGTATCGGAATACACCTCGGAGAACTTGACTTTTGCTTTAATTGAAAAAATCAGGGAGTCATATCCTCAGCTGTCGCATATAAAGGCTATATGCCATTATCCTATGCGCAGTCTTATCAGAGACTTGACAGGATTGACAGAAAGAGAAGCAAAATATGCCACGCATCCGGCCACACATATTGATTTCTTAATAATCAACCGTGTCAGCAAAGAGCCTCTGCTTGCTATCGAGACCGACGGCTACAGTTATCACAACGAAACGACAAATCAATATGAGCGCGACCGCCTTAAGGATCATATCCTCGAAGTTTACGGTCTGCCTTTGCTGCGATTGTCTACCGTAGGCCACAGCGAGGAACAACAAATAGTTAGCAAACTCCTATCCGACTGATCTTCACAGCGAGTCTATGAAACTGTCGGCTTCGGTTCTTGAGCCGAAGCGGATAAGTGCTTTATCGAAAGCAGACAGTTGTCTGTTGATTTCCGGTACAATGTCGCGCGGAAAATCTATAATCCATTGCAAAAACTCAGGGTCGAGTACGTCATCAGTCCAAGGCATATCCACACGTTCTTTTCCAAGACGTGATTTTGCACCTTCGATACATTCTTCCAATGGAATATCAAAGAAAAATACAGTATCGCACTGCTCAAGCCTTAATGGCAGTGTACGGGCATAGTTGCCGTCGAGTATCCATCGGTCTTCAGCCATGATTTCAGCCAGACGTTTATCTAACTCATCACGTCCTGCAACAGTTCGGTCAGGTCGGTGCCATATCATGTCAAGATAATAAAGCGGTAAACCGGTTTTTGCAGCAAGTTTGCGGCTGAATGTACTCTTACCGGAACCGGGGCAACCTATTACAATCACTTTATTCATCATCGCGCTGATTTATAAGTCAATAACATACAAAACGTGGCGGCATAGCGGAGAATCAGCAGTGAGTTTCGGGTGATCAAACTCGCCAATCTTTTCCATGCCTGTTTTTTGCATCACACGCTCTGAGGGCTTGTTAATCACGGCGGTAAAAGAATACAATTGCCTTATCCCATAAGATTTAGCGAGCCGCAGCACTTCTACGGCAGCTTCTGTGGCATATCCTTTGTTATGGACATCAGCAGCCAAGCGCCAGCCTATCTCCACACCCGGGGTGAAGTCGGCTTCAAAACCAATCTCATGCAATCCTACATATCCGATGAATTCTCCCGAATCTTTCAGTTCCACGGCATACAGCCCCCACCCTTTTCTTACAAATTCTTCTTGAATCCTATCATAGAACGCTTCAGTCTCATCCTCAGTCAACGTGGCAGGAAAAAACTTCATTACACGAGCATCCTTGTTAATGGCTGCAAACAATGGCAAATCCTCAGGCTTCCATGAGCGAAGTCTCAATCGTTCAGTTTCGGCAAATATGGTAATCGGTCTTAGCATACACAAAGTTAATCAAATTTAATGATTAACGATACCGTTTAATTAAAAAACACCAACCGAAATCACAGAATCATAAACTTGCCATATACTGCGAGGGGGTCATGCCGGTATGTTTCTTGAACATACGGCTGAAGTGTTGCGGATATTCAAAACCAAGGTCGTATGCCACTTGCGATATATTACCCGATGCCAAAAGCCTGTTTTTTGCGATTCGTATTATATGCTCGCGTATAAAATTGCTTGCATTCTCACCTGTGGTCTTTTTAAGCAGATCGCTGAAATAGTTTGGCGACATGCACAGCTTTTCAGCGAAATACTGCACTCCCGGTATACCGTGAGCCAACTGTGCGCCGCTGTCAAAGTATTCATTGAGCAGGGCGCTGAGCTTTACCAATATATCGTCGCTTGACCGACGTATCCGGCTGAACTGACGGCTGTATGCCCGGTTGCACAAATGCAGTATGGCCGATATATAACTGATGATTATCGCATTCTGTTCATTATCAAGCGGCTTATATATCTCAGCACGTATGTCCTTTATCAGATTCACTATAATCTCTCGTTCATCCTCTTGCAGAAACAAGGCTTCGTTGGCACTGTAATCAAAGTACGAGAACTGCCTCATCTCTTTTTCGAGATAAGTTCCGGCAATCAGTTGGGGATGAAACAACAGTGCCCAGCCATCAATGTCGATAAGATCGCCCGGATCTTCGCGCCCCCCTATCTGCCCCGGTGCCACACATATCAGGCTGCCTGATGCAGCCCCGAAACCTCCGAGTCCATAGCTAAGGTCTTCGCGTACCTTACTGTGCAGAAACAACCCGTAAACTCCGTAATTATTCAGGCTGGAGTGTATGGGCGACACCTCTGCGAAATCCACCACACCCACCAGCGGATGCCGGCTTTCGGCACCTACATACGACAAATAATCTGCCGGTAATATTGACTTTAAGGATGTTCTTCATAGATGTGCAAATGCGAAGTTACAAAATTTATGCAACATTTCCTACCAAGGTAATACAGAACAGTTGATTTTGGTTATTAATACAATAATTTTTGGTAATTATGCCTGTGGATTACTGTGTAATTTTGCATCAACAAAGCTCAACCTAAAAATAATGAAATCAAACATAATTTTGTCAGCAGTGCTCACTCTCGGCACTATGGCAGCAGAAGCTAAAGACATGAATAACCCGAATACAAACACATCGTTCGCTCCGGTTGAAAAACTTGAGCTGACTAAGGAATGGGACAAGGTGTTCCCTAAAAGCAACAAGGTAGAACATTCAAAGGTGCTTTTCGTCAACCGCTACGGAGTGACTCTCGCCGCAGACATGTATAAGCCTAAAGATTCAAATGGCAAATTGGCCGCAATAGCCGTAAGCGGACCCTTTGGAGCCGTAAAGGAGCAATCATCAGGCCTGTATGCGCAGCAATTGGCCGAACGTGGTTTCCTTACCATTGCATTCGACCCTCATTCACAGGTGAGAGCGGAGGCATGCCCCGCCGTGTGGCCTCGCCGGATATTAATGTGGAGGATTTTTCAGCTGCCGTTGACTATCTCGTTAACCTCGACGGTGTCGATTCAGAAAAAGTAGGCATACTGGGCATTTGCGGCTGGGGCGGCATAGCCATTCAGGCTGCTATAAACGACCCTCGCATCAAGGCCACCGTTGCCTCTACCATGTACGACATGACCCGAGTAAACGCCAACGGTTACTTTGACAGCGAGAACTCTGCACAACAGCGTAATGCCAACCGTGCGGCAATGGCTGCCCAACGCTCGGCTGACTTCAAAAACGGTTCATATCGGCGAGGCGGCGGTGTGGTAGACCCTCTCCCTGAAGATGTTCCGCAGTTTGTAAAGGATTACCACGACTACTATAAGACCGAACGCGGCTACCACACACGCTCGGGCAACTCAAACGATGGCTGGAACGTGACTTCAAACCTGCCGTTCCTTAACT
>PDYJ01002401.1_pt1 | contig 10394 bp, 7 predicted proteins | sample 1430841 | NCBI WGS metagenome assembly PDYJ01 (sample SAMN07237672, study PRJNA390542) | Gut metagenome, whole genome shotgun sequencing project. | isolation source: fecal pellets | host: Mus musculus | place: USA: New York, NY | collected 2016-10 | reverse complement strand
TTTTCGCGCTCTACTCGCTCAGCGTGGCTTTCTATATGCCTACCGTGGCGCTCTCCTACTCGGTGGCCTACTCGGTTTTGGAGCGAAACGGCCTCGACCCCGTGAAAGCGTTCCCGCCCGTTCGCGTGTGGGGCACGGTCGGATTCATCTGCTCGATGCTGCTGTGCGACTTCTCGGGATTCCAGATGAACAGCGCGCAGTTCCTGCAATGCGCCGTTCTGGGCTTGGCGCTCGCCGCTTACGCCATGACGCTGCCCGCGTGCCCCGTCGACGCTTCGGCGAACAAAAAGGGTATGATCGACGCTCTGGGATTGAGGGCCTTCACGCTCTTCAAGGATAGCCGCATGGCGATGTTTTTCATCTTTTCGATACTGCTGGGCGTGTCGTTGCAGATAACCAACGGCTTCGCCAATCCGTTCATATCGTCCTACCGCGACGTGCCCGAGTTCGCATCGACCTTCGGCGCCAACCACGCCAACGCTCTGATCTCGCTGTCGCAGGTCTCGGAGACGCTCTGCATACTGCTCATCCCCTTCTGCCTCAAACGATTCGGAATCAAGCGCGTGATGCTCATCGCCATGCTGTCGTGGGTGCTGCGCTTCGGGCTCTTCGGACTGGGCAAACCCGGGCGAAGGCGTGTGGATGTTCGTTCTCTCGATGATCGTCTACGGCGTGGCGTTCGACTTCTTCAACATATCGGGATCGCTCTTCGTGAACGAGCAGACCGACGTAGCGATCCGCTCCTCGGCGCAGGGTCTCTTCATGATTATGACCAACGGAATAGGCGCGACGATCGGAACGCTGGGCGCGCAGGCGGTGGTGAATCGGCTGGTGTACAACGGCTCGCAGGGAGTGGAGCAAATCGCGGGATGGCAAAGCGCATGGCTCATCTTCGCGGGGTACGCGTTAGTGGTAGCCATACTGTTCGCGATATTTTTCCGTTACGAATATACGCCCGACTCGAAAAAATAAAGCGTTCGAGACGGGCTCGCCGATCGCGAGTCGTAATAATATAAGGTATACCCTACTCCCTCTCCACGATCATGCCGCCCATGTCGGGCCACGAATTGTAGAAACGCTCTATGTAGTCGCGCTCCTCGGCGGTGCACCCGACCATAAGTTTCATTTCGGCGTCGCGCTTGTCCAGATCGACCGTACAGATGACTGCATCGAGCCGCCGCGCGGGATCGCTGCCGAGCCACACATCCACCCCTTCGCCGTCGGTAGAAGTGGTCCCCGCCAAATATCCGTAATCCAGCGCATAGACTATCTCGGGAAACCGCGGATGCCGCGACCCGCGCGGACGATCCACCACGATCTCCGACCGCTCCAGCAACTCGTCCAGCCGACGCCAGAAAGTATCGTCACGTTTCATCTTCACAACTCTTTTTCTCGCTCGGCAACTCGGCCGCATCGTCGTCCGCGCCGTCGGTCTCGTCCAATAGGCGTTGCGACTGACGCTTCGCGGTCGGCAATCCCAACTTGCGCAACCGCTCGCCCGTACGTACTATGTTGTTCTTGCCCGTGTGCAGACGCTTGTACGCCTCGTCGTACTTGGCGCGGGCCTGCTCCAAGCTCAGCCCAACACCCTCCAGCGCCGAGGTAAACGCCACGAGCTGCTCGTAAAGCGCCACGCCGTATTTTATGATATTCTCGCGATTGCGCGACTGATCGTCGCGACGCCACAAATCGTCAACCAGCTTCAGCAGGGCGAACAGATTGGTCGGCGACGACACGATTACTTTCTTCTCGTAAGCATCGCCCCAAATCGCGCCGTCGGCCTGCAACGCCGCCAAAAAGGCAGGCTCGTTGGCACGAACATTATCACGAAGTCGGGCGACTGCATCAACCGCTGATACTCCTTGCGTCCCAGCTCGTTGACGTGTTGCCGCACCGAAGCCACATGAGCCGCCGAGGCCGCCTTGCGTTCGGCTTCGGTCTCCGCCGCAACCCAATTCGCATACGCCGTGAGCGACACTTTCGAATCTATCACGATCTGCTTGCCTCCCGGGAGGTACAGCACCACGTCGGGCCGCAGATTGTTGCCCTCGGCATCCTTCACGTTGAGCTGCGTATCGTAATGCACGCCGCGAATGAGATTCGAGTTGTCCAATATCGTCTCCAGTATCACCTCGCCCCAGTCGCCCTGCACCTTCGAATTGCCCTTGAGCGCATTGGTGAGGTTGGTCGTCTCGGTGGTGATGCGCTTGTTGAGCTCCATCAAACGCTGCAACTCGTTGCGCAACTCGCCGCCCTGCTCGGTCTGACGCGAATATATCGTCTCCACACGCTCGCGAAAGTCGCGGATATTATCCTTGAACGGCTTCAGTATCACATCCATCGACTCGCGGTTCTCCTCCTTGAACCGACGGCTCTGCTCGCCGAGCACGTCCCCCGCCAACACGCGGAACTGCTCGCGCAACGCCTCCTCCATCTCCTGCTGCGAACGCACCTTGTCCGCCACGGCGCGTCTCTCGGCCGCAAGTTCCGTCTCGGCCTTCACGCGCGCCATCTGCTCGCGTTCGCGCATGGCGCGCTCCCCGTCGCGCGCCGACAAAGCCTCCAAACGGGCCGCCACAGCTTCGGCGCGCGCCTGCTCGGCCGCACGGCGCTCTCCGCCGCCGATGCCGCCGCAGCCTCCGACTCCCGCACGCGCCGACGCGCCGCGGCAACCATATTGGCCAACACAACACATGCGACGGCCAACGCCGCCGCAGCTATCATATAAAATATATCCATATCATTACACGCGCCCTACTCGCGGATCATCCGCAATTGAGGCATTATCTTATTATTATCCTCGCACTTCCCGCTGTTCGCCGACGGCGGCAGAACTGCGCGAGCCCCGAGCGAGCAGCAGTCCGCCGCAGTGGGGCGGCGGCGAACTGCCGATATCGCTCTGCGATATCGAAATTTCGACAGAAAACGCAAGCCCTTAGCCTACTTAATATCGAAATACTCCTTGTAACGATCGTACAAATGCCCCGCCTGCAAATACGCCGACTGCGGGCTCATGAAGTGCGAGAACTCGAAGGTTATCGCCTTGTCGTACCCCGCCCGCTTCGCCGCTTCGAGCTTCATTCGCAACTTGTCGAACTTTATGGGCAGGAATTTTATGGGCATGTCGCGGTCGAACGTCTCGGCGTTTGTCCAGCACTTCATGCCGTATTTGTCGGCCAGCCGCTTGTTCACCTCGAAGAAGGCATCCAACTCGTCATAGTCGATGTGTCCGTCCTGAAACGCGCAGGCATCCACCACGTCGTGTATGCCGTCGAAAATCTCGTCCCACTCGCGCTCGTGCTCCGCGACCGACACCGCCTGCTCCTTGGTCAGGTCGCCCGACCCAGCCCACACGGCCTTCTTGCCGTCGATCCACGGCGATATGAATGTCGGCAAACCGCCCGACACCTCCTTGCACTGCCGCCCCATGTCGCGGAACGCCCCTATGGCGCCTTTGGTGCTGCGGCTGATCTCGCCGCTTATGTACCACCCGCCGAAACTCTTGTAACGGCTGCCGTACATCTCCCACACCTCATCGATAACATGCTTGTTGTGCTCCACCTCGCTCGACAGATCGCCCGTATCCCAATAACGGCCAGAATCATAGAGTCCGAAATAGAACTTCATGCCGTACTTCTCGGCCAGCCGCAGAAACATGTCCACCAAATCGACCGACGGCATATAACAACCCTGCTTCAGCAGATAAGGCGAGGGTAGGTTATGAACTTGCGATATCCCGAACGGATCTCGATCACCGTATCGATACCGATCGCCTTCATGTAACGGAAATCGGCATCCCACTCCTTCTCGCCCCAGTTCTGGTGAGGGATATCGTGCGAAATCTCATCCAAGAAGGCTCCAGTGATGGGCAGTCCGTCGGCCTTGGGCACTATCAATCGGCTCTGCGGCTCGCGCGCAGCCGTTTCGAGCGCAACCGCTGCGGATTCGACCTCCGCGCAAGCCTCCGCACTCCGTCCGGCGGCTGACGCCACGGCGGGCACGGCCACCGTCGACGCAGCCGCGGCCGCCACTCTCTTTATGAAGTCTCTTCTGTCGATCCTGCTCATCGTATCATCGTTTGACTCTTATTTTCAGTAAGAGGGGTATGTAAAATTTTCGCCGCCGACCCCCGTCGCCCGACAGCCCTATAACAAATATAGGAATATTTTCCCGAACCGTCAAATATTATCGAATATTTCGCAAAACGCCGCTCCGAAATTTATTTCGGCGGTCCGCCCGATTTTACGTATTCGCATGCCGCCGCCCGCAAAGCCCGCATGGCGGGCGAATGCGAACAGTGCACGAGGCTGTCCCCTAAAACCCCTGCTCCCGTCTCCGCCGTCGACCCGACGGATCTTACGACCGACCTGCCGAAATTCCGAGATCGCGCCGCTCGACGACATGCCCCGCCGCAACCGATCCTCGCTCCGCAAAGCGGATATTTCGCCCCATTCCACCCCTTCCGACAGCTCCGATCGGCCCGCGCGGCAAAAAAGGGGACATGACACATCCGTTTCCACTTTGACCGATTAGTCGCATTACATGCAACATTCGTTGTATTTTATTAGGGGGGGGGCTTTTTAATTTTGCAATAAACTAAAACGATCTAAAACCTATGTAAAAACAACCGTAAAACCCCGAACCGCTTTTTCGAATCCGGTTCGGCTTAAATTGAAACCTTTAACTTTTAACCAACAACTATGAATGTAAAAAATTACTTTCTCGTCAGTTTGCTGACACTCGGGTTGATCGGCATGCCTAACGCCATGCAGGCCGCCCGCAGCGAGGCCGTCGCGCCGTCTCAGCAGGCAAAAGACACCCGCACCGTAACCGGTACGGTCGTCGACTCCTATAACGGCGAAGCCATCATAGGAGCTTACGTGCAGGAGAAGGACAACCCGAACAACGTCGTAACGACCGACGTAGACGGAACTTTCGCCATCAATGTATCGAAGAAAAAGGCAGGCATCGAAGTGTCGTACGTGGGCTATAAAACCGCCACTTTCGACGTCACGGGCATGACCGATATCCAAATCAAGCTCGAAAGCGACAACGCCCTCGAAGAGGTAGTCGTAGTCGGCGCGGGTACGCAGAAGAAGGTCTCGATCACGGGTGCCATCACCTCGGTCGACGGCGAGCAGCTGCGCATGCCCACCTCGTCGCTCACGGCAGGTCTCGCGGGTAAGCTCGCGGGCGTGATCCAGATGAACAGCTCGGGCGCCCCGGGTTCTACCTCGGATTTCTACATCCGCGGTATCGGCACCTTCGGCGGCCGCGCCACTCCCCTCATCCTTTTGGACGACGTGGAGATCTCGGCGGGCGACCTCAACCGCATTCCCCCCGAGACCATCAAGACCTTCACCGTGCTTAAGGACGCATCGGCGACGGCCATCTACGGCGTGCGAGGCGCCAACGGCGTTATGATCGTCACCACCAAGACGGGTTCGCAGAACACCAAAGCCAAGATCGGCGTTACGGTCGAGAATTCGTTCGTGTCGCCCATGAAGATGCCCCAGTTCGTCGACGGCGCCACTTGGATGGAACTTTACAACGAAGCTCAGATGGCCCGCGGCGCTGCTGTAGGCAAATATTCGCAGGAGATAATCGACTACACGCGCAGCGGCATCAACCCGATGGTCTACCCTAGTGTCGACTGGCAGGACGTGATGTTCCGCAAGATGAATGTCAACCAGCGCGCCAACATCAACATTCAGGGCGGCGGTAACCGCGTGTCGTATTACATGTCGTTGCAGTTCAACCACGATACGGGTATCGTGAACGCGCCGAAGAACTATATGTACAACAACAACATCCAGAATTACGACTACGTATTCCAGAACAACATCTCGTACCAGCTCACCAACACAACCACTGTCGACCTGCACATGAACGCGCAGATCTTCCAGCGCAACGGCGTTACGGAAAACGTGAACGACTTGTTCAGCTACGTTCAGTTGACCAACCCCGTCATGTTCCCCGCCTACTTCCCCGCGCAGGAGGGCGACACCCACATACGCTTCGGTAACGCCATCCTGACGGACGTGCGTCGTCGTACCAACCCCTATGCGGCCATGATGGACGACCACACGCAGAGCAAGTACAACACTCTGAACACCTCTTTGAAGATCAACCAGAAGTTCGACTTCATCACCAAAGGTCTGGAACTTACCGCTCTTATCAACTTCAAGAGCTACGCCGCCACGAGTTTCACGCAGGGTCTGGCTCCCTACTATTACCGGGTGGTCGACGGTTCTTGGGATCCCGCCAATCCCGAGGCTTACGATATCGAGATTCTGGGCGATCCGGGTAACGACTACGTTACCGAGAGCTGGAGCAGCCCGGGTACCGACAACACCTTCTACTTCGACGCCCGTCTGAACTACAACCGCACTTTCGGCAAGCACACCGTCGGAGGTCTGTTGATGCTCATGATGCGCTCGTACCAACCCGCTCAGGCTTTGCCGCAGCGTAACCAAGGTCTGTCGGGCCGCGCCACTTACGACTTCGACCAGCGTTACTGGTTAGAGTTCAACTTCGGTTACAACGGTACCGAGCGTCTGGCCAAGGGCGACCGTTTCGAGTTCTTCCCCGCGGTATCGGCCGGTTGGGTATTGAGCAACGAGAAGTTCTGGGAGCCCATGAAAAAGGTCGTGGATTACCTGAAACTCCGCGGATCGTACGGTCTGGTAGGTAGCGACGGTTTCGACGGCAACCACTTCGTATACTTCGACACCATCACCATCAACGGCGGCGGCACCTATGTTACGGGTCCTTCGACCAGTCTGGGTCACAACAACACTCAGCACGCGATAGGTGGTTACGCCATGAGCGACGCTTCGTGGGAGCGCGTCAAGAAGCTCAACATCGGTATCGACGCATCGCTCTTCAACCAGTTCAACATTACGGCCGAGTACTTCAAGGACAAGCGCGACCGCATCGCTCTTCGCCGCGCGTCGTGGCCCTTCATCCTCGGTTACTGGGACGCTATTCCTTGGGGACAGGTCGGTGCGGCCGAGAGCCACGGCGTTGAGTTCAGCGTAAGCTGGGACAAGCGAATCAACAAGGATCTCGACCTCAGCCTCCGCGGTAACTTCACCTACAACCAGAACAAGTACGTCAACCTCGACGAGCCCGATTACGAGTCGGTATGGCAGGCCAAGACGGGCAAGCCGCTGGACGGCTACCGCACCGAGGGCTTCATCGCCGAGGGTCTGTTCACCTCGCAGGACGAGATCGACAACAGCCCCGAGCAGTTGCTCGGTACCGTCGTACGCCCGGGCGATATCAAGTATCGCGACATCAACGGCGACGGCCGCATCGACAACGACGACAAGGCCATCATCTCGCCTTACGGAAACAACCCGCGCATTCAGTACGGTATCGGCGCCAACCTGCGCTGGAAGAACTGGGATCTGGGCGTATTCTTCAACGGATCGGCCAAGCGCACCATCATCGCAGGCAACATCACGGCTTTCGGAACCAACGACTACAACGTAATGCAGTTCGTGGCCGACCGCGCATGGAGACTCGACAACCCCGACCCCAATGCGGAGTATCCCCGTTTGGGTCTCACCACCGCCGACAACGCCAACAACATGGAGACCAGCACCTACTGGATGCGTAACGGTAACTTCATCCGCTTCAAGACTTTGGAGTTGGGTTACTCGTTCAAGTACGGCCGCGTGTACCTCAACGGCGACAACCTCGCCGTATGGGGCCCGTTCAAGGATTGGGATCCCGAGTTGGAGTGGCACAAATATCCCCTCTCGCGCACATTCACACTCGGTGTGCAGCTCAAGTTCTAATTAACTATTAAATGTTAGAAAACCATGAAATTAGGATATAATAAAATATTTACGGTAGCGGCATCGGCCCTCATGCTCGCCTCGTGCGACTTCTTGGACGTGGCTCCCGCGCAGCGCGCGACGATGAACGATGCCATGAAAAACAAAGCCAGCACCGAGAGTTGGTTGTACGGCAACTTCGATCAGGTAAAGTCGAAAAGCCCCATCACCCACAGCGCATACGAAGGTTCGACGGACGAATTCACCGAGCCGCGTATCTGGGATTACAACAATCACAGGGTGGCTTTCGGTACGCTCAACGCAACCAACGTGGGCGACACCTATTTCCGCCATATCTATGGCCAGATCTCTAACTGCCACCTGTTCCTGCGCGAGCTGGAGCGTCAGAACCCCGATTTCCTCACCGAGCAGGACAAGGCTCTCTACCGCGCCCAGATGAAGTTCGTGAAGGCATACTACTACTTCCGTATCCTCAACCTCTTCGGTCCCTGCCCGATCATCGACGAGTTCGTGGAGCCGTCGACCACCAAGGATCAGTTCCCGGGCCGCTCGCACTACGACTATTGCGTAAACTACATATGCAATCTGCTCGACGAGGCGTATCCCGATCTGCCGGGCGAATATGCTCTCGACAACACCTACGGCGCAGGCAGCAAGACCGCCTGCAAGGCTCTCAAGTCGCGCGTGCTGCTCTATGCCGCTTCGCCCCTGTGGAACGGTCAGGCTCCTTGGGCCAACTGGACCAACGAAGGCAAGTTCGAGACCCCGGGTTACGGCGACCAGCTCGTAAGCAAGACTTTCGACCTCAACAAGTGGATCTCGGCCAAGCAGGCAGCCGAGGAGGCTATCGCCACCGCCAAGCAGTTCGGCCGCGAGTTGATGCAGATCGAGACTGCGCTCACCATGGCCAGCCAGATGCAGATCCCCGTACAGCCTAAGGACGGCGGCAACTATCTGCCCGTACTCTTCAGCGACGACCCCGCCACCGAGGATGTCAACGAGGCGGAAGTGGAGATGGAGAAATTCGCCAACCACGTGATGCTTATGCGTCTGGTGATGGCGTCGGACGAGACGATGGGCAACAAGGAGCTTATCTGGACCTACCACTCGTCGGCTGACGTCGGTCTGGCCGAGGCCAAGCCCCGCAACGTGATCGAGAACTCGTCGGGCCAGTGGGTCGGCGGATGGTCGGGACTCAGCCCCACGCTCAACATCGTGGAGCAGTTCTACACCAAGGACGGCAAACGTCCCGTCGAGGATCCCAACTTCGCCGAGGAGAGCGAGTGGCTGAAGTCGGCAGGTTTGGGCGGCGACCGTTCGGACATCATCAAGCTCAACGCCAACCGCGAGCCCCGCTTCTATGCTTGGATACACTTCGACGGTTGCGACGTCGGTCCCCTCATCAACAACGGCAAGCCCATCCGCTTGGACCTCAAGTCGAGCGACCGCGGCAAGGACGGCGCCTGCAACTCGGGTTACAACTACTCGCAGGCTAACCGCGACCTGAACCAGTCGGGATACCTCTCGGACAAGTTCTTCTCGCCCGCCGTTCGTTGGACCAGCAGCTCTTACAGCACCGTCCAGCGCACCTATCCCGTGGCTCTGTTCCGCATGGCCGAGTTGTACCTCAACATGGCCGAGTGCTGCGCCGAAATATACATGAACAACGGCGACGAGGCCGAACTGGAGGCCGCTTTGGCCAACCTGAACGAGATTCGCCGTCGCGCAGGCGTTCCCGAGCTCACGAAGGATGACTGCAAGGATAAGTCGATCCGCGAGTGGGTACGCAACGAGCGCACCATCGAGTTGTTCATGGAGGGTCACCGCTATTACGATCTGCGCCGCTGGCTCAAGTGCGAGGAGCATCTGGCACAGGGCGTTCGCGAGGGTCTCGACGCTTTCGTAAGCAAGCGCGTCAACCCCACCTTCGAGCAGTTCAACCAGCGCGTGAAAGTCGACGGCGACTTCGTATGGAACAACCGCATGTATCTGTTGCCCATCCAGTCTCAGGAGCTTTACTCGAACCCGCAGATGGTACAGGCACCCGGTTATTAGTAGCAATCCTTCAAGCAAACTAAAAGATGAAACATATAGTTAAAATAAGTCTTGCCGCAGCGGCGATGCTCTCGCTGGCAGCGTGCGACAACTCGGATTTCGAGTTGGACAATCTGATCCCCGACAAGTACAAACGCGTCGTATGTATCCAGAACGAGCAGAAGGCCGATCTCGAACTCTTCGACGTGGGTCTGGCGCTCGACACCGAGATCACCATATTGCGTTCGGGCGGCGATCCGTCGCTCGACGCGGCCACCGCGCTCGCCACGATGAGCGAGGAGGAGCTGACGGAGTTCAACGCGGATTACAAACTGCTCGATCCTTCGTACTACACCGTGCCTGCCGATATCGACTTCGCGAGCGAGGAGCGCTACAAGAACGTGAAGATCTCGTTCACGAGCGAGGCCATCAAGGAGATGAAGGAGAACTACAACGACGGCACCTACTACATGGCTTTAAAATTGCAGCAGAAGGGCGAAACCACCGTCGACACCGACAAGTACTACATCCTGCGCCGCATCGTGGTCAAGGACG
>PDYJ01002399.1_pt1 | contig 10415 bp, 11 predicted proteins | sample 1430841 | NCBI WGS metagenome assembly PDYJ01 (sample SAMN07237672, study PRJNA390542) | Gut metagenome, whole genome shotgun sequencing project. | isolation source: fecal pellets | host: Mus musculus | place: USA: New York, NY | collected 2016-10 | reverse complement strand
CGATATTATCCAGTATCTTCTTCGGACTGCATTCCGTCGGCTTTATCTGATGATTTCTTTTTATCGCTCATATTAGACACTAATTTTTTTTATACTGTGCAAAAATCTTGCCAAACTGCATGGCTCTTTATCTGACATAACAAACGGGAGCGGATAACGTTCAGTCAGTCAAGCCGCCCGATATAGATGTCCATGCCGGGGAACTTGGCTGAAATATCGTCTGACAAAATGTCACATCCAAACAGACCGTAGACAGCCGATCCGGATCCTGACATGGAAGTGTAGACGGCTCCCATGCCGGCAAGTTGCTGTTTGATTGCGGTTATTTCGGGGAGTTGTGCGGCTACCGATGCCTCAAAATCGTTTATTAGGCATCCATCCCATGAAGAAATGGGGCGTGTGATAGCTTCTGCCACCCTGCCAGGGGCAGTATAGGATTTCACGCCGGAATATGCTTCGCGGGTCGAAACTGATCCAGCCGGCTTTGCTATGACTATGCTGTACCCGGCAAGCGAGATGTCGGCCGGAGAGAATGTCGTGCCGGTGCCGGTGGCTGTCACCGGGCGGTTGCGGATAAAAAACGGGCAGTCGGCGCCGATTGTGGCGGCTATTTCCTCAAGCCGCTTGTAGTCAAGCCCGAGGTTCAGCATCGTATTGAGAGCCTTGAGCGCGAAAGCCGCGTCGGCCGAACCTCCGCCCAGCCCGGCGCCGTCTGGAATCACTTTGTGGAGATAGATGCTGACAGGCGGAAGCATCGTGATGGCATCAAGCGCACGATAGGCCTTCATGACCAGATTGCTCTCCGGCGGGCACTCTACGCGTCGCCCCGAAGTGAACAATTCGGTCACTCCTGATTTCGATGGCACAATTTCAAGTATATCGGTCCACCCTACAGGATACATCACGGTTTCTATATCATGGTAACCGTCGGGCCGTCGTCCGGTAATGGCCAGCCCGAGATTGATTTTTGCGTTCGGAAATACTATCATACCGACAAATTTAGCCATTTTATCGCAAACAAGCGACAACCGTTCTACAAATATAACAATGGAATCAGTTTGGAAGTATGTCAAAAAACGGTGACTGGCTTGTGTTCATGACAGGGCGACATTTCCGAACACTTTGCGGTGTGAAGGTGTTTGTCAGGTGAAAGGATTATCAACCGACACTAAAAAAAATCTATTATGGACAAGTACGTATGTGAAGTATGCGATTGGGTGTATGACCCCTCAGTAGGAGATCCTGAACATGGTATCGCTCCGGGCACCTCGTTTGAAGATCTACCCGACGACTGGGTATGCCCGTTGTGTGGAGTGGGCAAGGATCAGTTCGCTCCGGTAAAGTGACAATTCACTTCAAGAACCTATGGCCATGTGTCGGAAGTAAAAAAATCCTGACTCATGGCCATGTTCATATACTGACGGATCATTCTGGCGCAACCTGAAGCCACGCAGTCATGCTAATCTTAGAGATTGTCTAAATTTATTTAAGTTTCGCAAGTTCAACTTGCTGATTTCAGATTGTAAAATTTGGCGATATGAGCCAGTTCGTCAGAGTGATTGATCACAGCATCATAGACTTCTTCGTCCAGCAGGCCGAAGACTCTCGCTATTGCCGAGACAATCTCCTGAAGGATTCCCCATATCTGTTGTGCAACGGAGAGTTGGACTGTCTCTTTGGAAATATCCCGAAAGAGACCGCCGATAGTTTCGTAATCGCTGAAGCGTTTTGCGATGGAAAGGATATTATATTGCAGACAACACAATGTGGCAGCGGCAATCTGAGAGGCAAAGCAGGTGCTCTGGCACTTGCCGAATCCCAGGTTGGTCTTGCAATCCTTGAATACCACTTCAAGAGCCCAGCGTCTGGAATATATCCGCCAGGCCTTGAAGAAATCCATTGCGGTATCGGTTGTAAGCAATCCGTTCCATTTGCCGTGTTGGGTCCGGCGTACAAGGAATATCCTTACAGGGACACCTCCGAACGTGGCATCAAACATGATATAGTAGCATTTGAGCTTGCGGCTGTACTTCTGCAATTTGAGTTTTTTACCGAGTTTCACAAGTGCTGGAGCAGAAAGGTCTCCGTGTTTGGTATGGTATTTTGTCTTACCGTTCTCTCCGACCTTTATCATGCCAAGCCAATGGCATTTGATATGGCGGCTATGGATGAACTGGACAATCTCCTTGTTGGTAAACCAACTGTCTGCCAACACGTAGCTGAACCTTATGCCTCGACGGATGGCCCGCTTTATCATCTGCTTTGCAAGCTCAATCTTGGACATGTCATATTCCTGCTCACGCTTGCGAAGCGCCTCGCTGTCATGTTCCGTGATACGACGCCGTTTGAGTTCCCTGGCGCTCATGCCGTAGTTCCCTTTCTTTCCTTCCTCTCCGACGATGGCGAGGTCGAGAAGCATTTGCGACACTCCGTCGGTGACAGCCATACAGAGACACTTAAATCCGAGCACCGCTTTGTGAGCCAGATGGGAATGGACACGCCCGATTTTTTCAATAGTCCGGCCTGTCTTCTCATGGTCGGTATCGTCAAGAATCAGACACACCTCATCGGCTTTATGGTCAGAACGGAGATGTATTCGGTTCCACAGCTGTACCGATATATGCCAGAGAGTCTTTCTCCAGTCTATATCGGGATTTTCCATAAAGCGGTAGAAAACATCCTTTCTGGCCTTAATCAACGAATCAAGTGTACCGTACTTCTGATTGCGGTATGCGTTTCTAATGCCGAAACATGGGAAAAGAAGAAGACATTGGAATACAGTCAGCAACCGGTAAACACAGTTACGCTTGCTTGTTACTGCAAGCGTGTCGCGCTCGGTCATCTTGACCTGCCCAAGTATAGAACTTATGTTCTGCATGGCTGCTGTCATATCGGAATTTTTTGAAAAAGTCTTTGATATCCGAGAGAAAAGGAGTAATTTTGTGTATCGACATGGCTTTGAGTTAGTTTTTTGGTGGTACTTAAAATTACTCATTTTCTTGCAATTAGGCAAGAATCCATGTCGTTTTTTTATGCCTCTGTCTCAGGAAATCATTACTTGCGAAACTTAAATAAATTTATATAATACGGATTTTGAGAAGGACTGTCAGATGGATTTTTGTTTGTGATGAGGGAGTGTAGCCGTAGCTACATGACCGGGGAGCAAACAAAAAGACCGCTGGAAAGACTCTCAAAAGCAAAGTGATATGAATTTTAGACAATCTCTTAGCGTTGCCTTGGAAGAATGGGTTGTGATGGCGGAGTGCGGTGGATATCAGATCTGCGATCGTTCAAACCGGAATAACAATCATCGGTATGTCGGCCCGGAACAACAGCCTGTGAGCCATGCCTGGATTGAAGAGGCGCGCGAATACGTTTTTCTTCTTGTTGAGCACGGCAAGCATATTGATTTTCGCGGTGCGGTCGATCGAGTCAAGTTTTTCAGTCGACTGATCGCTTGCCGCGCTCATCATCTCGAATGTGCATAGCGGATAGTTTTCGCGGCAGTATCGTAGCAGGGCGTCCTCGGCGGCAGTAAGGCCGTGTGTCGCGTCTTTGCGGCTTCTGATGTGGAGTAGCGTGACACGAAGCATTGATTCGTCGAACAGCCGCGACAAGGCGTCAAGACCGAGCATGTCCTCCTGGGTGAGAGTGCAGAAGAATACAATGTGGCGCATGCGTTCAATTGTGTCAGTCGATGCTGATTCCGGTATGGTGAATATGGGTGTACGGCTTGTATCGAGCACTTCGGCAGTGACGCTTCCCACCAGTTCGCGCTCTTTCTTGTCGGCGCCGCGTGTGGCCATGACTATAAGCATCGGCTGATGTTTTTTTGCCCATGCGTTTGATGGCGTCCTCGGGCACTCCCTCAGTGATCTCTCTGGTGAACTTCACCGGTGGTATCTCACCCTCCTTGATCATGCGTTTTAGTTTCGTCGCACAGTGTGATCATGGAGTTTTCGGCTGCTTTGGCTATGCTTTCGCGCAATTGTGCTCCTGCGACATCGAAGTCGAGAGTGTCGGATAGCTGTATCGAGGCAGTCAGAGCCGGATCGACAAATGCGTTGAGCAGCACGATTTCAGCCTGATGGGCGTGTGCTATCCTGAAGGCGGCCTTGCAGGCTTTGATTGACATCGGGGTGAAATCCACCGGCACAAGAATCCGGCGTGAGAGCGGTAGATCCAACGATGTGGCGGCCGGGCCTAAGAATATTTCACGGTTTTCTATGATCCGTAAGGCTGCCGGAAGATCATGTTCTTTGATTCTGACTCTGACTCCCGAAGAGATGATCGGTGACGACAGGTTGACGTTTTGCAGCACAGCTTCGATCCTTCGCTTTCAAGCAGCGATTTCAGTTCGAGTGCCCGCTCATAGGTGTGGATGGCAATAGTTATCAGTCGGTCGTCCATGGCTGGGGTTCTATAGATTTATTTGCGGTGAGGAGATTCAGACGTGTCTTTCTGGGCAGGAGAACTGTCCGGACTGTATCGTGGAGAGAGTGGAGGGGAATATGACCGCCGGAAGAGAGAATTAATGAGGAAGGTGGGGAATGAGAAAGGAGAATGCGTATGTGGGGGGCTTGATTGTAGCCGCGAAAGTAGAGTGGCGGTCTGCGGCAATCCTTCGGCTTTGCCTTGGCGCCTCTGACATGGCGGTCGGCTGGCCGTCCTCAGACGACGCCAAGGCTTTTGTGCCGTAGTATGGTTCTGTTTTCAGCAGTCACGTGGAGAGAAGTTCTCTGCCGCGTGGATTTGGGGTGTGACCTTAATCCTTGTTCTGCTCCTTTAGGATTTCGAGAGCCATATCGTAGATAGTGGTGTCGTCGAGTACCACGATGCCGCCATCGGGTCCCGGCTCGATATGAACTCCGGCGTTTTTGCCGAACTCATAATTGCTTCCGCCGAAGTAGTTTCTTACGGTCTGTACGGTTATATTGAGCTTGTCGGCGATCTGATGTGTCGCTCCGTCGGGCAGGCTGTCTTTGAGCTTGCGCAACTCATTGAATGTAATAGTCTTAGCCATAATAAAATGATTTATTGGTTAGAAGTGAATATTTTCTTGTTTGTTTTGTCTGCTTAAAAATAGCCCCAATATTTAATATGGCCAAATATTTTGCCGAAAAACCTGATATGTTTTAGAGCATAAAATCATATTTTCTCTATGGCTGTCGATTTGATCCATGCGCGGTGGTGGTTGTCGATCTGCACGTCAAACCATTTTAAGCCAGTCGTATCGGAGCGTTCGGAAACCGAGTCGAGTATCTGGAGTTTCACACCTTCGTGCAGCAGCATGGCCTCTTCGTTGCGGTCTTTGGGCTCACGCGGCGAGGTGCTAAGTATGGTCGAGGGCACGATTATGACAGCGAGGTCGTGGGCAGTGGATATTTTGCGTGCTCTGAAGGCCGTCAGTATGGCTCCGACGGAGATCAGCAGCAGCAGTATTCCTCCGAAAAAACCGGCTTTTCTGATGATGACGGTGTCGGTGAGTATATACATAGCCACGCATGCCATGCAAAGGGCGAATATTGCGAATGCCGCCCATGCCCAGCCGTTGGGAGTGAGAAGGGTGGCAAATCGGTCGAAGGCGTTGCTCATGAATGAACCGCGTTCACCCTGTCGGTCGGCCAGACGGGCATTGACAAATTCCAGATTGGTGCGGGCGTCGGAAAAAGTCGGATAGATACGCAGTGCGCGTTCGTAGGCAAGGATGGCTTTACCCGGTGCGCCGAGCCGATAGTAGGAGTTGCCGAGATTATAATACAGTTCGGGCGAGGTGCCGTACTCGTCTATCGCCTGACGGTAGAGTGCGGCGGCTTCTTCAAATCTGTCGGCGGAATATGCCGAGTCGGCCTGCTGGTCGAGTGTCCGGGCTGTAAGGCTGCTGGCAGAGAGTGTCAGGGCTGCTGACAGTGATATGATCTGAAAGATTTTCATTTTCTGAACTTGATATTTTCCATACTGTTGATGGCCTGTGAGGCTTTACGGTAGATGTCGGATGTCGACGGACGCGTGTCGGCCGGAGAGTAGCGTGCCATCTCGCAATCGTCGAGCACTTCGCCGAGGTTGGATCTGACCTCTTCGGGCGCGCCGGCGTCAGCGAGCACGGTCATGATGTTTTCGCGGGTGAGCTGTGAGGCGGGTATGCCGAGCTTGTCGCTGAGATATCCCCAGATCGCTTTTAGGATCTCTTCATGGAATTTCTCGTCCTGACCGGTTTCCGAAAGGTGTTTGGCAAGCTTAAGCCGTCGGCGTGCCACCTTGTTGGCCTTGATCAGGCGGGTGCCCTTTTCGTCCGACGCCATGCGTGCGCGTTTGCCTCTTGCCAGTGCCGCGCCGGCCACACCGGCTACCATCAGCACCATCAGCGCCCAATACCACCATGTGCCGATCACGTAATTGCGATGCATGGCAGGATGCTTGTCGCCGGTCTTGATATGGAGTATGTCGGTGTTTTTGCTTTCGATATCCTTCTGTTCGGCCGATGCTGCCGCAGATGTGCCCTGAGCGACCTTGATGTCATAGACCGGAGTTGACAGTGTGACATACTGGCCGTTTGACGGGTTGAAATACACAAATCTGTCGCTGCCGATCTTGAACTGACCGGTGGCCTGTGGCACAAATGTGTATTCCACGGTCATTGTGCCGCTGACGTTGCTGCCGTTGACACGTGTGTCGTAATCGGTGTGAGGATTGTACAGTTCGAATTCCGACGGGAAGTCGATCTCAGGCTCTTTTACATATTTGATATTGCCGGTGCCGGTGACAGTATATATCAGCGTGGCCGGATCATTGGTGCGGAAGCTGTTGCCCACCAGACGGCTGTCGATGGTGAATGTTCCTACCGCTCCGCTGAATCCTTCGGGCTGCGGCGATGGAAGAGACTTGATCTCTATCGATGCGGAGTTGGAGCTGACTTTGATGTCGCGCTCCTGTGGCGTGCGCACGTTGAAAAAACCCATGTTGACATTGTCGTATTGCACCACGCTGATGTCGTAATTGCCCGAGTTGATGGTCAGGCGTCCGGATTTCTGCGGAAATATGATGCAACGTTTGAGCAGTGCGGTCATATAATTCTGGCCGCAATAGTTTTCCACCTCGTTGAGTTGAGCCTGTATCGGAACCTCCTCTATGAGAAAACCGTCAAAGCTCGGTTGCTTCGTGGGCATGAACGATGAGATGGAATATTTGGTATAGAGCTTGATCGTACACTCGATTGCCTCCTGTTCGTAGGCTGTGCTCTTGTTAAGAATGATCCGGACAAACACGTCATCGGACTGTACGGTACGGTCGGAGCTTTGGGTGGAGATATCGTCGATGTTTACGGCCGGAGTGCCGTTTCCGGCATTTCCTTGTCCGGAGGAGGACGACTGTGAGTTGGCCACGATGGTGAGCTTGCGTCGCGAGGTCGACAACTGTCGTCCGTCGGCCTCTACGGAGGCCTCGCCGATAGTGACAGCACCCTCCTTTTCAGCGCGGTACACATAGGTGTAGTCGACTCTTGAATTGGAGCGTGTGCGGCCGTTGATCATCTCATAGCTCTGGCTTCTGCTCTCCGACGGCCCATAGAGCAGTTTGCAACCGGGGATCTCCGGGACACGCAGCGAGCGCAGGCTCGGATTGCCGTCGACAACCGAGTAGGTGATATAGAACTGTTCGCCGACCATAACGCGTTCGGGGGCTTTGACCTTGAACGCTACCTCGGCTCGCAGTCCGGCCGATGCGATGATCGTCAGCGCTATGAATGTCAGAAACTTTTTCATCATGCTTCGTGATAAGTCGTGTAAGTCTTATTATGTTGTCGGCCGAAATGTTCTCCGGCTGTAAGTGTCAGGAACAGATTCCGCGCGACAATGATTACCATGGATTGGTGACCTGCTTCTTTCGTGCGGCGGCAGCTTTTTTCTTTTCGGCCTCGACACGTTTGCGTGTGGTAGCCTCTTCGTTTTCCATCGCCTTCAATATCTTGTCGGCGTTGGAATCGCTCATTTGCTGTTGCTGCTGTTGCTTTTTCTGCTGATCTTTTTTGTCCTGCTGCTGTTGCTGATCCTGGTTCTGCTGCTGATCCTGGTTTTGCTGATCCTGATTCTGTTTATCCTGCTGCTGTTGCTGCTGGTCCTGATTCTGCTGCTGGTCCTGATTCTGCTGCTGGTCCTGATTCTGTTTATCCTGATTATTCTGTTGGTCCTGCTGCTGTTGTTCAAGCTTTTTCTGGGCTATGCGCAGATTCTGGCGCGCCTTGTCGTCGTCAGGATTCTTGCGAAGCGAGTGTTTGTACATATCCACTGCGCCTGCAAAATCATTGTTGTTGAACGCTATGTTGCCGAGATTGTAGAATGCCTTGCCCGACAGATTGGTGTCGAATCCGTCTTTGCCGAGCTGCCGCAGGATTTCCGAGGCATCCTTGATGGGATTGTTTCCGCTGTTGGGATCGGCCGATCCGCTTTGGCGTATCAGTGACGCGGCAAGGTTGAAGAGGGCAGTTTCCGACTGTGGCACCTCTTCCAAAGCTTTCCGGTATTTCACTTCAGCTTCGGCAAAACGCTTCTGACGGTAAAGACTGTTGCCTTCCCTTATGAGATTGCGTTCCTGTTTGGTGGTGGGAAGGATCTCTTGGTCACTGTCGGATGCACGGGCGGTAATGCCAAGCATTCCGGCCGCAGCCACCAATATCATAGCCAAAGTCTTATTTGCCGTTTTCATCTTTCTTTCCTGAGGTTTGTTTTGTGAAGAAGTTGATGTCGCGGAGCCACGATATCTTGCAGTAGGGGAGCAGTCCGTCGATCACAAGCATCATTATGGCCAGTATCGCGGCTATGGGGAACAGTTCGTTGGCGGCCGATGCGGCTGTGCGACGCTTGAACTCCGTCTTGCCAAGCTTGTCAAGATGGCTGTCAAGATCACCCACTACCGACGAAGATCCTCCCGAGAGATACACGCCGTCGCCCGCCTGAGCTATCTCTTTGGCCATAGACTCGTTGAGGGCGGTCATCACCACCTGACCTTGCTGGTCTTTGAGATATTCGCCTCCGCTCATGGGTATGGGTGAGCCTTTGCCGCCTCCTATGCCGATCACGTCGACCTGAATCCCTGCCGAGGCTGCGCGTCGGGCTTCCTCCACAGCATTGTCTTCGAAATTTTCGCCGTCAGTGATCACGATTATGGCCTTGCGGAAGTCACTGTCGGGGGTGAATGAATTGATGGCCATATCTATGGCAGCTCCTATAGCGGTGCCTTGAGTGGGCACCATATCGGTATTGATGCCGTTGAGAAACATTTTGGCCGAAATATAGTCGGATGTGATCGGGAGCTGTGTATAGGCATCTCCGGCAAAAACTATCAGACCTACCTTGTCATCGTGCATCTTGTCGATGAGCTTCTCCAGAATGAATTTGGCGCGCTGCAGACGGCTGACACCCCGGGGATCATCGGTCGATGACGCCAGCATCGAATTCGACACGTCGACGCATATCATCACCTCGATACCTCTCGACACCGTTTCCCCCTCTGTTTGTGAAGCAGTGTCGCCACCGGTAGTATAAGGCCGCGCCAATGCTATGATGATGAATGCCAGAGCAAGGCATTCGATTGTAAGCTTGATCCAGCCCATGTAGCGCGATGAGTCGGGCATCATTGCCCTGACCACCTTGAGCTGGCCGAAACGGCGCAACCGACGGCGCCGACTCAGACGGCTCTGGAAATATAATGCTGCTATCACTGGAATGGCCAGCAGCAGATATAGCAATTGAGGATATGCGAAGCTCAACATATTGTTTTACGCGTGTAGTGTGTTATGACTTTACGGGATAGTGCGGAGCACGGTGAATCGAAGCAGCAGCTCAAGTGCCAACAGTGCGAATGCAATCCAGGCCCACATCATGTAGTTTTCCTCAGTGTGACTGAAATTGCGCACGTCAAGCACTGTCTTTTCAAGAGCGTCAATCTCGTCAAACACCTGCTTGAGGACATTGTTGTCGGTGGCACGGAAATATTTGCCGCCGGTTATGGAGGCTATGTCGCGGAGAGTGGCTTCGTCAATGACTACGGGAAGGTTCACATACTCGATGCGTCCGAACGCATTCTCCTGAGGGAACGGCGCCATGCCGTTGCGTCCGATGCCGATAGTGTACACCTTGATTCCGTATTTCTTGGCGATCTCGGCAGCCGTGACCGGAGCTACATTTCCTGTATTGTTCGATCCGTCGGTGAGAAGTATGATGCTTTTCGACTTGGCTTTTCCGTCTTTTATACGGTTGATGGAAGTGGCCAGACCGTCACCGATTGCCGTGGCGTCCTGAAGCATTCCCATTTTGATGTCGTTGATGTAGTTGACAAGAAGAGCCTTGTCGGTGGTCATGGCACGGCAGTGAAACTCTCCCCGGCGAAGATCACTACTCCGATATTGTCGCTTTCACGTC
>PDYJ01000893.1_pt1 | contig 10420 bp, 11 predicted proteins | sample 1430841 | NCBI WGS metagenome assembly PDYJ01 (sample SAMN07237672, study PRJNA390542) | Gut metagenome, whole genome shotgun sequencing project. | isolation source: fecal pellets | host: Mus musculus | place: USA: New York, NY | collected 2016-10 | reverse complement strand
ACGGCGGCACGGCTGATGACTTTCGATCCCTCCGTCGCCCCGGCCGACATCGAGCGGGTGGCGAAATATTGCATCAACACCGTCGAGTCGCGGCGCAAGAACCTCGATGTACTGCATCTTCCGGAACGCGCGCACGCCAACCCGGTGAAGGTGCTTGAAGGGCTGCGGGAAATCACTCCCGCGACGGCACCGGAATACTGCCGCACCATGGGCCTGGCATGAACGGCGACGACCTCATGGAGGTGGTGGCCTATTTCAAGGCCGAAGGCCGCGACCCCAACGAAACGGAACTCCGTATCCTCGACACATACTGGAGCGACCACTGCCGTCACACCACCTTCACCACGCTGCTTACCGACATCGCCGTGGAGGACTCGTTTTTCAGCGACGAGCTGAAGGAGACACTGTCGATGTGGAAAGAGATGCGCCGCGAGCTTGGACGTGAAAAGAAGCCCTCTGCCTGATGGACCTCGCCACCATCGGAGCGCGCTGGCTCCGTGCCAACGGCAAACTCGACGACCTGGAGGAGAGCGAGGAAAACAATGCCTGCTCCATCTACGTGGATGTGGACGTGGACGGCAAGCCCGAGAAATGGCTGCTGCAGTTCAAGAACGAGACCCACAACCACCCCACGGAGATCGAGCCGTTCGGCGGAGCGTCCACCTGTCTGGGCGGAGCCATCCGCGACCCGCTGAGCGGCCGCAGCTACGTTTACCAGGCGATGCGCGTGACCGGAGCGGCCGACATCACACAGAGCGTGAAAGACACGCTGCCCGGCAAGCTTCCGCAGCGTGTGATCTCGCGCGGAGCCGCCCACGGATATTCATCCTACGGAAACCAGATAGGCTTGGCCACAACCCATGTACATGAGATATACCATCCCGGATATGTGGCCAAGCGTCTTGAAGTCGGCGCCGTGGCCGGGGCGGTGCGCGCCGCCGACGTGAGACGCGAACGCCCCGTACCGGGCGACGTGGTGCTAATGTTCGGAGGACGCACAGGCCGCGACGGCATCGGAGGAGCCACCGGCTCCTCCAAGGAACATTCGGAGGAGAGCCTCGAGATATGCGGCAGCGAGGTGCAGAAGGGCAACGCCCCCGAGGAGCGCAAGCTTTCCGCCTGTTCCGCCGCCCCGAGGTGACACGCCTCATAAAGAAATCGAACGATTTCGGAGCCGGAGGAGTGAGCGTGGCCATAGGCGAGCTCACCGACGGCCTTGACATATATCTGGACCGCGTCACAACCAAATACGAGGGACTCAACGCAACCGAACTCGCCATTTCCGAGAGCCAGGAGCGCATGTCGGTGGTAGTGGAGGCCAAGGACATGGAGGAATTCATGGACTATTGCCATCAGGAAAACATCGAGGTGCGCCACGTGGCGGACGTAACCGACTCGGGACGCATGCGCATGTTCCGCGACGGCAAGCTCGTGGCCGACCTCAGCCGCGAATTCATCGACTCGGCCGGCGCACCCCACTTCGCCACCGCTCGAATCACCGCCGCAGAATCGCCCGCCGGTGTCAATCCGTTCCACAGCGAAGAGAGCGACTCTCTGCTCTCGGGACGTCTCCGCGACTTCAATATATGCAACCAGCAGGGACTCGCCGAGATGTTCGACTCCTCGATCGGCGCCACCACGGTGCTCATGCCCTTCGGAGGAAAGACAGCCAGGACCAAGACACAGGTCAGCGTGCAGAAAATACCCGTGGGGAATCACTTCACCAACTTCGCCTCGATGATGTCGTGGGGCTTCGACCCTTCCTGACAGAGTGGAGTCCCTATCACGGTGCCGCATACGCCGTGGTCGACGCCGTTGCGAAAGCTGTGGCGGCGGGAGCAGATTTCCGCCGCATGCGCTTCTCCTATCAGGAATACTTCGAGCGGATGCATTCTCCCGAATCCTGGGGAAAACCTCTGTCGGCGCTTCTCGGCACCCTGAGGATGCAGAAAGAGCTGGGCCTCGCCTCCATCGGAGGCAAGGACTCCATGAGCGGCACATTTGGTAAAATCAGTGTGCCGCCGACACTGATAGCCTTCGGCATGGCGCCTGTGGATGCCAGGGAGGTGATCTCGCCTGAGTTCAAGAAAGCGGGACACCGACTCTACATGATTCCGGCGGCGCGGCGCGCCAACCTGATGCCGGACACTGAGGCGCTGACAGCCATCTTCGACGCCCTGCACCGCGAGATAGCGGCCGGCCGGGTAGTGGCGGCTTTCGCCCTGGGAATGGGAGGAGTGAACGAGGCTTTGGTCAAGATGGCCATAGGCAATGAGACAGGTGCCGAAGTGACAGTGCCGGCAGGCACCGCCTGGGACAAAGAATACGGAGGCTTCCTGATCGAGGCGGCGGCCGACATCGACATTCCTGGAGCCGTCGAGATAGGAAAGACAATAGATAAGAAAGAGATAACGGTTAATGGCGAGAGTGTAAGCCTCGAGCGGCTTAACGAAGAGCTTGCCTCCGGCTACGCGGCAGTGTTCCCTGACCGCGCCCGGGCCGAAGGAGAGGCTCCCGACGCGGCATGCTGCGAACCGGGACCGGATTATCCCGGCGAACCGGTGGAGCACCCGCTTGTGTACCTCCCTGTATTCCCTGGCACCAACTGCGACTACGACATGGCAGGGGCTTTCGAGGCCGCCGGCGCACGGACTCGTACCGGAGTGTTCCGGAACCTCACGGCGGAGGATATCTCCGCGTCGTGCCGCGAGATGGCCGCCGACATCGACGACTGCCACATCCTGGCCATAAGCGGAGGCTTCTCGGCCGCCGACGAACCTGACGGCAGCGGCAAATTCATCGCCAACGTACTGCTCAACGCCGAGGTCCGCGCAGCGGTGGAACGCCTTCTTGCGCGCGGGGGACTCATAATAGGAATCTGCAACGGATTCCAGGCCCTGGTGAAAAGCGGACTGCTGCCGTTCGGCAGAATCGGCGAACTCACTCCGGACTCCCCCACCCTATTCCGCAACAACATCAACAGACATATATCACTTATTGCCAACACCAGAGTGGGAACCGTGCGCTCTCCGTGGCTCAGAAGTTTCTCGCCGGGACAGCTCCATGCCATCCCCATGAGCCACGGCGAAGGGAAGTTCACCGCCGGTCCCGAGCTACTCGAGACGCTGCTCCGCAACGGACAGATAGCCTTCCAGTACGCCGGTCCCGACGGACACGCCACCATGGAGTCGCCATGGAATCCCAACGGCAGTTCATGGGCCATCGAGGGCATAGTCAGCCCCGACGGACGCATTCTCGGGAAGATGGGACATTCCGAACGCTACCGCGAGGGTCTGATGAAGAATGTGCCCGGCGACAAGAACCAGGGCATATTCGCAAATGCAGTGAATTATTTCCGAAAAACTGAAAAAACAAAATAAGCTACATAAACAATGGCAAAGAGTTATGAAGCCTCCGGCGTGAATCTGGAGGCAGGATATGAAGTAGTGAGCCGCATCAAGAAGCATGTGGCCTCCACCACGCGACCCGGCTGCATGGGAGGAATCGGCGCATTCGGAGGAATGTTCGATCTCGGGAGTCTCGGCTACCGTCATCCGGTACTGGTGAGCGGCACGGACGGTGTGGGCACAAAGCTTAAAATCGCCTTTCTTCTCGACAAGCACGACACGATAGGCATAGACGCGGTGGCCATGTGCGTCAACGATGTCCTTGCCCAGGGCGCCGAGCCGCTTCTCTTCCTTGATTATGTGGCGGTCGGCAAGAACCGTCCGGAAGTGGTGGAGTCGATAGTGGCGGGCGTGGCCGAAGGCTGCCGTCAGGCGGGCTGCGCCCTCGTGGGCGGTGAAACCGCCGAGATGCCCGGCATGTATGCCCCGAAGACTATGACATAGCGGGATTCACTGTCGGCGCCGTGGAGAAGGATGAGCTCATCGACGGTTCGAAAGTCGCCGAAGGAGACGTGCTTGTCGGGATTCCCTCGACCGGCGTGCATTCCAACGGCTTCTCGCTGGTGCGCAAGATAGTGGCCGACGCAGACCTCGACCTCGCGGCGCGCTATCCGGAGACCGGCGACAAGACCCTGGGAGAGACGCTCCTCACTCCGACAGCCATCTATGTACGCCCGGTGCTCGCCATGATGAAGGCAGCCGACGTGCACGGCGTGGCCCACATCACAGGCGGCGGCTTCGACGAGAACATTCCCCGCATTCTCGGGAGGGTCTCGGAGCAGAAATCGAGGAGGGAAGCTGGGAGATTCTTCCGGTGTTCCGTCTGCTCGAAAGATGCGGCGGCATACCTCACCGTGAAATGTTCAATATCTTCAACATGGGTATCGGCATGGTGGTGGCCCTGTCGGAAACCGATGTTCCCAAAGCTCTGGAAAGTCTGCAGGCTTCCGGACTCAAGCCCTCCGTGATAGGTAAGGTCGTGAAAGGGAACGGAGTAACAATCAAATAATTTCAATCAAGAAATAATGAAGGCATTAATAAGCGTAAGCGATAAAAGAGGGGTGGTTGAATTCGCCACAGCCCTGAACAACATGGGATGGGAGATCATCGCCACCGGCGGCACGATGAGGATGCTGCTGGATAGCGGACTCTCGGTGACAGGCATCAGCGAGGTGACGGGGTTTCCGGAAATCTGCGGAGGACGCGTCAAGACGCTTCACCCCAAGGTGCACGGCGCGCTGCTCGGACGCCGCGACAATGAGGATGACATGAAACAGCTTGCAGAGAACGGAATAGGTCTGATCGACATGGTGGTCGTCAACCTCTATCCGTTCGAGGCGACGGTGGCCAAAGAGGGAGTGACTCTCGCCGACGCCATCGAGAACATCGACATAGGCGGTCCCTCGATGCTCCGCTCCGCAGCTAAGAACTGCAAGAGCGTCACCGTGGTATGCGACCCGGATGACTACTCCTCCGTGATTGAGGAAATCGCGTCCAACGGCAACACTCTCGCCGAAACACGTCTCCGTCTCTCGGCAAAGGCTTATACCCATACCGCACTTTACGACAGCCACATCGCGGAATATATGCGCCGTCAGGCCGGTCTTCCTGAAAAACTCTTCCTCGACTTCGACGAGGTGCAGGGACTCCGCTACGGAGAGAATCCCCACCAGGCCGCGAAGTTCTACCGCACAGGCAAAGAGTATTCCTATTCCGTGGCTACTGCACGTCAGATCCAGGGCAAGGAACTGTCGTACAACAATATCCAGGATGCCAACGCCGCTCTCGAGATTGTCAGCGAATTTGACAAGCCTTTCTGCGTGGGCCTCAAGCACATGAATCCCTGCGGAGCTGCCGTGGGAGCGGATGTGCTCGATGCGTGGACACGAGCTTACGAAGCCGACAAGGTCAGCATCTACGGCGGTATCGTGGCTTTCAACCGCCCCGTCACCGGAGAGACCGCGCTCGCGCTCAAACCGATATTCCTTGAGATAGTGATGGCTCCGGCTTTCGAACCGGAAGCACTGGAGATTCTCTCCAAGAAGAAGAACCTCCGCCTGCTCGAGGTGAAGATGGAACAGCGCGGTGAAAGCCGCCGCCAGTATGTGGGAGTCACAGGCGGTCTGCTTGTGCAGGACGCCGACACCAGATGCCTCGACATCACCGACGCGATGACTGTCACCAAGCGACATCCCGACGCACGGCTTCTCGCCGACATGGATTTCGGATGGAGAATCGTGAAACATGTGAAAAGCAACGCCATAGTCGTTGTCAAGGATGGCGCGACAGTGGGCGTTGGCGCCGGGCAGATGAACCGCGTCGGCTCGGCCGGAATCGCCCTCGAGGAGGCCAAGGCCGCCGGTGCCACCGAAGGTCTGGTACTCGCCTCCGACGGATTCCTGCCGTTTGACGACACCGTGGAACAGGCCTCCCGCTACGGCGTGGCCGCCATCGTACAGCCTGGAGGCTCGATCCGCGACGAGGACTCTATCAAGAAAGCCGACGAGAAAGGTATCGTGATGCTCTTCACCGGCATGCGCCACTTTAAGCACTGATCCGATGGGAAAGAAAGTTCTTGTGACAGGAGGGGGAGGAAGATGCCACGCCATCGTGGACGCCCTCTCGCGCTCGCCTCAGGTGGAGAAAATCTACTCGGCTCCCGGCAACGCGGGAATCGCGCGACAGGCGGAATGCGTGCCGATAGCCGTATCGGACATCGACTCTCTTCTCGCATTCGCCAGGGAGAAGGAAATAGACCTGACAGTAGTGGGTCCGGAGGGCCCCCTTGCCGCAGGGATCGTGGACCGGTTCCGTGAGGAGGGATTGCGGATATTCGGTCCCACAAAAAGCGCGTCGCGCATCGAGAGCAGCAAGGAATTCGCCAAAGACCTGATGAGCCGCCACGGCATACCGACCGCTTCTTACCGCACCTTCTCCGACTTTGACGAAGCTCTTGCATACATCAAGGCGGGACCGGTGCCGGTTGTGATCAAATACGACGGACTCGCAGCGGGAAAGGGAGTGGTTGTAGCCCTCACCTACAGCGAGGCGGAGGATGCCCTTCGCGACATGCTCCTTGACGAATGTTTCGGACAGGGACGCGTGGTGATCGAGGAGTTCCTTGACGGACCGGAATTCTCATTCATGTGTCTGGTGAACGGCCGCAAACTGTATCCGCTGGCGATCGCACGAGACCATAAACGTGCGTTTGACAACGACCGGGGGCCCAACACCGGCGGCATGGGAGCCTACTCCCCGGTTCCGTTTGTCACCGAAGAAATCCGGGAGACCGCCCTCCGCACCATCCTGCAGCCTGTGGCCGACGCAATGGCCGACGAGGGAGTACCGTTCACCGGCGTGCTCTACGGCGGACTCATTCTCCACAAGGGTACTCCCAAGGTGATTGAATTCAACGCCCGTTTCGGCGACCCGGAGACAGAGGTTGTGCTCCCCCGGCTCAAAAGCGATTTCTACGCTCTTCTCGACGCGGCTGTCGATGGCCGGGATTTCGAGACGGAATGGTCATCTGACACAACTCTCGGCATAGTCATGGCCGCCAAAGGATATCCCGGCAGTTATGAGAAAGGATATGTGGTGCGCGGACTTGAGAACGCCGGGAAGGTGTATCACATGGGCACTGTCGACAGGGAGGGGAAGATACTGACTTCGGGAGGCCGTGTGCTCATGCCCGTGGCGACTGCCCCGACACTTGCCGAAGCCCGCTCGGAAGCCATGAAGGCCGTAAAGGCCATTGACTGCGGTGCCCTCTTCTTCCGCAGTGACATCGGTGCCAGGGAGGCCAGGTAAATACAGTTAGGTATAACTAATTTTTAAAAGACACTTATAACTGACAAATGATTATCAGTGGAAAAGACCTCGCGCTCCGCATCAAGCATGATATCGCGGAGAAAGTGAAGGAGTGTGAGAAAAAATATGGCCGTGTGCCTCACCAGGTGGTGATTCTCGTAGGCGAGGACCCGGCAAGCATGTCATACGTCAAATCGAAAGGAAAGGATGCCGAACAGGTGGGCTTCAAAGGCACCACCATCCGGCTGCCCGAGTCTACTTCCGAGCAGGAACTGCTCGACCTCATCGCCAGCCTTAACGCCGACGAGGGAGTGGACGGCATACTGGTCCAGCTCCCGGTGCCGGAACATATCGACGAGTCCAAAGTGATTGCCGCCATCAGTCATGAGAAAGATGTGGACGGATTCCACCCTCTCAATGTGGCCGCCCTGTGGCAGAAGAATCCCTGTGTGAACCCCTGCACACCGAAGGGAGTGATAAAGATGCTTGAGGAAGCGGGGGTTGAGATCGAGGGAAAACGCGCCGTGGTGATCGGCCGCAGCAACATCGTGGGTCTTCCCATGGCCAAAATGCTTCTTGACCGCAATGCCACGGTGACGGTGGCCCACAGCCGTACGCGCGATCTGCCCGAAATCTGCCGTCAGGCCGACATCCTGGTGGCCGCCGTAGGACGGCTCCGTTTCATCACCGAGGAGATGGTGGCTCCCGGCGCGGTGGTCATCGACGTGGTGTGAACCGCGACCCGGAGACAGGCAAACTCGCTGGCGACGTCGACTACGAGCATGTGGCGCCTAAAGCTTCGGTCATCACACCGGTTCCCGGCGGAGTCGGACCGATGACCCGCGCCTGCCTGATGGAGAACACTCTTGAATGCTTCCTGTCGAAAATGAACCGACGTTAAGTTTCATTCCCCTAACCGAATAAATCATGATTGAAAGATATTCACGCCCCGAAATGAGGGCAATCTGGACCGAACAGAATAAATTCGACGCTTACCTCGAAGTGGAGATTCTCGCCGCCGACGCATGGCGCGAACTCGGCGTGGTTCCCGCGGAGGACATAGTGAAACTACGCGAAAAAGCCACTTTCAGCATCCCCCGCATCAAGGAGATCGAGGAGCAGACCCGCCACGACATCGTGGCCTTCACCCGCGCCGTAAGCGAAAGCCTCGGCGAGGAGCGCAAGTGGATCCATTACGGTCTGACATCTACCGACGTGGTTGACACGGCCAACGGATACCTTCTCCGCCAGGCCAACGACATTCTCCGCGACGACCTGGACCGCTTCGCCGCGATGCTACGCGAGCAGGCCAGAAAGTACAAGTACACCCCTTGTATCGGACGCACGCACGGAATCCATGCCGACATTACCTCGTTCGGCCTCAAGTGGGTGCTCTGGCACGCGGAGATGCAGCGCAACATCAAGCGCTTCCGCGAGGCCGCGCGCGGCGTGGAGGTCGGCAAGATCAGCGGCGCCGTCGGCAATTTCGCCAACATCCCCCCGTTTGTGCAGGACTATGTATGCGAGAAACTCGGCATAGAGAGTGCCGACATCTCAACTCAGGTGATCCAGCGCGACCGCCACGCATGTTATCTGGCCACAATCGCTCTGATCGGAGCCTCGATCGAGCAGATGGCCATGGAGGTGCGCGGCCTTCAGCGCACGGAAGTGCATGAACTGGAGGAGTCCTTCGGCAAAGGACAGAAAGGATCGAGCGCAATGCCCCACAAACGCAACCCGATCGGATCGGAAAACATGTGCGGCTGCGCCCGGGTGCTCCGCGGATACATGGCGACGGCCTACGAGAACGTGGCGCTCTGGCACGAACGCGACATATCGCACTCGGCCACCGAGCGCATCATCCTCCCGGACGCCACCATGCTCCTCGACTACATGCTCAACCGCATGATGCGCATCCTCGGAAACCTCACGGTGTTCGAGGACAAGATGAAGAGCAATATCTACATCACCAACGGGGTGATCTTCGCCCAGCGCGTGATGAACGCACTGATCGGGAAGGGTTTCGCCGCGAAAAGGCATACGACACGGTGCAGCCGGTGGCCATGCGCGCCATGGCGGCGGGAGTGCCGTATCTCGACCTTCTCCGCGAAGACCCGACAGTGACGGCAAACCTTACCCCGAAGAACTCGAAGGATGCTTCACGCTCGACTACTACCTGAAAAACGTGGACTATATCTTCAAACGCAACAACATAGACTAATCAATCATGTCAGAAACTCTTGTAGTGGTCGGCTCCCAGTGGGGCGACGAAGGAAAAGGGAAAATCACGGATTATTTCGCCACACGCGCCGACATGGTGGTGCGCTATCAGGGCGGCAACAACGCCGGACACACCGTGATGTTCGACGGCAACAAATATTCGCTGCAAAGCATCCCTCGGGCATTTTCAACCCCGCGACGGTCAACGTGATGGGCAACGGCATGGTAATCAATCCCGTGTCGTTGTGCGCCGAGCTCGACAAGCTTCATGAGCGCGACATCACCGACTATAAGCTGCGCATCTCCTCGCGCGCGGCGATGGTAATGCCCTGGCATCCGCTTCTCGACGGCGCTTACGAGGAGAGCAAGGGGAAGCGCTCATCGGCACCACCAAGAAGGGCATAGGCCCCGCCTACTGCGACAAGTACAGCCGCACGGGGCTCCGGATGGGCGACCTGCTCGACCCGGAGTATTTCCGTGAACGCCTCGGCGCCGCGCTCGACATCAAGAACCGAGAGCTGGAGATGCTCGGGTTACGTACTTTCGACGCCGACGAAGTATTCGAACAGTACATGAAGCTGGCCGAAAGACTCGCACCGATGATCTGCGACACTTCGGAACTTGTCAACGGAGCGCTTCGCACCGACGGGGAACGCGTGCTCTTCGAAGGCGCGCAGGGAATGATGCTCTGCATCGACCACGGCACTTATCCGTATGTAACATCCTCGAGCCCGTCGGCGGCCTCGGTACCCGTCGGCGCCGGCATAGCGCCGCAGTGGATCCGCAAAGTTGTGGGCGTGGCCAAAGCCTATTGCACCCGCGTAGGTTCAGGACCTTTCCCCACGGAACTGCATGATGCCACAGGCGACGGCATTCGCGAGCGCGGTCACGAATACGGCACCGTCACCGGACGCCCGCGGCGCATAGGATGGTTCGACGCCGTTGTCGGCCGCTACACAGCGCAGCTCGGCGGGATCACCGACTGG
>PDYJ01000097.1_pt1 | contig 10438 bp, 11 predicted proteins | sample 1430841 | NCBI WGS metagenome assembly PDYJ01 (sample SAMN07237672, study PRJNA390542) | Gut metagenome, whole genome shotgun sequencing project. | isolation source: fecal pellets | host: Mus musculus | place: USA: New York, NY | collected 2016-10 | reverse complement strand
AGGATGGGCCAACACCCTTGCCGGGATATGCGATTTTCCTATCGAGCCGGTGAGCAATCTCGTGAGCAAGGGACTCAACAGCATACTCCTTTTCAATGAACAATAATCATCACAACTCCATGCGCCACAACACCCTCTCCACACTCAAAATCGCTCGTGGCCACGGCTATGATAGCTCTCTTCACGCTCTCAGCCGCCGCACAGGACACAGGCAGCGCCTATTCCCGCCTCGGCTACGGACTTCTCCGCAACAACGCCACCTCCATGCAGAGGCAGATGGGATCGGTGGGCTATGCCATGCGCTCAGGCCGACAGATCAATGTGCTCAATCCCGCATCCTATGCCGCCATCGACAGCATGACCTTCCTCTTCGATATGGGCATCGACTTCTCGTCGACCTCGATGGCCGAAGGATCGGTCAAGGAAAACCGTCTTGGCGGCGGCCTCGACTATATCACCATGCAGTTTCCGCTCGGCAAGTATATGGGCGGCTCGGTGGGATTGGTGCCATTCTCGTCGGTGGGCTACTCCTTCGGTAAGGAACTCGAAGGGGGCTCGACCATGCGTCAGGGCAACGGCGGCCTCAACCAGCTCTATCTCGGCGTGTCGGGCCGCCCCTTCAACGGCTTCACCATCGGCGCCAACATAAGCTATCTGTTCGGTTCGATCACCCATGATGTGCAGACCACCCCTACGGGCAACACCACCGCTCTCTTCGAGCAGGTGATCGAAGTGCGCGACTACGATCTTACCTTCGGCGCCCAATATGGCATAGCTCTGGGCCGCGACAATCTTACCTTGGTCTCACCTACTCCCCCTCCAAGGCATTCCTGGGCCACTCGTGGGTCACCAAATATGACATGACCAACGATGTGAACACCAACACCAATACCATCCAGGCCGACACTGTGGTGGAGCGGGTGTCGATGCGCCACCACTTCAGCCGCCCCGAGACATGGGGCGCCGGTATAGCCTACAATTGGCATCAGCGTCTTAACGTGGAGGCCGACTTCACCTATCAGCCCTGGGGCAAAGCCAAATATTTCGAGATGGAAAACTTCTCGGGCACCCGTCTTGCCGACCGCTGGAGCGCTAACTTCGGCGCCGAGTACACCCACGCACGCCGTGGCAACTACCTCAGCGTGATGTCGTGGAGGCTCGGCGGATTTTACTCCCGCGACTATGTGATGGTGGGCGACAACCATATACGCGACTATGGTCTTACCGCCGGCTTCGGCCTGCCCGCACCCAATGGCAAGACCATGATCAATATAGGCTTCGAGTGGCGTCACCGTCAGGCTTACCCGCAGGCGCTGCTCACCGAAAATCACTTCACCGTCACGCTGGGCATCAACTTCAACGAGATGTGGTTCTTCCAGCGCCGCATCAACTGATCACACCGCAGTCATGACGGCCTGGGCAAGTACCGGACGCATTGTGGCGGCTATCGTCCTGGCAGCGGCTCTGTGGAGCTGCGGCGAGGATGAGCGGCCGTATCGTCAGGGAAGCATCGATCCCGATTATACCCCCACCATGACCACCCTGCGGGCCAACACCGTCATCACCGATTCGGGCTATCCGCGCTACCGCATCCTCGCTCCGACATGGCTCATGTTTGACGAGGCTGAGGAGCCACGCTGGACTTTCCCCGACGGGATGCACATGGAGCAGTATGACAACAGCGGCAATATCCACTCGACGATCGACTGCGACTCGGCCGTTTACTTTACCGGGCGGCAGACATGGCGCCTCGACGGTGCGGTGGATATAGCCAGCACCGAGGGGCAGCGCTTCCTGACCCAGCAGCTGTGGTGGGACAGGATCCACCATGAGGTGTATTCCGATTCATTTATCCATATCGAGCGCCCCGACCGGGTGATCGAGGGTTTTGGCTTCAAGAGCGACGAGCGCATGACCCGCTATATGGTGATCCGCCCTTCGGGCATCTTCCCCGCCTCGCAGTTTGAAAACAATCCCGGAGGAGACGAGAGCGCATCTACGTCGGCTCCCGCCTCCACCTCGGTCGACGCACCCTACGACGCCGAGGCTGCGGCCGCATCGGATCCCACCGATGCCCAGCGCACCGATTCGGCCTTCAACGGGGTGCCCACCGATACTATTTTTGTGAGCGACCAGTCGCGCAACCGCCCGCAGCGGCGCGCAGCGCGCGCGGTGCTCCGTCGCCGTACCCCCTACTCGCGTCAGCAGACCGACACGTCGGCCACGGAGCCTCGCAAGCAGCTCCCCACCCCCGCCACGGTCACCAGTACCAACACCGCCACCACCCTACAAAATCCTACGCGACAATGACACCTACCGCCTGGCTCATAGTGGCCATCATATCGCTTATATTCTCGGCCCTCTTTTCGGGTGTCGAGATAGCATTCATATCCTCCGATCGCGTGAGGGTAGAGCTCGACGCCCAGCGCGGCGGCCTCATAGGCAAGCTCATAAGCCGGTTTTATTCCGATGAGGATCTGTTTATCTCCACCCTTCTGGTGGGCAACAATATAGTGCTGGTGGTCTACGGTATGGGCGCGGCTGCCATCATAGAGCCCTGGCTCGAGGTGCAATTTTCGTCGCAGGCCGTTGTGCTTCTGTTCTCCACCCTCATCTCTACGGGTGTGATACTCATCACGGGTGAGTTTTTGCCCAAGTCGATCTTCCGCATCAATCCCAATCTGATGTTCAAGATCTTCTCGCTGCCGATCTTCATGTTCTACATAGTGCTTTATCCTGTGTCGCTCTTCATCTCGGCACTTTCCAAGGGCATCATGAAGCTTTTCGGCATCCATGCCGAGGCGCAGCGCATGGGGGTGCTCTCGGTGGGCGATCTCAACCAGTTTCTGGAGACCGCCATCGACGAGGTGAACCCCGATAAGGCTCCTGTGGAGAATGAGGTGAAGATATTCCATAATGCCCTCGACTTTTCGTCGACCCACCTGCGCGACTGCATGCAACCCCGCCGCGAGATAGTGGCAGTGGATATCGACGAGACCTCGCGCGACCAGCTCTCGGAGCTTTTCACATCGTCGGGCCGCTCGAAGATTATCGTGTACCGCGAGGACATCGACACCATTCTGGGCTATATTCATGTGAGCGAGCTCTTCGATCCTTCGCGCAACTGGACCGAGCATCTCAAGCCTGTGATCTTTGCTCCGGAGACCCTTTTGGCGCGCAAGCTCATGAGGCGTATGCTTCAGGAGAAGCGCAGTCTGGCCATTGTGGTCGATGAGTTTGGCGGCACAGCCGGTCTGGTTACGCTCGAAGACCTTATGGAAGAGATATGCGGCGACATACGCGATGAGCATGACACCGCCTCCGACATTGTGGCTTCGGAGGTAGAGCCCGGAGTGTATGAGTTTTCGGGCCGCATAGAGATCGACACACTGCGCACCACCTACCATCTCGACATTCCCGAGGAGGATGACTATCAGACCCTTGCGGGCTATCTGCTCCATGAGATAGGGTCGATACCCTCGCAGGGCGACAGTTTTGTGATAGGCGAGTATGAGTTTAAGGTGATGAAACGCAGCGCCACACGCTTGGAGCTTATACGAATAGAGCCCGCCAAGAAGGCAGGCTCGGAATCTAAATAATAGGATTTATTGCCATCAGAGGCGGCCTGAAGGCAATCTCGGGAGCAGATAGTCGCTCAGCCAAATTTGCTGATCTTGCGCAGGGCGGCCTCGTCGATGATCTTGATCTTCCGGCCGTCGACTATTATCACTTTCTCGGTGACAAGAGTGGTGAGGGTGCGTATGGCGTTGGATGTGGTCATATTGGAGAGGTTGGCAAGATCTTCCCTGCCCATGTACACGCGGAGAGTCATGCCGTCGTCTTCCACTCCATAGCTTTCGAGGAGCACAATGAGGCTCTCGGCGAGGCGCCCCCGGATATGCTTTTGGGTTAGATTGACTGTACGTGTGTCGGCGCTTCCGAGGTTGCGGCTCAGCTCGTGGATGAAAAACCATGCCACCTGCCTGTTGGCGTCGATGAGCTCCGACACCACTTTCATTGGCACAGCACCGATCACCGATGGCTCCATTGTCACAGCGGTGTGGACATACGGCTCTCCGGCAAAGTAGGCCCGATAGCCGAAATACTGCACCGGGCGGAGGAGGCGCAGTGTCTGCTGCCGTCCGCCGATACCGTCTTTATACATCTTGGCCTTCCCTTCGAAGAGACACCACAGATATTCGGCCTCGTCGCGCTCGGCATATATTATCTGGTTTTTCTTGAAGCGGTGGATAGTGATGGCATCGGTGATACGGCGCTTCTCTTCAGGAGTGAGCACCGACCAAATTTCCGACATGTCTTCACTGATCACTTGTTCAAGTGCCGCTCTGATCATAATCCGTTACCTTAGAAATGTGTAGTGTGGAGTAAATATATGTTGTAGAACATTGCTACAAAAGTAGTAAAATTGTGCAACAATGGCAAATTTTATCCGTGAGAGGGTCAAAAAAGTTAAAAAAGCATTAATTTTGTCGGCATTTTTCACCGATCTCTTTCTTGCCTGACGGCGTTTTTAAAGTCAAGATCAATCGATATGAACAAAAGTCTGATAGCCCTTGCCATGGCACATTTGCCCTCGGCATAGCCGAGTTTTCGATGATGGGCATCCTCAACGATGTCGCGTCGAGCCTTGATGTCAGTGTGCCCCGAGCCGGCCATTTTATATCGGCTTATGCCCTTGGGGTGAGTCTCGGGGCGCTATTTCTCCTTTTCCTTCGTCGCTACCCGCTCAAGGCCATTCTCGTGGGTCTGGCGGCCATGATCACGGTTGGTAATCTGTGTGCGGCTCTCGCTCCGGGTTATTACACTCTGCTTGGCGCCCGCTTTCTGGCCGGGCTTCCTCATGGCTGCTATTTCGGGGTCGGAGCCATAGTTGCCCCTAAGCTCGTGGGTCCGGGCCGCGGGGCTACGGCGGTGGCCGTGATGGTCACCGGTATGACCGTGGCAAATCTGATAGGTGTTCCTGCGGCAACGGCGGTGAGCAATCTGCTGTCGTGGCGCTGGACCTTTGCCATAGTGGCGATAGTGGGGGCGTTCACACTGCTTGCCATCAGGGCGTGGCTCCCGCGACTGGCTCCGCTCCCACCGGTGGCCAATTTCAAGAGCCAGTTTGGCTTCCTGCGCCACGGCGCGCCCTGGCTCATCCTCGGGGGTACCTTTCTGGGGCAGGGGAGTGTATATACATGGTTCAGTTATGTCAATCCGGTGATGACTGATGTTGCCGGTTTCTCCACCGATGCCATGACGTGGGTCATGGTGGTGTGTGGTTGCGGCATGGTGGTGGGCAATCTTGTGAGCGGACGCCTCACCGACCGCTATGCCGGAGGCCTGGTGAGCGGAGTGATAGCTATAGCGCTCGTGGTTGTGATGCCCGCCATCTACTTTTGTGCGGCGAGCAAGGCAGCCTCGCTGGTGCTGGCATTTGTGGCCTGCGCCGGACTGTTTGGCATCGGCGGTCCGCTCCAATATATGATAGTGAGATTTGCCAAGGGGGGCGAGATGATAGGCGGCGCGGCGATCCAGATGGCTTTCAACGTGAGCAATGCCGTGTCGGCCATGATAGGTGGCGCGGCCATACACGCCGGGTTGGGCTTGGCATCGCCGGCGCTGGTGGGAGTCCCTATGGCTGTGATAGCGGCTGTGCTGCTCCTCACTCTCCATCGCCGCTATCGGGCGCAGGGCGCCTGATGGCGAGGCGGCCGTTCAGTTGGCTATGAAAGCCGAAATGGGTGCGGGGAGGGCCGACACCACAGTGTAGCAGCGGGCAAAGCTGCGGATAAACCTCAGGGTGTCGCTGTCGGGCCGCAGGGCTACGGCGCTGCTTTCGCGCTTGGCCCCGGAGGGGCCGCTGCAGTCGCGACGGCTGTGATTGTCGTGATTGGAAGGGGTAGAGGTGTCGGACATAGGCAGGTAGAGGATGGGTGATGTATATAATCAACGTCGCTCCTGCCTGATTTATTATCTATCGGTTGTGATTAAATCGCCGGGGCGCATCACGGGATGAGCACCACGGCCAGCAGTCCCCACACCACGAGGAGGATATTGCTCACGGCATATGTCACCGTGTAGCCGATGGCGGGGAGCGAGCTGCCGAGCGACGTCTGCACGGCGCCGAGGGCGGCGGTGCATGTGCGGGTTCCGGCGCAGCAGCCGAGGGTTATGGCCGGATTGAAGCGAAACACCTTGTGGCCGAGCCACAGGCCAGTGAATATCGGTATCATGGTGGCAATGGCGCCTGCCAGAAACAGCAGGGGGCCGACGGCCTTGATGCCCGACACAAACGATGGCGCCGACTCGATGCCTATCACCGCGATAAAGACATTGAGGCCGAGATTGTTCATTACCACAGGGCGCCCTTGGGGATGTATCCGAAAGTGGGGCGACGCGACCTCAGCCAGCCGAAAAAGAGTCCGGCGAGGAGGGCTCCGCCGCTGGTACCGAAGCTCAGGGGGATGCTGTCGACCCAGAAGGTGAGGGCGCCGAAGAGGCCTCCGACGAAAATGGCGAGTCCGACAAACACCAGGTCGCTCGACACCGTCGGGCGATCGACATGGCCTATGTGGGCTGCTGCAGCGAGCACAATCTCCTCGCGTCCTACCACGGTGATGGTGTCGGCGAGTTCAAAGCGGGTGTCGGCATCGATTATCATTTCCTTGCCCGCCTCACACCGTCGCGTATCACCACGCCTCGCATAAACCGCTTCTTGCGCAGTTCAGTGAGGCGAGTGCCGGTAAACCGTTTCTTCGACACGCGTATCTTGACCCTTGCCACCGGGTAGCTCACCAGCGGTTTGTCGTCGATCTCTCGGCCTATGTGGCGGTCGACATCGACCATATATTCCATACGGCCGCAGATCACCACATGATCGCCTTTGCTGATGAGATCGTCAAACCGGGGCATCGAGGTGTTGCCGCAATGCTCCAGACAGTCAACATACACCTCCAGTCCGTTGGCCCGCAGATATTTCTCGACTTCATTGACCTTGCGCGGAGTGTCGAAAAACGGAGAGTCGACACGATATGTGCGGTAGCTCACATCGCTTGTGGGCTTGATTATTGCAGGATCGTCGCTCTCGTTTCCCTTGCTGAGGGTTTCGGCCAACTCCAGAGTCTGAGCCTTCACCTTGTCGATACCTCCGAGCAGCCTTGGCCCGAGATTGCCGAGAATGATCACGGTGCCTAAAGTGCCGAATATATAGGTCACGGCATAGCACACAGGCACAATGTCGAGCTCGCGCTTCACCGTGGCGGCGTCGTAGCCCAGCTTCTGTATGGCCTCGGTGCCAACGCCGAGGAGCGCCGAGCAGGTCTGCGATCCGGAGAAAAGCCCCACCGTCTCCCCTTTGGAGTAGCCAAACAGGAGCGCGATGCCGAGAGTGACAAGGCAGCATGTGGCGCTCATGATCACAGCAAAGAGCGCTTGCCGCGCGCCCGATCCGCGGAGCGACCTGAAAAAGTCGGGCCCCACGGAGTAGCCGATCGAGAAGAGAAAGAGCATGAAGAAAAACATCTTTATCGGGCCGGAGATAGGAATCACTATCTGGCCTATGGCCACGCCGGTGAGCAGCACGCCGGTTACGCTGCCGAGCTGGAAAGAGCCTATGCGGATGCGGCCCGCAAGAAAGCCGATGCCTATGGTGAGGAAGAGCGCCAAAGGCGGATACTCCTGAGTATGGATACAAACCAATCTATCATGATTGAGGTGGGGATGAGTTGACGTGAGAATAAGCGGGAGCCTGCCTCCCTATACCCATATAAACACCCCGCCTCGGCCCCTGTTCGCTCTGACATCCTTTCCGGTCTTTGACCGTGCGGAGGTGAGAGCGGATTTGGATATGTCGGGAAAAATGAGTATCTTTGTGGGCAGATGCAGAGCCGTTTGGCTCCCCATGCATCAAGAGATAGAATATAACAACTGAATTTCACCACCTTACATCTGTCACAGCCTATCGAAACATTACTACTCCAATCATAACTCCAAGAGGAACCATAGTAATGCAAAACATAGCCAAGCTGCCCGACGACCGTCTGGTAGCTGCCTACGCCGCCGGCGACAACCGCGCTTTCGACATACTCTTATCGCGCCATCAGCAGCGCGTGTTTGCCTACATATTGTCGGTAGTGAAGAATCGCGATGCTGCCAACGACATATTTCAGGACACCTTTGTGAAGGCCATCACCACCATCAAGCAGGGCCGCTACAACGAGTCGGGAAAATTCTCGGCCTGGATCTCGCGTATAGCCCACAATCTGGTGATCGACTATTTCCGATTCAACAAGTCGGAGAACACGGTGTCGGTCGACGACTGCGAGACCGATATGCTCAACCGCCGCGAGCTTGCCGAGGGACGGTCGAGATTCGATCATGGCCACCCAGACCACCAGCGACATACTCGATCTCGTGTCGGATCTGCCCGCCAACCAGCGCGAGGTGATCAACATGAGGTTTTACTCCGATATGTCGTTTAAGGAGATAGCCGATGCCACCAATGTGAGCATCAACACCGCTCTGGGCCGTATGCGCTATGCCTTGATCAATATGAGGCGCAAGGCGGGCGAGCGTGAGCTCATTCCGGCCTGAGTATCCCGATTTTAGATTATTTAAACCTTTTTATAACACTCCGGGGAGCCACATCGGCTCCCCGGAGTGTTACTCTATCAGAATTTGGAAACGTTTTAAATAATAGCAAGAGTTGAAATCATGGCATAAGAGAGACTATTTCCCCAACTCCGCCGCCGGATAGTGATTATTAGACGTCGGAGGCTCATAAATAAATAGTTGAAACGTGAGAGGAGGAGACGCAAGAACCCCGTAAGGGCACGCGCCTCCTCCTTTTGCATATGTGTGGGTGTCAGCGTATTTGACTTTGAGCAGATGAGGGGGTCAGAAAGCGACGGTGGTGTCGGCTATTTCGCTCACCAGCGGGAATCCATCAATCGAGTCGGTGAGCCCTATCTCAGACGGCAGCGGGGCCACAAAGTTGGCGGATCGGCCTTCGACCGTGGCGCCGTCGGGAGTGAGGGTGACAATGGCAAAGAGGGGCTTATCGTAGGTGATGGAGTAGCGCAGCAGAGGGTAGCGCTTGTTGATGGCTTCGCTGTAGCGCTCTTCGGAGCGAGTGGGCACGTCGCACCATACATATGAGGCACTGTTGATCTGGATATAAGTTATGCCGTTGATCTCCTTGGTGTAGTTGCTGTGGTTGTGGCCCGAAAAAGCGAGCACCACTTTTTTGAACCCGGCATTGCGGTTAGCTTCTCAAGGATGTTTCGCACGTCGGCTCCATTGTTCATATAAGTGTCGATGCTTTGATGGGAGAAGAGCACACAACGCTTGTCGGTAGAGGCGAGGTCGTCTTTGAGCCATTCCATCTGCTCCGGATCCATATGGGCCGTTGTTCATAAGGCCGGTAGAAGTTGCCATACTGGTAGTGAGTGTAGGATGTGCCATCGTAGAGATTGTTTCCGTCGAGCACAATGAAGTGGAATCCGTCGCGGTCGAAGGAGTAGTAGCGGCCGGGCATTTCCATTCCGGCCACATACTCGTCGGCATTGTAGCTGTCCATGTCGTGATTGCCTATCACATGATAGGCATCGCCGGGAAATGAGTTCCAGATGTCGCGGAATTTACGGCTTGCGCTGTCGAGGCGGCAGAAGTCGCCGAGCTCTATAATGAAGTCTACATTGCGGTCGCGGGCAGTGTTGACAAACGCAGACAGATTTTCCTCGCCGGCGGGATGTCGGGAGCATGGAAGTCAGATCTATGGCAAAGGTGATTGAGTCGCGCCTATTGATGTCAGAGGTACGCTCAAAAAGCCTACGGCAGCAGCAGCGGCTATTATTATGCGATGAGTCATGATGGATATTTATTGGAGTGAAGAGGTGCAAAGATATAAAGAACGGGGTGGCCACGCAATAGACGTGGCACCCTGAGGATGGATAAAACTGCAAGGGGCACTTATCGGCGAGGATCTCGAAATAGTCGACAAGGATTTCGGTGACGTTGCGCTTGATGGCGTTGCGGTCTTCCCACACCGGGTGCGGAGCGCCCCTCGATGTAGAGTTTGGCTCCCTTGCGGACATATTTCTCGGCGGTCTCGGCGTTGCGTCCGCGCATCACAATGCTATGCCCACTCGGTGCGCTCGGGGATCTCGATCCCTTCGGCGTTGCGGTAGGCGCGCTCGGTGGTGGCGAGCGAAAATTCGGCGAGAGGCACAGTCTCGACATATCTGATGCGCGGATCCTGGCTACATTGCTAAAAGGATTACTTTGTTGACACTCATTTTGATGCGGGATTGACGGTGATGACGGATCCTGCCGAGCGGGCGGTGATCTCGGGAGCGTATTGCGAGGCCGCAGTGGCTATGCCCGAGGCAAAAGATCCGGCGTTGTTGACGTAGAGGTCGTAGCTCACCACATA
>PDYJ01001795.1_pt1 | contig 10445 bp, 12 predicted proteins | sample 1430841 | NCBI WGS metagenome assembly PDYJ01 (sample SAMN07237672, study PRJNA390542) | Gut metagenome, whole genome shotgun sequencing project. | isolation source: fecal pellets | host: Mus musculus | place: USA: New York, NY | collected 2016-10 | reverse complement strand
TTCAATCATTGGTAATCCTCCTTACATTAACGGCTCCTATAAAATCTCTGTCGGCCATCGCTTCAAGCAGTCCGAAAAAATCCTGTTCATCAATTTTCAACGAGCGGCAAATCACACGGCGGTTTGCTCCCTCCGGAATCATATTAGAGAAGAAAGGGAACAAGTGCTCAGAATAAAAAGCATCTGTTCTTTTGGGTAGCGTCGCGGAAATCGGGGCATGGGAGAGTCAAGATAATCTTTACAATATTGGAAAGAATATCCGATTCCCGGGTGCTTCTCCGTCAATATACCGGCTTTTATTTCATTGAAATATACCTCTAGCTGTTTCATACGGTCTGCCTTATACTATATTCAATCTCAATGCCAAGGACATCAAGAATTTTCTTCACGGTGCTAAGTGCAGGATTACCCTTGCCACGCTCAATATCCTTGATTGTGGCAAGACCCACTTGCGACATTTCAGCAAGATCCTGTTGGGTGAGGGAAAGCGTTTCCCTACGCTGTTTCATTATATCCATCAGTTCCATAGTCTGACATAATAAACTTTTTTTTGCAAAAATAAGGAGAATTGCTGAAACCGCCAAATAAAAGTATAATAAATCATACTTTCGGCCATTCTATTATAGTTGGTATTGAAATTGTACGCATAAAGTATAATATATCATACTTCTGTCGCTTGCGAAAATTTTATTTGGCTGATTTGTGAAAAAGTATTAACTTTGCGCCCAATTAAAACGAAACAAATGGGTAGTGTTTCACTGAGTGTGTCTGAGGCGAGTTCACTCAAGCCTGTAGACCTCAGATGACGATGCAAATTTAATTGTTTTTTCTCATTGTTTCGTTATTCGATGAAAAAAATAGTAATTTTGAAGTGCAGCCGGACGAGGAAACGGGCTCTGCTGAGGAGCAACCCGCCAGCAACATGGTTGCTCCAAGACTGGAGACAGTTGAATATGGGAGCCGTTCCGTTTGGGGCGGCTTCAACTTCACCAGGATGGCCTCTCCGCTAAGAAAACCTTTACCTTCAGTCCGGGAAAAGTGTTTTGTCGACTGTTATGTTCGGCAGGGCTCTGTCAAATGCCTTGTGATCCATTGCCACACTGCCCATCAGGGTCAGCACCGATTCTTCGTTGGGCATGGCTGTCCTCATGCGTGTAACCCTGCGGAAGTCGCGGTTGAGCCGTTCGATCCAGTTTGTGGTGTATATCATCGCCTGAATCTCAGGCGCATAGTTGAGGTATGTCATGTAAACCTTGTAGTCGGCGTTGTTTCGGAGCAGCTTTATAGTGCGATAGTCCTTGCCCCATTTGTCGCACATTGCCTGCCACTTCTCCCATGCCATTTCTACTGTGTAGTCCCGTTGGCCGGTGCGGAACACATCGCGCAGGTCGGTGGCCAAGGCAGCCTTGTCCCCATGCCTTACCTTGGCGAACATGTTGCGTTTCAGATGGGTAACGCAACGCTGCAACGGTGTACCGGGGAATTTCTCTCCGATTACGGTGTCAAGTCCTTTGATGCCGTCCGCCACCATCAGACCGACCCGTTGAACACCACGTTCTTTCAGCCTGTCAAAGATATCACTCCAGCCCGTGGCGCTTTCCTGCGGCATGTTGAAGATGCCAAGAACCTCGCGTGTGCCTTCTTCGGTTACGGCCAATGCCACATAGAACGCCTCGGAAGCCACCGATCGCTTGCGGTGTATCTTGATGTGCACGCAGTCAACGAACACGACTGGGTAATATTCTTCGAGACCGCGTTCAAGCCATTCATTGACCTGAGTGCGAACACATTCCACCATACGGCTGATGCTCGACTTGGAGTAGTGCCGGCCGTATATCTGGTCGAATACGTCACTAACCTGTTCCTGAGTAAGCCCCTTTGTATAAAGGACTCCGGCGAGCCGATCGCATTCCTCTTCCTGGTCGCGGAGTATGGCGAGTATTTGCGGATGGAAGTTGCCGTAGCGGTCTCGAGGGATACGGAACTCAAGTTTTCTCCCCTGGCCATAAGTGGAGCCGGGACGATAGCCATTACCTTTATTTCCCGGATTATCAGCCAGAAACTCGCCGCGCTCCGCGACCATCATACTCTCGATCATGATCTCCATCAGGTCGTGAAGACCATTTCCTTTCGCTGCGTGCTTGCACATCAGCTCGGAAAGTTGTAATTTTGTCAAATCCATTAGTTTGAATTTTAAGTTTGGTCACCTAAAATTACAAACTTGTCAGGACCGGTCAAAATTTGGCTGGTCCTTTTTTAGTGACCGGCGTCAGACACACTCAAAGAAACAGTATCAACAAATGGCAAGACAGCATTGCAATACTCTAATTAGCAAACGTATTCAGAGCTTAAAAGGCTTTGAACGCAATGCTTGTGCGCTTATGCCGTCAACAACAGGCACATCGTATTGCGGATCTGTCCGACCGTTTCGTTTCAGTAACCCAACTGACATAAGTTAGTCTACAAATACAGACTACTGAGATATAACGACTGTCGGAAAGTCCTTACCAAGCTTCCCGACAGTCGTTTTTTGTGTCCTCACCGATATAACCTTCTCCATCGCGATTAGCTGCGGACACACATTTCAATAATCGCGTCTTATGACGCATAACCCGAATGAAAATGAAGTTTAATGATCAAAAGAAATTATATCGCCAAAATGCTCTGACTCAGACAGACATCCTCTACCTCCCGACAGTCGCGGTCTTGACGTGACTGCCGTTTCAAGTAAGTGTGCTGATATCATACGCAGCATACATGGCTCGATGAGTCGTCTGGCTCCTATGGGCGATGATGAGAGGAGAAGTCTTTGGTTTGAGGTCAAGGGTAAAAGATGGGAGTGGTATAGGTTGTCGGTATCAATCTATAAGGATCGCCATTATCTCTATATCACCGGAGACACTTATGACCATCATGTATTTTGTGACAAGGATGATTGTAATTCCCGCCATTGTTTCTATGAGGATGAACTCGTCGGAATATTCTCAAAAATCGAGAAGTATGTTGCCGGACTCGTTGACAACATCTTGTCTGCGCCCGAACAATATAATTCGTATGTTGAGAAATATTTGGGTTACTACCGGAGAGAAGGGTTGATAAAGAGGTCAGTCCTGAACTCTTTGATTCCTGACAATAGCTATGACGGAATCGATATACCTCGGGTAATCAACTTATACGAGAATCAGGTCGAGCCTACGCAGTTTTCCGAGATGACCATCAGACGATATATGCACTATTGGCGTATAGCATACGAAGCTGTATATGGCAAGATGTCGGGAGATGATATCGAAGTCTTCAGGCATTCAAGCAAAGGGCATGAGGCAAGAGAATATAATCTTGATTCTGAGGATGATTTCAGAAGATGGAAGTCCGAGGTCTCACCTTATCACGGCTTTGATGTGGTGTATGCGAGAGTTCACTTGTACCCTACATATACCAATGGTCAATGGCATTTTTATGTCGGCACCGGTAGCTATTGGAATCTTGATGATTGCTTCCGAGCTGTCATAGGATTGTCTGATGCCGGAATCTCGGTTGAATTGGGAGAAGTCGATCATATTCTCGGAATCTTGAAGGAAACCGACTACGTAGAGATTACCCCTTATGCGTATCGATATATGCAGGGCGATGACATCGGTAGCCAGATGAAACTCCCTTATGCGGACGAAGTCGGCAAGGATGTTATCAAGGAAATAATCGCAAACACTGAATGGAATAAGCTTGAGAAGGTAAGTCCTCTCGCTTAACAACTTAACAATAAGGAAATATGAAAATACAATACGCATCTGACCTCCATCTGGAGTTTCATGAAAACAGCCGTTGGCTTAAAGAGAATCCGCTGGCAGCAGCCGGCGATGTTCTGATATTGGCCGGAGACATCGGCTATCTCGGTGATGACAACTACGTGCATCATCCCTTCTGGGACTGGTGTGCAGAGTCTTTCCGTCAGACTATCGTAATTCCCGGCAACCACGAGTTATACAAGAGTTTCGACATCAACGACCTTCACGAAGGCTGGCAGCAAGAAATACGTCCGAATGTAAAAACTTGCTATAACTGTGTGATTCAGTTGGCTCCCAACATCGATCTCATCGCATCGACTCTTTGGGCAAAGATTCATCCTTATGATGAGTATCAGACCGAACGCGGAGTAACTGACTTTCATCGTATCAGAAACGGACAGTTCCGTCTCTCGGCCCAGCGTTTCAATCAGGAGCATGAGCGTTGCCGTGAGTTCATCGAGCGGAGCGTAGGGCAGAGTAATGCGGAGCACATTATAGTCGCCACTCACCATGTGCCGTCGTTCGAGCTTATGGCAAACGAGTTCAAGGGTAGCCCGATAAACGGGGCCTTTACATCCGAACTTGGCGACTTTATTGCCAGTAGCCGTATCGAATACTGGATATACGGCCATTCGCATCGAAACATAAACAAAACCATCGGTAATACCCGGTGCATCTGCAATCAGCTTGGTTACACCTTTCATGGTGAACAGGCTGATTTCCGCCGGGATGCCGTAATAGAAATCAATGACAATGAATTTCAAATTTGACGGTGACCGGTTGTTTTTCACTTCCGATACACATTTCAATCATACCAACATACTGCGATATTGCAATCGCCCTTTCAAGACTGTAGGGCAGATGAACGAAACAATCATCACTAACTGGAACAATGTGGTTGAGCCTGATGATGTAATCTTCCATCTCGGAGACTTCTGTCTCGGTGGAGCTGAAGAGTGGAATAAGATTCTTGACCGTCTAAACGGCAGAATCTATCTCGTTCTCGGTAATCATGACCTCAAGAATATCCGGCAAGGATTCATAGACAGGTTCGAGCACGTTGCAATGTCGATGTGCATTCAGGTCGGCAAAAAGAAAATCTATCTGAATCACTTTCCTTATCTGTGCTTTGATGGCGGCTATCATAACGATGTATGGCAACTGTTCGGTCATGTGCATACCCGCCCATCGAACACCGGGATTGACGCCGGACGCCTTCAGTACCTCTTCCCGACACAGCTTGATGTCGGTGTAGACAACAATAACTTCACGCCTCTGTCTTTCGATGAGGTACGCGCCAAGATTCAAAAGCAGATTGAATCGAACTAAGTATTTACCTTCTCAACGGTGTCTTGTTAGCTAACGAGATGCCGTTGTCTTTCTGCGTATAGAGTTTGCGATAATACTCCTTAATCGGGATGGATGGCAGTTTTGATGACGTTGTCGGCGCGGGTGGCGAAGAGGGTGTAGGCTTCCTGGATGCGGCTAAGAGGGTAGCGGTGGGTTATCAGATGGGTTGTGTCAATCCTGCCTTCGGAAATCAGTTGCATGATTTTGTCGCAGTCGCAGGCATCGACACCGCCGGTCTTGAATGTCAGGTTCTTGCCATACATCCACGGAAGGGGCAATATCTGTTCCTTCTCGTAGAGTGCGACAATCGTAACGATGGCATTCGGTCGGGCACAACGCCATGCGAGTTCAAATGTCTCCTCGCCACCGGCAACCTCAATCACACAGTCGGCACCACGTCCTTCTGTTAATGACTTAAGGACTTCAAGACATTTTGTCGGCTCTAATACCTTGACATTTGGATAATGCTGGCGCACGAAATGCCGACGGCTCTTTTCAGCCTCGCAAACGACTATCTTATGTGGCTGATACAGTTGCACACATTCTAAAGTGCATAACCCGGTAGGCCCAGCACCGATGATCAGTACCGTATCTTCCTCGGAAATTTCAGAAATCTTTGCAGCCCAATAACCGGTGGCGAGAATGTCGCCGACAAAAAGTGCCTGTTCGTCGCTCACGTTATCGGGAATCGGAGTCAGACCGTTGTCGGCATACGGTACGCGGACATATTCCGCCTGACCGCCGTCGATGCGGCATCCCAGCATCCAGCCTCCGGAGGTGCAGTTGTTCACAAATCCCCGCCTACAATAGAAGCACTCGCCGCAGAATGTCTCTACATTTACGGCAACCCTATCGCCGGCTTGACCTTAGTGACTTCCGAACCGACGGACTCTACGACTCCAACCAGTTCATGCCCAACGGTAATGCCGACCTCCGCCTGAGGTACAGCCCATGCCGAATATGGAGGTCCGACGAGCAGATACTCGAAAGAGTAACCCTCACCACGGCATCCTTTGGGTTCAAAATCTCCGGTTTCGGTTTCTCAATCAGCTCAAACCGTCCCGGCTTCGTATATGTCAATGCTTTCATTCTAACTTTCTTCTATTCCTCTTTTTATCAAGTTCTGCATACAAAGCCGGACGGAGTTTACGGTTGTAATCCTCTATCTCTTTTATCTTCGGAGAATCGGGTGGTAAAATCTCATAACCTCCATCAAGCAAGTTTTGGGATTCATCATATAATTTATCCCCATAATGCTCCCTTAATCTTAGACTCACTTCATCACGAGAAATCTCACCCTTGACATTCCTGATTGCCAAATCAAGCAAGAGTGCAGATACCGTCAGTTCGGCCACGTCTTGCAAGCCTATACTGACAAGCCATGCATCAGCCTGTTCTTTTATCTTGGGATTATCGCAGTGAGACAACTTCACAAGTTCCTGATATTTCTCTTCGTATGTCATGGGATTGTCATTCTATGTCCAATGGAAGTAAATTGTCGTCGTTGAAGCGGTCGAAGTCCGACTGAAAGAGTTTGTCTTGGATTATGCGGTATTTCTCAAACTCTGATTCTGCAAAGTTCTTGGCAAACTCTGCGGTGATTTTGCCGGCATCGGTCAGAACGGCATCGCCTGACGCTTCAAGAATTATGTCGATTCGTTTCGCCCAGTCCTCCATTGTCATGGGAATATGACGTTGAGCCATACGCTCTGCCATATCAAGCACGGCATTGACCAGTCGCCCCATGTCGGCAAGTTCCACCTCTTTGAGATAGTTCTTGGCAATACTTACGTCAGGCTTTACAATCTTCCCATGCGGCGCGTTTTCCCATGTTGTCAGTCCCATGTGTTCTTTCTCGGCGTTGGCGCGTTCCACGATAAGCTCGGCGGCTGTATGACCATGAACAGCGTAGTGCATCTTGTTCTGAACTTTCTTGAAGAAAAGTCGGGTGGTTGGCGCATCGCGGTTGTAGTCGATGGCCGTAGCATAAATGTCGGTCAGCTTCTGATAGAAACGCCGCTCACTGAGGCGAATCTCCCGTATCTCAGCCAACAGGTGTTCGAAATAATCCTCTCCTATAAACGACCCGTTTTCCATCCGTTTCTTGTCAATCACATATCCACGGATGGCAAACTGACGCAAAACAAACGTACACCACTGACGGAACTGCGTGGCCCGGGTACTGTTCACCCGATAACCGACACTAATAATAGCATCAAGATTATAGAATTTCAGCTTGCGATTGACCTGACGCTCACCCTCGGTTTGAACTACCGAGAAATTCTCGGTAGTTGCCTCCTGAGACAATTCCCGGTCTCATATATATTCTTCAGATGCAGTCCTATGTTGTCTGAAGAGCAGTCAAACAGCTGCGCCATAGCCTTCTGTGTACACCACACAGATTCCTTATGGTACACAACCTGCACACCGTCCTCCTTTCCCTCAATCTGAAAGATCAGGAACTCCGCAGTGCTATTTCGTATCTCAAATTTTTTCGCCATTAGTTATATCAATGTATGTAAAATTGGGCAGAATATACTTGCAGATAAGTTCTTTTCTTACACTTTTAGGTATTGCGAAAGCCAAAAACTGACGAGGACGGGAGCATGCTACATAGAGAAGCCGATGCCTTTCTTTTAGTTCTGCACATTGTGCAAATAATTCCAAAGATAATGTTTCCGAATGATTCTTGTTAAGAAAGACCAAGCAAGCATCAAAGGTTAAACCCTTTATACCGTGTACTGTACTGAATTCGGATGGGTTCCTTCGAATTGTGTTATGGAAATAGTCAATTACTCTCATTTTGGAAATGTCTGACATTTTATACCCGTTCATTCTACGTTTGAACTTGAAATTTACTAGTCCATCTTGTAAATTACAGAATCTTTCCAATAATCTCTCAGTCTGTGCTTGCCATTCCGAAATAGATAATTCTAAAGAAGGAATGTCACGTAATAGAGCAATTAGTTTTGAGACATCTGCAAAAGAAGAATCTATCAATAAGGCTCTATTTGCAAAATCCTCTCCATTTTGTTCATCTTTTACTAATGACCATACCTTTTTCATAAGTTTAACAGACTCATTAACTTGCCCCAAGTTAAAATGATTGACTGCGGTAATTAGTAAATGAGGTATTTTTGATTTCCAACAATCATTGGTATCTTGTAATCCGAGCAATTCTTTTAGTTGTGTTTTCCCTCTGCAAATTACCTGTCTTTTGCTTAAGGAGTGGTCTTTACACTTTTGAAAAAATAAGTCTATCACTATATCATTTTGATTTTCTTCAAAATGATATACATGAATGGGAATATTCATAGATGATACCTTATGTGATATGGTATTCGCATCTGTGGCACTTTTAATTAAATTGTATTGATCTATTATCTGTTGAACGCTTCTCCTATTGTGAACAAAATTTAGCTTTGTCCATTTTTCATCCTTCAACAAGGATTTGAAAATATCGGGATTTGCATTTCTCCAACTATAAATGCTTTGTCTTAAGTCCCCTACGAATTCTACATTTCGAAGGCCTCCTGCTATGAGTAGTTTTATTATTTCATATTGGATAGATGACATATCTTGGGCCTCATCCATTATTATATATGAGAATCTATGAGCAAGAGCTTGAGTTATTTGAGGATAATTATTTATAATGTTGTATGCGTAATACTCAATATCGCCAGATGTTAATATGCCAAGATTAAGCCGACGTTGTAATATATGACGGGCGACTTCGAGACCTTCCATGGAGGTAATAATGCGATTATCGCACAACAAATCTCCTTTAACATCTCTTGAAAAATCACTGTCTTTGTGAGAGACGTAGTATTTATAACCATTATTTGATAATTTTGTGTAGAACCTTGATTTACGTTCTCCTTTATCAATATAGCTACATTCGTATAATGGGCTGTTGTGTGTGTCGTCCATAATTGAAGGCCTTTTTGTTAATCCTTTGATAAGATACCAAAAAGGCAACACAATGTATTGACTCAAGAAACTATCAATCGTCAAAATTTTATGTGGATATGATAGTTTTATACCATACAAGAGGTTGTATGCCTCATCCAATTCGTTAACCGCATTATTTGTAAACGATAAGCAGAGAACATTATCATTAGAATGCACTGCCAGTTCTCCCAATTTATAAGCAATGCTGGTTGTTTTTCCACTACCAGGGCAAGCTGTTAGTAGAGTATATCCACGGGCATTGATATAATCTCTTCTTTCTGGTGTCAAATCATAGTTCATATTGTATTCTCGAATAGGGTAATGGCAGATTTTATATATTCGGGAATATTGAACTCTTGGCTGTTTTCACATTCAAGAGAAGATGCCAATTCCTGAGCAAATTCTGACTTGGAAGGACAAGCTTTCCAAAGTATTAAGGCAACATCCATCTTTTCTGTACCTGAAAGAATATGGTCCTGTTCTTTTTGATCAAGGAATAAAGCTATTTTTTGCATCTTATCTGGAACTACACGTTCTAAAAATTTATAGAACCATTTTGAACGCGTCTCTCTTATTGTAGAATAAACATTTGCCTTGCAGATTTGATACTCTAATGTCTTTTGTGCGTAAAGATCTCAATTGAATCATTTTTTTTGAGGGCACGTAAATTTGAAACACGTGTACATTCACATGCATTCAAAATACCATCGCGCAAAGTATTTAGCGAAGTTCCAGTTAAGATAGAATCTAATGAAAACTCCTTTTTTTTCGAATCTGTAAACTGATCCCCGTCAGTTACTATAGCAATTTGGAAAGGAAGTCTGAATTTTTCATTGTTCGCCATAAATAGCAGTAAGAACTGGGTAAAAGCAGTTCCCTCAAGATTAAGAATCTCGATTTGTCTTCTTGTAAGAGATTTTCCAATATGGTTGGCGAAACATTCCATCAGAAGAGCTTCCGATATTCCTTCAACGAGCATACAACCATTTGAGAAAAATAGTTGAGAGCGTGTTACATCTAAATATCGATGAAGCATTCGTTCATATTTCTCGATATCATCTTTTTTCAAACCAGAAAGGCTAAGATTCGCCTTATGGTATTTGAAAATATCAGACACTTTTATTGCATGTTCGTTTATTACGATCAAATTATTGAAAGGAACTTTAGAGGTAAGCGTCGGAGAGTGCGAAGTAATAAAAATTTGACAATTCTTATTATCATCGGCCTTAATAAGAAAATTATATAGGTTGACTTGTAGTTGCGGATGGAGGTGTGCTTCCGGTTCCTCTATTAATAAGACGTAATGTGAATGCTCTTCTTCTTTATGACACTCTTCAAGATCACATAAAACGGTTGCAATGT
>PDYJ01001640.1_pt1 | contig 10448 bp, 9 predicted proteins | sample 1430841 | NCBI WGS metagenome assembly PDYJ01 (sample SAMN07237672, study PRJNA390542) | Gut metagenome, whole genome shotgun sequencing project. | isolation source: fecal pellets | host: Mus musculus | place: USA: New York, NY | collected 2016-10 | reverse complement strand
AATGAACAGATGGTGACTTCAAACCTCCGTCAGGCCATCAAGCTTGACAACAAGCTCGCCAAGCAGGCTGCCAACGACTCGAATTTTCCCGCTTCAATCTTTCAAGCGTTCTCTGATAAGACGCCGGATTAAAGCTTCACAATCCAACAGCCCCGCCACACTGCGTTTCATGCAGTGTGGCGGGGCTGACTTTTTCATGGATACCACCGGCTGACACCGCCACAGACTCAAACATCCTTGCCTCGCCGGGCGTTTTAATTACAGAGGGCGGCATCTGCCGGCCATCTTCATCCATTCCACAAACTGCGCTTACCATTATATAATATGAACGAGGGAACGACGGCACAAAAACACCGGCACCATTACCGGCTCGACATACTGCACTGGATCATAATAGCGCTTTCAGTTCTGCTGATAGTATTCATCTCGATCGACACCTTCAACGGCATCAACTTTCTTGATGACGGATTCTACATGCACTTCCAGTTCTGGGTCTGCATAGTGTTCATGGCAGATTTCTTCATCGAACTGGCCCTGGCTCCCGACAAACTCCGCTACACGCGCAACCGCCTGCTGTATCTGCTGCTGTCTATCCCCTATCTCAACATCATCAGTGTGCTCGGCATCAGGCTCACACCGGAGCAGCTGTTTTTCATCCGCTTCATACCCTGGCCCGCGGCATCATGGCGATGGTGATAGTTGTGGGCGCGTTTTCGCGAAACAGACTGACATCGTTCCTTTCGTCCTACATAGTCATCCTCGCCGCCTTCATCTATCTCGGCAGCCTCATATTCTTCTACTTCGAGCAGGGAGTCAACGCCGATGTCAACAATTTCGGCACCGCTCTCTGGTGGGCCTGCATGAACGCCACCACCCTCGGCTGCGACATCTATCCCGTCACGGTGGCCGGAAAAGTGCTCGGCTGCATCCTTTCGGTCGGCGGCATAATCATGTTTCCGCTCTTCACAGTGTTTATCACCTCACTCATACGCCAGTACACACGGACACTGAAAACAGACTCCGGCGCGGCCACGCAAAAAAGTTAGGTAATTATTTTTGTACCCTATCCAAAAATCGTAACTTTGCAGACATCTCACGGACAAAAATGAAATCATGGAAAAGGACCCGGACAAGCGGTTTGAAATCGACGAGGTGATAGGTCGCCTTTGCAGCATGGAAGACATGCGCCACGTGTGCCCGACCCGTTCAGGCGAAGGGGAGCCACTGCTCTCCAACTCAGCCGTGCGCCGTATAGTCGAGCTTGCCTCACGCCTCATGTTTCCGGGATTTCTAACAGACTCTGACCGCGGACCGTCCGTGATGCGCTCGGTCATGACAATCGAATGCCATGAACTGCGCGGTCTTCTGGCCAGTCAGATCTCCGCAGGTCTCTGTTTCGACAAAAATCACTCCGCAATTCCTGATGCTGACATAAGCCGTCATGCCGGATCTCTGGCCGACTCTTTTATAGACAGCCTGCCCGATCTGCGCCACATCCTCGACACTGACATTGACGCCACCTATCTCGGCGACCCTGCCGCAACCTCTACCCATGAGGTAATAATCTGCTATCCCGGCTTCAAGGCCACGGTAAGCTACCGCATAGCCCACCGCCTGCTGGAGCTTGGGGTCCCGGTGGTGCCTCGCATGATCACCGAGCAGGCCCATTCCGACACCGGAATCGACATCCACCCCGGAGCCCGCATAGGCAAAGGCTTCGTCATTGACCACGCACCGGTGTGGTTATCGGAGCCACAGCAATTATCGGCGATAATGTCAAGATCTATCAGGGCGTGACCCTCGGAGCCAAGAGCTTTGTCACTGACGACTCCAACAATCCGGTCAAAGGAATTCCCCGCCACCCGATACTCGGCAACGGAGTGGTTGTCTACTCCAACTCCACGATACTCGGCCGCGTAAACATAGGTGACGGAGCCGTCATCGGCGGCAACCTCTGGGTCACACGCGACGTAGAGCCCGGAGAAAAACTCATCCAGGCCCGCGCCGACAACTTCCGGTCGGCCCGCTGACCGCAAGGACTGCGCCTGAGGCCTAAAAACAACTGAACAAACCAAGGAAACTATATAAATTGTCACATGGAACATCGTTTTGAAATGGTTGCCAAGACCTTCAAGGGTCTTGAAGAAATTCTTGCTGAAGAACTCGGCAACTCGGAGCGGTCAATGTCGAGCCAGGCCGACGGATGGTATCATTCGAAGGTGATCTCGCCATGCTCTACCGCGCCAACATCTGCTGCCGCACCGCACTCTCTATCCTCAAGCCGATCTACAAGTTTATCGCCAAGGACACCGACTCGCTCTACGAGATGGTGAAAGAGTACAACTGGAGCGATGTAATGTCGATCGAAAAGACCTTCTCGATCGACACCACCTCACACTCCTCTGAGTTCACTCACTCGCGTTTTGTCACCTATCGTGTGAAAGACGCCATTGTCGACTATTTCAAAGACCGTTTCGGCCAGGACAAACGCCCCGGCGTGCGTCTGAACGATGCCGACGTGATGATCAACGTCCACATTGACGGTGACCGCGTCACCCTCTCGCTCAACTCATCGGGCGAGTCGCTCCACAAACGCGGATGGCGCGTGGCACAGACCGAAGCCCCGATCAACGAGGTTCTCGCCGCCGGCATCATCCTCAAAAGCGGATGGCGCGGCGACAGTCGCTGGTCGATCCCATGTGCGGCTCAGGCACCTTCCTAATCGAAGCCGCTATGATTGCCGCCGGAATCAAGCCCGGCAGCTTCCGCAAGGATTTCGCCTTCGAACACTGGCGCGACTATGACGCCGAACTGTTTGAAAAGGTGATGGCCGAAGATTCAGGCCTCCGCGAAGTGCCGTTCAAGATCTACGGATCAGACATCTCGCCGAAAGCCGTGGCTATCGCCGAACGCAACATTCTTTCAGCCGGTGTCGACGAATATATCAACCTCCGCATAAAGCCTCTCCAGCTCTGGGAAGAGGCTCCGGCAGGGGAGCGCCCGGTGTGCTCATCACCAATCCTCCTTACGGCGAGCGAATCAATGTCCAGGACATGGAGCAGCTCTACAAGACGCTCGGCACCAAGTTCAAGCGTGTCTTCCTCGGCTATCACGCCTGGGTCATCTCCTCAAACATCGACTATCTCACAGCCATCGGACTGACTCCTTCGGTCAAAGAAGCCATGCAGAACGGAGGCCTCGACTGCGAACTGCGCGAATACGTGATCTTCGAAGGCACCAAAAGTGACTTCCGTCGTGAAGGCGGTGTGCTAAAGGAAGAAACCCCTGACCGCAAGGAACGCCGCCAGCCCGCACGCAAGAGCGACAGCGAATGGCGCCGCGACGCCCGCGAAAAGGGCATGGGCGGCAAAGATGCCGGAGCCGCACGCCGCAAACCCAACAAGCTTGAAGACAGATACCGCCCGCAGAAAGGCGGCTATGCCCGCAGCGAGGAACGCAGACGCAAGTTCAAGGAAGAGACGGCCGCACAGAGTGAAGCCGAACAGCTCCTCTCGCGCCACCGCAATCCCCACGCGCTCAAATCGCTCGGCGAATCGCCCAAGCGTCCGTCAATACCCGCGCCTGACGGCCCGTTCATGAGAACCCGCCGCCGCTGGAAGCGTCCGGATGCCGACAATTCGTCTTCCGAAGGAGAGGCATAAGCAACACTTACAGCCCCTTCCATACTTTTTCAAAATAAAATTCTCAAATCACGCTAATCCATATAACCAAAAGCCATGTCACTCCAACAGAATCTCAACACTCTGCGCCATCCCGTCAGCAACGCGCCTGAAAAAAGTCCTTTCAACGCCGGCGAAACCCTCGCCTGCCAAGGTGAGAAGCTCAGAGTGTTGCTCCTCGGATCGGGCGGACGCGAATGTGCCCTCGCATGGAAAATATCACACTCTCCCCGCCTTGAGAAACTTTTCATAGCTCCCGGCAACGGCGGAACAGATGCCTACGGTGAAAACGTGGCCCTCTCGCCGCTTGATTTCGCCGCTATAGCCGCTTTCTGCAAGGAGAATTCAATCGACATGATCGTAGTCGGCAACGAAGACCCGCTTGTGGCCGGAATCTATGACTACTTCCTCAGCGTGGAAGGCGCTCCGCTGATCGTAGGGCCCTCTCAGGCAGGTGCAGCACTCGAAGGCAGCAAGGATTTTGCAAAGCAGTTCATGGTGCGCCACTCTATACCCACCGCAGCCTACCGCAGTTTCACTGCCGAGACCGTTGAAGAGGGTTGCGCGTTTCTTGAGTCACTCAAAGCCCCCTATGTGCTCAAAGCCGACGGCCTTGCAGCCGGAAAAGGTGTACTCATAATCGACTCTCTCGAAGAAGCCAAAGCCTCGCTGCGCGATATGCTGGGCGGAATGTTCGGCAAGTCATCGGCCACTGTGGTGATCGAAGAGTTTCTCAAGGGAATCGAATGTTCGGTTTTCGTACTCACTGACGGCAACGGCGGCTACCGCATCCTCCCCGTGGCAAAAGACTACAAGCGCATCGGCGAAGGCGACACCGGCCCCAACACCGGAGGCATGGGAGCAGTCAGCCCCGTTGTGTTTGCCGACAGCGAATTCATGCGCAAGGTAGAGGAACGCATCATTCTCCCGACTGTCAACGGCCTGATAGCCGAAGGCATCACCTACCGCGGCTTCATCTTCCTCGGTCTGATTGAAGTTGACGGCGAGCCGATGGTGATAGAATACAACGTCCGCATGGGTGACCCTGAGACTGAAGTCGTGATGCTCCGCATCGCATCTGACCTGCTTCCTCTGCTCGAAGCAGCGGCCAAAGGCAACCTCGGCGCTCTTCCCCTCGCTGAAGATCCACGCTATGCCACAACAGTCATGATAGTGTCAGGCGGCTATCCTGGAAGCTACACAAAGGGTGAGACCATAACCGGAGCCGACACTCCGATGAGCAACGCCATTCTCTTCCACGCAGGCACACGCCGCGAGGCCGACGGCGAGCTCGTCACTTCAGGCGGACGTGTGATTGCATGTAGCGCCTATGGCGATTCGATCGACTCGGCTCTCGCCAACAGCTATGCCGCCGCCGATGCTGTTGAATTCAATGGTAAATACATGCGCCGCGACATCGGCCAGGACCTTAAAAAATTGAGTGAAAACCGCGGATGACCCGTAAAGAACTCACATTTACCCGAATAATCCGTTCGCGAGGCATGGGCGTGCTCATAGGCCTCGCGGCGGTTTTTATGACCCTGCAGGCTCAGTTCGCAGGCAAGATCGCGCACATAGGCGATTTCCGCACCGTGGCCTTCCCAACACCATCGGCATGGTTGCCCGAAGGCAGCATCTCGATGTGGGCCAACATCATCGTGGTCCTGGCCACAGGGGCGGTAATGATCATCATCAACCGCCACTTCAATCTGCTGCGCACCACCTCGGCCTTCTTCGCGGCCTATTTCGTGTTTGTCACAGCCTGCACCCCGGCTGTGATGGGCCAGTTAGGAGCGTCATCGCTGCTTGCGCTGATCATGATGGGAGCCGTATGGCTGATTTTCAGCATCTACAATCAGCGCATCAGCTCGCGCCGGGTCTTTCTTGCCTTCTTTCTGATCGGACTGGGGCAGCTGACTGAATATACATTCGCGCTCTACATTCCGGTATTCATCGCCGCACTCGGACAGATGCGAGTGTTCACGTTCAAAAAAATCCTTGCCGCGATTCTAGGCAACATCACTCCTGCGTGGATCACCTGGGGACTCGGCCTGATACCTGAGCCGGAAATCCCACAGTTCTGCTTCACACCTCCATCAATGCTGCTGGCCGATGGTGCCGACTGGCCCATGCTTTCGGCCGCGGCTCTGACGCTGCTGGCCGGATTTGTGTTCGGCAACCTGAATCTCATAAAGATCATAGGATTCAACGCACAGGCCCGCGCCTATAACGGAGTGCTGACCCTTCTCTCGATCGCGACCGGCATTTTCGCCATTGTCAACTTCACCAATCTTCCGCTCTACATCACCCTCCTGAATGCCTGTGTGGCCTTCCAGGTGGGACATTTCTTCCGCTTCACCGTCATGCGCCGTGGCTACATTGCCGTAGTGGTCCTGATGGCCGCCTATTTCGGTATATACATGTGGGGAATGTTGAGCTGAGACGGAAGCCACCGCTGCCACACAAACGCACCCATACACCGGCTTAGACAACTTAGCCAACAGACCACCATACGCACATGAAAATTGTAGCCGACCGCAACATTCCCTATATAGCCGATGCAGTCCGCCCGCTCGGAGAGGTAATACTCCTGCCGGGCGATGCCATCTCGGCTGAGACTGTAAAAGATGCCGACATTATTCTTACACGCACACGCACACGCTGCGACGCCTCGCTGCTCGGCAGGTCCACGTGCTCGTTCATCGGTACAGCTACAATCGGCACCGACCACATTGACCTCGACTATTGCCGCGAGCGGGGCATCACGGTGGCAAACGCTCCAGGCTGCAATGCTCCGGCAGTGGCACAATACGTGCTTTCAGCCATCAGAGCGTTTCTGCCCCCGAAGAAGCGCTTGCCGGAAAAAAGGCTTGGCATAATCGGAGTGGGAAACGTCGGCACTATACTCAACCGCTGGGCCTTAGGCCTCGGCATGACCACAATCCTCAACGACCCCCACGTCAGGAAAACGGCGACACAACCTACATCTACAGCACCCTTGAGGAAATCGCTGCAGAAAGTGATTTCATCTCGATCCACACACCATATTCCAAGACCGGACCCCACTCCACCCGCCATCTGCTGAATTCGGAATTCCTCTCAGCCGTGAGCCGGCGGCCACTGATCATAAATGCCGCCCGCGGACCAGTGGCCGACACGCAGGCGCTCAAGACCGCCCTCAGCCGGAATCTCATATCAGGAGTGGCCATCGACTGCTGGGAAAACGAGCCTGACATTGACCTCGAACTGCTTTCAGAAGCATTCGTAGCCACACCGCATATTGCAGGCTATTCCAACGAAGGAAAAATCAGAGCCACCCGCATGGTGCTCGATGCCCTTGCCAGCCATCTGCAGGACCATTTCGGTCTTGACATCACAGCCGAGACCCTATCAGCCGGACTTCCGGCAATAGGCCCCATACCGGAGACAATCACCGAACAGCAGCTCGGCTATGACATCAATGCCGACCACATAGCCCGCAATCTGCCCTCTCCCGATGCCGCCGTAAGCAGATATTTCGAATCTCTGCGCAACAACTACAGTCTCCGGCCGGAACCTCACATCTGAGACTCCGGCCCCACACGTTTTTCCAGACCTCTTTTCGGTCCGGACCATGCCAAAATACGGTTTAAATTTGGTTTAAATTTACAGAAACTTCCTGAAAACAAGTAAAAACCGGTTCATAACAAAGCCGTAAAACCAACTCCCCGGATGTTATAATACAATAGCACCGGAGGACCTTGCTTATGAAACAGATTCTTACCATACTCATGATATTCTGCGCCCTTGCCGCAGGCGCAGCAGGCAAAGCCCCAAAAAGGAGCAAAGCAAAAAAGGCCAGAACCACCAAAGTTGTCTCGGCCCCAGCCGTGCCGCGTCCGGCCCGCGAACCGTTTGTCACACGTGTGGACGCACCGTCTGTCAAAAAAGGGCTTGCCGGCAAGAATATAGCCCTCTGGCAAAGCCACGGCCGATATTTCGACCAGAATGAAGAGCGATGGATGTGGCAGCGCGCACGGCTCATGGGCACGGTAGAAGACCTGTATCCCCAGGCCTACGTACTCCCCTACCTCATCCCGATGCTCGAAAATGCCGGGGCCTATGTGATGACTCCGCGCGAACGTGACACCTCGACTCAGGAAATAATCGTCGACATGGACGGAGGCTTCGCTCAGAAGGACTATAACGAGAAAAACGGACAACAGAAATGGACAGCCGCTGCCGGCATCAAAGGTTTCGGATATAAGAAAGAGATATTGGAAACCGGCGACAATCCCTTCCGCATGGGCTCTGTCCGCGAAGTGACCACCGTCACCGACCCGGCCAAAGCATCCACGGCATCCTGGTATGCCGATTTCCCCAAAGGCGGCGACTATGCGCTCTACATCAGCTATGCCTCGCTCCCAAACAGCGCCCGCGACGCGCGCTACACCGTTAACTCACTCGCCGGAAGCGAGGAGTTTGACGTAAACCAGCGCATCGGCGGAGGCACATGGGTCTATCTCGGCACCTTCCCCTTTGCCGCAGGCAAAAGCGACATCCCGGTGGTGGAACTGTCAAACGTCTCGACCGAGAGCGGCAAGGTGGTCACGGCCGATGCCATCAAGATAGGCGGCGGCATGGGCAATGTCAGCCGCTCGGCTGCAGGCGGCGAGCCTGTGGTTAGCACCTATCCGCGTTTCACCGAAGGCGCGCGCTACTGGATGCAGTGGGCCGGTGTCCCTTCGTCGGTCTATAGCATCACCAACGGCGAAAACGACTATGAGGACGACTACAAGAGCCGCGCCCTCTGGGCCAACTACCTTGCCGGAGGCTCATCGCAGCTTCCGGGAGAGAAAGGCCTCGGAATTCCCGTTGACCTCTCGTTTGCATTCCATACCGACGCCGGCACCACATCTGATCCCGGAGAGACTGTGGGCACGATGCCTATTGTCTACACCAAAGGCACGCGTCTGGGTAGTGGCGAGGCCCGCTCCACCTCTCGCCGCTATGCCGACATGGTCACCGACCAGATTGTCAGTGACATCCAGACCCTCTACGAGCCGACATGGACCCGCCGCAAACTGCGTGACAAGCCTTATCGCGAGGTGATGGACACCAAAGTGCCCGCAATGCTGATCGAGCTTCTGAGCCATCAGAACTTCGCCGACATGCGCTATGGCCTCGACCCCACATTCCGTTTCACCGTCAGCAGAGCCATCTATAAAGGCATTCTGAAATACCTCCATGAAAAAGACGGTGTGCCCTACGTGGTAGAGCCACTGCCCGTCAGCCATTTCCGCATCGCGGGAAGCGGAGGCGAATATCTTCTCACCTGGCAGGGTGTCGATGATCCTCTGGAGCCCTCGGCCAAGCCCACATACTATATTGTCTATGAACGCATTGACGATGGAGCCTTCACCGAACTGGCCGTGACTGACGATCCGCAGCTGACGGTCCGCGTCAAGGATGACCGCATCTACAGCTACAAGGTAGTCGCCGCCAATGACGGAGGCATCAGCTTCCCCTCCGAGATTCTATCGCTGTGCGACACCGGCACCGACAGACCTCAGGTGCTGATTGTCAACGGCTTCACCCGCATCTCAGGCCCGGCCGAAGTCTATGCTTCAGGCCGCGTAGGCTTCGACTATGAGGAAGACCACGGAGTGCCCTACATCAGCGACATTCATTTCACAGGCCTCCAGACCGAATTCCGCCCCGGAGTAGAATGGACATCCAATGACTCTCCCGGCCACGGCTCCAGCCGCGCGACCCACGAGACCGAAATCTTCGCCGGCAACACCTTCGACTTCGTCTACATCCACGGCACCGCCATACGCGCCGCCGGCCACTCCTTCATCTCGGCCGGAGTCAACGCCTTTGTCGACAACATGCCAGAAGCCCGCATCATCGACCTCATACTCGGCAAGCAGAAAGAAATCACCGTAGGCACCTCGCAGGAACGCAAGTTCAAACCCCTCACCGACGAACTCAAGCAACGCCTGAGCCAATTCTGCGACGCCGGCGGCTCACTCTTCGTGTCGGGCAGCTACATAGGCAGCGACCTCTTTGACAACCGCCACTCCACAGGCTCGCAGCGAGTAGCCGACGGACAGTTCGGCCACTCGGTGCTCGGCCTCCAGTGGCGTCAGGCAAAAGCCACAGTCACAGGCAAAGTCCGCGAAGTCAAATCGAAATACGCCGAATTCCATCCGGGCCTCTCGTTCACCTTCCGTCAGCAGCTCAACGCCGACTGCTACGCCGTGGAATCGCCCGAATCATTCAGCCCCATCGACCCGTCGAACGGCACCGCCATACTGCGCTACACCGAAAACGACTACATAGCCGGCGTGGCCTTCGACCCCGGCACCCACCGCGCCGTGACCCTCGGCTTCCCCTTCGAGACCATCACCGGCAGCTACGAGCGTGACGCGCTGATGAAACAGATCCTCGACTTCTTCACCGCCCCTGAAGGTGTGCATCCCGGCGCACGCCCCAAAGTACTGCCGGAAACCATCATAGGCCACGAACCACCCACCACACCGATGCAGACCCGCTCCCCGCGCAACCTCCGGCCCCGCGAAGCAGCCGAACTCGCCGAAAACACCGAAGCCCGCAAACCCCGCAAAGGCCCCGCCCGCCAAGCCTAAGGCCGCCCAACAGCCCTTTTCACATACCGGAGGTCTATTTTCAATCAAAGGCTGGGATTCATTGCGGTTTATCGGGGGAAATTTACGAACTTTGCAGTGAGGCGAGGCGTGTGGCTGTCACACTCTGATTTCAAGCGCC
>PDYJ01000109.1_pt1 | contig 10449 bp, 7 predicted proteins | sample 1430841 | NCBI WGS metagenome assembly PDYJ01 (sample SAMN07237672, study PRJNA390542) | Gut metagenome, whole genome shotgun sequencing project. | isolation source: fecal pellets | host: Mus musculus | place: USA: New York, NY | collected 2016-10 | reverse complement strand
GCTGATGCCGTCGGACGCGATCGCGGCCGACGGTTCTCTGAACCTTAAGTTCTACAACCCCAACAAAATACCGCGATACAGCCGGCAACCATAACATCGAAGTGGCTTACCTCTACGACGTGCGTTTCAACCTCGCTTCGGACAACCTGAAGGTTGTCGTGCCTGAAATCCGCAACAACGAAGCCGACAAGGGTGATGCCGCCACCGAGTTCGAGGTGATGGACAATACAGACGCTGCTGCTCCGGTGCTCAGGAACGTGGGCGAAAACAGCCGCGTGCGCTTCAAGGTGGAGCTTGCCGATGTCGACCTCAGCCAGATCTCCGGTGTCGTAAGGCAGGGAGAGCATGTGATTACCGCCGACGAGGAGGGTTACTACAACATCGAAGTGGCCGAGGAGAATGTGGAGGTGTCGATCTATGCGGTTCCCCGCAACGGCGCTGTGCTTACAGCCGACCATCTCGACGTGATCAACGCCGAAGAGGCAAAGGATGTGACCTCCATATCGCTTGCCGGCGACATAGAGGCTCAGAAAGTGAAAGAGGTGATCGACCAGCTTCCCGCCATCGAGGATCTCGATCTGAGCGGCCTTACAACCGCTCTTCCCGCGGAGGCTATGGCCAATAACGAAACCCTCACCACCGTCGTTCTTCCCGCCGCCGAGTATATCGAGGCCGGCACATTCAAGGGCTGTACGAACCTGACTTCGGTAACCGTGCCTGAATGTGTCAACGTGATTGCCGAAAACGCATTTGCCGACTGTCCCTCGCTCGAGACCCTCAGCTTCACCGGCATACAGGGTATCGGTCCCAACGCCTTCTCCGGTTGCTCCGGTCTTACCACCATCATCTTCAATACGGAGAGAGGAAACGCGCCCGCGAAAGTGCGCCGCAGAGTGGAGACGGAACGCACCGAGGGAATCTCCGGCAACGCGTTCGACGGCCTGAATCCGAACTGTCTCGTCTATCTCGACGAGGGTCAGGTGGCTCCGGCCGATGTGACGGCAAACTACATCAATGTCAAGACAGTTGATATTGACGGGGTCAAGGACCGCGTGTACGAAGCTGTCGGAAGCATCGATCTCGATCCTGCCTATGCGTTCGAGGCTGTAAACGCGTTCACTCTCCCCGAGGGCGCCTCCATCAGCCTTGAGATGAATCTGGAGCCTTCCGACGGCAACAGTGCATGGAAGCCGTTGCTGGTGCCGTTCGCCCCCACGAAGGTTCTTGACGCGAACGGAGATAATGTCGCTCAGTTTATCGACAAAGATGGCGAGGTCCAGGCCGGCAAGCAGTACTTCATGGCTGCGGTCCCGGCAGATGACACCGACACCAAGAACTTCATCCTTGCCGCCGACGGCATCAAGGCCAATACTCCTTGTCTCGCAGCCCTTCACAAGAACAGCAAGGCCGGAGTGGTGCGTTTCGTTGCCGAGAACGCTCAGGTTGAGCAGACTCCCGACGACATGCGCGTGGCCGGACCGGATTTCAGTCTTGTAGGTTCCTACGGTTCCCGCTCGCTTCCCGCCGCGACCACCTATACGCTCAACGCCGGCGGAACGTCCTTCATGGGCGGAAGCGCTGCGGAGGCCCTGAATGAGGCTGATCAGGCTGCCGCTCTCACACAGGTAGCTCCCTTCTCTGTCTATGTGGATGCTCCTGCCGAGACGGGACGCGCTTTCGATGTCAACCTTGACCTCGACGGAAATATCGGCGTAGGTGTCGGACAGATGGATGAGGATGGCTCCATCCGGATTGTCCGCGACGGCAACGGCCTGACCATATATTCTCCCGCCGGGTGCGACATGGAGGTGTATGCGGTAGACGGCCGTCTTGTGGAAGTGCTCCGCCTCGCCGAAGGCGCCAACAGGGTGGATACCCTCGCCCGTGGCGTCTACGTGATCAATGGCGAAAAGGTGGTGTTCTGACAGGATCTCACCTGAGACACTATCCCTCAGACTTCATATTTCACTAAGTGAGAGGCTGCGCTCCAAACCGGGCGCAGCCTTCGTTTTTATTGAAAATTCCGTCGGAATTTTGTAATTTTGTCAATCGGCCTGGCTGCTGCTGTCGTGTGAAGAGCTTCCGGTCGGTCTTTTTATAAAATTTATTCTCAAAAATATGCGAATACTCAGAACTTTGATGATCGCGTCGGCTGTTGCCGCGGCTGTTTCCGCCTCGGCCTCCGACCGGGTGATTGTCCAGACCGATGCCTACCGCTGGGCGGGCGATACCATCTTTCAGAATGAATTCAAGGCATGGGCCGAAAGCCCATACGAGCTGAAGTCCACCTACAAGGGGCGTCCCGGCTATTTCATGCCCATCTCCCAGAGCTGGGTGAGGAAAAACGATCTCTCCCGATATCCGGTGCTTACCACAGACAATCTCCTTCATCAGGCCATCTACAACATGGCTCTCGACGAGATGGTAAACGCCGTGGAGCCCGACACCACGCTGCGCACCGGCAAGGAATGGTCAGGCGTATGGACCCGCGATGTCAGCTATTCGATAATCCTTTCCATGGCCGCCCTGCAGCCAGAGGCTTCTATGATCTCGCTCATGAAGAAGGTGAATCCGAGCGGACAGATCATCCAGGACACCGGTTCGGGCGGCGCGTGGCCTGTCTCGACCGACCGAATGGTGTGGGCCCTGGCGGCATACGAGATATATAAGGTTACGGGCGACAGGAAATGGCTGGAGACAGTCTATCCCATTGCCGTCCGTTCGCTCGAGAAGGATGAGAAGACCGTGATGAGTCAGCGCGGCCTTGTCAAGGGGAGACCTCCTTTATCGACTGGCGCGAGCAGAGCTATCCTCGCTGGATGCAGACCGTCGATATATCGCAGAGCGAGGCAATGGGCACCAACGTGATGTATGCCGCCACGCTGAAGGCTGTGGCCGACATGGCCGAAATCCTCGGCAGGAAGCGCGAGGCCGCGAAGTGGAATGCCAGGGCCGACGAACTCGCCGCCAACATAAACCGGCATTTCTGGATGCCGGCAAAAGGATACTACGGCATGTATACCTACGGGCGTGGCAATAAGATTCTCAATCCCGCGCCGAGACCCTCGGCGAGGCCCTCTCCATCCTCTATGACATAGCGCCGTCCGATAGGCAGAAGTCGATTTCCGAGAACAATCCCCACACACCTTTCGGTCCGGCGGTGTTCTATCCGCAGATCTCCGACATGCCCAATTATCACAACAATTCCCTCTGGCCATGGGTGGGTGCCTACTGGACGCTCGCGCAGGCAAAGGCCGGCAATGAAAAGGGCACTCTCGAGGGAATTGGCTCGGTGTTCCGTCCCGCCGCCCTGTTCTGTACAAACAAGGAGAATTTCAACCTTGACAACGGCGATATCTTCACCGAGCTTAACTCTTCGAATATGCTCTGGTGTCTTGCCGGCAACATCGCCATCACGCAGCAGGTGCTTTTCGGCATCCATTTCGAGAAGGACGGTCTCCGCATAGAGCCATTCGTGCCTGAGGTGTTTGCAGGAACCCGCACTCTCGGTAATTTTCCCTACCGCGGGGCGCGTCTCAACATCACAGTCGAGGGGTATGGCGATCGCGTCAGGGAACTCATTGTGGGAGGAAAGAGACTATATCCGGAGAAGGGCAAGGTGATTCCGGCGAAGATGCTCAAGGGGAATGTGGACATCGTTGTCAGGATGGACTGCGAGCCTATACCGGTCATGAAAGTGAACAATGTGGCTAACCTCAAGGCACCGTTTACCCCGATAACCTGGCTCTCCAACGATCCGGCGCTTGACGGTGCCGGAGTGCCGGCCAACAACCGGCTGGAATGGAATCCGATCGAATATATCGGCAAGTACATCGTGCTGAAGGATGGTGAGCCGGTAGCCGAGACCCGCGAGACATCGTATGCGGCCACCCGGCCGGGCGAATGGCAGGTGATCGGCGTAGCCGACGACGGTACGCAGTCGTTCGCTTCCGAGCCGCGCAGCAACCGCCCGGCGATTGTATGTCAGTATCCCGGCGAGACCACGGTCATCAGGTCCGGGGAGGCCTGCAATGTGCCCCCGGGGGGCAAGGTGGCCGGATTCACTGGAGCCGGATTTCTTGAACTTGACAGGAGCGGGTCGGTTCCTGCCGAGATTTCCGTGGACATTCCCGAGACGGAAGTCTACACTATCTCCTTCCGCTATGCCAATGGCAACGGTCCGGTCAACACCGAGAACAAGGCCGGCGTGCGCACGTTGACTGTTGACGGATTCAAAGCCGCAACCATGGTGTTCCCTCACAGAGGCACGGGGAACTGGAATGACTGGGGCTACAGCAACCAGATCTCCCTCATCCTCGAGAAAGGGACCCACAGAATCGGACTGCGCTATCTCCCCGAAGACGAAAACATGAACATTGCCACCAACCATCTGCTCCTCGACTGCCTCCGCATCGAAAAGCATTGATCCGTCGGCAGGCATTGATCCGTATCCGACAGAATATACCGAAGGCTGCATCCGGTGGGGACGCAGCCTTCGGTATATTTTGCAACCCGGTTGCGGAGGGATTTTTGTAATTTTACGCCGCAATTATAACGCGATAATCAAACGCATAATCTGGATCAAGGCCATGAAGTATCATAAAAGTCTATTGTTTCTATTGTTTTCGGCGGCGTTGCTGTCGTGCGGTAAGGGAGGTCACGAAGGCCATGCGCATGGCGCCGACGAGGAGCAGGAGGCGCATGCCGAGGCTCACGGACATCAGCATGAAGCCGGGCATGGCGACGAGATAGCGCTTTCGCCGGAGTCTGCCAAACGGTTCGGCGTCACTGTCGAGAAGGTGAGCCGGGGCGAGTTTGCCGAGGCTCTGAAGGTGTCCGGGCAGATAGAGCCGGCGCCGATGGACCAGTCGGTGATTTCGGCTCCCACATCCGGAATCCTCCGTCTGACGCAGGGGCTGAGCGTAGGGTCGCGGGTATCTGCCGGCGCCCGCGTCGGCAGCATCGACAGCCGCGGCGTGGCCGGCGGGGACCCCAATGCCGGGGCACGCACCGCCGTGGAGTCGGCGCGCCGCGAACTGGACCGCATCACACCTCTCTATAAAGAAGGCCTCGCTTCCGCCAAGGAATACAATGACGCGCGCGCCGCGTACGAAACCGCGCTGGCCGGCTATAGCCCGCGTGCCGCTTCGGGAGCCGTCACCGCTGCCTCCTCGGGCGTAATAACCAGGCTGCAGGCGCGCTCCGGACAATATGTAGCCGTAGGCGAGCCGATAGCAGTAGTCTCCGGCAACAGCGCGCTGACGCTCCGTGCTGATCTTCCGGCACGCCATGCGGCATTCCTGCCCATGGTCCGGTCGGCCAACTTCCGCCCCGAGCACATCGCGGAGGCCGTTAATACAGGGGACCTCGGAGGGCGTCTTCTCTCAGGTTCCACATCGCCTGCCGGTGCGGGATATATTCCGGTATTCTTCTCTTTCAACAACAACGGCTCCATGGTTCCGGGCAGCTATGCCGAGGTGTGGCTGTTGGGGCCGGTGCGCGGCGACGTGATTTCAGTGCCCGTGGAGGCCCTTACCGAGCAGCAGGGCGCGTTCTACGTATATACCCGCGTCCATGATGACGCCTACCTCAAGCACCGCGTGCAGACGGGAGGCAGCGATGGCCGGCGTGTGGAGATTCTTTCCGGTCTCAAGGAAGGGGACATGCTCGTCACCGGAGGAGCTTCCGTAGTGAAAATGGCCGAAAACTCGGGCAATATCCCCGAAGGACATTCCCATAACCATTAAACAGCAACTGCCAGACCATGCTTAACAAGATAATACATGCCTCGCTCGACAACAGGGTCATAGTCCTGATCGTCACTGGTCTTATCCTCATAGCGGGAACGGTGGCGCTGATCCGTTCGGAGGTGGATATATTCCCGGACCTTAACGCTCCGACAGTGGTGGTGATGACCGAGGCGGCGGGAATGGCTCCCGAAGAGGTGGAGCGTCAGGTATCGTTCCCGATCGAGACAGCCGTCAACGGAGCCACCGGCGTGCGCCGTGTGCGTTCGTCATCTTCCACCGGATTTTCAGTGGTATGGGTCGAATTCGACTGGGATACGGATATTTACCGTGCCGGCAGATTGTGTCGGAGAAAATCGCAGGCGTAGGTGACGCGCTTCCTCCCGGTGCGGGCCGCCCACGCTCGGCCCTCAGTCCTCTATTCTGGGTGAGATGATGATTGTGGGACTTACCTCCGACAGTATCAGCCAGGAAGCTCTGCGCACTCTCGCCGACAGAACCATCCGTCCGCGCCTGCTCTCGGTTAAGGGAGTGTCGCAGGTGGCAGTGATCGGAGGGGATGTCAGGGAATATCAGATACGCCTCAATCCAGACAAGATGCGCATGCACGGGGTATCCCTCTCCGAGGCGCTTGATGCCTCAAGGAGTTTGAACAACAACGCATCGGGAGGTGTGCTGTATGAATACGGCAACGAATATCTCCTTAAGGCGGACATCGCCACTGCCGATACCACGCTTCTTGCCGCCGGAGTGGTGAAATCCACGGGCGACACCATAGTGACATTGGCCGACATCGCCTCGGTGGGCCTCGGCAGGAAAGAACCGCGCCTCGGCGCCGCCACCGTCGACACGAAGCCGGCCGTGCTCCTCACAGTCACCAAGCAGCCGGGCACCGGATCGATAGGGCTCACTGAAGATATCGACGCTGCCATCGGGGACCTGCGGGGTTCTATGCCGGAATCGGTTAACGTCGTCACCGACATTTTCCGGCAGAGCGACTTCATAGGAAGCTCGATAACCAACCTGCAGGTGTCGCTCGCCGAGGGAGCGCTATTCGTGATAATAGTCCTCTTTTTCTTCCTGATGAATCTGCGCACCACACTGATATCTGTGGTGGCGCTCCCCTGTCGATAATAGTGACGGTGTTAATCCTGAATCTGTTGGGACTAAGTATCAACACCATGACATTGGGAGGAATAGCCATAGCCATCGGATCGCTGGTGGACGACGCCATCGTTGATGTCGAGAATGTCCACAAGCGGCTTCTCCGCAACAGGGCGCTCCCTGCCGGGTTGCGGGAACCGGTTCTTACGGTGGTCTATAATGCCTCAAAGGAGGTGCGCATGCCCATCTTCAATTCCTCGCTGATCATCATGGCGAGTTTCCTGCCTCTCTTCTTCCTCACCGGAATCGAGGGGAGGATGCTTGTGCCGCTCGGCATCTCCTTCATTGTGGCGCTGATAGCCTCTACGATCGTGGCGCTGACGGTGACACCTGTGCTTTGCAGCTATCTTTTGGGTTCCGGTAAAGGGGAGCGGGAGCTCGACCGCCAGCCCTGGCTGGCGCGTAAACTCGGTGCCTTCTATGCGCGCACCCTGCGTTCCGCGCTGGCCCATCCGAAAGTAATCCTCTGGAGCACCGGTGGACTCTTTGCGGTCAGCGTCGCACTGTTCTTCACGCTGGGCCGAAGTTTCCTGCCCGCGTTCAATGAAGGATCGTTTACCATCAATCTCAGCGCGCTGCCGGGAATATCGCTCGACCAGAGCGATGCCGTGGGCCGCGAGGCCGAGCGCATCATCATGTCGGTACCGGAGGTAAAGAGGGTGGCCCGCAAGACGGGCCGAGCCGAACTTGACGAGCACTCCTTGGGCGTAAACGTCTCGGAACTCGAGGTGCCATACTCTCTGGACCATGGCCGGACACGGCGTGAAGTCGCCAACGAGCTGCGTGAGAAACTGCGTCAGCTCCCCGGAGTGAATGTCGAGATAGGGCAGCCGATTTCCCACCGTATCGACGCCATGCTCTCCGGCAGCGAGGCCCAGATTGCTGTAAAGATTTTCGGCGACGATCTTGACCGGCTCTATGCCACGGGACTGAAAATAAAGAAAGAGATGGAGCAGACCGAGGGCATTGTCGACATCAACATCGAGCAGCAGACTCCGCGGCCGCAGATCGATATCCGTCCGCGCAGGGAACTTCTCGCGCGGAACGGGATCCCGACCGGGGAATTCGCCGAATATATCAGGGTTATGCTTGGAGGAGAGGTTGTCTCGCAGGTGTTCGAGGAGGGTATCCCCAGCGATATCACGGTAAAGCTCGACGACTCCCGGCGCCAGACCAAAGAGGACATCGAGAACATGGCCATAAGCTCCACCCGCGGGATGATTCCTCTCGGAAGCGTGGCCGACGTGGTATACTCCGCGGGACCGAACACCATCAATCGCGAGGATGTGAGCCGGCGCATAGTGGTCTCTGCCAATACCGACGGCCGGGACCTCCGCGGGGCTGTCGATGAGATCCGCTCGCGCATCGAACGGAATGTGGACGTGCCGGCGGGTTACCGTGTGGCGTACGGCGGCCAGTTCGAGAACGAGGCGCGGGCATCGCGCACCCTCGCTCTCGCATCGCTCGGCGCTCTGCTGATTATCTTCATGCTCCTTTACGCGGAATTCCGCAATATCAGGCAGGCCCTGATCATTCTTGTAAACATGCCTCTGGCCCTGATCGGCGGTGTGCTCATACTCAGGCTCACCGGAAGCGAGCTGAACATTCCGGCCATTATCGGCTTCATATCGCTTATCGGCATATCCACCCGGAACGGTATGCTGCTGATGAGCCGTTACAACAGTCTCAAGGATTCCGGGACGCCGTTGCGCGAACGGGTGCTCACCGGTTCGGAGGACCGTCTCAATCCTATCATGATGACTGCGCTTACATCGGCTCTCGCGCTGATTCCTCTCGCGTTGAGGGGTAGCGAACCTGGCAACGAGATACAGTCGCCCCTCGCCATCGTGATTCTCGGAGGTCTTTTGTCCTCCACTCTGCTCAATATATATGTGGTTCCCGTGATTTACAGTCTGACGGAAAAAATCAGGGGAAATAAGGATAACCTGAAAAATCAGATTCAAAATGAAGAATCCCACCCGTAGTATCCTGTTTGCCGCCGCCATTGCACTGACCTTGCAGGCAATTCAAGCCGCAGGTTATGAGGAAGCGGCCGATTCCATAGTCGCGTCGAATCCGGAAGTCCGTGCGGCGTATGCCACGGTATATGCCGACGGCCTTACGCTTGACGTGTCAAACAATCTTCCGACCCGGAGATAGAGGGAGAACTACTGTTTCCGGAGCGCGGTGGCGAGAAGCGCTGGAGCGTCGGGGTGTCGCAAGGTTTCGAATGGCCCGGTGTCTACACTGCGCGGCGACGGGCCAACCGTGCGGCGGGTGCTGCCGCCGAGGCTACTGCGGAGGTTCTGAGGAGTTCTCTGCGAGCGGAGGCACTTTCGGCTCTTGCCGACTATCGTAACGCACGTGCCAACCTGAACATACTCGAGACCATAGCACATGACAACGACTCTCTGCTGCGGCTCACCGGGCGTCTCGCGGCCACTGGCAATACCGGACGTCTCGACCTGAACAAGCTGCGCATAGAGCGCGAGCGCATCGGGGCGCGGGTAGCCGACTGGTCCGACCGCCTTCTGCAGGCCCGGGGTGCGCTCGAGGCCATAGCCGGCCGCGACATTTCGCAGGTGCTCGCGCGGTTCGAAAGCGCCGACATCCGCCTTGAGGCGCCAGCGCCTCTTGATGTGTGGATCGCTGCGGCACGCGGTTCCGCTGCGGCACGTGCCGCCGACATGTCGGTGGAAGCGGCACGACTTGCCGGAAAAGCGGAGCGGGCCGCAGGTTTGCCGGGATTCAACATAGGATATGCCCACGCCTTTGAGGAGGGAAACCATTTCGACGGCGTTTCTCTCGGAGTCAGCATCCCCCTCTTCTCAGGGCGCGGAAGTAAAAAGAGAGCGGACGCGGCGACCGCGGCAGCGCGACTTGACAAGGAAGCCGTCGACGGCCGGCTCGAAACCGAGGTGCGGACAGCGTACGAATCCGCCGCGGCCGCATACCGCAAGATAGCGCCTATGCGCGAGGCGGTGGAAAATTCCGACAACGCCGCGCTCCTGAAAAAGGCACTCGCCGGAGGACAGATCAATCTCATCACATATATTCAGGAAACAAACTATTTTCTCGAAGCCCGCGCAGAGTTGCTCGATCTGGAATACCGCTACGCAAAAGCTCTCGCCACACTCCGGGGCCTGACCCGCTGACATTCATGGCTAACCCCGGTAAAACACTTCGTTTCCGGCATTGTTATAATATTGAACACCTGTATCAGAAGAGGTGTAGTTGAAAACACACAAAACAATATTGTATTATGTCAAAACGAATTTTTACCACGGGACTCACCAGATATTGGTGGATTCCTCTTGTCACGGGCCTGATTTTCGTGGCGTTCGGCATCTGGTGTTTTGTGAACCCGGCTTCATCCATCGAGGTGATGGCATATTGTTTCTGCGCCGGCATGCTTGCCGCCGGAGTTCTCGACATTTCATTTTCCATTGCCAACCGGCGGGTTAATCCCAACTGGGGATGGCGGCTTGCCATGGGTCTGCTCGAGATTGCCCTCGGCGTATGGCTGATATGTTGCCCC
>PDYJ01002267.1_pt1 | contig 10486 bp, 10 predicted proteins | sample 1430841 | NCBI WGS metagenome assembly PDYJ01 (sample SAMN07237672, study PRJNA390542) | Gut metagenome, whole genome shotgun sequencing project. | isolation source: fecal pellets | host: Mus musculus | place: USA: New York, NY | collected 2016-10 | reverse complement strand
TAGCGATAGTGGTAATTAGTTATTTAGTGTTGGGGTTTGGGTAATTCCGAGAAATGTTATATCTTTGCAAAAGTGTAAAAGAAATTTCATTGATAATATACGCCCCCTTAATGGGGCACGAGGAACGAGTGCCCCACTGTTCAAAATTTTAGATTATGAGTATAGACTTTAGTAAGGTTGACTTGAATAATTTTGATTTCGATACTCTTCCTGCGGATGAGTACCGGGAGTTTCTTCAGGCTTGGTCGGATTACCATGGTCGGTTGAACCGTGTTTCTGTGGATGTGTTGGAGAAGGAGTTTGAGCGTAAATCCGATTATCTTCAGTGTGGGGAGCATTATGAATTGTCAGAGCTTTATCCTGATGAGTTTTGTCGAGTTGTTGTTTGAGAGGAAAGCCTTTGAACAGGGTGAGGGGATTATTCCTTTTGAGGAAGTACAGAGTTATGAATACCAGCTGTGGTTGAAGCAGAAGATCCGGAACAAGGCTTTGAGGTCAGAGTCCCCCAATTCAGATGATGCACAGTCAGAGAAGATCGACTATAGTGGTTATCGTATGTGGAGATATAATCCTGTGGTCTTCTACAAGGATGGAAAGAAGAATAGACATAGGTTGTTGTTGAAGGATGATGGTGAGAGTCTGAGTTTTCTCAATGGGCGGGATTTTGCGATATTGTCCCCGGTGACTTATGTAGGGCGCACCAACTCTTATAGGAACGCTCGGTTTCTTTATGCCTTTGCGATAGATCTTGACGGTGTGAGTATGCACGAGGTCCGGATGTTGTTGCGAGGTATGACAACAGGGGTTTATCCGGTTGCCAATATCATAGTCAATTCAGGGCATGGGATTCATGTGTATTACCTGTTGAAGCGTCCGATTGAAATGTTCGCTACTCGCCTTGATGCGTTGAATAAGATGAAACGTGGTTTGACCAAGATTGTGTGGCTCGTGTCAAAACTTGGTGCGGAGAGGGCGCAGGTTCAGAGTGTGGTGCAGGGTTTCCGTGTGCCGGGCACCAAGACAAAGTTCGGCAAACCTATCCGGGCGTTCTGGAACCGTTCCGCGCCCATGCACACGCCGGAGGAATTGAACAGCTTTTTAGGGCGTGCTTTCAGCTTGACAGATGAAGAACTCGGACAGTTGACAGACAAGACACCTCATAATCCGTCTCGTGTGACGCTGAAAGAGGCGCAGGAACGATGGCCGGAGTGGTATGCCTCCCGAGTCATCGGACGCAGGGAGAGTGGGCAAGAAATGGCAACTCAATCGTGGCTTGTATGATTGGTGGCTGAATATCCTTAAAGACGGTCAGCAGGTGGAAGTGCATCACCCGTATTGGTGCATTCTTACATTGGTAGTCTATGCCGTTAAATGCGGTGTGCCTCGCGATGAAGTCCTTGCTGATGCCCTATCTTTGGTTCCGGCTTTTGACCGCAAGACTGAGACAGTGGATAATCCCTTTACGGAGGACGATGTAAACGATGCCATGAGAGCTTATGACGAGGAATATAACAAGTGGCCGATTAGAGTTATTGAAACGACCACAGGAATAAGGATCGAGCGAAATAAACGCAATAATAGAGGACGTGAGAAACATATTAAACTCATGAATTTTGTCAGGGATAATATCTCTTACCCTGATGGAAATTGGAGAGACGGGAGTGGAAGGAAAAAAGCCACTATCGAGAGCAGTTCTCATGCTAAACTCGTTAAGGAATGGCGAGCGAAGAATCCGGATAGCAAGAATAAATCTTTGTGTGCTCGGGAGACAGGACTCTCAAGACCAACTGTTACCCGTTGGTGGGATTCTGCTATGCAGTAACCACTAAAACAATAAAACATTAAATAAAATAAACAATATATATTTTTATTGCTGGGCTTGTGAGTCCGTTTCATACTTCCCTTCAAGAACCATAACCATAGTATGAATGTTATTTGTAAGGAAAATATTTACGCCTGAATATTCAGGTACAATAATTTTCAGAAATATGAATTTTCAAATCAAAAACAAATGCTTTATCAATGGATGAAACAGAAGAAGAAAAGGGTGATTTTTTAGAAGTCAGAAAATCTTTCGAGAAAATCCAAGAAAGGTCATTGAGATAGAGATGGACAAGGATGGCAGATTCTCTGAGAGAACTCGATATGCTATGGAGAATACTCTGAATTTAAGTCTGCTTTCACCCCCTGAAGGCCCGAAGCTGGCAAGTGAGGCAGAGGCTCTGTTTGTGCTGTCAAAGCGCGGAACTGTTTTGGAAACAACAGAAGCTGATTTCATAGAGGGATATATCTCCCCTATGGTGTACCGTTCTTCCTCGATGAAGTTCCCGCAGGTTCCAATCGCCCCGAAGTTCGTGAAGATGATCAAGGATATGAACGCCGGAAGTGGTGTCCCGCACGCTACGATCACATCTACAATCAACAACATACTCGACCGCTTTTTCAGTGGGTATTTGCTTGTGAGTAACCGTGTCAAAATGGGATACGGCAAGGTCGAGGAATAGCATAGGTATCCTCCGGAGGTCAGTTGTTTCAGGCGGTTCCATCGCTTGCGCGAGAGCAAATTTTTCAAATTTGCCATAGCTTAATAGGGCAAAATATTGGCGAAGCCACCGCATCCACTCTGTTGGGATGCTATATTTAACCCTATTAAGGCATGTGGCTTCGCCCCCTACAACCCCCACAAGGGGAGTGTCCTCTCCCCTTTGAACCCCACCGCCGGGATGACCTTCCCGGACCCTCGGACAAGGGCTTCCAGCCCCCGTCACCCCTGGGCAGAGAGTGACCCTCTCTCTGCACTCTCCGGCAAAGGGAACAGCTCTGCGGCCGCCGTTCCCCTTGCATCCCTTCTCGGCCGTTTCCGTCCACCTTCCACTGAAAATATATGAGCCACTATACAGTCTGCCATTATGAGAAATGCTACGGTCCACCGGTGTCCTACTCCACCCATATCGAGAGGAAGAAGGCGGACGGAACGGAGCATGTGCCGTACAACATCAAGCGCAGAGACCTTACCAGACATAACAAGGAGTTTATAAAGGAAGCCCGGGAGATTGGCCGCAGCGCAGCCATCGAGAAAAGGCTTGATGCTGTCCGTCATCAGAAGGATGCCGACGGCAATGAATACGAGCGCAAGATCCGGAAAGGTCAGATATGCTGCATCGAGATCCGCCTGAGCGCATCGGTCGAGGGCATGGCTGAGATCATCGAGCAGGGACGGCTGATGGAATGGTGCCGGGAGTCTATAAAGTGGGCGCAGAAGGAACATGGCAAGGAGAATATCGTTAGTGCGGTTCTGCACATGGACGAGGAGACTCCGCACCTTCATGTGTCGCTTGTACCTGTCGTGTCCGGAGAGAGTAAGAAACAGAGGACGACAAAAAAGAGAGCCGCCAAGGATAAGGAGAAAGCGGAGAAAAACGGGGAGGAAGTCCCTAAGAAGAAACGCCGCTACAAGAAAAAGGCGACAGAGGAGACCCTGCGGTTGTGTGCCGATGATGTCATGACCCAGTGGGATCTGAAAAGGCGGCATACCGAGTATGCCATTGCGATGGCTTCTTTCGGGCTGGAGAGGGGCGAGGAGGGAAGCCCTGCCAAGCATAAGGATCTTGCCCAGTATTATAAGGAGCAATACGAGCTGCAACGCGGGCGGCTGGACGAGTTACTCAAGGAACTCGCCGGACAGGAGGACTTGGTAAAGGAGAAGAACCGGGAGATTCTAAAAAGGACAGTCAGATTAGGGAGCAGGAAAAGGAACTGAACGAGACCAGGAGTGAACTCACTGAAAAGAAAAATGAGATAGCCCGGCAACAGCAGCAGCTCGACAAACTTCTTCCGTTGATAGTGAAGGCGCAGGATAGGCTCGATACTTATACTGAAGCCGGAGAATATGCCGAGGGTCGCATAGAGTCCGCTGACCGTCTTCTTCAGGCGGTGGACAGCAGGGAGAAAGAGGTTGCCAAGGTTGAGAAGGAGGCATTGGAAAGGATAAACAACGCCTCGATAAGTTTCCTTGCCAAGAAAGAGGTTGAGAGGCTTGCAAAGGAGAATGCGGAGCTGAAGTTGCTCGTGTCCGGCAACGCCACCGCACTGGAGAGAGAAGCCGCTGCCACTCGGCATGAGAAAGCCGGGAGAGTGAAGGCGGAACAGGAACTGCAACAGCTGAAGGAGACCGTGTCCGGCTCACAGACCGCACTTGAACGCAGACATCCCGATGAAGCCCGGTTGCTCAGGGAACTTGTGTCGATAGAGATAACCAATCCCGAATGGCAGGATTGTATCCTTGATGGGGGTGTGCTTCGTCTGAAGCCGTATGCGTTTACAGATCCGGCAACAAGGAAACGTATTCCGGATGAATACTGTCAGGCTACAGAGATAAAGGTCGAAGGAGAGGGAAAGGATTCCTTTATATCCATCTGCGGTAAGCGTATCTCCGATTTCTTCCGGGATATCTGGGCAAAGGTGAAGGCTGCACTTGGAATAAAGCAGCGTCAGGAGGAAGAGAAAAGGAAGCAGCAGACACAAAAGCCGGACACCGGACAGACTCAGGAACCACCGAGGAAAAGCAGGGGAAGGAGAATGTAGGGATAATACGTTCTTACAGTCGGCTCGCCGTATAAACCGTAGGTGCGTAGCCTAATACGCACCAGTCAAGGACAGGTGCGCTTCCATGATTGGAGCCGATGCCGGACAGCAAGCTGAATTATGTTGTTTTCTTGCGTTTGTCGATGGCTCTGTAAAGGGTTGCCCGGCTGATTCCGGTTGCCTTGGTTATCTCATCTATCGAGTGCAGCTTTGAGTACATCTTCAGAGCGGTAGATACTTTGCTTTCATCAGACTTTGGTCTGCCTCCCTTACGTCCTCTTGCCCTCGCAGCTTCAAGTCCCTGCCTTGTGCGCTGCCGTGTGAGGTCTCTCTCAAACTGTGAGAGTCCGGCAAAGATTGTGAGCAGTAGATTGCCCTGTGGTGTGGTGGTGTCGAGCCATGTCTCTCTCAGTGATTTTATCGACGCTCCGGCTTCATGTATCCTCTCGATGATTGAGAGTAGTTCCTTGACGGAACGCCCCAGTCGGGTAAGTTCCGTTATTATCACGTGTCTCCGGAACGGAGAGTCCATCATCCTGTCAAGTTGCGGACGCTCCTTTTTAACTCCGGATATCTTCTCACTGTATATCCGCTCACATCCGTTCTGAGTGAGCAGATCTGTCTGCCCCTCGAGGTTCTGCCCGGTGGTCGATACTCTTGCGTAGCCTATGATCATGGGTGGAATAGTTGGTCTCCGGTAACCTGAATGGGGATCTCAAAAGAATTGCTGTTCTGGAGAACACCATTTGATGTAATGAGGATTGGATGTGCGACTTTGCTGCGTGGAATATAAAGGTCGAATATGCTTAGCCTGTTGTGAATTTTTTTCAGTTCACTGTCGGTCAGACTATATCCAGCCGGGGCATATTTAATTTCACAGATGTTGATTACATTGTCGGCTCTGTCTATGATAAGGTCGATCTGCGCCGGAATGCTCATCATTCTTCTTGACATGCCATGAATAAAGATTAGCAAGGATGCCGGAAATGCCAATGGCATATTTTATTTGTCTGGTATGCAGGAGGCACACTCTTTCAAAGGCAAGTCCGCACCATGTGTGATATGTCGGTGTCTGCATTGTTCTGACCCAATACTCTTCATCGATACCGTGTGCCATTTTCACGAACTGATAGTAGAACAGGGTATAGCAATCGACAAGCTGATAGATTGCATCCCTGAGTCTTTTATCAAGATGGCAATATTTACGGACGAATCCACATTCTATAAGATCCTCCAATATGCGACTGATATGCCCATTGTTATCAAGTTGTGCTTTTGTTATAATCTCATCTCTGGTTAATCCGGCTTTTTTTCCAGATAGGGCTTCGACAACCTTTATATACTTTTCAGGCGTATTGAACATGGATGAGTATATATAGTTGAATTCATTGTGCAGTTCTCCTTCCTCTTTCAAGAAAAATTATTGATGTTCATACCCATGCTCATATTACGTTCCAACTTTGCCAATAGAACGGCACACCACCCATGACCATGTATCCCTCGATGATCGTGTTACGGTTAAAAGGTAATTTCATAGACTGTACCAGTTCTTCACATTCATGTAGGGAGAATTGTTGGAGCCGGAGTTTAAATGTCACACGGTTGTATAACCCTCCCTTGTTTCGGAATATTTTGTTGATTATCCAAGACGTAGCACTTCCACATATTATTAGGAGTATATCCTTTCTGGCAGAGGCCCATCCATTCCAAAAGTGCTCAAAGGCCGGAACAAACTGAGAATTGCGAGCATCCATCCAAGGAAGCTCATCAATAAATATTACTTTTCGGGCATCATCAGATTTCTTTATAAGATGTTCCAACAGAAAAAAAGCATCGAACCAATCTTTGGGTGGAGCTTCTGTTGGATCTAAACCTTGCTCAAGCAGATTTTGATAGAAGACCTTCAGTTGTCGCTTAGTGCTTGCCTTGAATACACCACTGTAATGGAATGTGAACTTATCCTCAAATGTTTCCCTGATAAGATAAGTTTTACCGATGCGACGGCGTCCATATACCGCCACAAACTCTGAATGGTCAGAATCGTAGGCTCTTTTAGTTTGGAGATTTCTTCCTTGCGTCCTATAATCATTGGTTGGTATTTTTTGCAAAGATACAAAAAAAATATCGAAATCGTGGCTATAAGTGGGTTTTAATAGGCATTTGTAGCCGCAATTCGATTGGGGTTGAGCTTCACTTAGAGGATATATATTGAGGAAATAATCGACTTATTTCCAAAAGTGGTATAAATTTACTACTTATAGCCGGAAATCGTGATTCTCAAAAAATTAAAGATTGAAACATTAATGGTATTTTGATTTTGACACGCCTTTTGGAACGTAAAAAGGCTGGATCCTCGATACCGGGAACCAGCCTTTGAGATTGTCTCAAAAACGGTTATTTTAGAGAAGATGTTTGTAAACGCATTCACCATTCCCATTTGGGTAAGGAAGAGTTAGCAGTATAATGCCGATTATTATTACGAAAAGAATCCCTATTAAAGTTCCGTATCGTATTAATAAGATCGGTTCTTCTCCTAATAATTTCTTTACCTTATTTGAATGAATGTCGGAATCTGTATTCATTGTATTCATAATATTATAAGCCGAGTTCTAATTGATTATGGATTAGGTTATAATACTTACCTTTTTGTGCTATCAAGGAATAATGTTCTCCTGATTCAACAACTTTCCCTTCGTCTATCACAATGATTTGATCTGCATTCTTTACGGTAGATAAACGATGAGCTACAACTACAACTGTTTTTCCACTATAAAATTTATTTAAATTTTCTACAATTATCTTCTCATTCTTTGCATCTAGGGCATTTGTTGCTTCATCAAGGAAGATAAAATCCGGATTCTTATATACAGCTCTGGCAATCAGAATGCTGCTTCTGACCTTGGCTAAGACCCATACCGTCTCGTCCTATCTGAGTGTTGTATTTCAATGGAAGGCTCATAATGTAGTCATGAATATTAGCTATTTGTGCTGCGTATTCAAGACGTGTATAATCAATGTCTCCATCTTCTACTGCAATATTTCGTGCTATAGATTCGGAAAATATAACTCCATCTTGCATTACAACACCACAGTGACTTCTCCAATCTTTTAGGTTTATATTTCTAATATCTTGATTTTTGATAAGGATACTACCAGAGATATTGGAATAATATCCAAGTATTAATTTTATTAAAGTAGTTTTTCCGCTACCTGAACTACCAACAATAGCAGTAATCTTTCCAGATGGGATGTTAAGGGTGATGTTATCAAGGGTTTTAGTTAGAGCGTGGGAATCGTATGAAAAACTAAGATTCTTGATGGTTATTGTTTTGTCTGATAGATTTGTTATGTTATTCTTAATGTGGTTATCCTCATTTTCAGCATTATGAATTTCATTTATTCGTTCAAGTGATATTTTCACATCTTGAAGCGAGTAAATAAACGCTACAACTTGCTCTATAGGACTATTAAGTTGACCGATAATGTATTGAACTGCAAGCATCATACCTAAACTCATATCGCCGGAAATGACACATGTAGCAGTTATCACTGTGATTACTATATTCTTAATTTCATTTATAAAGACACCTCCGGATTCTTGTTGTAGCTGTAATTTAAGAGAATCCATTTGAACTTTAAATAAGTCGGCCTGAGTATCTTCCCATTCAAGACGACGGCGAATTTCACAATTTTGTAATTTAATTTCTTGTATTCCTGTAATGAATTGATATGTTCTATTTTGATTAGCAGCTTGTTTCTCGAATAGATTATAATCTATTTTTCTACGCTTCCTAAGGAAAAGAGTTATCCATGTAGCGTATAAGAAACTTCCAATAAGGAAAATAAGAAATACGGTTATATTATAATAGCACAGAACAATGCCAAAAATGAAGAAACTCAGAACAGCAAAAGAAATTTTAAGTATTTGAGATGTGAGAAATTTTTGAATTCTATCATGGTCACTAATTCTTTGAAAGATATCCCCCATTAATTTTGTATCAAAGAAATGACATTGGAAGTTTAAGCAACTTTATAAAAAAGTCACTAACAATAGATATATTTATTCTCATTGAAATATGGAGTAATAGCCAATTTCGTATGACGTCGGTTATAGTTCGTCCAATGACTATTGTGAGTTCCCCAATTAGAATGAGCCAAATTAAACCAATATTTTTAGTGTGAATTCCAGTGTCGACAATTGATTGAGTTAGAAATGGAAATAATAATTGCATACAACATGCAAAAATCATACCTACTATAATCTGGATAAAATATAGCTTGTGTTTAAAAATATATTTTGATAAAACTTGAAATTACGTTCATTATTAATGGTGTCATCTTTTATAATCCCGAATTTCTCTGTGGGTTCAAAAAACATTGCTAACCCTTTTTCTTTATTATCAGACGTTAAGGAAATAAAATGCTGACTAAACTCTGTCTCATTGAGAACTAATTTTCCTTTTGATGGATCGGCAATATAAAATTTATTGTTCTTTATTTTATAAAGAACAATAAAGTGATTTTGATTCCAATGAAGTATTGCTGGTAAAGGGCATTCTCTAAGTTCCTGTATACTTACTTTGCCAGAAATACAGTGTAGTCCCAATGTATCCGAGAGGTCAGATAATCCTTTAAATGAAACTCCGTCTTTTGAGGCAGTACAAAATTTTTAAAAACTTGACTGAATACTCTTGTCCCCAATGATAACAGATCATAGCCATGCAAGCTAAACCACATTGCATGGAATCGAGTTGCTTTATAAACTTAAATGCTCGCATATTATTTTTTAATAAGCCAGAGTCTGCATCACCATTATCAAATTGAGGAGTTGCCCTATTTTGGTTTTTCCCGAATGAAAAATTCCAAGATAATGAAACACTAATCATGTTGGCTCGATCCTTTATTCGTATCTGAGAGAAGTTCTGAACAATTGCAGATCCAACAGTCCGCTCACTTTCATTAAACGATTTTCCAAAAGGCATAAACCAATCAATTCCTAATGATAGATCTTTTATGGGTCTATAAAGAGCTCCGATAGACCAGCACTCGGCTCTAGGTCTTATTAATTGTCCTTCGGCTATTTTTCCGGGATATTGATAGAAAATTTCGAAAGTCCATTTTTTTAGGTTAATTCTTGAATTCATCATCCATTGGAATCTATAACCATCCCACTTGTAGTTTTCTCCGCGACCATGAACTTTAGCCCCTATGACTCGCGACCATATTGTCCATACATTTTTACCTAATGGCTTGATTGTGAAGTCTAATTGACTAGATAATACAGAATAATGCTTTAGATTTACAATGGTTTCTAAAACATAATTCTCTGTGTCTATAAAGTAGTTGCAAATACGGTCAGGAGAATAACTATAACCTAATTTTAATGATAGATTTAAATATTTGTTGTTGGTTACTCCGGTTATATATAAATCATGTTTTTTATAAGGTTTAAGAGTGCTATTTCCATGGTAAACCAATTTGGTGTCAATCCATTGATTGGTTTCACTTAGATCAGCTATAGTTGGAATATCTCCGATATAATCATAATTTATCCTAAATTGCAAATTCCGTTTAGGTGCATAATATATACCAATTGAAGGAGAAGGTATCCACATATTATAGGATTTTTCTATGGATGAAGATGAAGTGTGGTATCCCCTGATACCCATCTCAATTTGATATATAATTTTTCGTTTACGACCTATTAATTGAATCGACGTTCCAAAATTATTGTTTTTCTGAAAAATGGGAGATTCATAATCTAGATACTTACTATATTTATAAGTGTTATAAGCATCTATAGATAGTTGCCCCCAAGAATATGAAGGGAATTCATACTGCGCTTCACAAAAATAGCGTCATACCTAATTTTGTAGTTAGACCCTACGTTTATATTAGGTAA
>PDYJ01001630.1_pt1 | contig 10492 bp, 7 predicted proteins | sample 1430841 | NCBI WGS metagenome assembly PDYJ01 (sample SAMN07237672, study PRJNA390542) | Gut metagenome, whole genome shotgun sequencing project. | isolation source: fecal pellets | host: Mus musculus | place: USA: New York, NY | collected 2016-10 | reverse complement strand
TGCGGCGCTATGTGAGAATGTATCAGGACAGCGGCATACCCGCTGAGAAGCTGCCGTCGCTGAGCGATGCGCGGCTACAGGAACTGTTCTCCATCCCCGGAGCACGGGAACACAAACCATCGGAACGTCAGATCCGCTCGAAGCCCTGTTGCCGGAATATGCGGCAAGGCTCTCCCGGAAGGGCATGACGGTCAAGAAGCTGTACGAAGAGTATCATGCGGGCCATCCCGACGGATACCTTCATGCATCCTTCGGAATGAAGCTCCGGCAGTTCATGCTCCAGACCAACGCCATTGGCCATGTCGAGCACCGTGCCGGAGACCGGATGTATGTCGATTTCGCCGGAGACAGGCTGGAGATAGTCGATGAGACAACTGCTGAAGTGCGGAAGGTCGAGGTGTTCGTCGCAATACTTCCGTGCAGCCATTACACATACTGCGGCAGTGTGGTCGCAGAAAAAGGAGGACCTGATAAAGGCATGCGAGAACGCCATCCGTTTCTATGGGGAGCCCCGTGCGCCATTGTGCCGGACAACCTGAAGTCGGCGGTCACGCGCAGCGACCGCAACGAACCTGTAATCAATCCGGACTTCGAAGCCTTTGCCGAGCATTACGGATGCGCCGTGGTCCCGGCCCGTGTGCGGCATCCCAGGGACAAGGCACTGGTGGAAAAACGCAGTCAAGCTGATGTACCGTTCTGTGTATGTCGATCTGGAGGGAATGGTGTTCCATGACCTGGAGTCGCTCAACGTGGCAATCCTCGAATCTTTTGGAAAAGTTCAATGCGCGCAACCTGACCCGGCGCAGGGAATCCCGCCGTCAGCTGTTTGACTCCATCGAGAGAGACAGTCTGAGGCCTTTGCCCCCGGACCGCTATCAGATGAGACAGCGGACGGTTGCCACGGTCCAGCGCAACAGTTACGTCACGCTGAACAAGCACCACTACAGCGTGCCGGTACAGTATGTGGGCAAACGCGTGGAGATGGTATACGACACCGATACGATCGACATCTTCCACGGCTTTACCCATGTGGCCACGCATCATCGCAACGATACCCCGTACGAATACACGACCAAGCCGTCCCACAATCTGCCGGGACGCAAGGGGAGCTGCGAGAGTGACCTGCAGGAGCTCCTTTCCCGCGCGGCCGTAATCGACAACATTGTCGTTCACTACCTGCGTGCGGTCATCGAGGACAAGCGTTATCCGGAACTTGCCTTCAGGACCTGCCGTGGCATCATGAACCTGGAGAAAAAGTACGGGCAGGAACGCCTTGTATCCGGGTGCGCCGCGGCCATGGACGCACGCCGCTACAGCATCAGCGACATGGTGGACATCCTTGATTCCGGAGCTGACGCGGATTATCTGCCGGGAGCCGAGGCCGATGACCGGGAACCCGGAGGCCGGCCCACCGTAACATACGAGGCAAAGAATACTTTGCCGCCAGCATAAGACAATCAACTCAAAACGACAACGTAAAAAAATGGAAACAAACGATAAAACCTCCCTGTAACTCCGGAGAAAGACCGCAACTCCGTCTCTCTGGATCTCATGCACCGTATGCGCCTTCACGGAATGGCCGCCGCGTTCTCCGAAAGCCTCCAGGCGACCTTCGCCGAGACAATGACACCTGACAGCTTCCTGAACTGGCTGCTCTCCAGGGAATGGGACTACCGGGTGGCCCGAAACATCGAACGCCTTGTAAAAGGCGCGAACTTCAGATACAACGACGCATCGGTGGCGCAGATCGACTACACGCTGCCGCGTGGCCTGGACCGCAACCAGATGGAACGTCTTGCCTCGCTGGATTTTGTCCGCAAGGGTGACAACCTGTTCATCACCGGCTGTGCCGGTACAGGCAAAAGCTACCTGGCCACAGCACTGGGATACGAGGCCTGCAAGGCCGGAATGCGTGTCCTGTACGCAAACGCCTCCAAACTGATGGGCGCTCTGAAAATAGCCAAAAACAAAGGAACAATCGAAACAGAGCTGAAGAAACTCGAAAAAACGCAACTGCTCATCCTCGACGACCTCTTTCTGGTTCCCCTTGATGCAAGGAGCGCGCACACCTGACGGAAATCATCGAAGACCGGCATGGACGCAAGTCAATCATAGTCACATCACAGCTCCCGAACTGGACTGGTACGATGCCATCGTGACACCACAGTGGCGGATGCCATCCTCGACCGCATCGTACACACTGCTCACCGTATCACGCTAACCGGTGAAAGCGTCCGTAAACTCAAAGCCTTCAAAGGCAGATAAGCCAAAATAAAACTGACCCCGTCGGCCAAACTCTTCAGGGGTCAATAACAAATTATTTTCAGGGGTCAGATCAACCTTGGCCGCAAGGGTCATCCGCGCCTGGGTTTTCCAGTTAATACTAAAGTTACAAAAATTTTCTCGGTTTTACAATCTGTAAATCCGAAGGACAAATGAAATGTCGGGGTAGCGAGGGTGCAGTTTCAGTGTTTTTCTCCATTCCGATAGATTTGCACCCTCGATTTGCACCCTTTTTTAACACTTTTTAATCGGTAGTGTTCCGATAAAAGGGGCTGCAAGGGGCTGCAAAAATGATTTATGCGGAGATATGGAGTTTCGATTTACCACCTTATCCTGCGAACCATTGCACCCTCACAACACCCTATGAGGGTGCAGCAATCGCAAAGGTATATCGCTGCAATATATTGAAGAATAGCGAAATACATTCTATCGAGGGTGCAGTTTGCAGCATAAGTTTCACTGCACCCTTCTTGCACACCCGCAGTTTCAATATTTTGCGTCGATTGGGTAGTGGGGTAAAAAGAAAAAGTTCTGAAAACCAATGATTTTCAGAACTTTTCTGCGGGTTGATAGACCCTTTAGTGACCCCGGTGGGGCTCGAACCCACGACCCAATGATTAAGAGTCATTTGCTCTACCAACTGAGCCACGGAGTCATGCGCGCTCGGCTATCAGCCTCGTTTGCGATTGCAAAATTACTTCTTTTTTCCTTTCCTACCAAATTTTTCAGCACTTTTTTTTTGAAAATTTTTGTTTTTAACACTTTTTTGACTCCTTTTAACCTCTAAACCACTATTTTTTACTATCTTTACACCGTGAACAGCATCGGCGCACATGCACCGCGTCAACATCCTGATCCGATTTTTTCATATCATTTTCTTTTATACCTCATGAACAAAAAAATCATTTATCTTGCCCTCGGTCTGGTGCTCGTAGGAGCCACCGGGTGCAACAAGAAACTCGGCCAGTTCAAGAGCAGTTTCTTCTCCACCGTTCCCACTCCGCTGGAAACCGTAGGCGAGAACGTGCCCGGAACCGTCAAAGGATCAATACCCGCCAAATTCATGGTTAAAAACGCCAAGGTTACAGCTACCCCGGTGATTTCATGGAAAACGGCCTCCGGCAACGACAGCGAGGTGCTCGCGAAACCTGTAATTTTCCAGGGCGAGGATGTCCGCGCCAACGGTCAGGTAGTTGATTACAAAAATGGCGGCAACGTCTCCATTCCTTTCTCCGTGGCCTACAATCCCGGAATGTCGTCTTCCGAACTTTTCCTCGATTTCACAGTTGACCAGAACGGCAAGATCTATCGCCTTCCCCGCGTGAAAGTGGGCTACGGCGTAGTGGCCACCTCCACTCTGGCATCGGCAAAAACCGTGACCCCGGCTCTCGCCAAGGATGATTTCCAGAAGGTGATCACCGAAAAGTATTCCGCCGACATCCATTTCCTCATAAATCAGGCAAACATACGCGCCAACCAGACCAACAAGGCCGATTACATCGACCTCAACAAGCGTCTGATGGAAGCGAACCAGGCTCCCAATCAGGAAATAGCCGCCATCAACATCAATTCATACGCTTCTCCGGAAGGATCGTACGACTTCAACGAGAAACTCGCGCAGAAACGGGAAAAGAACACCACCAGCCTTGTGGAAAACCAGCTCAAAAAGGATAAAATCTCTGAGTTCGGTGAACTCACTTCCTCTTTCACACCAGAGGACTGGGAAGGGTTCGAGAAACTCGTGGAGAAGAGCAATATTCAGGACAAAGACCTTATACTCAGCGTACTTCGCATGTATCCCGATCCCCAGCAGCGCGAACGTGAGATCCGCAACCTCTCCTCCGTGTTCGACGAGCTCGCCGACCAGATTCTTCCCCAGCTCCGCTATTCGCGCGTGATGGCACAGATCAACGTCCTCGGCAAGAGCGATCAGGAACTCGTGGAGCTTTACAACACCAATCCCAAGAAACTCACCGAGGAGGAGATGCTTTATGTCGCCACTCTGACCGACGACAACATGAAGAAGATGGATGTATACAACACGGCAGCCGAAATTCACTCCAAGGATTATCGCACATTCAACAACCTCGGCATGACGCAGTACATCGCCGGAGACTATGCAGGCGCCAAAGCTAATTTCGAGCATGCCCGCCGCCTCAATCCCGCCGCGAAGGAGCCTGAGATGAACCTCGGTCTGATCTCGATGCTGGCCCACGACTATGCCAAGGCCAACGAACAGATAGGTGCCGCCGCAGGCGTTCCTGAGAGCGCCGACGCCATGGGCGTGTACTATCTCTCACAGGGTGATGTACAGAAAGCCATCAACTCCTTCGGCGACGCCAAGACCAACAACGCGGCTCTCGCCCATATATTGGCCAGGAACTATACCACCGCGCAGGAAATCCTCGCAAAAGTCGCGGCCCCGGACGCCACCACTTCCTACCTGAAGGCGATTGTCGCAGCCCGCACCAACAACGAAAGTGGCGTGCTCAGCAATCTCCGCGACGCCGCCAAGGCTGATTCAGCTCTCCTTGCACGCGCAAAAAGCGACCTGGAGTTTGCAAACTTCAATCTTTCGAATCTCTGATAATTGTCCGTAAGACCGATGACTCAGGTCTTCCGTACAATTAACAATACTCAACAGAAAGGGATGCTCCCGGAGGGCATCCCTTTCTTACGTATATAGTTATATCCTCGTATCCTATGAGTATCATGCACAGCTCAGTGGGCGTCAAGCCAGTTTGAAGCCACACCGCTCTCAGCCGTCAGCGGCACCTTCCCGCTGTAGGCCGACTCCATCTGCCGCGTCACAAGCTCCTGCAGCACCGGAAGTTCCTCGGGAATAACATTGAAATTCAATTCATCATGCACCTGCATGATCATGGTCGACTTCAGGCCGAGCTTCCGCATCTCCCTCTCGATGGCCACCATTGCCACCTTGATGATGTCGGCCGCAGTACCCTGCAGCGGCGCGTTGATGGCGTTACGCTCGGCATATCCACGCACCACGGGGTTCTTTGAGTTAATGTCCGGCAACATGCGGCGGCGCCCCATCCGGGTCTCCACATAACCCTTCTCGCGGGCATGCTCCACGGAGTCCGACATATATTTCTTCACCCCCGGAAAGGTCATGAAATAATTGTCGATAATCTCCTTGGCCTCGGCCCGCGGTATACCGAGCCGAGTGGAGAGACCGAACGCCGAGATCCCGTAGATGATCCCGAAATTTGCAGTCTTGGCCTTCCGGCGCTCGTTTGCCGTCACCTCTTCCGGACTCTTGTGGAAGATGCGGGCGGCAGTGATGGCATGTATGTCGCGTCCGTTGCGGAAGGCATCGAGCATGATTCCGTCGTCTGAGAAGTCTGCCATAAGCCGCAGTTCAATCTGCGAGTAGTCGGCCGAAAAGAACAGACAGCCGGGATCGGCGATAAAGGCCCGCCGGATTTCCCGTCCCTCATCGTCACGCACCGGGATATTCTGCAGATTGGGTGCCGACGACGATATCCGGCCGGTGGCGGTCACCGTCTGATTATAGTTGGTGTGCACCTTGCCCGTTTCCGGATTTATGGCCGCCGGGAGCGCCTGAAGATAAGTTGTCAGCAGTTTCCTCAAGGCGCGGAATTCCATTATCTTTCCAACCACGGGATGCTTCGGAACCAGTTTTTCGAGTATATCCTCACTTGTGGAGTACTGCCCCGTCTTGGTCTTCCTGGCCTTCGCGTCGAGTTTCAGACGGTCGAAAAGAACTTCCCCCACCTTTGCGGGAGATCCGATGTTGAAGCGTTCGCCGACGAGCGAATAGATCTCCTCCTCGAGAGCCGCTATCCGTTCCTCCATGTCGCGGGCGGCATCGTTGAGAGCCGCCACATCCAGTCTCACTCCCGCGAGCTCCATGCCGGCGAGCACCCTGACAAGTGGTAGCTCGATGTCATCGAGCAGCCTCTCCATGCCCTGCCTTCTCACCTCCTCCTCGAGCGGGACTATGAGCCTGAGCGCGGCATCGGCCTGGATGCATGCGGCACGCATGTTTTCGCCGCTTGTGTCATCGTCCTCGAAAAGCGACCTTGCCTTGCGCGGGGACCTGGCCGGAGCGACCGGAATCTCCCATCCGAGATATGTCTGCGCAAGAACGTCTGCAGAATGCCGCATCTCAGGCTGCAGCACATAATGGGCAAGAAATATGTCCCTGTAGTTCACCAGCGCGTCTATCTCATCGTTGCGCAGCCTCGCCGCCAGCACCATGTCGCGCTTGGCGTTACAGCTCACCTTCACAAGCGCCGGCATCGCCATAAGGTCGAGCAGAAACCGCACCCCGTCGGTATAACCGGCCGGCACATACCATGCCTTTCCCGGAGCTGTGGCCAATGCCGCCCCTGTGAATCCCGACATGGCATCGTTTTCACCATCCGCAGCCAGATGTATGCCTATCCGCTCCGCGCCGTCAAGAGCACGCTTCAGTTCGCCGAGCGCCACATCGTCCGAAACGGTCACATAATTCTCCGGCACAGCTTCCGGTTCCGGATGGGAATGCGGAGCCTCCTCTCCCTCATTGCCGGAGACATCCCCGCCATCGACAAAGTCGAAAAGTCCCGCCTCGGGAACCGGTCTGACCTTCGCCGAGTCGAGTCTGCGCGCCACACGCGCCACAAGGCTTTTGAACTCCAGATCCTTGAAAATGGCAAACAGCTTCTCCCTGTCCGCCGGACGCGCCTCGAGGCTCCCGGGATCCACATCCACCGGGACATCCGTGCGGATGGTGGCGAGAAACTTGGAAAACCGGATGTTCTCCGCGTTTTCCTCCACTTTCTTCCTGAGCGCACCCTTGAGGTGCCCGGTATTGTCGAGAAGATTCTCCACGCTGCCGAAATCCCGGATCAGCTTCACCGCCGTCTTCTCGCCCACACCCGGACAACCGGGAATGTTGTCCACCTTGTCGCCCATCAGTGCCAGCAGATCGATCACCTGTGAAGCACGCTCTATGCCATAACGGCCGCACACCTCCTCCTCTCCCCGCAATTCGAAATCCTGCCCGCGGTAGGATGGCTTGTACTGAAACACGGAAGGGCTCACAAGCTGACCGAAGTCCTTGTCGGGGGTCATCATGTATACGGTGAACCCTTCTTTTTCCGCACAACGCGCCAGAGTTCCTATCACATCGTCGGCCTCGAAGCCCTCCACCTCTACAATCGGAATGTTGTATGCACGCACGATCTCCTTGATTACCGGCACCGAAAGCTTGATATCCTCCGGAGTTGCACTGCGTTCTCCCTTGTATTCATCGAAGGCCTCATTGCGGAAAGTCGGTCCCGGAGGATCAAAGCATACGGCAATATGGGTCGGGGCCTCCTTGCGGAGGAGTTCCTCGAGAGTGTTGACGAATCCGAATATCGCGGAAGTATTGAAACCCGCCTGCGTGGTACGCGGCATTCTGATAAGGGCATAGTACGCGCGAAAAATCAGCGCATAAGCATCGAGAAGGAAAAGGCGTTTGTCAGCCATGACTTTAGGTGTTAAGTTATCCCGCCGCGTGAATACCGGCATAGGGGTCTGAATAGCAGAGGAGAGGAGAGGACCCCTGGCGGGATCTTCTCCTCTATATAACGGATTTAAAATCTGTTTTGGTTTAGAGCGCGCTCTTATTTGCCGGTTGTGATGCGGATGTTGATTCCGCCGTCGGGGCTGACATTGATTTCGAGCGTGGTGCCCTCGGCAAGACGAAGGACCGGAGCGTTGCCGCTGCCCTCGGCCTTGCGGGCGTTGGGGAGCACAGGAGCTGCAGATCCGCCCTCAAGCGCGGGATAAGCGCGGCTTGTGTCAATGCCGGTCACAGGCTTGCACTCGCATTTCGGAGCAGCCTCTTTCTTGGGAGCGGGAGCTGCGGCCTTGGGAGCAGGTTTCGGAGCGGGAGCAGCCTTGGGAGCAGCGCCGGCGCCGGCGAACTCGAATATGGGCTGGTCGGTCGACATCACGTCGCCATCCTCGATGAGGCACTTGGCGATGACTCCGGCACGGTCAGCGGTGAGGTTGTTCTCCATCTTCATTGCCTCGTACACAAGCAGAGTGTCGCCCGGCTTGACAGCGTCGCCAGGTTTAACCTTCACCTCGAGCACTGTTCCTCCCATGGGAGCCTTCATGATTTCTCCTCCGCCCTGGATTTCCTCGGCTGCGGGAGCCGCGGGAGCGGCGCATCCCTCGCCTGCGAACTCGATCAGAGGCTGATCGGTGGCCATAACGTCGCCTTCGCCGATAAGTATGGCTTTCACCACGCCACCCATGTCGCATGCCAGGTCGTTCTCCATCTTCATGGCCTCATACACAAGCACGGTGTCACCCGGCTTAACGGTATCGCCCGGTTTAACACGGATTTCGAGTACAGTTCCGCCCATCGGAGCCTTGAACACAGGACCGTCGCCGGCCTCGGCAGCTGCAGCCTTGGAGCCTCGGCCTTGGGAGCGGAAGCGGCACTGGCCTCATATTCGGCCTTGCGGAGATTCTGGAGGAATGTCTTGGCCACATTGGGAAGAAGCTCAAGAAGGAGATACTCCTCTTCATTCTGAGCGAGTTTCAGACCTCCGAACTTGTCGAGTTCCGGGTTGGCCGGTTTCTTGTAGCTGTTCACATCGTAGGGAGTCTCCACGGGGCTGCCGGTGATAAGCTCACGGAATTTGGGATCCACCGGTACGGGAGTCAGACCATATTCGCCCTTCACGAGGCCTACGAACTGGTTGTTCTTATTGGTATAGTCGGGATTGCCTTTGCGGCGGTCCATGGCGAGAGCCACAGCCTGCGAGCCTACAATCTGGGAGGTCGGGGTAACGAGAGGCACCAGACCGGCATCGCGGCGGACCTTCGGGATGAGGGCCATGGCCTCGTCAAGCACGTCGAGAGCGTTGAGCTGCTTGAGGTTGGCAACCATGTTGGAGTACATTCCTCCGGGCACCTCGGCATTCTTCACAATCTCGTTGGGCTTGGGGAAGCCGAAATATTCCTCTATCTTATGGCAGGCATCGAGAAGAGCCGGCTCGTCGCATTTCTTGGCGGCCTTGATGGCGCGGTCGAACTCCGCGTCGATTTCCTTGGGCATAGCCGCGAAAGCCTCATCGAAGTCCTTCGGCCATTTGTCCTTGTTAAGGTCGAAGTCGGCAAGAGCCTTGCGGGCATCCTTGAGCTCATGGCGGATTTTCGCCACAGCCTCCATGTTGGCCTCGAGTTCCACGCCGAGTTTCTTGCAGAATATGTCCACAAGCTCGATCGCCGGAGCTGCGGAGCCGCCTCCGAACCACCAGATGTTGGTGTCGACGATGTCGACGCCCTGGATGATTGCGGTCAGCACCGATGCAAGACCGTAGCCCGGAGTACAGTGCGTGTGGAAGTCCACGGGCACCTTGAGCGCTTTCTTCAGCTTGGGCATAAGAGTATAGATGCGGGCGGGATTCACCAGACCGGCCATATCCTTGACCGTTATCATCTTGGCGCCGATTTTCTCCATCTCCACAGCCTTGTTTACGAAATACTCGTCGGTGAAGATCTTCTCCTTGGATGCATCATCCTTGGGTCTACTGTGTAGCAGACAGCCGCGTCGGCGATACCGCCCAGCTCGTTGATCATCACGATCGAGTCATGGATGTTGTTGATGTCGTTGAGGGCGTCGAAGATACGCATCACGTTCAGACCGTTCTCGATGGCCTTCTCGTAGAAGCCCTTGAGCACGCTGTTGGGATAAGGCACATAGCCGAAAAGGTTACGGCCGCGCGAGAGGGCGGAGAGCAGCGAGATGCCCTTCATTGCCTTCGAGCACTCGCGGAGGCGGTCCCAGGGACTCTCGCCCAGATAACGCATCACGGAATCGGGCACAGCACCGCCCCAGACTTCCATGATATAGAATTTAGCATCACGGTAGAGGGGGAGAAGACGGTCCACGTTCTCCTGCTTCATACGCGTTGCGAAAAAGCGACTGTTGTCCGTCGCGAAGTGTCAGATCTCTAACTCTTAGCGTTTTAGCCATTACGATATGTAGATTTAAGTTATAGAATTTAAGGCTCGTTTTCCATTCTGGTGTCCGGTCCGGTCCATCGGCAGGAACGCGACATCAGCATGTTGTGCCAAAATTAAGTATTTTTCAGCATATAAAGAAATTTTTTCTACAATATTTTTGAACAATCACGACAAATTCTCCTTAACAAAGTACGATTTGTTGCACGGAACTGTA
>PDYJ01003168.1_pt1 | contig 10505 bp, 12 predicted proteins | sample 1430841 | NCBI WGS metagenome assembly PDYJ01 (sample SAMN07237672, study PRJNA390542) | Gut metagenome, whole genome shotgun sequencing project. | isolation source: fecal pellets | host: Mus musculus | place: USA: New York, NY | collected 2016-10 | reverse complement strand
TGATTTTTAAGCCATTGTCCGGCTATTTCATCGAGTAGGGATAATAATTCATCGTACTTTTCGATGCGCAGAAGCCGGATTCTGGTCTGGCGGAAATCGTGAAGACCTTTGAAGAGGGGGGATGCGGCGAGGTGCCGGCGGATGTGGAGTATGCCGCGGTATTCATCGATACGCTCCACACTCTCGGAGATCTGACGTTTCAGCAGTGCGAGTTTCTCTTCGACCGGAATCGGAGTTGCCGTGCCGGTGTCGAGGAGTTCCCTCACTTCGCGGAAAATCCATGGAGCACCGAACGATGCGCGGCCGATCATCACGCCGTCCACTCCGTAGCGGTCGAATGCGTCGCGGGCTTTTTCAGCGTTGGTGATGTCACCGTTGCCGATTACCGGTATTTCCATGCGCGGGTCCTCTTTCAGCGCGCCTATCAGACTCCAGTCGGCCTCTCCGGTGTACATCTGGGAGCGGGTACGGCCGTGGACAGTCAGTGCCTTGATGCCGCAGTCCTGAAGGCGGGGTCCGAGGTCACATATTATCTTGTTCTCGCAGTCCCAACCGAGTCTTGTCTTGACAGTGACGGGAAGTGATACGGCCTTAACCACCTCTGCGGTGATCCGGAGCATCTTGGGAATGTCCCGGAGCATTCCGGCGCCGGCCCCTTTGGATGCCACTTTCTTCACCGGACAGCCGAAATTGATATCGATAAGGTCCGGCCCTACCTGCTCTACAATTTTCGCGGCTTCGACCATCGCGTCCTGTTCGCGGCCATATATCTGTATCGCCACCGGTCGCTCGCGCTGGTCTATGTGCAGTTTGCGCACGGTGGATTTCACATCGCGCACCAGAGCCTCGGCCGACACGAATTCCGTGTAGACCATGGCGGCTCCCATTTCTCGGCAGATCAGCCGGAAACTGGCGTCGGTCACATCCTCCATCGGTGCGAGCATCACGGGGCGTTCTCCTAATTCTATGTTGTCAATCTTCATTATGTGGTGATGATTGGGACTGTCAGGTAAGAGTCAGTCGTGAGAGTTCTTTTGAAGCGATGAGGGCTGCCATGTCGCGGAGATCGTCGGGGTCACGGCACGTATCTGCTCCGCAGTGTGCGCTATGTCGTGGACTTCTCCGAAATACAGCAGACTTTTGGCCAGGGCCATGGCGCAGTTCTCGCGATGGTCGCCGCTTACTGTGAGCTGGCCGCAATATTGGTCGCGTGCGGCGTCAAAGGCTCTCGGAGAGAGACGGTCGGATGCGAGTCGCGAGATTTCATCGGAGATGATGCGTAAGCATTTTTCCACCTTGTCGGGCTGCGAACCGAAGTATATCAGCATTGAGCCGCAGTCGCTCATCAGCGTCAGGGCGCTGTCGACTGTATATACAAGTCCCCGTTTCTCGCGGAGTTCGCGGTTGAGCCGGGAGTTCATGCATGGGCCTCCGAGAATGTTGTTGAGGAGAAAGAGAGCATGCCGGCGGGATCGTTACGTGCGAAAAGCCGCGTGCCGATGATCGTGTTCGCCTGCTGGTGTCCGCGGTCGCGGGTTTCGCGGAAGGCAGGCAGCTCGGCAGGAGTCACCCGGCAGCTTTCATTTTCGGAGAAGGATAGATCGCCGAAGTGACATTCGAGAAGGCGGAGGTTGCGCCGCTCATTGCCAGGGTCCACGCAGTACAGCACTATGTTGGCGGGTGTATAGCGGGAGTCGATGAAAGCGCGTCCGTCGCCGCCGGTGAGGGCCTTCACGCTTTTTTCGCTTCCCAGTATGTTGTGCGAGAGTGCACTTCCGGCATAAAGCAGTTCATCGAATTCATCGTAGACAGCGTCTGCCGGGGAGTCGGCGTAGGAGTGGATTTCCTCGATGATCACATCTCGTTCGCGTTCTATTTCTGCGGTAGGGAAGGTGGCGTTTTTTATAAGGTCGGCTATCAGTTCGATGGCTCTGGGGCATATCCCGCAGGAGCGTTGGTGTAGATGAGCGTCTCTTCTTTGGTTGTGTACGCGTTGAGTTCGCCGCCGATGCTTTCCATTCTGTTGGAGATGTGCCAGGAGGAGCGGCGGCGAGTCCCCTTGAATAAGGTGTGTTCCACAAAATGTGCCAGTCCGTCGCGTCCTTCGCCGTCATCACGGCTGCCGGCGGCGACGGCTGCGCCAATGTACGACACCGGGCTGTCCGAACGCCGGACCACGGCGCGGACACCGTTGGAAAACGTGGTGATTGTCATAACTTCAATAAGAAAAGGGCCGAGGCTCTAAAGCCGCGGCCCCTTTTCATAAAATAAATTAAGTGTTTTATTATTTTATGGATGGTTTCTTATCAACGGGTGTCTTTGTCTTATTTGCCAAGACGTCCCTGCTCACGGCCTATGTAGGCGTCGATGCTGCCGTTGCCGGGCGTGAAGTCGGGATAATCCTTCTTTATGGTCTGGTAGCATTCGAGCGCGAGGTCGTACTTCTTCTGCGCGTCGTAGACATTGGCTTCCTTGAGGAGGACGCGCGGAACGATCTGCCCGTTGCCTTTGGCTTTCTTCACGGCCTTCTTATAGGAATCGATCGCCTGGCCGTACTGCTTGAGGTTGACCTGACAGTCTCCTTTCAAGACAAGCGCGTTGGCTGCGAGGATCGGTTCTGAAGTGCTGAATTTGTCAAGATAATTCAGAGCCTCCTTATATTTTCCGAGAGTGTAGTAGTGTTCGGCGGCGTTGAGGGCCGCAAGCTGTCCGGCTTCGTTGCCGCCGAATTTGTCTGCGACTTTTGCATACTCCGCGGCGGCTGTGGAATCGTTGCCCTGAGCGAGGATCTCTACCTGGTTGTAGGCCTCGAACGAACGGTTCAGGCGCGGGTTGCGGTAGATGTACAGGTAGCTGACGATGAATGCGGCAATTACAAGAATGCCGCCGATTGTCCAGTATATCACCTTCTTGTTGTTGGCGATTTTTTCGGTCGCGCTGCTGAGGTTGTCGTTGATTTTTTCAATAGCGTTAGCCTCTTCGGCTTCATGATTATTTGCCATTTCTCTGTTTTCGGTTTTGTTCGGTTATTAAGCTCCTTTTCGCCAGAATCTCGCCAAGAGCGGAAGGCGCTGCGGATTCAACACGCAAAGTTAATAAAAATAATCGGATTCGTTGCAAATTTAAAGAATATTTTCATCAATGCTTTCAATCTTTTCCTTTCACACTTTTTTATGCGGCATGATTCTCTTGAGGAGGAACCTGATGAAGAAGCGGATGTCCGTGTTGAGGCTCCGTATGGGCGTGAGGATAGGTCTGAAGCGTTTTTTCCCCTTCGGGTCGCAGAATATGCTTATATTCGAGGGATGGCATTCGACCTCGACTGTCTCGGGCATTTCCGCCACATCGCCGTCGATGTGGACCGTGCCGGGGAGCTTGCGGATGGTGGCTCTCGGGGTGCGGATTGTCTGGATTATGATGTTGCTGTTGATTCGTCCCGTGAAAAGTTCCACTCCCACCATGACGCGGGTAAAAGGATCGCCAGAGTGTATCACCGTGATGTCGAGCACTCCGTCGTGGATCGAGGCCGTGGGGGCGATGAATGCGTTGTTGCCGTACTGCGACGCATTGCATACCGCCACAAGAAAGGCTTTCACCCGGAATGTGGCTTCCGGAGTGGAGATCTCGTATTCCTCCGACCTGTACTTAAGGTAAACCTTGAATACGCTCTGCAGGTAGGTGATAAGTCCGCGTCGGCTTGCCGATGAGAACTGGCGGCTCACTTCGGCGTCGAACCCCATGCCGAACGTGCAGAAGAAGGGGCGTCCGTTGGCTGTGCCGTAGTCGCATCTCTTGGGATAATCGGCCGCGATCACATCGATTGCCTTGTCAATGTCGATTGAAAGAATTACGTGGCGGGCAAGACCGTTGCCCGACCCGAGGGGGATGATGCCGAGCACTGTGCGGCTTCCGGCTATGCCGGAGGCAACCTCGTTGACCGTGCCGTCGCCCCGGCGGCCACCACCGCGTAGTATCCCTTTTCGGCGGCCTCTCGCGCCAGCTCAAGCGCATGCCCCGCCCGTTCGGTGGCTTTGGTCTGAACTTCATATCCAGCGACTTCCAGCCGACGGTGCGCCGTCGCGATTATCTCCCGCTTCGGAAGTATCCCCGAAATGGGATTCACTATCAAAAGTAACTTTTTGCTCATGTTTAGTGTATAAAAACGCGATTTAAAGGCTTCTATGGTGATGTTTTATAACATAATGGATTGTATAAATGCCAATTTTCTACAAAAATAACTAAAAATATCGAAAATTATGTTTTATAACATCACATTTTTTTTGGAATCGCTTTTCAGATGAAGTAATTTTGCGGTGTAAAAAATGAGAAAAGCCTTATAGGTACAACATAGAACCTTAATACCGATTTATCTTAGGTCTAATGCCTGAAAAACGGAAGTGATAAAATATTAACTGAAACAACAGGGTAATTGATTATTATTTTGACCTTAATCTGAAATTGGAAAAAGATACCGGCGGGAGTCGTCAATCTTTCTCACGAGCTTTCAACGTTCTGTTGGGGGCTCGTTAGTTTTTCAGAATAATCTTCCGGATAATACAAGAACAACAATGGCGGAAGCAATGTTTGCTTCCGCCATTGAATTGTCGTTATGTCCGGGCAGGCCGGAACAGTAATTATTTCTTCTTGGCGGGTGCGAATCCACGGAGTCGGAGAAGCGCGCCGGTATCGGGGGTGTGGCCGCGGAAACGCTTGAAGAGTACCATGGCGTCCTCGGTGTCGCCCGCCTGGAGAATGTTCTTCTTGAAGGAAGCCGCTGTCTTGGGGTCGAAGATTCCTTTCTCCTCGAATAGCTCCCATGCGTCGGCTTCGAGGACCTGTGCCCAGGTATAGGTGTAATATCCGGAAGCATAGCCGTCATCGCCGAAGATGTGCTTGAAGTAGGGAGAGCGGTAGCGGAATGTGATTTCCTTAGGCATGCCGATCTTTTCGGCTACCTCAGCCTCGAAGGCCGCGGGGTCGGCCACTTCCGTCTGCTGTCCGTACATCATGTCGAGAATGGCGGCTCCTACAGCCTCGGTGGTGACGAAGCCTTCGTTGAATGTTCCGCTTGCGGTGAGTTTCTCGATTACGTCATCCGGAATAGCCTCTCCGGTCTTGTAGTGGCGCGCATATTTCTTAAGCACTTCGGGAGCGAATCCCCAGTGTTCGTATAGCTGTGAGCAGAGTTCCACGTAGTCGCGGTCGACGTTGGTGCCGGCCAGCGACTTGTAGGGCGCTGTGGTGAGCATTCCCTGGAGAGCGTGGCCGAACTCATGGAAGAGAGTCTCCACCTCGTCGAGTGTGAGAAGCGAGGGTGTCTCGGCTGTGGGAGCCGTGAAGTTGCCGACATTGTATACGATGGGACGCTTGTAGGAGCCATCGCCGTAGAGACCGGCACCCTGCATCTGTTCCATCCATGCTCCCTGGCGTTTGGTGGCGCGGGGGAAATAATCGCACATCCAGACGGCTACATGTTCGCCGGTCTTTGCGTCGACCACATCGTAGACCATCACGTCCTCATGATATTTTGGAGCGTCGGGCATCGGGACCATCTTTACCCCGAAGAGTTTCTCCGTGGTGTCGAAGAGTCCTTTCTTCACGGCCTCGAGTTCGAAGTAAGGACGGAGGGATGCCTCGTCGAGATCGAATTTCTCCTTCTTTACCTTGTCAGCGTAATAGTAGTAGTCGTACGGGGCGATTTTGAAGCCGCCTCCATGGGCGTCTACGTATTTCTGCATGTCTGCAACTTCCTCTGCGGAGCGGGCTACAGCCGGTTCGAACACCTGCATCAACAGCTCGGAAGCTGCCTCCGGGGTCTTGGCCATCACGCGGGAGGTCATCATCCTGGCAAAGTTGTCAAAGCCCATAAGTCTGGCCTTTTCATTGCGCAGCCTGACTATCTCGGAGATGACCGGGAGGTTGGAATTGTCGCCGTACGATGCGAGGCTGGTGTATCCCTCGTAGACTGCCTTGCGGAGGCCGCGGTTGTCGGCATACTGCAGTACGGGCAGACGGCTCGGTGCATGGAGCGTGAAGACCCAGAGACCGTCAAGGTTGCGGGCCTTGGCCTCCTGGGCTGCCATCGCCACTGATGACTCCGGCAGTCCAGCGAGATCCTGCTCGTCGTAGACTACAACTGCAAACTGGTTTGTGGCGCTGAGAAGATTTTTGTTGAACTTGATGAAAAGTTTCGATATCTGGTCATTGATCTTGACGAGTTGCTCCTTTTTGTCGGCGGGAAGGGCCGCGCCCTGCTCGGCGAACTCGCGGTAATATTTCTCCACGAGGCGCTTCTGTACCGGTGTGAGTTTCAGCTTGTCGCGGGAGTCATATACCTGACGGATGCGGTCAAAGAGAGCCTGATTGAGGTTTACCTTGTTGTTGGCCTCGTTCAGCAGGGGGATTGCCTGCTCCGACATCTCGGCGAACTCGGGAGTGCCGAGAGCCTCCATATAATGGTAGAAGACAGCCGCCACGCGTTCCAGAATCGGAGAGAGATTCTCGAGCGGAAGGATGGTGTTGTCGAAATCGGGAGTGGCGCGGTTCATGACAATCGCGTTGATTGCGCGGTCCTGCTCCTCGATGCCGGCCTTGATGGCGGGGATGAAATCGGCTGTGGTGATTTTGTCGAAAGGGGCGATTTCATACTTTGTGTCGTACGGCTGAAGGAATGGATTCTGTCGTTCGGCAGCCATGGCGGTCGTGGTGTTGACGGCGAGGAGCAGAGCTCCTCCGGCCAGAATGGATGATAATCTCATTATTTGAAAGATTAGAAATAGATTTAAGATTTGGAGACAAAAATACAAAAAAATATTCCGGCGCCAAAATTATGATATATATTTTCTTTAAATATAATTCATTCTCGTTTTGTCAGAACCATTGAGGATAAAGGCAACGGCTCCCGGAGCCGGAGGGCTCGGGAGCCGGTTTAGGAACGCGCCTGACGCGTTGTGGAGTCGGGTCGGGGGATTATTTGCCGAGGTCGGCGGCCGGTTTGAACTTCACTACCTTGCGGGCCGGGATCTCGATTTTCTCTTTTGTGCGCGGGTTGATGCCGGTACGGGCTTCCTTCTCCATTACGGAAAATGTTCCGAATCCGATGAGCTGTACCTTATCGTCGTTGGAGAGCGCCTGGGCGATTGATTCGAGAACTGCGTCAAGAGCTGCCTTGGCGTCAACTTTGTTGAGTTTTGCCTTGGCGGCGATTTCGTTAACTAAATCTGTCTTGTTCATATAGGTGAATTTTAGTGAAGTCGGCTCCGCTTGGGTGACATTGTCAATGCCGGGTCATGGGTCGTCTTCGGGTTAGAGTATGGTTTTTCATTTAAGTGCCTTTCCACAAAAAATGTCAACGCTGTGGCTTGGGATAGATGTCCGTCGGGCTTCTGAAAGCACTTGAATTATTGTCCCGGACATTTACGCCCACAAATATAGCACATTATGGACTATCCACAAACAAATTCGGTAAAAAAAAGCTTTTATTTTGCGGAATTTTTCCGAAATTTCTGTAATTTTATGGACTTTCCGACGCAAAATCACGGTAAATCAGCATAAAACCGGTATCTGTGGTTAAATCTATGCCTACAACATGAACATTTGTATGGCACCGGTAGTTCTGACTCCGTGTAATTTTCAAAGATGACAATATTAATTTTTGAAAAAACTCCGTTTTGTAATTATACCCATTTAGTTTTCCCGTGACGAAGTCGCGGGATAGAAAAAGATTAGATAATGGCATCATTCAGCTCAAGAATAGACATACCGCCCGTAACCAAGAATCTGCTTGTCATCAATATCATGTTATGGCTGGTGGAGTTCATATTTCCAGGTTTTGCCGAGCGGACCCTTCTTCCCCGCCTCGGGCTGCATTATATCGGCAGCGATCTGTTCAATCCAGCTCAGCTGTTCACATACATGTTCCTGCACGATCCTTCAGGGATCACGCATATATTCTTCAATATGTTTTCGCTCTGGATGTTCGGGCGGATTCTGGAGCGAGTATGGGGCGGCAAGAGATATTTGCTTTTCTACCTGGTGTGCGGCGTGGGTGCCGCATTTGCACAGGAGGCTGTGTGGGCAATGACGTGGCGCCATGAGTATATCCAGGGCATAGCCGCGCTCAACGGGTTGACCTACGACCACATGCAGCAGATTGTAGACCAGGCCACGGCAGCCGGTGATTCCGGATTTCTGGCGGGTATGGCCGACATGAAGAGCCGCATGATGACCGTCGGCGCTTCCGGCGCTATATTCGGTCTGCTGCTCGGCTTTGCTTTCGTGTTTCCCAACATGCCTCTCTATCTTTTCTTTATACCGGTTCCATCAAGGCCAGATATATGGTGATCGGATACGCTGTTCTCGAATTTTTCTTCGGGGTGCAGGGTGGCGGTACAATCGCGCATTTCGCCCACCTCGGAGGAATGCTGTTCGGGCTGGCCATGATGCTCTACTGGAAGAAGAAAGGCACCTTGCACGGCAATGGCTACTATTGATACTATCGGCAGACGCGTAATGGAATGGTGCGGGGGCTCAAGAGTCCTCGCCACACTGCTTTCTGCCAATGTTCTGCTCAGCCTTATGCTGATGGCTGCCTGTGCGCTGTCAGGCATCACGGGAGTGCCGCCCGGTAGAATCGTGGAGCTTTTCACACTTTCTTCCGACATCAGCATTTTCATTACCCATCCCTGGACTTTGGCCACATACATGGTAGTGCAGCTATCGTTTCTTCATTTGCTTTTCAACATGCTGTGGCTCTATTGGTTCGGGAAGTTTTTCCTTGACGGGTGGCACGGGCGCAGGCTGCTGTGGGCATACATAGGCGGAGGACTCTCCGGAGGCGTTCTTTATCTGGCATCATGTAATTTCGGTGGAAATCCGGCAGGAATGCTTGCTGGCAGCAGCGGGGCGATTCTGGCGCTGATGACGGCTGTGGCTGTCAGGATGCCGGACTATCCGGTGAATTTTCTCCTTGTAGGAGAGGTGCGGATGAAGTGGCTCGCACCGATAGCGATTCTGCTGACAGTGCTCGGTGCAAGCGGCGGTGCCTTGATGGCGCATGTGGGAGGTGTTCTCTTTGGAGCTGCCTTCGCTTTGATAAGCCGTCGTCAATCTGCTGAACCTTTCTCCGGTTACGGTCGCGAGGACTATCCTTCAAAGACCCGGAAAATCTTTAACCCTCCTAAGGACGGCCCCGGAATGTCGCCGATATACTGATGGAGCGCAGAAAGATGCACGAGCGGCTTGACGAGCTTCTCGACAAGGTCAGAATCTCAGGTTATGCCTCTCTCTCTGCAAAAGAACGAAAAGAACTCGACGACATATCGACGAGGCTAAAATAGAAATCGCAATGTTTTTACTTGTTGTAAAGCCGATAGTCAAGACAATACTCAGGATTGTCTCTATTGTCATTTTCATATTGACGGTCTTTGCGGCATACGGAGGCCGTTTCACACCGGACTTTTTCACTCTTCCCTCCATTCTATGTCTGGCCGCACCATATCTTGCCGTAACCACGCTGGTTATCTCCATTCTGTGGTTTATAGGATGCAAATGGATCACAGGCGGCCTCGGAATCCTTTCCCTTATAGCTTCCTGGTCAGCACTCGCCTCGATCACTCCGCTCAATTTCTCAAAACCGGCGAAAAATCCGGCCAACACATTTTCGCTGCTTACCTATAATATTGTACATGGTGTCGACCAGCAGCAGGAAGATGCGCAGACCGGTAACCGTTCTTTCGAATATGTCCTTCATTCCGGAGCCGACATAGTATGTCTGCAGGAGGTGCGGGATTGGAATGACCCGGAGGAGATTCCTAATTTTACGCGAGAGTTGCGCGATTCTCTGCGCACGGTCTATCCATATTGGGCCGGAGCGAAAGGCCCGAGCGACACCAAGGTGCTGTCGAAATTCCCGGTCATGGAAATCCGTGCCAGCTCGTTGATCGAAAATCGATTCGATCCGTATTGCTATACATTCTACAGAATAGATGTCAAAGGAAGGCCGCTCACTCTTGTCAATATCCATTTCACGTCATACGATCTTACCGACGATGAGCGCCGTGTGGTGACTGATGTGAAGAACGTGGATAGCGCCAAGGAGAGCATGCGCGAGATGAAGGGCACGATAGGGTCGAAAATGAGCGAGGGGTTCCGCAAGCGTAAGGTCGACGCGGAGAATCTGTGCACGGCTTTGCGGAAAATTGATGGCCCCCTGATATTATGCGGCGACTTCAACGATGTCCCCGAAAGTTATTCCTACCGTCTGCTGCGCGGGGAAGGACTCGAGGACGCGTACGCGCAGACCGGCTTCGGCCCGATGATCACCTACAACAAGCATTTGTTCTGGTTCCATATCGACCAGATCCTGTACCGTGGAGCGATCCGTCCTCTCTCGGTGAAAAAAAGGCTCGCTTAAAAGCAGCGACCATTACCCTCTCACGGCCGAATTCGAATTCCGCCAATAGTACTGTTCCGCATTCGGCGCGGTGCATCGAGTATTGCCGTAT
>PDYJ01000115.1_pt1 | contig 10518 bp, 12 predicted proteins | sample 1430841 | NCBI WGS metagenome assembly PDYJ01 (sample SAMN07237672, study PRJNA390542) | Gut metagenome, whole genome shotgun sequencing project. | isolation source: fecal pellets | host: Mus musculus | place: USA: New York, NY | collected 2016-10 | reverse complement strand
TGTCATTATGGGCCGACAAAACAATTGCGGCATAATCAGCGTTATAATGTAAAACACGGGCGAGAGCGGCCTGAGACCGCCCGCTCCGGATGCATTTCACTCCAAGCAGGAAAAAGACATGGTGACAAAAAAGGTAATAGACACAATCTACAAGACCTACCGGCAGCGTCCGGCCTCATCGGAGGATCTCGACATAGCTCTGCTCTTCGAGCAGCTGCCGCTCGAGCACGGAATAGGCATCGAGGGCGACAGCCTGATCATAGGCAGTATTCCGGAGAGTTCTCCGTTCCACAGCCTTCCTCTGGGACATATCCACGGCATAATCGACTTCGACGACTGCGTGGCAGTGGTGCTTCACAGCTCGATAGTGTTTCTCGACAAAGAGAGCGACCGCACATCGGTGCATCTTCGCCAGGATCGACCTTCGCTGCTCGACCGCCTGCGTCTCAGCCTGCAGTCATGACGCTCCGGCAACCGACAGCCACAACCGATGCTGACAGCCGTCCAAGCAAGCGGCGCAATTCAAGCATATCAATCAATTTCATCACACATACATAACATTTCATCACGACAGTGACCGACCGACGTTTTGACCGCACCCGCCGCCTCATAGGCGACGAACAGATGGAGCGCCTCGCCGCCTCATCGGCCATAGTATTCGGCATAGGAGGAGTGGGCGGATGGACCGCCGAATGCCTCGCACGCACCGGCATAGGACGCCTCACGATAGTAGATCCCGACGACGTGGCCCAGACCAACATCAACCGCCAGGTGATGGCTCTCGGATCGACCACCGGATGCCCGAAGACCGACATCCTCGCCGAGCGACTTCTCGACATAAACCCGGCCTCGACCTGAGGCTGATGCGACGCCGCTACACAGCCGAACATGCGCCGACTTCGACATAGCAGGGCATGACATCACCATCGACGCCATCGACTCCCTGGCCGACAAGGCCGCTCTGATACTCCACGCCACATCCACCCCTCGACCCGGCTATTGTCGTCGATGGCGCCGCGCTCAAAGCTGATCCCACGAAAGTCAGCGTGGCCGAATTCTGGCAGGTCAAAGGGTGTCCGCTTGCGGCGGCGCTCCGGCGCCGGTTCAAGCGCGACGGCATGACGCCGCGCCGGAAATTCCGCTGCGTCTACTCTCCCGAACTGCTGACCAACGCCGGCGACGAGCCTGACCCTGACGGCACCATGACCTACGGCAAGCGCGCCATCAACGGAGCTCTGTGCCATATCACCGCCATATTCGGGTTTACTCTGGCAGGACTCGCCATCGACACCCTGCTGAAACGTCAGCCCGCCGGAGAGTCAAAGTGACCGGCCCACCGACTGACATTGCCACTCCCTACGGTGAACTTTAGCATGAGGCAGGGCGTTACCCCTCTGATGCCATCGCCAAACCAAAGGGTGACATTGCCATTTTGGCAGACCGACTGACACGCCCGCGCTTTGGCACGGAATATGCATTGAGCATAATGCACCACAATGCGACAACAAGACAACAATCAGAAACTATAAAACAAAAACTACCGAATCATGAACATCAAACCATTAGCCGACAGGGTTCTTATCAAGCCCGTCGCCGCTGAAGAAGTGACAGTGGCCGGAATCATCATCCCCGACTCCGCCAAAGAGAAGCCCCTCAAAGGCACTGTAGTCGCTGCAGGCTGCGGCACCAAAGATGAGGAGATGACAGTGAAGCCGGCGACACTGTGCTCTACGGCAAATATTCAGGCAACGAGATCGAATTCGAGGGCGAAAAATACCTCATCATGCGTCAGAGCGACATCCTCGCTATCGTGGAATAAGCGGTCAGCTCTCACCTCCCTCACCATAAATTCAACAATATAAACGACCAACAACCATGGCAAAAGAGATAAAATTTGAGATAAAGGCTCGCGAAGAGCTCAAGAAAGGCGTCGACGCTCTGGCCGATGCCGTGAAAGTGACCCTCGGCCGAAAGGCCGCAACGTGATCATCGAGAAGAAATTCGGCGCACCCCACATCACCAAGGACGGTGTGAGCGTAGCCCGCGAAGTGGAGCTTGAGGATCGTTCCAGAACATGGGCGCACAGCTCGTCAAGGAAGTGGCTCGAAGACCGGCGACGACGCCGGCGACGGCACCACCACCGCCACCGTGCTCGCCCAGTCGATCATCAACGTAGGCCTCAAGAACGTGGCCGCCGGCGCCAATCCCATGGACATCAAGCGCGGCATCGACAAGGCTGTGGCAGCCGTAGTGGAGGGCATCCGCGCCAGAGCCAGGAGGTAGGCGACGACTTCAAGAAGATCGAGGACGTGGCACGCATATCGGCCAACAACGACGAGAACATCGGCCGCCTCATCGCCGAGGCCATGAAGAAAGTGAAGAAAGAGGGTGTGATCACCGTCGACGAGGCCAAAGGCACCGAAACTACGGTTGACATCGTAGAGGGCATGCAGTTTGACCGCGGCTATATCTCGCCCTACTTCGTGACCAACACCGAGAAGATGGAGTGCGAGATGGAATCGCCCTACGTGCTGATCTTCGACAAGAAGATCTCCAACCTCAAGGACATGCTCCCCATACTCGAGGCCACGGCACAGAGCGGACGTCCGCTGCTGATCATCGCGAGGACGTAGAGTCGGAAGCTCTCGCCACCCTCGTGGTCAACCGTCTGCGCGGCTCCCTGAAGATCTGCGCCGTCAAAGCCCCGGCTTCGGCGACCGCCGCAAGGAGATGCTTGAGGACATCGCCGTGCTGACGGCGGCACCGTAGTATCGGAAGAGAAGGGCATGAAGCTCGAGAACACCACTCTCGACATGCTCGGACGCGCCGAGAAGATCACCGTCAACAAGGAGAACACCACCATAGTCAACGGCGCCGGCAACAAGGATGCCATCGCCGCCCGCGTGGCACAGATCAAGACCCAGATCGAAAACACCACCAGCGACTATGACGCGAAAAGCTTCAGGAACGTCTGGCCAAGCTCGCCGGCGGAGTGGCAGTGCTCCATATCGGCGCACCCTCCGAAGTGGAGATGAAGGAGAAGAAAGACCGTGTGGACGACGCCTTGAGCGCACCCGCGCCGCCATCGCCGAGGGTATCGTTCCGGGCGGAGGCGTGGCCTACATCCGCTGCATCGCCTCGCTTGAGGGTCTCAAGGGCGACAACGACGACGAAACCACCGGCATACTCATCGTGAAGCGCGCCATCGAGGAGCCACTGCGCCAGATCGTGGCCAACGCCGGCGTAGAGGGAGCCGTGGTAGTGCAGAAAGTGAAGGACGGTAGCGCCGACTTCGGCTACAACGCCCGCACCGACAAGTACGAGAACCTTCTGGCCGCAGGCGTGATCGATCCCGCCAAGGTGACCCGCGTGGCTCTGGAGAACGCCGCCTCGATAGCCGGCATGTTCCTCACCACCGAGTGTGTGATCGCCGACAAGAAAGAGGAGAATCCCGCTCCGGCAATGCCCGCTCCCGGCATGGGCGGCATGGGCGGCATGATGTGATCTCCCCCGGCCTGTAAACATATTCTTAACAAGACTGCCTCGGCTCCGGCCGCAGGCAGTCTTATTTTTTGCCGGAGCGGATTTTGCCATGACCGATACCTCGCGATTTTTCGCTAACTTTGCCGCATGTATAGAATGATGAGACTACTACTGTGGATAATGGCCATAGCGGTGCTGTTGGCGGCGGGCGGATGCTCCACGCGCAAGAACACCGCCGCCAACCGTCAGTATCAGTCCTTCATCACCGCTACAACATACTTTTCAACGGCGACGAGCATTACCGCCAGACCCTGGCCGACATGGAGCGGTCATACGACGACGACTTCACACGCCTGCTGCCGGTGCATCCCGCCGAAGCCCGCCGCGACCCCAAGGCTCCGCAGCCCCAGGGCGACTTCGGCCGATCGATAGAGAAGGCTCAGAAAGCCATCAGAGTGCGCTCCATCAAGAAGAAGCCACGCCGTCAGGCCGGACGCCGCTCCGACCCGGAATACCGCAAATGGATGCAGCGCGAAGAGTATAATCCGTATCTCCACAACGCATGGATGCTCCTCGGCCGCTCACGCTACATGAACGGCGAGTTTCTGCCCGCCGCCACGACATTCATGTACGTGGCCAACCATTTCCAATGGCTGCCCCAGACCGTCGCCGAGGCCCGTATATGGCAGGCACGCAGCTATCTTGCCGAAGGATGGACCGGCGAGGCCGAGGCTACCCTCGGACGCGTCAGGGAGAGCGACCTCACATCGGACGAACTGCGCCACCAGTATGCCCTCGCACAAGCCGAGGCCGCCATAGCCCGCCGCGACTGGCAGAGCGCCGCCGCCCCGCTGCGCCAGGCCGCCGCCACAGCCAAAGGCGCTCAGAAGACGCGGCTCACCTATCTGCTGGGACAGGTGATGCTCGCCGGAGGCGACAAGGCGGGAGCCGCCGAAGCCTTCCGCAGAGTGGAGAAGAGCAGCTCGGCGGCCTACCCGATGCGTTTCAACGCCCGCATACGGCGCAGCGAAACGACCGGCCTCGACGCCATGTCGGCCGACCGTCTCCGCAACGAGCTGAAAGCCCTCGGACGCATGACAAGCTACGGCCGCAACGCACGCTATCTCGACCAGATACACTATGCGGCCGGCAACATACACATAGCGCTTGGCGACACCGCCATGGCCATGCACTCCTACGCCCTGGCCGCCGAAAAATCGGAGCGCAGAGGCGTCGACATGGCTCTCGCCCGGCTTGCATTGGGACGTCTGTACTTCGAGCGCGCCGACTACGACCACGCACAGCCCTGCTATGCCGAGGCCGTGGCTCTTCTGCCCGAGACATTCGAGGGTATAAGGCAGATACGCGACCGAAGCGATGTGCTCGACGAGCTTGCCGTGTATTCCCGCACCGTCAGCCTCAACGACTCGCTGCTGCGGCTCGCCGACATGCCCGAGACCGACCGGCTCAAAGCGATCGACGCCATCATCGAGCGCCTGCGCCGCGAAGAGCAGGCCAAAGCCGAAGAGGAGGAACGACAGCAACGGGAGGCGGAGGCCGCCGACAACAGCGCCGGGATCGCCGCTTCCACCACCTCGGGCAACGCATCGGCGCCCACGGCATTCACCCGCCAGAGCGGCGACGGGTCATGGTATTTCTACAACCGTCAGGCCATAGAGGCGGGCCGCGCCGAATTCCGCCGCCGCTGGGGCACGCGCAAACCGGAAGACAACTGGCGCCGCAGCGACAAGGCCGCCTACGCCGCAATAGACGACACCGACACCAACGACGCAAAGCCCGACACCACAGCCACCGACGACCCGCAGGGCGCACAGAGCGCCACAGCGGCATCAGACCCGCACGAACGCGCCTACTATCTGGCACAGATACCGGCCGACAGCCTGTCGAGAAAGAAAGCCCATGACGCCATACAGGAGGGTCTGTTCAACATGGGGCTGATACTGAAGGACAAGCTCGACGACTACACCGAGGCTCGGCGCCACTGGGACCGACTGCTGCGGCAATATCCCGACAACATATACCGTCCGGAGCTATACCACAATCTGTATCTCATGGCCGCACGAATGGGCGACAACGCCGAAGCCGAACGGTGGCGGCTTCTCATGGCCGGTGAATTCGCCGACACCCCGCTCGGCAAAGCGATGGCCAATCCCGACTATCTGCGCGACCTCAAAGAGATGCATTCGCGGCAGGAACAGCTCTATGCGGCCGCCTACGAAGCCTATCTGGCCAACGACAACGACTCTGTGCGCAGCGCCGCCGAATATGCCCGCACCCACTATCCCACCAGCCAGATACTGCCTAAATTTCTATTTATCGACGCTCTGACCTACGCCACGCAGGGCGACGCCGGAGAGTTCCGCTCGCGGCTGAAACATCTGGTGGAGACATATCCCCAGGCCGATATGGCTCCGCTTGCCGCGGGATGGCTGCGCGAAAGCCTCAAAGGGCGCAAGATCAACAGTTCGGGCACCAATGTGCGCGGCATGATCTGGGCCACGAGGCTCACCAACGACTCAACCATGCTCGCCGCCGCCACCGACAGCCTGAGCGGCATATCGTTTGAGCGCGATGCCGACGCACCCATCTGGTGGTGCTGGCATTTGCCGTCGACACCATCAATCCCAATATCCTGCTCTATAACGTGGCCCGCTACAACTTCGCCACATTCGCCGTGCGCGACTTCGACCTCGAACCGATGCAGTTCGGGCCGCTCGGACTGCTTGCCGTCAAAGGCTTCGCCGACCGTGCGGAGGCCTCGCGCTATCTCACCATGATGCTTGCCTATCCGGAGTCGGGGATCACGCCCGAGGTGAGGCCGATAGTCATATCGCAGCCCGACTTCACCCGCCTCATAGGCGCAGGTCTCTCGCTCGACGACTACCTCAACGGAGGAGAGGAGGAGGGAGGAGAGCTATCGGAATTATCGGAGGAGATCGGAGACGAGGGCGGCAGCAATATGCGATAGCAGGGACCTGAGCTAGCGCGGGCGACCCATATCCCGCCAACAATCGGCGACAACGGATGATATCGGAGGGCGGCAATTTGTCAGTTAGGGGGAATTTGACTAATTTTGCTACAAATGACAACGAATCGCCAACCACGCATATTATGGGCCGACGATGAGATCGACATGCTCCGGCCCCATATCATGTTTCTGGAGAGCAAGGGTTATGAACTGACCACCGTGTGCTCCGGATCAGACGCGCTTGAGGCGATGGAGTCGGCGGAGTTCGATATGGTGATTCTCGACGAGCACATGCCGGGCATCACCGGCCTGCAGACCCTGCAGTCCATCAAGCAGCAACACCCCCACATGCCGGTGATCATGATCACCAAAAGCGAGGAGGAGAACATCATGGAGCGCGCCATAGGCTCACGCATCGCCGATTATCTGATAAAGCCCGTAAATCCCAACCAGATACTTCTTTCGATAAAGAAGACACTCGACGGCCGTCGACTGGTGGCCGACACGTCGACTTCGGGCTATCGTGCGGAATTCGGCGCGATAACGGCAAGCATAGCCCAATGCGCTACGCTCGACGACTGGAGGGATCTGTACCGCCGTCTCGTCTACTGGCAGACCGAGCTGTCGGCCCAGACCCATACGCTGCAGGCCGACACGGCTGAAATGGCTTCGATACTCGCCACCCAGATCGACGAGGCCAACACGGTTTTCGGCAAATTCATACGCCGCAACTACCGCGATCTGCTGCTCAACGAGCCGCTGACAAGCCCCGGCCTGATACGCTCGAGAGTGATGCCTCTGCTGAAGGAGGGTCCGGTGTGGTTTGTGGTGATCGACAATTTCAGACTCGACCAGTGGCTGGCTCTGAAATCGCTCCTGTCCAATCTGTTTACGTTCAGCGACGAAACTCTGTCGCTATCGATACTCCCCACTTCGACACAGTTTGCGCGCAACGCCATCTTCGCCGGCATGATGCCCTCGGAGATAAAGCGCCGGTGGCCTGATCTGTGGGTTGATGATGACGCCGCCGAGTCGAAAAATATGGCTGAAGAGCGGCTGCTGGCGATGCAGCTCGAACGCCACGGCTTCCGCGAGCGCATGAGCTATTCCAAGATATTTGATTCGGAGGGGTGCGAGCAGTTCATCTCCACTATGGCCGACCGCGCCGACTGCCGGCTTAACGCCGTGGTGATCAACTTCATCGACATGCTGTCGCACGCACGCACCGAGTCGCGCACGGTCAGGGAACTGGCGTCGACCGACGCCGCCTATCTGTCGATCACCGACTCATGGCTGCGCCACTCCCCCACTCTGGAGCTGTTCAGCCGCATAGCGGCCACCGGCCAGAAGGTGGTGCTCGCCACCGACCACGGCACAATCAGAGTGGCCACTCCGCAGCGCATCGTAGGCGACCGCACGCTCACCACCAATCTGCGATACAAAGCCGGCCGCGGCATGGACTACAACGCCCGGCAGGTGATGGTGGCCGACCGTCCGGCGGAGATCGGTCTGCCGGTGAAACGGATCGGTGAGGAATACGTGTTTGCCACCGGGCGCGACTTCTTTGCCTATCCCAACAATTACAACCATTACGCACAATACTACCGCGGCACCTTCCAGCACGGAGGCATTTCGATGGAGGAGATGCTCGTGCCGCTGGTGACACTCACAAGCAAGCTATGACAACAATAGAGATATCCACAATCGCCGACATCGACAGCGCGGCAGCCAAGCTCGCCGACGCTCTTGAGGCTTCGGGCGCAACAGTAGTGGCCTTCGACGGAGAAATGGGCGCAGGCAAGACCACGCTGATCTCGGCTCTGTGCCGCAAGATGGGCGTGGCCGACGACATGGCAGCATCGCCCACATTCGCCATAATCAATGAGTACAGCGGATCGATGCCGCGACCGATCTACCACTTCGACCTCTACCGCATAGAGAACATCGAGGAGGCTCTCGATCTGGGACTCGACGACTATTTCTACTCCGGCTCGCCATGCTTTATCGAGTGGGCCGAGCGGATAGAGCCGCTGTTGCCCGACGACACGCTTCACGTGGCGATAAAAGTGAACGCCGACGGTTCGCGGACACTGACCATGCTCTGACAGAAGGGAGAGACCCGCGAGGCATATCAGTGACTGCATGACAAACAAAACAGGCGCCCGCAGAGAGAACGGATCTCACTGCGGGCGCTGATATTACGGGCCGGAAGCGGCTTACTTCTTAGAGTATGTTTGAATTTAACACGAAGATATTTTTCCGGACTTCTTTCCATCCCCTCAAAGGTCTTTTCGGGCGATTTGCGTCAAGTTTCATCGGTCACGATGCCCGCATCGCTCCCTCTTCAACTCACGCAAATCTATCCGAAAATCCTCTTTGAGTGAACAGAAGTGAAATTCAAACACACTCTAAAGATCGGCCACCTTCTTGAGGATCAGTTTAAGATGGTTGTAGAAACGCTCTACCGCCGGGATGTACATGCGCTCCGACGGAGAGTGGACTCCCTGCAGAGTGGGACCGAACGACACCATGTCGAGGTGGGGGAACTTCTCCAGGAATAGTCCGCACTCCAGACCGGCGTGGATAGCCTTGATGGCGGGCGTCACTCCGTAGAGTTCGCTGTAGGCGTCGCTGGCGATCTTCATGATGGGCGATTCGAGATTGGGCGCCCATCCGGGATAGCCCTCGCCATGCACCACCTTGGCTCCGGCGAGTGCGAAGAGAGCCTCCACCTGATTGGCGATATCCCACTTGCGCGAGTCGACAGAACTGCGCTGCGATGTGGTGACCACCACTTCGTTGCTCTCCTTCATCTTGACCGAAGCGAGGTTGGTGGATGTCTCGACAAGGCCGGGCATCACACGGCTCATCGACACGACTCCGTGGGGAGCGCTGTAGATCGAACGGATGAGCTTCAACGTGGTGTCGGAATCGATGCAGAACTCGGGCTTGTCGACGCTCTCCATGGTGATCTCGATAGTGGGTTTCGAGATCGGAGTATTCATTCTCCACCTCGGCGATGAAATGGTTGAGAGCCACGCGGACATCCTCTTTCTTGGATGTGTGGACTCCGACAACGGCGTGTGCGGCGCGCGGAATGGCGTTGCGCAGGTTGCCGCCGTCGATCTCGGCGAGCGAAAGCTCATATTTCTTGCTGAGGTTGAAGAGGAAGCGTGCGAGGAGCTTGTTGGCGTTGGCTCTCCCGAGGTGGATATCGCCTCCGGAGTGTCCGCCCTGTCCTTTGGCTATATCGACCTTGAAATAGGTAAAATCGTTGGGCGCGAACGAACGATTGTAGGTGAATGTGCACACAGTGTCGACACCTCCGGCACATCCGACGAATATCTCGGCATCGTCTTCGGAGTCGAGATTGAGCAGGATCGATCCGGAAATCATGTCGCCCTCAAGACCGAAGGCACCGGTCATGCCGGTTTCCTCGTCGACAGTCACGAGCGCCTCGAGCGGACCGTGCACCGAGTCTGGATCGGTCATTACGGCGAGCGCCGCCGCCACACCTATTCCGTTGTCGGCTCCGAGCGTGGTGCCTTCGGCACGCACCCAGTCGCCGTCGACCACAGTGGTGATGGGAGTGTTGTCGAAGTCGAACGACTTGTCGTTGCTCTCACACACCATATCCATGTGGCCCTGGAGTATCACCGTAGGAGCATTCTCATGACCCGGAGTGGCGGGCGCAGAGATGACCACGTTGCCCACCTTGTCGGTCTTGGCCTGAAGATTGTGTTGCTTGGCGAAATCGAGCAGATAGCGGCGTATTTTCTCCTCCTTCTTGGACGGACGGGGCACCTTCGTGATCTGATCGAAGATTTCAAAGACCCTTTTGGGTTCGAGTTCTTTAACTGTCATGTCGCAGATTGTCTTTTATGGGTTTGAATTTTCAGAGATTGTCGCGATGTCGCCTCCCGGCGCTCCTGGAAGCGTCAAGAGATGTAGCTTTTTGGCAAAGAATGTTAAATTTCAAGCCAAACCGCACACTAAATTACAAAATAAAATCGACACATTGCAAATAATTTGCAGACCTTTCCTAT
>PDYJ01000215.1_pt1 | contig 10521 bp, 16 predicted proteins | sample 1430841 | NCBI WGS metagenome assembly PDYJ01 (sample SAMN07237672, study PRJNA390542) | Gut metagenome, whole genome shotgun sequencing project. | isolation source: fecal pellets | host: Mus musculus | place: USA: New York, NY | collected 2016-10 | reverse complement strand
AAAATTTAGGAAAGGAGCATGGAACTCTGGCCAGAGTGAAGCATATGCGGTTTCTTTCAAAAAAAATGGAACAGATGAAATTTGATTTTCTGGGAGCAGAGGAGACAGAAGAAAACATTTCTCGCCCAGATGAAAAGGAATTTCAGGAGTGGAAACAGAAAAAGAAGGAAGCAAAGCAAGATTTACAGCTATGCAGACCTTCCTACGAGATAAAAGTTAAAAAGAGCAAGAATCAGGGCTTATGAATTTATGGAGCAATGGATAAGCGCGGATGTGAAGCTCATGTGAGTGTGGGAGGGCTGGACAGTATTACTCTTTTATTATTCCTACGCAAGATTGGAATTGACATACCAGCGATATCTGTATCCAGTGTAGAGGATAAGAGCATACAAAAAATACATAAAGCTCTTGGAGTACAGTCATTAAAGTCCCTAAAAAGCAAGGTGGAGGTTTTAAACGAAGTCGGGTTTCCTGTTATTAGTAAAAAGATTGCCGGAAAGATAGATACACTTCAGCATCCCACAGAAAAGAATAAAACAGTAAGACATGCAATTATTACAGGGGAATGTGGCGCACAGGGGCATTTCGCAAAAAACAGCCGGATGCAGTTACCCCAGAAATGGCTGAAGCTGTTTGCAGGAATGGGAAATGAACAGTATGGGACAAGCTATCAGAAGCGCCATTTTTTGGTGTCAAACAAATGTTGTTATTATCTGAAGGAAAAACCCTGTGATGACTGGGCAAGGGAACACAACAGCTGGCCGTTTCTTGGCATGATGGCAAGTGAGGGAGGGCAGAGAGAAGAGGCTCTTGTAGACCATGGCTGTAATTATTATGGGAAAACTACCATGAGGTCAGCCCCGTTTGCTCCGTTTTTTCCGGCAGGACCTTTTAAGGCTGGCATTAGAATTAAAGGTTCCGGTGCCAGAAATCTATGGAACAATTGAAAGAAGGGCAGATGGAAAGTTATATACAACAAAAGGCGCAGAGAACCGGCTGCAGTATGTGTGGGTTTGGAATTGACCAGGAAGAACGCCCACACAGGTTTGACAGGCTCAGGGAGCAGAATTACAAAGAATGGCATTTCTGGATGTATGAGTGCTGTCGTGATAAAGAAACAGGAGAGAAGTTTGGATGGGGAAGGGTGCTGGACTATATCGGGGTTGAATGGGAAGATTATCCTGCATACAGATGAGTATAGCTGATTTTCTGGAGGTGAGGCTGTGAGACAGGTATTAAAATATCCAGGAAGCAAATGGAACATTGCAAAGAATCTGGCGGAACTGCTGCCACCACACCACAGCTATGTAGAACCATTCTTCGGCAGCGGAGCGCTGCTGTTTACGAAGCACCCTTCAGACATTGAAACAGTGAATGACCTTGACCATGATGTAGTAAATCTGTTCCTCTGTATTCAGGAGGAGCCCGAAAAGTTAGCAAGACTGGTGATGACCACGCCATATAGCCGTGAGATGTATGATTCTGCTTTTGAGTTTGAGGATTTCATTACAGAGATAAAAGGCGAAGAGCCATACAGAAAAGCTCTGATATTTTTAATGAAATGCTGGCAGGGGCATGGATTCCGTACAAATGGATATAAAGTAGGCTGGAAGAATGATGTGCATGGAAGGGAAAAATCTTATGCCCTGTGGAACTGGTACCGGTTGCCAGAGTGGATAATAGAAATCGCAGAGAGATTAAGGAAAGTACAGATAGAAAACAGGCCTGCTTTGGAAGTAATAAAGAGATTTGATTATCCGGATGTCTTCCAGTACTGGGACCCGCCGTATTTGTTAGGTACCAGAAGCGGAAAGCAATATAAGTATGAAATGTCAGATTTTCAGCATGAAGAACTATTGAAAACTGCATTATCCATTAAGGCAAAGGTAATGATATCTGGTTATGAATCAGAGATGTATAATGATTACCTGAAAGGGTGGGAGAAGAGATATTTTAAGAGCTGCGCGGAGTATGGAGGCAGCAGGCAGGAAGTTGTCTGGATGAATTACAAGCAGGATATGCAGATGAGGATAGAAGATTTTTTAGGGAGTGAAGGAGGTTGTGATAATGAAAATGCTGGCAGCATGTGAGGAAAGCCAGAGAGTATGCGCAGCGTTCCGACGCCTGGGACATGAAGCATATTCCTGTGATATTGAGCCTTGCAGCGGAGAGCATCCGGAATGGCATATACAGACTGATGTACGGCCGCTGCTGAATGGGAACTGTAAATTTCAGACAGCAGACGGTGTAAATCATCAAAATTGGTGGTAAATGGGATATAATTATCGCTTTCCCGCCATGTACATACATGACAATGCAGGTGCGGTGAGAATGAGAGTGAAGGGTGAAATTGTACAGGAACGCTATCAGAAGGCAATGGAAGCAAAAGCATTTTTTATGCAGATTATGAACGCAGACTGTGATAGAATTGCCATTGAGAATCCCACGCCGATGAAGCTTGTCGGGCTTCCGCCCTGTTCGCAGATAATCCAGCCATATCAGTTCGGACATCCATACAGCAAGAGGACATGCCTCTGGCTGAAAGGACTGCCGCCTTTGTTTTCGACAGAAATTATGGCATACCATGAACCTTGGGTGAATGGAGGATGTAAAGATGCAAATGGAGACTACAGACAGTTTCAGGGCAGAAAGGAAAGAAATCCAAAAACCAGGGCAAGAACATTTTCCGGCATTGCAGAGGCAATGGCAAAACAATGGGGAAATCTGGATGAATTACAGGCAGGATATGCAGATGAGCATAGAGGATTTTCCAGAAGTGCTGCCATGAGAAAAGAAACTTGACACTGTATATGGAATTATATAAAAATCTTGACTTGTTTTTCGTCAAGTGGAACAGCAGGAGGTGAAAAGTAAGATGAATAAAGCATATGAAAAAGCGGATGGGGCAGCAGATGAAAGAATGACAGTGGTTGATGCAAGGAAAATGCTGCAGGTAATGAATGTCTGCTGCAAAGGGCTTATTTTTACAAAATCTGAAATCTGCCAGATTTCTATGGTCTGCATGAAAGCATTGGAAAGAGAGGAAAAGCAAAATGACAGAGAAAGAAGCGATTGAACTTTTAAACATACATAAAAGCACATTGGAAAAAGGTGGATATATTGGAGGAAAAGACGCTGTATTGGAGTACGACATAGCAATTAAAGTCTTTGAAGAAATCCAGCAGTACCGAGCAATCGGCACAGTCGAGGAATGTCGGGAGGCAGGGGAAAGGCGCATACCAAAAATTCCCGATATTTGGGGCGATGGTTACGACAATGAGGGCAATATGATTTACGATATGTACGATTGCCCGAATTGTGGTAAAAGTTATGAAATGGAATATGAGGAATACAAGTATTGTCCGAGCTGCGGGCAGGCTATTGACTGGTCTGAATAGGTGCGCAAATTTAGAGTATAGATATGCACAGGCAAAAATAAAGAATTATATTTCAAAAGGAGGATATGGAGGATATGGAACAAAAAAAGGAAATTTTAATAGGAAAAAATATCAAAAGAATCAGAAAAGAAAAGGGACTAACTCAAAAAAAACTTGGTGAATTATGTGGTATTGCTGAATCAAAATATTAGAAAATATGAGAATGGAAAACAAAATCCTAAAATAGAAACAATAGAAAAAATTGCAAAAGCTCTTGAAACCACTACCGATGAATTAAGAGGAATAAAAAAGGATATTGCTTATAATGTTGATGAAATTATAGAAGCATTAAACAGATATAAGGCGCAGCAGTTAGAAAATGAAACTTTGAGCTATAATGGAAGATGGATTGCATGTAAAGTAATTGAAGAATGCATTAAAATTGTTAAAACTGGAGGAGCCATACATAGGAGGTGATACCCAATGAAAAACAGTGAAGGATATACAGATAATACAGCAGGTCAGGCAATTAAAAATATTGGGAAAATGCCATATCATATCCATGAAGTATATAGAGCATTAGAATGTATAGCAAGCCTGCACAGCTTGGAAATTATTGGTTTAAAAGACAGAAAAACCGGAAAGGAGTATTTCAGATGACCAAAAAGCGGTTGCAGCAACATAGAGCATTAAAAAAAGAAATTGAAGAATTGGATAGAAAAATTCTTCAGGAGCAGGAAAAAGAAATTGCTGTTACCCAAGAAAAGGTAAAGGCGTCAATGAGAGATTTTCCATACATAGAAACCCATGTAACCATAGAAGCGCATAATGCAGAGCAGGCACATATAAGTCGCAAACTTATAGATGAATACGAAGTACGCAAAGAAAAAGTGCAAAAAGAAACACTAGAAATTGAGACATTTATATCATCTATATCTGATTCAGAAACAAGACTTATCTTTCAATATAGTTTTATTGATGGGATGAAACAAAGAGAGATTGCAAAAAAGCTTCATATGGAAAGAAGTAGCATATCAAAAAAATAACTGAAATTTTGCAACTTTCACAAAAATCACAAAAATCTGTGTTATACTAATAAAGTAAAAGAATGTCCTAATGAAAACAGGACATAAAAATTTTTCCATATATTAAGTTTAACTCAAAAGGTGCTGTGCAGTCTGCATAGCGCCTTTTTCCTTTGGATAATACCCACTTGTATTATTTTAGAAAGTTGAGGGTTAAAATGCAGAGTTTTATATCATGGATTGGCGGCAAAAAGCTGCTAAAAAAGAAAATTATTGAACAGTTCCCAGAGAGCTTTGACCGGTATATAGAAGTATTCGGAGGCGCCGGATGGGTGCTGTTTGAGAAAGAAAAACATGCAGATATGGAAGTATTTAATGATATCAACGGGGATTTGATTAATTTGTACCGTTGTGTAAAATATCATCCAGAGGCACTGCAAAAGGAATTGGAGTGGACAATGGCATCCAGAGAACAGTTCTTTGACTGTGTTGCTGGCAGCAATAATCGGGGAATGACCGATATACAGAGGGCAGCGGCGTTCTTCTGCAGAATAAAATTAAGTTTTGGTACAAACCTGCGGTCGTTTGGTGTGCGGCCGAAAGATATGCAGAAGGCAGCAGAGTATCTTCAGGAAGTATCAAAACGTTTACGAAGAGTAGTAATCGAAAATGCTGACTTTGAGAAGTTATTAAAAACTTATGATAAAGAACAGGCATTATTTTATTTGGACCCACCATACTACAAAGCTGAAAAGTATTATTCTGACAGATTCCAGCCGGAAGACCATGTCCGGCTGAAAAATGCGCTTTCCAATATCAGGGGAATGTTTCTTTTGTCTTATAATGACTGCCCTGAAATAAGGGAGCTGTACAAAGGATATACCATCACAGAAGTAGACAGGCAGGATAACCTTGTAATGAAAACTGACCCACGTCGTTACAGGGAATTAATTATTAGAAACTATTAATTACAGAGTGGGTATTATTCAGGGAACAAACAAAGAGAGGCGATAAACAGTGGCAAGGGCACCGAATAAAAAAGCGGAGGAGGCAAAGGAGCTTTACCAGCAGGGGATGCCTCTTGTGGAGATAGCAAAAAAACTAAATATTCCGGCAGGAACTGTAAGGCGCTGGAAAAGTACATATAAGTGGAGCAATGAAAGCGAACGTTCGGATAGCAAAACGAACGCTCGGATAGAGAATAATGGCAGCAGTAAAAAAATTTCCGCAAAAGAGGTCGAGCTTGTGCTTGAAAATACAGAACTGACTGAAAAGCAGAGGCTTTTCTGTTTGTATTTTATCAAGTCTTTTAATGCAACAAAAGCATACCAAAAAGCATACCAGTGCGATGAATACACAGCAAGGGCAAACGGCTCTAGGATGCTGACAAATGCTAACATAAAAACAGAAATACATAAGTTAAAAACAGAAAAGTTAAATCAGGCATACCTAAGCGAAGCAGATATCTTCCAAAAATATCTTGATATTGCTATGACAGATATCACAGACTTTATGACGTTTGGAAATAAAGAGATAGATATTATAGACAAAGACGGCAGTACAAAAACAATGACCATTAGCCAGATTAATATTAAAAATGACTATGAGGTTGACGGAACACTGGTATCTGAAATATCCCAAGGCAGAGATGGAATCAAGGTGAAATTACTCGACAAAATGAAAGCCCTAGACTGGTTAGCCGCCCATATAGGTATGGCGACAGAGGAGCAGAAAGCCAAAGTAAATCTACTGCTGACACAGGAAAAAGCGGAAAGAAAGAAGCTCGAAAGCGCAGACAGCGGCAACCAAGCAGTAGACGACTGGATTGATGCAGTAATGAATGAAGGGGAGGCTTCTGATGGATAAAAATTCCCACATTCAACGGAAATACTTTTTTAAAAAGAGGCTTCCAATTTACAAAAAAGAGCCAGCCACATTTGCAAGAGAAGTATTGCAGTTCGAGCCTGATAAATGGCAGCATAAGGCATTAATGGATTTAGCAGGCAATCCAAAAGTTGCGGTTAAATCTGGTCAAGGCGTTGGAAAGACAGGGCTGGAAAGCTGCTGCCCTGTTATGGTTTTTATCTTGCTTTCCTTACCCAAGAGTTGTAGCGACAGCGCCTACAAAACAGCAGCTTCATGATGTGCTGTGGTCTGAAATAAGCAAGTGGATGAGTAAATCCCCGCTGCTTTCAGAAATCCTGAAATGGACAAAGACCTACATCTATATGGTCGGAAATGAGAAACGCTGGTTTGCGGTAGCCAGAACTGCTACCAAACCGGAAAACATGCAGGGTTTCCATGAGGACAACATGCTCTTTATTGTAGACGAGGCTTCCGGCGTGGCTGACCCGATTATGGAGGCGATACTTGGTACATTATCAGGCAAAAATAATAAATTGTTATTGTGCGGGAACCCAACAAGGACTTCCGGCACATTTTTTGATGCCTTTCATAGTGACAAGGCTCAATATAAATACCATACTGTATCTTCCAGAAACAGCCCGCGGACCAATAAGGATAATATCGCTTCTCTGGATAGAAAATACGGAAAACAAAGCAATGTTGTCCGTGTGCGCATAGACGGCGAATTTCCCGAACAAGACGATGATATATTTATCAGCTCTTCCACCGTGGAACACTGCTGTATGCTGGATTTGCCAGATGAAGCGGTTAAGAAAATATCCTTCGGCGTAGATGTTGCGCGTTATGGCTCCGATGAAACAGTAATTGCACAAAATGTTGGTGGAAAGATTACCCTTCCAGTAAGTTTCCGGGGGAAAAGCCTTATGACAACCGCAGGTAAAATTGTACAGTTATACAGGGCTGTAATCGTAGATAACCCGGCATACAAGGGAAATATTTATGTAAATATTGATGATACTGGGCTTGGCGGCGGAGTTACCGACCGTCTGGAAGAGGTAAAACTGGAAGAAAAATTAAACCGCATGGTAATAAACCCCATTAACGCTGCTGCCAGAGTACCAGATGACACAGTACAAACGGGCAAAAACAAAATAAAAGCATATGATATTTATGATGATATGACTACTTATCTATGGGGAACAGTAAAAGAACTGCTCTTAGACGAAGCGGTCAGCCTTGAAAATGACAACGACTTGGCAGGGCAGCTATCATGCAGAAAATACCACTTAACCAGCAGGGGGAAGATACGGCTGGAAAGCAAAGATGAAATGAAAAAAAGAGGCATTGCATCCCCAGACAGGGCAGATGCCGTAGCGTTATCTGTTTATAACGGGAAAACAAGAAGTTTTCAGGGGATTCCGCAGATAAGCGCATTGTCAGGGAATAGTTATTGGAAAAGGTGAGGTAGGAAATGTCGAATAGCAGCAAAGAAATAGGCCGCATAGGGCAGCGCAGATACGGCGGGACTATTTATGAAGAGTTTCTGCATGAATTGAGAGGCAAAAGAGGAATAGAAGTCTATCGGGAAATGTCTGAAAATGATGATATTGTGGGCGCTATTCTTTTTTCCATTGAAATGCTGATAAGGCAGACGAAATGGAATATACAGCCCGGAGGGGTTTCGGCAAAGGACAGGGAGGCAGCAGAGTTTGTGGAAAGCTGCATGGACGATATGCAGGACACATGGATAGATACTGTTTCAGAGATATTGTCTTTTATTACCTATGGCTGGAGTTTCCATGAAATTGTATATAAGCGGCGTATGGGCAGGAGCAGAAGCCCACATACCAGAAGTAAATATAACGACGGTCTGATAGGGTGGCAGAAACTTCCAATACGGGGGCAGGAAACGCTTTACCAGTGGGAATATGACAATGAAGACAATCTTCTTGGCATGACGCAGATGCCGCCGCCTTCCTATGGAATTTATACCATTCCAATAGATAAGGCGCTGTTGTTTCGGACAAAGAGCAGAAAAAACAACCCGGAAGGCAGGAGTATACTTAGGAACGCTTACAGGTCATGGTACTTCAAAAAGAGAATACAGGAAATTGAAGGAATTGGTATCGAGAGGGATTTAGCTGGGCTTCCAGTTATATATATCCCGCCGGATTATGACGATGTATGGGACAATACGGATTCGGCAAGCGTTTCAAAAAGGCTTCCATTTGAAGATATGGTCCGGAATATCCGAAGGGATGAAATGGAGGGCGTGGTTCTTCCAAAAGGCTTTAAATTAGAACTGTTAAGTTCCGGCGGTTCAAGGCAGTTTGATACAAACGCGATTATTAACCGGTACGACACCCGGATTGCAATGACAGTACTGGCGGATTTTATTTTTCTTGGACATCAGCAGAATGGAAGCTGGGCGCTAAGCTCGGATAAAACAAAAATGTTTGCTATGGCAATCGGCGCATTTTTAGATATTATCTGCGAAACCTTTAATAGTCAGGGGATTCCTTCTCTGATAGATATAAATGGAAAGCATTTTGCGGGGATTACAGACTACCCAAAAATGACGCATGGAGATATCGAGGATGCAGACATTTCAAAAGTTTCCGCATTTATTAAAGATATGACGGGAATCGGGGTGCTGGTTCCTGATGACGGGCTGGAAGATTATATCCGGCAGGTCGGGCATCTGCCGGAACGTACCGCTGATACAAGGCAGACGGATAGGAAAAGAGAAGAAAAGCAGGAAGAAAACCACCCTCCAACAGCAGCAGGCAGCAGCAAAGAACAGGAAGATATCCCAGATGACAGAGTGGCAGCGGCAAAAAGGCGTTTGGGAAGGGAATAGCTTATGGCAATTTTAATCAGACCTGCGGCAAGGATAAAAAAAGTAAAAGCAGGAAATGCAGAAGAGGTTCTTTTTAAACTGCAAAGTTTTCTGGATGATAACATGGAGGAGCCTGTTGAAATTCTCTGCGGGTTTTGGGAGGACCAGCAGAACGCAGTTACCTATCAGGAGCTGCGGGAGGCAGTAAAAGCAGGCGCATTGAATGAAACACTCTTTCAGATGTGGAGTCAGGACTATTCGGTGCTTGTGAGGGGCAGGCTTTCAGGTTTATGGGAAAACGCTATGAAAGCGGGTTCTATGAGCCAGCCGGTTATGCAGGGGAAGAATTTTGAATTTAACATGCAGACACCCGGTATTATGAACTGGATTCACAGGCGCGGGGCTGAATTTGTCACCTCTGCGTCTTCAGAACAGAAGCAAGCAATACAATCATTGTTAGTAAAAAAAATGATAGAAAGGCATACAGTTGACGAACTGGCACGTTTGATAAGGCCTTGTATTGGCTTAACGAAAGGACAGGCGCAGGCGAATATAAAGTATTATGACAATATTGTTGCAACTCTAAAAAAAGACCACCCAAGAATGAAAACGGAAAGTATTCAAAGGAAGGCGCAGGATGCCGCCTTAAAATACGCTGAAAGGCAGCACAGACAGCGCGCTATGACGATTGCACAGACAGAAAGCGCCTTTGCTTATAACAGAGGGCAGATGAAGGAATCCGTCAGGCGCAGGGACAGGAACTTATGGGGGAAGTGATAAAACGCTGGTGTACCTCTGGCGACCATAATGTATGCGCGACATGTCAGGGGCTGGAGGGTGTAGAGGTTGGCATGGACAAAGGATTCCAGTTTAAAGGAAGGCAGTTGTTTGCAGGACAAAACCTGCTGCCGCCGGCACATCCAAGGTGTGCGTGCGCAGTAGAATATATAGAAACCTCCTCTGCTACCAATCGCGCAGAACCTCCTTCAAATGTTTCAGATAGCCCATTGTTGGGAGAAGAAAGGGAATTTCTTTCCCCTCAGCCAGAAGAATCCCAAGAATATAAAGAAGTAAAGATTGATATTACTGATGTTAGAAATGATACAAAAAGTGGGATAGTAATTTCTTCACAGCGAGTTACAACAGCAGAAAACATGGTTTATGTTTCAAAAAATGTAAATTTGTCAAGACGAACTTTGCATAAAGTTGATACATCTGTAACAGAGGCAGCAGCCGTTTTGGGCATGAAAGATACTAATAAACTACCGCCTGTTGTTATTGCTTGCTGTTACAGAAATGAATCTTGGGACATTGGCTTCTTATGTGCCTTATACAAATGCGATATTTATTAATGAATACATAGCGGATAGAAAGGTATTGTTAAATTCACAAATGGGTTTTGCATCCTCGAAAA
>PDYJ01003125.1_pt1 | contig 10525 bp, 12 predicted proteins | sample 1430841 | NCBI WGS metagenome assembly PDYJ01 (sample SAMN07237672, study PRJNA390542) | Gut metagenome, whole genome shotgun sequencing project. | isolation source: fecal pellets | host: Mus musculus | place: USA: New York, NY | collected 2016-10 | reverse complement strand
CGGATTTCGCCCTCTGAAAAGCCACTTGCCGACCGCTGCGCGGCGGTGGAGGCTGCCGCCTCTGTTTCGCCTCCGGCGAGAATCCGATGGATATGGCCCACTGTAAACAGCAATCACAGTCAAAATGAACCATAGAATCAAGAGAATCGAACTACGCCTTACGGAAGCCGAGGCGCAGTTTATCAGGGAGAAATCAAAGGGCTACCGCTCTGTCAGTCAGTATATACGGGATGCCGTAGCAGAGTTTTCAGACACAGATGCCAAACGACGGCTGGAGCTGATCAATGAGCTTGGCAAGCTATATCGCGAGTATCACAACGAGCTGTTCCATCTGTCCGCCAATCTCAATCAGGTGGTCAAGAGAGCCAACGAACTTGCCGTTGCAGGTCTGCTGAGTAAGTCGTATCTGGAGAAAACAGTCATTCCTGCGGTACGCGGTATCGAGGGCACGGTTTCAGCCATCAGAAGCGCACTTCTTGACGTAACGAAACAAGCCACATTACTTCATCGGGGCAAATAATATCGCACCATAGTCCATAAATTATGATGTTCCGGGACGTGATGTAGAATTTTGTGAAATATGATTCTTGTCGCTGCATTGCATGAAGTATTATTCAAGGGTATAAACTTCATGGCACAAGAGATATTCATTTATAAATTCAGGCTTCATGCTTGAAAAATCGTGCAACATGATTTTATGAGTTATAGCCCATAGAGCCATATCGCCACAAGACGTGGAACCAAAACACATCAGTCGTAATGAAGAAATATATGATTCATACCCCATAATTCAAAGGGTAATAAATCAAAGTACAACATTTCACGAACCATGATTGCAACAATCCTTCCCGGCAGTCCCAACTTCCATGCCGTTCTTTACAACGAGCGCAAGGTAGCCAAAGGCACGGCTCGTCTTATCGAGATAAAGAACTTCGGGATTCTCGAAGACATAGACAGCTTCGGTAAGCCTGCTCCTGAAGAGCTGCGCTCTTATCTCCAGACCTATTCAGAACGGAACGGGCGGATCCATCAGACCCAATTTCATCTTGCAATATCCTGCAAAGGGAAGGAAATGACAGAAGACGAGTTGCTCGACTTCGCCCACGCCTATCTCAAAGAGATGGGGTATGGTCAGGAGGGTCAGCCGTTGCTCGTATATGCCCACGCGATACGGAAAACAATCACATTCACATCGTCACATCAAGAGTCGCACCTGACGGAACCAAGATTAACGACAGTCAGGAGCGGATACGCTCTCAAAGGGCAATCGACAGGATTCTCGGCCAGGACGCACGGAAGAAAACAGAGAAGGATTTGGAAAAAGCCAAGGGTTACTGCTACACCTCGATGGCACAGTTCAAGGCTCTCCTTTCCTCCCTCGGGTATGAGAGCTATGTCAAGGACGACACATTATATATAAAGAGGCAGGGAACCGTCCAGATGAAGGTTGCTGTCTCTGAGATTGAAGATTCCTTCCCGGAGCGCAGACGAAACCGTCAGCGACAGCGAGAGATAAAGGCTCTGCTGTTGAAGTATCGTAACGTCAATACCGATGTAAAGGGACTACAGGCAGACTTGAAGAAGAACTTTGGCATCGACCTTGTTTTCTTCGGGCGAAAGGACAAGCCTTATGGATATATCATTATCGACCATAATAACGCGAGTTCGGGATAACGAAAGCCCTAACGGCTGTTCTGAAAAGAGACATAGATTATCAGGTGACCCGGTCGGGTCGCCTGATTTTTTACCGTCGTGTTTACCGCCAGAAGACGAGCTGCCCGCTTGACTCGGGCACATCGTAATCGAAATTGACTCCGGGTTTTGTGGCGAAGAAGCAATATGCGCCCATTGCCGCAAGCAGGTTCATTATGAAATTATGGACGCTACGGTGACGGGAATGCACCAGCTGCGCCACGTTCTTGAGCATGTCGTTTATCGACTCGATGACGCTCCTTTTCCGGAGCATAATCTTGTCGTACAACGGCATCAGACGCTGTTTCATATTGGAGCGCAGCCCTGTCACGATATGCACCCCCTTGTCCCACAGATGTCCGAAAAGCGATTGCGAGATATATCCCTTGTCGGCGTACAGTTTGCCGAACACCTTGTCTGTCAGCGTGTCAATGACTGATTCCTGTCGGTCATCGACATTGGCGCGGGTGAGGACGAAATTCACAAGCTCGCCCTTTTCGTTGCACAGAAGGTGTAGCTTGAAGCCAACATACCACCCCATGGTGCTCTTGCCCTTGGCCGCAATGCCCTTGAATACCTTCATGCTGAATTCACGCTTGTTGTGTATAACCGGGATGCAGGTGCTGTCAACAAAACTTATGCCGGTGCATTCTCCGAAACAGGCAAGACGCAGGAACATTGTCAGGGCCACGAAGCAACGCGGCATTACCTCGACAAAACGGTTGTACGAGAACCGGCGCGGGAACAGATGCTTCCATTGTCCGCACACGCATGACAGATAGTAATGCTTGAAGTTGCGGTAGGTGTTGAAGTGGAAACAGATCAGGATCGTTATGACCTCCGCATCGGACATCATGCGCTTTCGGCGGCGTTTCGTTGCATCCGCAGAAGAGGAAAGGGCGTTTTTCGACATCTCTACTTCAAATTCTTTGCAAAAATCATCGGCAATACAGAAAATTTCAGTAACTTTACTCTCGGTAATCATGATATCGTATTTATTGTTTGGTTCCTCTAAATTACTAAATATCAGTGATATTACCAAAAGAATCGGCAACTTTTTCAAGCTGCTGATTCTACTTTTTTATACTATTACTTATCCCGAACTCGCGTTAATAGAAAGGAGGTGCTACATGGAGGGCATGTTCTCAAAATGGAGCTGTTGCTCGACTTCGCCACCGCGGAGGAACGTTTGGATCGCATAGATGCTTTCATCGACAGCGTTCTTGCTGCTAATCCGAAGGCAACGACCTTCGACATCAACGAAAAGCTGCGTCGCTCACACGCCTATATAAAAAGAGGTGTTCTCTATTATGGGGATGAGAGCCGGAATCTCAATCCACTGTTGGCTGAGACAATTCTCCGGAATGACAGAATCGGCAGAATCGAGAGTTTCGGGGCGGTCATCGAAGCTGAACTTAACCGCCTATGCCAAATATATAAGGTGGAGCGCAGAGACCTCATTTCCCTCATGTCCGAGAGAAAACCGAGTGCAGCCCGGGCTGTGAATCAGCTTCGCGGTATCTTCGATAATACTACACTTGATTACAAGGATTTGAAAAGTGCAATCAGGGAATCCGATTTTCAGATCCATCGCACTGAATCCGGAGATATTCTTGCTGTAAACTTCAACGAATATATCATCATTGACCTCAGGGCCGAGGGCTTCGACCTGACAAGACTCGACTACAAACCTCAAAAGAAAGAGCAGCCAACTGTTCAGAAACCAAAGGAACATCAGTCTCAGCCCAAGAAGTCCGGCATCCGTCCTTTGCAAGATGCCGGAGGCGGTGCCTCGGATTCCAACCGCGAATGGGAGGTCGGCAAGAAGCCCGACTACGATGATATTGACGATGGCCGCACATTGAAGATGTAGCGATTATGGAGGTCGCGGACTTTCTCACGTAACATTTCCGGACAGTTGTAATATGTTTCTAAGAATTATGCCTCTTAAGTTCATGAATGATGTCTCTAAAATACATGATTAATGTTGTGCATTTCGTTTCCCGCCTTCCGCCCTTGGTAATTTTGTGAAAAATAAAAATAAACACGCCTGTATGATACAGTTTCCAGTCATAGTCACATTCGCCAACCAAAAAGGAGGCGTCGGGAAGACAACCCTGTGCGTGCTCTTTGCCCATTACCTTGTGGCAAAGGGCGTAAAGGTCCGTATACTCGACTGTGACCGTCAGATGTCGGTTGTCAGACGGCGCAAGGCCGACATAGACCGCTATGGAGAGGAAGCGGTACCGTTCCCGGCTGATCCGGAAAGAGTCAGCAACGCCGAAGAAGTCTATGACATGGTGGAGAAAATTTTCGGGAATCAGGATTATGAAGTCACGCTCATTGATACCCCTGGTCTTGTACTGAACGAACCGAACAAGCTTATTCTTCAAAACTCCGACCTGATTGTAACTCCTTTCCACTATGACAAGATGACGCTCTCCTCCACATCTACATTCATCATGTGCCTTGACATGATGAAGCGCACTCTTGGTCAGGAAATGAGAGCGAGGCTCTACCTCATACCCAATCTCCATGACGGAAGAATCGGGACAAGAAGCGAGCTGATGCTGTGGGAGGAAGCCCGTGATATTTTCAGCAGATACGGTGTCGTCACTCCAAAAATTTCAAGGGTGTCCTCGATGGAAAGAATAAGCACCGTGATGCCGCTCGACCAGCAGTTGAAACTCGTCACTCCGGCCTTCGACAAACTGTATCTTGACATCTTCGGCAGTCTCGAACAATTCCGCATGTCTCCGAAGTCCACCATAGAACAGAAGACCACTGAGAAACCGGTCATCACAGAGATGATACCCAAACTTACGGATACGGACGCACCTTCCGACCTGAATTTTGAAACCGACAATAATACAACCACAGATGGAAAACCAGAATAATACTACCCAGGCCACGACACCCGTTCCCGGCTTCACACGCAAGACCGTGTTGAGACCAAAGACAGAATCCTCGGTTCCCGAGACAAAGAAGGAACCGATACAGGAGGCTGACAGTGATTTTACGGAAGCCGGTAATATAATCGCAAATAACGGGGAGGAGCCGACAGCCTCTGAAGCAGAGACAGCAGAAAGCTCCCACGGCCCAGACATGGAGGAAACAGACGAATGGGAATCCTTCATGAAGAATCTCCGTAACTATGAATCACGGGGCTGTCGTGAGAACCGCACTTACTGCCGCCTCGACAACGATATAGCCGACGCTCTTTACGAACTCGACATCAACGGTTCGAGCCGTCCCGACATCGTAAGCGCCGTAATGCGCGGATTCCTTCTTCGCAACAAGGAGCGTCTGCTCCAACTGCGCCGTGCGAGGAAAAGCTTTTTTGAAACTATATAAGACCTGTGATATGAAAAGACAATGGACATATGCCCATACTGAAATGCTCCTTGAGCTTTATCCGGTCGAGACAATCGAGCGGACAGCCGAGATTATCGGTTTCAGCCGGACAACCATAAAGGTCAAGGCCCGCAAATTCGGTATTGTCAAGGGAATGAACGTGGAATGGCTCGACAAGGCCACGGTAGTACGTAACAACTTCGACAGCCATTCATTCGCAGAAATCGCTGACATGATCGGGGCTACCAAAACTACAGTGGCAAGAATTGCCGGGAAGCTGGGGCTTAGACGTACCCGGAAGGAAAACAGGCACATCCGTTCGCGTGTCCGCAAGGATATGGTCAAGCGCGAGAAACGGCGTGTCATATTCGGCTTTGACCCGGTTACACGCATAAAGGTCGTGACCAACCGCAGGAGAATCAGGCTTCGTGCCGAGCTTAAAGCGGCGGGATATATCGTGGAGAGGATGGCAAACATCCTGTATTTCAAATCCGAGGACTGCCGCAATCTGAACAAGGAGAACATAGCCTCACGTCACGGTCTGCGTTTCGCCCCGTGGCCGTATGAGGAAGAACCATTAGTCAACGCAATATAACACCACACAACATGAAATTCGGAGACATATTCCCCCTGCTGCTCGTACTGCTGATTCTGTACTACGCGGCAATGATAGCGATGGACTTATACAAAGCCAGACTCGAAAAAGAGGCCGAGAAGGAAAAAAACACCGAGGAGGAAATCGACATTTCTGACGAAGCCGCCACTTTCCAGCCTATCCGCATAAGGCGCGACGATCCAAAGAAGCCTATCGTACCTGCATCGGCCGAATCCCCAAGGAACGAGACAGAAGACAAGAATAAGGATAAAGCCAATACCGATGCACCCTCGAAGAATGAGGAAAAGAGACCGGAAGCTCCTAAGGACAATGAGCCTGTGCAAGAAAAAGATAAAGCAGATGAAACGCCGGAGACGAAGACAGACCCATTCGACCCTGAATCATACAAAATCCCCGATGAAGTTATTGCCGAGCATCGCAAGGAACATACAGAAACCGCGGACGAACAGGTACCGCATTCCGAGCCTTCTCCATCATCCGGTCCACAGCCATCGAATCAAAGGAAAAAGCCTCTTCGTGGGCCGGTAATGACCAATGGTATTCCTGCGGATGACCTTGTTTCCTTGATTGAGGCCCAATCCAATGGAATCCCTTCCGACTTGCAGAATTTCGCATACAAATGTGAGTCCGCTTGAACACCGACTCTACCCCCTCTCCTCCCGTTGCCTTTATCGAACACCGCTGCCTTTATTGAACGACGTTGCCTTGAATGCCCATTTATGAACATCCAACAAACTTCAATATGCAGAAAATCAAAAAACGCTGCCTCCGTGCAGCAGCCCGTTTCAAGAACTCAGGCTTCGCCCGCAAGGGTGTGCTCGCGCTCGGCGCCCTCACCCTCACGGTAGGCGACATGATGGCATCAAGCAAGGGTGCCGCAGGTTTCACCAAGGCCACCACCGAAATATCGTCCTACCAGACACCGGTCTCCAATCTGATGAAGGCAATAGCAGCCGTCATCGCGCTCGTCGGCGCTTTTAATGTTTATTTCAAAATGAGCAACGGCGACCAGGACGTGAAGAAGACCATCATGCTCACCATCGGCGGCTGTATCGCTTTCATCGCGCTGAGCGAGGCTCTGCCCCTTTTCTTCAAGTAAGAAACCGCTGAAACCAAGACTGACATGGCAATGAATCAAAATGGCTATCCTGTTTTCAAAGGGTTACAGAAACCTCTGGAGTTCATGGGAATCCGTGGACGCTTTCTAACTCTGGCGGCTGCCGCCATCGGAGTCTCGTTCGTGGGATTCATCGTGTTCTCGATCGTACTCGGGAAGCTCTCCGGATTCATCGCCATGCTCGTCATGGCGGTGATAGGACTTGTGACAATATACGTCAAGCAGCGTGGCGGGCTTCACAACAAGCGCCGCGACAAAGGGGTATTCATCTACTGTAACATTCTTAAACGATAACAATGGCACAATCCAAAAAACGAATATTCGACGGGCTTTACGCACAGCTGGAGGAAACGGACGGCAATGTTGTCCTTTTCTCAGCCAAGGGTGAGCCGTCTGTCATCTTCGAGATGACCAACCCGGTGCAGCAGCTATGCACCGATGCCGAGCAGTACATGCTGTTTCAGGATGTGCTTTCAAATATAGTGCAGACTCTCGGCGAGGGCTATGCCCTCCAGAAGCAGGATGTCCTGTGCAAGCAATCTTACCGCCACGATGTGCCGGAGGATGCCGAGTTTCTTATCCGAAGCTACTTCAAATACTTCGAGGGAAGAGAATTTACCGAGATTCGCACCTACCTGATTATCACACAGGAGGCACAGAAAAGCCAGTTCGTGCAGTACGACCCTAAGAAATGGCTCGACTTCCATTCAAAGGTATCCAAGGTAAACGACATCCTTACAGAGAAAGGAATCCGCCACCGCAAGCTTTCAAAACCGGAGGTCAACGAATACTGTCACCGGTTCATGGCGTTTCAGTTCAGACACGGCCCTTCTCGATGACCAATTTCAAGGCATCGGACGAGTATCTGAAAATCGGTGACCGCGTAATCCGTTCTTATCCGCTTGTCGACATCGACGAAATCAATCTTCCTTCGGTAATCAAGCCATACACCCAGATGAGTGTCAACGGCTACGGTATAGCCACCGATCTGCTCTCGTTCCTCACATCCGTTCCATTCTCGGACTGTGTGGTATTCAATCAGGTGGTGCAGATACCGAACCAGCGTAAGCTGTTGAGAAAGCTTCAAGCCAAGGCGAAGCGTCACGGCTCCATGCCTGACCCGAGCAATAAGATTGCAAAGGCAGACATCGAGGAAGTGCTAAACCGCCTCGCCGTCGATACCTCTCTGTTGGTCAACACCAACTTCAGTATCCTTGTGAGCTGTCCTGCCGACAAAGTCACTCCCGTTACATCATATCTGGAGACCAAGCTCTACGAGTGCGGCATCATGCCGTCAAGAACAGCCTACAATCAGCTTGAACTCTTCATCGACTCGTTCCCGGCAACGCCTATTCGTTCAATCCGGACTATGACCTGTTCCTCACTCTCTCTGACGCCGCCCTATGCTTCTTTTTCAAGGAACATCTCAAAGGTTCTGAAAATACGCCGCTGACAACTTACTATACCGACCGTCAGGGGCTTCCGGTATGTATCGACATCACCGGCAAGGAGGGCAAGGTCAAGATGACCGACAACGCCAACTTCTTCTGCATCGGGCCAAGTGGCAGCGGCAAGAGCTTCCACATGAACAGTGTTGTGCGTCAGCTTCTTGAACAGAATACTGATGTGGTTATGGTCGATACCGGAGACTCTTACGAGGGCATATGCAGCTACTTTGGAGGCACCTATATCAGCTATTCCAAGGAGAAGCCTATCTCCATGAATCCGTTTAAGGTCACACGCGAGGAATATGACCTTAACTTCGGTGAGAAGAAGAACTTTCTTAAATCCCTGATATTCCTGATTTTCAAAGGCAACGAGCTACCTTCCAAAATCGAGGATATGCTTGTCAACCAGACTATCGTGGAATACTACGATGCATACTTTCATCCGTTCGACAGATTCACCGATGAAGAGCGTGACGGTCTCCGTCAGAAATTGCTTGTCGCAGCCAAGATGGAGAATGACTATGAGAAGTTCGCGCATGAGATGGAGGACATCGAGGAGCAGATTAAACGTGAGGTTCCTAAAATCGAGAGCCACGCACTTGTCATCCCTGCCGAGGAAAGGCGTAACCGCATACTCCGTCAGTGCCGGGCGTTCCGTGCCATGCTGACAGACAAGGCAACCACCGAATCCGAGAAGCAGAAAGCGGCAGCCAAACTTGAACTCTACAAAAAGGAGCTATACGAGAACTCAATGTTGATGAAGATTGACAAACAGATTGACCACATGGAGGAGCAGAAACGCCGTCTTAAGGTCAAGGAGCTGTCATTCAACAGCTATTATGAGTTTGCTCTCGAACGCATACCGCAGATTACCTCTCTGGAGAAAATCAAGTTCGACATCCGGGATTTTGCCGCCATTCTAAAACAGTTCTACCGTGGCGGCGAGCTGGAAATGACGCTCAATTCCGACCTCGATGTAAATCTCTTCGACGAGAGGTTTATCGTGTTCGAGATTGACAAGATTAAGGATGATCCGGTTCTTTTCCCTATCGTCGTGCTGATCATCATGGACGTGTTCCTACAGAAAATGCGTATCAAGAAAGGCCGCAAAGCCTTGATAATCGAGGAGGCATGGAAAGCGATTGCCTCGCCCACCATGGCAGAGTATATAAAGTATCTTTACAAGACGGTCCGCAAGTTTCACGGCATTGCAGGTGTTGTCACTCAAGAACTTAACGACGTGATTGACTCCCCGATTGTCAAGGAGGCAATCATCAACAACTCGGACGTGAAGATACTTCTCGACCAGACAAAGTTCAAGGACAGGTATGAGGACATCGCCGCAATTCTCGGTCTGACCCCGATTCAGCGTCAGCAGATCTTCACCATCAATGCCCTGAACAACCATGACAACCGCAATTACTTCAAGGAGGTATGGATATGCCGTGGTCAGAACTCGGATGTGTACGGTGTCGAGGAACCGCCTGAATGTTACTGGGCATACACCACCGAACGGGCCGAGAAGGAGGCGTTGAAAATCTATCTCCGTCACTACGGCACCATGCAGGAGGCAATCACCCATATAGAGATTGACCGCAAGAAAGCCGGAAGCAGCAAATATCTCGACTTCGCGAGACAAGTCAACAATCGTCAGAAAGTAATGTCATTATGGTAGGATTAAGATACATACTCCCAATCATTGCAGTCACTCTCATGGCTGAGAGCGGCTATGCCCAGTGGAAGATTGTAATTGACCCGAAGACAATCGAGCAGGTCGGCATCAACATGGCTTCGCAGAAGGCAATAGAGGACGAACACAACAAACGTCTCGACACCATCGCCTCGAAGCAGAGGAAGCTGGAACAGTACACCATCAGCATGGCTACCATCAAGGAGGTGTACAAGCTGACTATGGAGAATGTATCCGGCTTCGGCACTGAGAGCAAATATTATGTCGAGATAGGACGCTGCGCCCTCGACATAATCCTTGACGTGCCCGAACTCATCAAGGTGGTCAATGGCGCCAAGTTCACAAACAAGTTGCTGTGCCTTAACGAACTCGGCAACATCGTCACCGAGACCCAGCAGCTTGTAGCTGACTTCGTGAATATCGTTAACAACGCCAAGGTCAGGAATCCGCTGAAAGGTCAGGCTACCGCCGAGACAAAGAGCGACGGCTACAATCTCCTTGACCGATACGAGCGTCTTACTCTCGCAAACCGCATCTACTCCGACCTGATGAATATCCGCTACAAGGTTCAGGGTATGATGGCTATGGCACAGTATGCCACCATGAAC
>PDYJ01001626.1_pt1 | contig 10552 bp, 7 predicted proteins | sample 1430841 | NCBI WGS metagenome assembly PDYJ01 (sample SAMN07237672, study PRJNA390542) | Gut metagenome, whole genome shotgun sequencing project. | isolation source: fecal pellets | host: Mus musculus | place: USA: New York, NY | collected 2016-10 | reverse complement strand
ATATGGCGCAGCGACGCCTTAAAGGTGGGGATGCGGTAGGGGGGGAGTTCCATGACAAACGGCACTACATCGGTCTTGAACCACACACGTCTGAGCAGACGGGCAGTGGCTATGGCCACAGACACTCCGAGGAGATAGAGGAGCGAGATCACCATGGCGGCATGGGCCGAGAAGAAGGTGCCTACGAGAAGGATATAGATGGGCAACCGTGCCGAGCACGACATGAAGGGGGTGATGAGAATGGTGATGATGCGCGACGAGCGGCTCTCGATGGCGCGGGTGGCCATGATGGCCGGTACGGAGCATCCGAACCCCATAAGCAAAGGTATGAACGACTTGCCGTGGAGTCCCACTCGGTGCATGAGGCGGTCCATGATAAATGCGGCTCGGGCCATATAGCCTGAATCCTCCATAAAGGATATGCAGAAGTAGAGAATGAGGATGTTTGGGAGAAAAACTATCACTCCTCCCACGCCTCCTATTATGCCGTCGCACACGAGGTCTTTGACCGGGCCATCGGGCAGCACCGACTGCATGGCCTGCGACAACCATTCCACTCCGCTCTCGATCCATTCCATAGGATAGGCTCCGATGGCAAATGTGGCCCAGAATATGAACACCATTATGGCGAGGAATATGGGGAATCCGAAGAGAGGGGATGTGACTATGGAGTCGATTATGGCTGTGCGTTGAGCCTGATCGATATTGCCTTTGGTAAAGGTTTCGGCAAGAGCTCCGGCTATAAAGCCGTATTTTTCGGCCGCAATCGACGAGGTTATATCCTCGCCGGTGTTGTTCTCAGTTGCAGATACGAGGGCGTCGCGGCGGTCGAGGAGGGCGTTTAGCGCCTCATCGCCCACCGACCGTCGCAATATGTCTTCAGCCTCGGCATCATGTTCGAGCAGCTTGATGGCGAGGTATCGGGGTGAGAAACGCGGATCGACCGATTTGTCGGCCTTGAGCATATCATTGAGCTCGGCCACTGCCGGTTCGACTGCCGGTCCGAGATTGACATGGATGTGGCGCACATCCGATGCGCGGTCTTCATAGACGTCGATCACGGTATCGAACAGCTTCGGTATACCTTTGCCGGTACGTCCGACGGTAGGGACGATGGGCACGCCTATCATACCCGCCAGAAGATCGTAGTCGAGGTTGTCGCCGGAGGCTTCAAGCTCGTCATACATATTGAGAGCGATCACCATAGGGCGGTTCATGTCGATCAGCTCTGTGGTGAGGTAGAGATTGCGCTCGAGATTGGAGGCCACCACTACGTTGATGATCACGTCGGGGGTGTGGTCTCTCAGGTATCGGCGCACGTAGATCTCTTCGGGCGAGTAAGAATCGAGCGAGTAGGTGCCCGGAAGGTCAATGATGTTGAATGTGTATCCTTTGTGATGGAAGGTGCCCGATTTGGCATCGACTGTTACGCCGGAATAGTTGCCTACATGCTCGTGGGCGCCCGAGGCAATGTTGAAGAGCGAGGTCTTGCCGCAGTTGGGGTTGCCTATCAGGGCCACGTTGATGGTGCGCCTCGACCGGTCGAAATCGGCGGGTAGGAAAGGGGTCCTGTCGGGCTGCGTTGCTACTGAGTCATGGCTCTCGGTGGCCGAAGCCGCCGGATCGACACTGTCGGTGTGACCGTCGACGGGGATCACTTCTATCAGGCTTGACTCCGAGCGGCGGAGGCTCACCTCATAGCCCATGATCTGATATTTGACCGGGTCGTGGAGCGGGGCGTGAAGCATCACCTTCACGGTGTGTCCGCCCACAAAGCCCATCTCCATAAGGCGCTTGCGGAAAGCGCCGTGGCCGAGTATCTTTACTATTCTGGCCTCTTGGCCCGGTTTAAGGTCGGATAATCTCATCGATTATTGGGGGTGTTGTTATTTATGTAACCGGTTGGGCTGCCCGTATGGGCAGGGGATCCGGTGATATCGCGCTCGGTGATCTTGCATATCAGCATCATCTGGTAGATGGTGTCGAGATAGGCTTTGGCGATACCACGTCGTCCTTCGCGCCAGGTGCCCCCCATGAAAAAGGAGCGTATGAAAAACCACACTGGCCTGAATAACATGGCGGGGGCACTGAAGCGCCGTGAAACTCTGCGGGAGAGCTCATTGTCGGTGTAGCGGTTTAGCTTGGCCATGCGGTCGCTCACTGGGCTGTCGTCGAGATGGACGAGGTAGAGATCTTTGCGCGATGCTGGAATCTTCTCAATCGGCACCTGCACCTTCGGACGTGAGTGGATGGTGGGGGGCCAGATGGTGGTGTCGCGCGGGAAGAAGCGGAGCTGATAGTCGGGCAAACCGTGGATATGACGCCCCATGAAGCAGTTGAGCCGGGGTATGAGGAGAGCGGCGTTGAATGCAGGGTCGGCCACGCGCGAGTAGAGGTATTCTTTGAGTGAAGGTGGAACAATCTCATCGGCATCGACCACCAGCACCCATGGATTTGATGCGCTGTGGATGGCAAAGTCGCGTGCGGGCTCGCAGATGTTGCTGTTGTTTCGGGGAAAGGTCACTATCTTGCATCCGAAGCGGCGAGCTATGTCGAGAGTGTTGTCGGTGCTTTCCATGTCGCACACGACAATCTCATCGAAAGACTTGAGGGCTTCGAGCACCTTTTCGAGATGTTCGCCCGCATTATAGGTGTTGATCACCGCTGAGATATTCATTGTCGGTAGAGTGAATTGTGGTGCAAAATTAATGATTATTTCCGAAACAGGATGATAGTGGGGTTCAGGGAAAGGACAAAAAAGATCCGCCCCACCGGTCTGAATATATTCAGGCGTGGCGGGGCGGGATGATGAGGTCGGTAGCCGGCTTATTCCTTGTCCTGATTTTTTCAGGATTTCAACGGCCATATCGTAGATAGTCTCGTCGTCGAGAACTACAATGCCACCGTCGGGACCCGGCTCGATGTGAACTCCGGCATTTTTGCCAAACTCGTAGTTGGCTCCACCGAAATAGTTGCGTACGGTTTGTACGGTGACGTTGAGCTTGTCGGCTATCTGATGGGTGGCGCCGTCGGGCAGACTGTCTTTAAGACGGCGCAGCTCGTTGAAAGTGATTGTTTTAGCCATGATAAGTATGTTTTATGATGGTTGATGTTGATCAGAGGTTGTGAATATTTGTTGTGAATTTAGATAAAATCTCCGATACGGGCGCAAAAAAATGGTAAAAAAACAAATATGTTTTAAAACATGTATTGGTCAGATGACTTCAACATCGCTCGATTTTATCCAAGCGCGGTGGTGATTGTCAATGCTCACATCGTACCATTTGAGGCCCGATGCGTCGCCGGGTGCGGCCACGGAGTCGAGGATGGTGACACGGGTTCCTTCATGGAGCATCATAGCTTCCTCGCTGCGGTCTTTTGGCTCGCGGGGTGAGGTGGAGAGTATGGTCGAGCCGGCGGTGATCACAGCGCGGTCGGTGGCGGTGGCATTGGAGGCGGCCCGCAGGGCGATGGCCACGGCTGCCACGGTGGCTATAAGCAATACGATCGCACTGAAAAAACCTGTTTTGCGCAGCATCACTCCGCTGCCGAAGATATACATGGCTGCCGCAGCGATGCAAAGGGCAAAAATGCCGAGAGCAACCCATGCCCATGTGTTGGGAGCCGCGCTTGCTGCAATTGCATCGGCCGAGTTGGAGATAAACGAACCGGTGTCGCCCGGACGGTCGGTGGTGCGTGATACCACGAAGTCGAGGTTGGCGCGGGTATCGCGGTCGGTAGGATCGAGTCGCAGCGAGCGTTCATAAGCCAGGATGGCTTGCCCGGTCTCACCAAGTCGGTAGCGTGTGTTGCCGATGTTATACCAGAGAGCTGCCGAGGGTCCATCGGCTTCCATTGCCTGCTGATACAGGGTGAGAGCTTCGGTGAAGTTGTCGGCGGCATAAGCCGAGTCGGCTTTCTCGGTGATGGCCGATGCGGCCATTCCTGTCCAGGCGGCCAGTGCTATGATGAGGGTGAAAATGTAGCGTGTCATGATGGTAGAGGCTGTGGATTAGTCTTTAAGACGCTCAAGGGTGTTTATGGCCTCGGATGCGCGGTCGTAGAGCTGGCGTGGAGCATCGGCTTCGACGGGAGTGTAGCGGGCCATCTCGCATGCGTCGATCACATCGGTAAATTCACTTGCGACCTTGGTTCCGGCCTCGCCATAGCGATCGGTGAGGGTGTCGGCCACTTTGGCGCGGGTGAGCTGCGATCCGTTGAGTCGGAGCTTATCGGCAAGATAGCCCCAAAGGGCGCGGAGGAGCTCTTCGTGGAATTTGGCTGTCGAGCCCTTGTCGAGGAGTGTCTTGGCGTCGGCAAGACGTCGGCGCGCGGTCTTGCTTGCGCGGGCAGTGCGGCGTCCGGCCACATCGGCCATAGCTCTGGCATGGCGTCCGTAGGCCATGATGGCGGCGATGAGTGAAACAATGAGCAGAATATATATCATCCAGTACCACCAAGTGGCAATCACAATGGTGTGGTCGTGGCTCTGGGCTTTGTCGCCAAGGCGTATGTGGAGGATGTCGGTGTTTTTGGCCTCGATATCCTTGCGCTCGTGGTCGCTCACAGGGGTCGATGCGCCTTTCACCACATGGATGGGATAGGAGGGTGTGGTGAGGGTGGAATATTTGCCGGTCGAGGGATCGAAGTAGACAAATTTATCGGCACCGATGGTGAAGTCGCCCGTAACGGTGGGCACGAATGTGTATTCGATGGTCATTGTGCCCGACACATTGGAGCCGCTAATCCTTGAGTCGGTTTCGGCTTTGGGGGTGTACTGCTCGAATTCGGAGGGGAAGTCGATCGCCGGTTCCTTGAGATATTTGATATTGCCGGTGCCGGAGATGGTGTAGATGAGAGTTGCGGGATCGTTGGTGCGGAATGTGTTGCCCACGAGCCGCGAGTCGATCGAGAAGCGGCCCACTGCACCGGTGAATCCTTCGGGCTCAGGCTGCGGGAGCGGCTTCACATCGAGCGATACGGAGTTGCTCTGTACTTTAATGTCGCGTTCCACCGGGTTGCGCATGGTAACGAATCCCATGTTGACCTGCTCGTACTGTATGACCGACATATCGTAGTTGCCGGAGTTGATGGTGATCTTACCCGACTTCTGCGGGAAGAGGATGCAACGCTTCAGGACGGCGGTGTAATAATCCTGCCCCTTGTACCGCTCCACTTCGTTGAGAGCGGGTCTGACATCAAGTTCCTCGATGAGGCAACCGTCGAAAGAGGGCTGGATGGTGGGGCGGAACGATGAGATGTTATATTTGGTGTAGAGTTTTATGGTACATTCCACCGGTTCCTGTTCATATACCTTGTCGCGGGCGAGGATGATGCGCACAATGACATCGTTGGCACTGACGGCGCGGTCGGAGCTCTGGGTGTTGACATCGTCGATGCTCACCGAGGGCTGTCCTTGATAGCCGCCTTGCTGCTGGGCGGCTGACGGATCGTCGACCACGGTAAATTTGGCCGGCTTGGAACGGTAGACCTTACCGCCGCTCACAACCGAAGCCTCTCCGATGGTATATGTGCCCGGCTCGCCTGCCCGATAGGTGTAGGTGAAGTCGATCGAAGAGGAAGATGTGGCCACGCCATTGATCACCTGATAGCTTTGCCGGGTGCTCTGGGCAGGACCGAAAAGGAGGTCGCAACCCTGTATCTGGGGCACATTGAGCGACGATGGACTGTCGCCGTTGGCCAGGCGGAATGTGATGGCAAATTTCTGACCCTGTCGCACTCTCTGGGGCGCCTGAACCGAAAATGATGTATCGGCCAGGGCGGCACACACGGCCAGTGAAATAATCCAGATTGTGGTTATGATTCGCTTCATTGTAGGTATTTTGGTGGGGAGGGATCGGGCTAAATGGAATAGGAGTGTATGATCTTACCAGGGGTTGGTGACCCGGCGTCGCTTGGCGGCTTCCGACTTCCGGCGCTCGGCCTCTACGCGACGGCGTGTTGCGGCTTCTTCATTTTCCATGGCCTTGAGTATCTGTTCGGCATTGGCATCGCTCATGCCCGTTCGCTGTTTGTCGGGTTTCTGCTTCTGCTGCTTGTCGTCCTGCCCCTGAGGCTGCTGGTCTTGATTCTGGTCTTTATTGTTCTGGTCCTGGTTTTTGTCCTGATCCTGATTCTGGTTTTGATCCTGATTCTGGTTTTGATCCTGATTGTTTTGATCCTGCTGGTTGTTCTGGTCCTGATTCTGATTCTGGTCCTGATTCTGGTCTTGATTCTGCTGCTCCTGAAGTTTGAGCTGTGCAAGGCGCAGGTTCTGTCGGGCTTTATCGTTGTCGGGGTTTATTCGCAGGGCTTTCTTATAAGCCTCGATGGCGGAGCGGAAATCGTTGTTGTTGAAAGCTATATTGCCGAGGTTGTAGTCGGCGAGCTCGGCAATGGCGAGTTCGTCGTCGGTCATATCCTGACGGAGCTGGGATAGGTCGGACAGAAGTTTCTGAGCTTCGCTGAGGGGGTTACGGTCGGCATTGGGGTCGGCCGAACCGCTCTGCCTTATGTAGGCGGCAGCAAGATTGAATCGGGCCTGAGGCGAGAGCGGGTTTTGCTCGAGGGCCTTCTTGTACATAGTCTCGGCCTCGGCAAAACGGCCCTGCCTATAGAGTTTGTTGCCGTCAACGATAAAATTGCGCTCATAGCGGTTGGATGCAGGGCGAGCGGAGGATGAGGCTTCTGAGCCATTCTCCTCCGGTTGCTGGGCATGGATGGCCGGAGCCCCGACGAGGATCAGGGCTATCAGAGATGAGCGGAGATAGTATGGTATGCGTGTTGACATCATTTCGCTTTAGTGAAGAAGTTGATGCCGCGGAGCCATGAGATCTTGCGGTAGGGGATGAGAGTGTCGATGAGGAGGAAGATAATGGCAACAATGGCCACAATGGGGAAGAGCTCGGCCGAGGGGGAGGCCGTGAGGCGCTGATACTCTGACTTGGAGAGGGTTGAGAGCTGGGCATCGAGATCGCCTACAACGCCAGGATCACCACCCTGAAGGTATATGCCGTGGCCGGCTTTTGCTATCTCTCTGGCCATATCTTCGTTGAGGGCGGTCACCACCACCTGACTGTTCTGGTCGGTGAGATATTTGCCATGTCCCATGCCTTTGGGGTGGGGATGGGGGCGCCACCGGCGGTGCCGAGGCCGATTACATCGACCTGTATGCCGGCTTCAGCCGCGCGGGCGGCCTCGCCTACTGCGTCGTCTTCAAAGTTTTCGCCGTCGGTGATCACCACAATGGCCTTGTCAAACTCACTATCGGGGGTGAAGGAGTTCATGGCCATGTCGATGGCTGCTCCTATTGCAGTGCCCTGGGTAGGCACCATCTCGGTTGAGAGTTCGTCGACAAACATCTTGGCCGAAATGTAATCGGAAGTGATGGGGAGCTGAGTGTAGCTCTCTCCAGCAAATACAATGAGGCCAACCTTGTCGTCCTGAAGCTTGTCGATGAGTTTTTCAAGAATAAATTTGGCTCGGCGCAGACGACTGACACCACCGGGATCGTCGGTCGATGAAGCGAGCATCGAATTGCTGACATCGAGGCATATCATCAGCTCTATGCCTCGGGCCGATGCTGTCTCGGTGGCTTCGCCGGTCTTGTTGGGCACAATGGGTCGGGCTATGGCAATTATTATTGCAGCCATGGCAAGGAGGGCGAGCGAGATCTTGATCCAGCCGGTGTAGCGCGATGCCTCGGGCATCAGCGCGGCGATTACTTCAGGATTGCCGAAGCGGCGCAGCTTCTTCCGCCGCGCGGCTCGCGCGAGGAGCCAAAGAATGGCCACCACGGGCAAGGCGAGGAGCAGGTAAAGATATTGCGGATTGACGAAGGTAATCATATGAGGGGGTGGTGGTCAGGGGAGTGAGCGAAGTATTGTTGTGCGCATGAGGAGCTCGAAAGCGAGGAGCGCGAAAGCGAGGAGCGCCCATGGCAGGAAATTGTCCTCGGTATGGGTGAAATTTCTCACGTCGATGGCGGTCTTCTCGAGGGCGTCGATCTCCTGGAAGATATCGGATAGCACATTATTGTCGGTGGCGCGGAAGTAACGACCGCCAGTAGTGGAGGCTATCGACTGCAGGGTAGCTTCGTCGATCACTACCGGCATATTGACATATTCGATGCGACCAAACTCATTTTCGGTGGGGTATGGGGCCATGCCGTTGCGCCCGATGCCAATGGTGTAGACCTTGATGCCATATTTGCGGGCGATCTCGGCTGCGGTAGCCGGGGCGACGATGCCGGTGTTGTTGGAGCCGTCGGTGAGCAGAATGATGCTCTTGCTTTTGGCTTTACCCTCCTTGATGCGGTTGATAGCGGTGGCGAGGCCGTCGCCGATGGCGGTGTTGTCTTCGAGCATACCCATGCGTATGTCGTTGATGTAGTTGACAAGGAGAGCTCGGTCGGTGGTCATGGGCACAGCGGTGAAAGCTTCACCGGCAAAAATCACCACGCCGATATTGTCGCTCTCGCGACCCGCCACAAACTGCGCTGCCACCTGCTTGGCGGCCTCGAAGCGGTCGGGTTTGAAGTCGCGTGCGAGCATTGAGGTGGAGAGGTCGAGGGCTATGACAATGTCGGTGCCTTCGGTGGAGGTCGAACTCCAACGGTCGCGTGTCTGGGGTCGGGCGAGCACCACTATAAGGGCGGCTATTGCTGCAAGCCGGACAAAAAAACATGGCATGGAGCAGTAGAGCCCGGAACGAAGTGCGTGCCTTGGCAAACGGCACGAGCGACGACACGGCTACTGAAGCATGGAGGCGTCCGCGCTTCCATATATACCATGCCACGTAGGGGACCAGGATGAGAAGCCCCCAGAGTATATCGGGGTTGGCGAATGTCATGACTTGGGAGCTTTAGGTGAATTGTCGGATGATTTGGCCGTAGTGGCATCGGCGACATTCTCAGCGGGAGTCTCAGGCTCGGGAGCCGGACGGGTGTCGTCGATAAACTTCACGGCCTGATTCATGGCGGCGATGTTGTCGTCGGGGAGAGGGCGCACTTTTGCAAACTTCACGAAGTCGGCCATCTCGAGGATGCGGCTCATGAGGTCGGTGCTCATGCGGGTGGCCTCGTTGTCGCGAAGGGCACGGCGTATCTGGGTCGAGGTCATCTCCATGGCGTTGATGCCGAAACGGTCGCGCAAGTATATGCGCAGTATGTCGGTGAGGCGGGTATAGTAGAGTTTCTCTTCTCCACGCTGGCATAGTTTCTCTTCGCGGAGTTCTCCGAGCAGACGGAGCGCCGCGTCGACCGGGTTTTCTTTCTTGACGGGTGTGGCCGGGATTATGGAAGCGCCCTGCTTCTTACGCCACCAGATATAAGCTCCGGCGCCGATCACTACAAGAGCGATGAGAATCCACCACCAATAGCGGGCCATCCAGTCGGGCAGATAGTCGAGAATCTGCCTGTTTGGAGCAACAACGTCGGCATAGTCGTGGATGCTTTTAAGCGAATCAACAGCGACGGGATAAACTTTGAGCACCGTTTCATTGGATGGGAAAGCGGAGTCGGGGGTGAGATACAACACCGGGGGAAGTGTGTATACACCGGAGTCAAACCCTTGGATGATGATATCGCGCAGGATGCGTGCTCTTCCGTTGCCGAGATCCGACACTTCGGGGTCGGTGATGGCCGATACTTCAAGTGCCGACTTCAGCGAGTCGGGGATATTGAGCTCAATAGCAGTGGCAGAGGAGTCGGAGGCATTGATCGTGCCAAACACTTCGACGTGGATGGCCGTTTTGCGCCCCATCTCGAGGGTGGCGGAGTCGAGAGAGGCCTTGACGGTTATGTCGGGGGTGGCCGCCATGGCCGATCCCGCCGCCCATAGCGAGAGGGCGGAGGCGACGGAGAGAAGCCGTGAGCGAAATGACGTGATATGCATATACCGGAAAATGTACAGTCGGGGGGGAATGGGTGAGAAGAGAGGGGAGGGAGAAATGGGAGGGAGAGAGTCGGAGAAAGGAGAATGACCGGAAAAGTACCGTCGGTCGGGGCTGTGGCCGCTGACGGGGGTCAGCGGTTGCCACGGCGGCGGAAGAGGGCCATAAGGGCTGCAATATAGTCTTCGTCGGTCGACACGGATGAGACATCTACGCGCGCTTTGCGCATGGTCTCGGTCATGGCCTGCTGGCGTTCATACCACCATTTGTTGTATGAACTGCGGACTCTCTTCGACGAAGTGTCGATCCACTGCTCGCGACCGGTCTCAAGGTCGGCAAGACGGATGAGACCTACGTCGGGCATCTGGCTGTCGCGCTTGTCGTAGACCTGAAGGGCTATGACATCGTGGCGGTTTCGGGCCACTGAGAGCGCTTTGGAGTAGTCGTGTTGATCGATGAAGTCGGAGATGAGGAAAGTGGTGGCGCGTTTTTTAAGCGCGTCGGTGAAGTAGCGAAGCACACAAGCTATGTCGGTGGCGGAGTGCTCAGGTTTGAAATCGAGCAGTTCGCGGATGATAAACAGTATGTGCTTGCGTCCTTTTTTTGGCGGGATGAATTTCTCCACTCTGTCGGAGAAGAAAATAACGCCTATCTTATCGTT
>PDYJ01002455.1_pt1 | contig 10559 bp, 10 predicted proteins | sample 1430841 | NCBI WGS metagenome assembly PDYJ01 (sample SAMN07237672, study PRJNA390542) | Gut metagenome, whole genome shotgun sequencing project. | isolation source: fecal pellets | host: Mus musculus | place: USA: New York, NY | collected 2016-10 | reverse complement strand
TTCGAAACTCCCAAGCAGTCGTTGCAGGCCCGGCCAGCCCTCAGATAACTACCGCAGGAGTTTTTTCATAAATTATGGAGCTGACCGCAGCGCAACAGAAATATTTTGCCTATTGGCTTACAAGGAGTCTGCCCTCTGACAGCCTCGGTAAGCTGACGGCATCTTTGCAGGATGCGCAGGTCGATTTGACTCCGCACCAAATCGATGCAGCTCTATTTGCGTTCAAGTCGCCGCTCTCGAAAGGGGCAATCCTCGCCGACGAGGTAGGACTTGGAAAGACTATTGAGGCCGGTATCATCCTTTCGCAGTTTTGGGCTGAACACCGCCGCCACCTGCCTTATCATAGCTCCGGCCAACCTCCGCAAGCAATGGGCGGCTGAACTTTTGTGAAAAGTTCTTTTTGCCGCTCGCGTATTCTCGAATCCAAGACTTTCAACAGCTACATCGAGGACGGCAATCTCAATCCGTTCAACTGCGAGGAAATTGTCATTTTGCTCCTATCAGTTCGCAAAGACAAAAGCTCCGTATCTCAAACAGACAAATTGGGATTGGTGGTTATATGACGAGGCTCATCGCCTCCGCAATGTCTATAAGCCTACCAAACAAAATTTCCAATACCATAAAAGAACGCGCTCGCCGACCGCAAGAAAATCCTGCTTACGGCTACGCCTCTCCAAAACTCTATCCTTGAACTTTACGGCCTTACTACCATAATCGATGATTATGCTTTCGGTGACCTCAAAAGTTTCAAGATGCAGTATAATCGCAATCTCGACGAGAACCGATTATCAAAACCTGCGCCGCCGTCTCGCTCCGCTATTGCAAGCGGACGCTGCGCCGTCAGGTTTTGGAATATGTGCGCTACACAAAGCGGATCGCCATTACTGCAAGAGTTTTTCCCAACCAAACAGGAGCAGGAACTATACGACCTCGTTTCGGAGTATCTGCAACGCCCGCGACTTTATGCGCTCCCAACAGTCAGCGTCAGCTCATGACGCTTATACTCCGAAAGCTTCTTGCTCTTCGACCATGCCATTTATGGCACTCTCTGCGCCCTTATTGAAAAGTTGGAATCGAAGCTCAAACGCCAAGGCTGTGAGCTGACAGACGAAGGACCTTTTCAAATATGACTACGAGGACTACGAAAGCGAAACCGAAGAATGGCTCTTGATGAAGAAGAAGAGACGAGGAAGAATTGCTCTCGCCGAAGACATCGAGCGCGTTAGGAGAGGAAATTAAAGACCTCGAAAAATTCCGCGACCTCGCTTTCAAGATTAAGCGCAACTCTAAAAGCCGAACAAGCTTTTTGAGGCTTAAATCAGGGCTTTGCCCATCTTGAAGAACTCGGTCGCACCCAAAAAGCCCTATTTTCACCGAATCCCGTAGAACTCAGGATTTCCTTTTCGACCTCTTCGAAAAGAGAGGCTACAAGGGTCAGTGTCCTTTTCAACGGCTCAAATTCCGACAGACAATCCACAGCATATACAAGGCTGGAAAAGAAAAGCATAAGGCACATCGAGATTACACGGCTCGGCACCGCCGACAAACGCGCGCTCTCGTTGACTACTTCCGAGATGAAGCCACTCATCATGATTGCTACCGAAAGCTGCCGCCGAGGGTATCAATCTTCAGTTTTGTTCGCTTGTGGTCAACTACGATATGCCGTGGAATCCACAGCGCATCGAACAGCGCATCGGACGTTGCCACCGCTACGGCCAGAATTTCGATGTCGTTGTTATCAACTTTCTCAATAAGGCCAACGCAGCGGATGTCCGCGTCTATGAATTGCTCGACCAAAAGTTTCAGCTTTTCAGCGGCGTTTTCGGCGCCTCTGACGAAGTTCTCGGCAGCTATCGGCAATGGCGTTGACTTTGAGAAGCGCATAGCGCAGATATATCAGCTTTGCCGCACCCCCAAAGAGATTAAAGAGGCTTTCGACGCACTCCAAGAGGAACTGCAAGAGCAGATTTCCGACAAGATGCTGAAAGCCCGTACTACTCTTTTAGAGAACTTCGACGACTCCGTTAAGCAGAAACTTCGCAGCGACCTTGCCGAAACCCGTGGCAACCTCGACCAGTTCGAGCAAACCCTATGGCAGCTTACGCGAAGCTACTTTGCCGATTATGCCGACTTCAACGATGCCGACCACTCCTTTATCGTCCACCCGTTTGTTGATAACGGAGCGGTAAGTTGGTATCGTCGTTTCCCCGGCGAGTATATGATGGTAAGTTCCGAACAACGGCGCACAACCAAGTTAGCCGACGGTGTACGCCCTTACCGAATCGGCGACCCACTCGCTCAATATATGCTAACCGGCCTTAAAGCCGCTCCTGTGCCTACCTCGGAAGTTGTTCTCGATTACTCCAACTCACCGCTCAATGTGGCTTTAATCAAACGACTTGTAGGTCAATCAGGCTGGCTTACCGTTGAGCAGCTTACCATTGATTTCTTTCGAGAAAGAGGATATTCTTCTCCATGCCTGTATCACTGACAAGGGAGAAACCGTTCCGCCCGACATTGCCGAGTATATGCTTCGGCTATCCGGTACAGAATATCCGCTAAATGCTGAACTTCCTGCGCAGACTGCCTCCGCTCTCGCTGATGCAATCACCACCCAACGTGCGGAAATCACAACTGCCAATGCCGAGCGCAATAATTCTTTCTTCGAGGAAGAAATGGAAAAGCTCGACAACTGGGCCGAGGATGTAAAGGCCGGACTTGAAAAGGAATTGCGCGACATCGACGCCGAAATCAAGCTCCGCAAAAGCGAGAGCAAAAAAGACTTCGCGCCTTGACGAAAAGGTACGGCTGCAACGCCTTATTCAAAGACCTTGAAAAGCGTCGCAGCGAAAAAACGCCTCAATCTTTATCAAGCCCAGGATGAAGTTGACGAAAAGAAAGAAACCCTTCTCGCCAAGGTCGAGGCCATGCTCGCCCAAAAGATTGAACAAAGCAAGTTAGTAACATTTCATTGGAGGATAGTATGATTTTTCATTGTATAACATTCTCTTTATCAACTGTTGACTGGACTGCTGTTAGTGCTATCGTTACAACTCTAATGATGGTAGCGACTTTTTGGACTGTTTATCAGAACAAAAAGCAACTAACAGAGTTAAAAAGACAATGGAAAGAGGAACATTCTCCAAACGTGGTTTGTGAGTTGTCTCCCAGCCAAGATACTCCTTTTTTGCGGTTACATGTTATCAATCCGTCTAATGTAGTTGCAGAGAATGTCACAATTTCAATAGATGATAATTTAGATTATTCCAACTATCCTAAAGATAGTGATTTACCCCCTATACGAACGCAATATATTTCTGAGATTACTGACTTTCTTAGTTCTCAAAAGTTTACATTACCCCTAAAGGGAGTATCTATTTTAATGTAGATATACCCATATATGGGCAAGTGACTATTGATGGTTATATCGTAGTAACTATTGAGATTGGATGTACTTCAAAGAGAAAGTATAAGTTGTATCCAAGTAATTTCAAATATTACAGTGAACTTGATTATTAGCTTATTATCATGACGCAGAACAAAATAAATAAACTGGAACTTACGTGGATTGGCAAGGAGGATGAGCCGCTTGCCATAGAGCCGCGTCTGCTCCTTGACACCCCGGAATATAGTTTTGGGGAGGTCGAAACCGGCACTCTCCCCAATGGAAAACCGTGGCCGGGCAATATGCTTATTCATGGCGACAATCTTCTCGCGCTCCGCGCTCTTGAACAAGACTTTGCGGGACAAGTTAAATGTATTTTTATAGATCCTCCATATAATACAGGGAGTGCATTTGAACAATATGATGATTCATTAGAACATTCTATATGGCTAAATCTAATGTACGCTCGCTTGAATGTACTTTATCATTTATTAGCCGAGGATGGCACTATTTGGATTGCATTGGATGACAACGAAGTACATTATTGCAAAGTTATGTGCGATGAGATTTTTGGACGCAATAATTTTGTCCAATCTGTTGTATGGCGATCAAGCGATAATTCAAATAATGATTCTAAACAGTTTTCCATAGACCATAATACAATCTTGGTATATGCGAAAAGGAGCGGATGGCTTTCTAAGCGATTGCCACCTAAAGACTCACAAAGCACCCATTTCAAGAATCCTGATAATGATCCGAAGGGGCCTTGGTTCGATGGAAATCCTATTTCATCTCCTTCTCCACGTGAGAATTTGATGTTTGATATAGTAACACCCATTGGGACTATTATCCATCCTCCTAAAAATGGATGGAGATGGAGTAAAGAAACTATTGAAGAAAAAATGGCAGCAGGTGAAATCTATTTTAATAAAGATTATACTAACATAAAACGTCGAACTTATCTTTCTGATAGTCGAGGGCTGCCACCTTCATCGCTATGGATAGATTTAGAAGAAACCGGCCATAATCGCCAAGCTAAATATGAGCAAAAGAAGTTGTTTCCAGACTGGGATAAGAGCAAATGGTTCGCTACGCCAAAGCCAGAGAAACTTATAGAAAAAGTATTGTTAATTGCAACAAATCCTGGCGATATAGTTCTTGATAGTTTTCTTGGTAGCGGAACAACTTCTGCGGTAGCTCATAAGATGGGGCGCAGATGGATTGGCGTGGAATTAGGAGACCATGCTTACACTCACTGCGCTGTTCGAATGAAAAAAGTTATCGAAGGCGAACAGGGTGGCATATCTAAATCTCAGAATTGGCAAGGCGGTGGTGGTTTCAAGTTTTATGAACTTGCTCCGAGCTTTCTCAACAAGGATAAATACGGAAATCTCGTAATCAACAAGGATTACAATGCCGATATGCTTGCCGCTGCTATGGCAAAGCATCAGGGCTTTACATTCTCGCCTGATGCAGAGTTGTACTGGAAGCAAGGACATAGCTCAGAGCATGACTTCATCTTCACTACTACCCAACTTATTACCGCTGAAATGCTCGATGCAATTCACGATCAGTTGGGCGAAGATGAATCATTGCTTATATGCTGCACCAAGTTTCAGCCGGAGTGTCGCAACAAATACTCGAATATCACCATTAAGAAAATCCCCAAAGTCCTTCTCGACACCTGCGAGTTCGACCACGACGATTATTCCCTCAACATCGTGTCCGTTCCCGAAATTGACGATACAGATACTGAAATTGACATTGCTGAGTTGATGAAAGATGAAACACACACAACAGATGATTTAGGAAACAAACTCAAGCTATTTGAAGAATGAGTAAGCTGAAAGATTATCTTATAAATACATTATTTCTTATAGTATTATGTACTCTGATTATTGGAATATACTATTCCATAAAATATCAGATTGCAAATGGACATACTAAAGAAGTTGTTGCGTTTTTGTGTGTTGTCGGGTATATAATTGCATTATTTTTGTCACTAATATTCAGTGATAAATGTAAATTTGCAAGTATTATCTCGGCTATCCTCTATTTTCCTATCCAGCTATTGAGAATAATTTTACCTTGGTATCAACAAATAATGTATTTTTTATTTGCGGTCGTCTTTCCAGCCGGATTAGGAGTTTTTATCCTAAGAATTATTAGTTCATTAGGCGAATATAATTTGTCTAATGAATTAATCTATTTTGTTTCGTATACATTGTCTGCAATTCTTGCCTCAAATCATCGATTTGGTGATTTAATTATTAAAATTACGTTGTCTAAAAAATTTTTTAAAGAAAGAGCTAAGGTCTCAGCAGAATATGATGTCAAAGCAATAAGATATCTTATATACCTGATATATTTTGTCTTCTTGTTTATTGGATATTTTAGGAGTTTTTATTATAACATTGATCCTTTTCCTAAAGAGGTTTCAGCCTCGTTCCTCGTCTATATCGCTTTTGACAGACTAGTGGCAAATAAACATCTTGTTACAGATGTAAATCAAAAGGTAAAGAAGAGTTTAATTGAGCAAATTAAGTCATAATGGATTCTCAGGTTAACTACATACGCCAACGTCTTTCGCTTCGCAAACCGCTTGCGAAAGCATTGGAACTTACCGCTCGTCTGACGGATAAACTTTCTTTGCAGAAACCTCCGACAGACCCGGACATGCTCGAAATGTTTATCACGGCCGAGCTTGCAAAGGTGAAGTCCATCGTGCCGACGGCCAAGGGATTTGACCGCGACTTCCCTTCGCTCGCTTTTTCCATTGCCACCGGCATTGGAAAAACGCGACTGATGGGTGCAATAATCGCATACCTGTACCTCAAAAAAGGTATTAAGCACTTCTTCGTCCTCGCACCCAATCTTACGCTCTACGAGAAACTGATTAGGGACTTCGGCGACGAGACTTATGCCAAGTATGTGTTCAAGGGCATAAGCGAATTTGTCGGCAAGCCACCACGAATTGTTACAGGCGAAAACTACCAGGAACGTACAGGCAGCTTGTTCTCTGATATTGAAATCAATATCTTCAATATTTCCAAGTTCAACACCGAGAACAAAACTACTAAGAAAGGTGGTATCACCGTTCAGCCGAGGATGCGCCGCTTGTCGGAATATCTCGGTCAGTCGTACTTTGACTATCTCGCTTCGCTCCCTGACCTCGTTATTCTGATGGACGAGGCACACCGCTACCACGGAGACGCTTCTAAGAAAGCTATCAATGAGCTTCGTCCTGTGCTTGGTTTAGAAATGACCGCAACCCCTTTCGATGAGAAAGGTCGTGCGTTCAAAAATATTGTTTTTGAATATAATCTTGCCGAAGCACTCGACGATGGATTATATGTAAAAAATCCGGCTATTGCTAAAGCTCGTAACTTCAATAAGGATAATTTCACTCCCGATGAGATTGAAATTATCAAACTTGAAGACGGAATTACCGTACATGAGCGCACGAAGCTCGCTATTGAGATATATTCCAGGCAGAACGATTTGCCTGTCGTAAAACCATTTATTCTTGTAGCCTGTAAGGATATTAACCACGCTAAATATATCGAAGACCTCTTACAGAGCGATCGCATTTATCACGGTGCCTATAAGGGTAAAGTCCTTCGTATTGATAGCGACTCTAAAAAGGACGAAGAAATCGAGCGACAATTTGTTGCTCTCGAATCTCCCGATAACAAGATTGAAATTGTCGTCCACGTCAATATGCTTAAAGAGGGATGGGACGTGAATAATCTTTATACGATTATTCCGCTACGCGCCTCCAATGCAGCTATCCTCATTGAGCAAACTATCGGACGTGGGCTGCGCTTGCCATACTGGATATTCTCAACAAATTGACCCCCTATGGATTATTTAAATTGACCCCCATTGATAACCTGTGATTTTTGGACAGTTTTTACAGGGTTGACAATAGGGTCTGGGGGATTCTGATGGCGTGTTGATAATTAAGATTTATTTACAAAAATAATCATTTGATTTTATTCTGCAACTTGCGGATGGACTCTCCGAAGAGCTCTATCCTTATCGAGTGGTGCACGATCCTGTCGAGGATCGCATCGGCGATCGTCTTCTCTCCGATCACGTCATGCCAGTCGCATACGGGAACCTGGGAGGTGATGATGGTGGCCCGTCGTCCGTGCCGGTCCTCGATTATGTCCATCAGTGAGGATCGCGCGGCGGCATCGAAGGGATGTATGCCGAAGTCATCAAGGATGAGAAGGTCGGTACGCTCGATCCTTTTCAGTTCGGTAAGAATCGTGCCTTTTGCCTTTGCGGCCTTCAGCTGGCCCATCAGGCGTGCTGTGCTGGCGTATAGCACGCGCATCCCTTTCTGGCATGCCCGGTAGCCCAGAGCGGTTGCTATGTAGCTTTTGCCGGTGCCGGCACTGCCGGTGATGAAGATGTCGCGTGGCTCGGTGACGAAGGTCATCTCGGAGAGCCGCATCAGCAGGTTCCGGTCAAGGCCGCGCTCAAGGGAGTAGTCTATCTCCTCGATTGAGGCGCGGTAACGGAACGAGGCCTGTTTCTGCAGGCGCTGTATAAGCCGGTTGGTGCGGTCGTCCCATTCATTTTCCACGAGCCACGCCACGAACTGGTCTGTTGTCATGCCTTCGCTTTTGAACGATTCCATTGATGTGCGGAAGGCCGCGTGCATGCCCAGCAGCCGCATCTGCGACATCCGGGCGAGTGTCTGTTGGTTCATTTCCATTGTTGTATGTATTGTTGGATTGATATGTTACCTGAAGTATTCCTTCCCGCGTATGTTTGCATGCCGGGGCATCTGGGCGCTCTCCTCGCACTCTTGACCGGGAAGGGTGTCGTCATCGAGGCAGTCATGACGGCTGCGCAGTATCGAGTCGACGGCGCTGTAGTTGTAGAGTCCGGAGGATGCGGCCCTGCGGCAGGCCCTGACCAGGCGGTCGTTGCCGACCCTGGATGCGAACGACAGTATGCCCTTGCAGGATTTGTAGGCCTGTTCGGGATGGGTCTTTGACTCTATGACATGCCGCAGGAAGTCCTCTACGTCGGCATGTATGCGTGCCCCCTGCCTCAGGAAGCCCTCGACGCTCCATCCGCTCAGGTCCCGGTGGGCCGAGGCAAGGTGATTCGGCTCCGTGGTATACCCGTACGGGCGCCATCCTCTGGGATGTACGGCCACGCGGTCTCCGCCGCAGTATATCTCAACCGTACGTGAGTCATACAGTATGTTGACCTTGCGGCCGATAAGACGGTGGGGCACGCTGTAGTAGTGGCGGTCAAGGCGTACGTGCCCGTTGCGCTGTACCGTGGCGGTATGCCGTTCCTTCAGCTCGAACCTTATGGGATTTAACGGGCGCAGGTACATGCGCTCCAGATCCTCGAACTGCTCGCGGCGGCTGTAAGGGCGTCCGCTCATGCGGGCGTTGTTGTGAAGCTCCAGCGCCGTACGGATAGCGGCGTTCAGCGACACAAGATCATGATGAGTGCGCTGTCGCACCAACGGGTAGATGCTGCGGTAGATGAGCTTGACGGCGCCCTCCACCAGGGCCTTGTCGCGCGGCTTGCGCACGCGTGCCGGTATGACTGCGCAACCGTGATGCTCGGCGAAGGCCGCGTAATCCTCATTGAGCTCCGCCTCGTAACGGCTTGCCTTCTTTACGGCAGCCTTGAGATTGTCTGGCACGATGGCCGCCGGTGCCCCGCCATAAAAATGAAGCGCATTCTCACAGCACCGTATGAAGTCCTCCTTGCGCTGGCTCATCACGGCCTCAACATATGTAAGCTGTGAGCAAGGCAGTATGGCCACGAACACCTCCACGGCGATGATCCCGCCGCTGTCACGGTCGACCAGCTCCAGACGGTCGCCTGCGTAATCGACATACATCTTGTCGCCGGCCTTGTGTTCCAGATGCGCTATAGGGTGCATCTGCGCCACATACAGACGCATCAGACGGCTGAACGTCGACCGGGAATAGCCTCCCGGGTGACTCCCGATATAGTCGTCATACAGCTTCTGCCGCGTCATACCTCTCTTTTTCAGACGTCTGACATAATCAGGCATAAGTCCCATAAGCTCCTGATGGCGGCTTGACACGGGTTCCGAACCGACCGCTCTCACTCCGAAAATCTCATTCAGATCCGGATCCTCCAGTTTCAGAAGATCCTCGATGCCACGGTTCAGCTCCATAAACCGCCGGAGGTATTTACGCACCGTGTTGCGCGCTATGCCCGTCAGGTTGCTGATACTCTTGGCTCCGTTGCCGTTGGCGTGGCATCGGAGCACCTGTCTTAATTTGTTCATGCTCAGTTTTCGATTTGCCATCAGTCGTATGTTTAATATTATTTAACATACAATATAGCTCAAAAACTCCTTTTGCCAACTCCCGTAAAGTCTTTTTCCGGGGGGTAATTTGCTTGACCGGACGGGGGTCAATTTAAATGATTTTCCGGGGGGCAATTTATCTGGTCAACCGGGGGGCAAATTCACTGAGTTTTTCCATTCAAGATACCGTCGCTCCTGCTGGCTTTCATGGCATCCTTCGGACTGTTCGGCATCGGCGGACCGCTTCAATATCTCATAGTGCGTTTCGCCAAAGGGGGAGAAATGCTCGGAGGAGCGGGCATACAGATAGCATTCAACGTATCCAACGCCGTTTCGGCATGGATCGGAGGAGCCGCCATCGGAGCGGGATGGGGTCTGAGTTCCCCGGCGCTGGTCGGAGTGCCGTTCGCTTTGGCAGGAACCACTTTCCTATGGCTGCTCCACCGCCGCTACGGCCATGAGGGAGCCTGACGCCGGCAAGACACCTCAACGCAGAGACATTAGTTGTTGATCTTCAGCGACATTCCATTAAGACGTCGGTACAGATCGAGCGCATAGACATCGGTCATGCCCGACACATGGTCCACCACCGCCTGCACCTTGCCGTAGAGCGTAGGAGCGTCGACCTCATACTGGTGCGGCACCTTCGACAGCAGCAGCTGCGAATAGTTCAGATCGGGATAGCGCACGGCATGGATCAGTTTCTCCATCAGGAAAGTGATTATCGACGTGCCCGCCAGCTCCAGGTCCACCACGTCGGGGGTCTTGTAGATCTTGTCCCACGACAGAGCGTTGCAGGCCCGGTAGCCTTCGCGTTCGCGTTCAGGAATATGCTCCACGAGACAACCCTCGAAG
>PDYJ01002364.1_pt1 | contig 10579 bp, 8 predicted proteins | sample 1430841 | NCBI WGS metagenome assembly PDYJ01 (sample SAMN07237672, study PRJNA390542) | Gut metagenome, whole genome shotgun sequencing project. | isolation source: fecal pellets | host: Mus musculus | place: USA: New York, NY | collected 2016-10 | reverse complement strand
AGATTCCCTTAAGTGGAGTTGAAAGTAAATCATCAACAGTAATTGGTACGCCATTATTAGTAGTTAATTGCTTGTTCAAAATGTCAGTAAAATCACTTGAATTATAAAGCCCATCCGAAGCTCTATCAACTAATTGGTAAGTCTTACCATCCTTAGTAATCGTTGGTAATTCATTACTGGTGGAATCATAACTTGAACCATTAAATGCTTCATCACTAACTTTATGGCTAAGAACTTTCCCAGTTTGAGCATCAACATACCAAATATTTTGTGTAACTTTATCGGGAATATTTGACCCCGCACTGTTCCAAGTTTTGCCTGGGATAATGCTGTCAGCAATTGGCCGTCCTTGATCCAATCGAGTAGGAGGTAGTTGATTAATTCAATTACCGACCTCTCACACCACCGTACGTACGGATCCGTATACGGCGGTTCGACAACTTAATCACTTTTGAATTGACTGGAGCGTCTTGGACATATTTATAAGCCCGAGGTGTTCCAGTTTTCTGTTTGTTAGAGAGTATGTTAATACCTGACTGTGTGCTATTCGCCAGTAGCCCTTTCGGGTACTAGCGAATTTGTATGCATCATGATATGACATTCCTAACTTCTTTAAGTTAGTAACCCTTGTTTGGGATTTCTTCCATTGCTTCCAAATATATTGCCGGATTCGTGTTCTAAGCCACTGGTCCAAACGCTGAATAAAGCTTTTCAGTTTCCCAATCGAGTAATATTGAAGCCAACCACGCATCTTCTGGTTTATTTCTCTGCACATTCTGCTAAGAGAAATCCCTCGATTCCGTTTAGTAATCAGCTTCAGTGCTTGTTTCACTCGTTTTTGCGATTCTTTGGCTGGTCGGGCATAGGCACCGTTATTGTCTGCACCTAGTGAAAAGCCAAGAAATTTTAGTCGCACAGGAGTACCAACTTTACTCTTATTTGGGTTCACTTTGACCTTTAGCCGCTTTTCGAGGAAAAGAGTAACGCTCTTCATCACTCGTTCTCCGGCCCGTTGACTTCTAACATAAATGTTACAGTCATCCGCATAACGCACGAAATGGTGACCACGTTTGGTCAATTCCTTGTCCAACTCATTTAGGTAGATGTTCGCCAAAAGCGGTGATAATGGTCCTCCCTGTGGAGTACCCTTCTCGCTCCTAGCGAAAAGCCCATGGTCTAGGACGCCGCTCGTAAGAAACTTACGAATAAGTCTTAGAATCCATGGGTCATCAATGTATTGTTGGAGATATTTCATCATTAAATCATGATTGACATTGTCGAAGTAGGCCTTTAGGTCTAAGTCAACGACGCGCCGATAACCTTGGTTATATAACTCAACTACCCGCGCAATTGCGTCTTGGGCCCGCGATGTGGGCGAAATCCAAAACTACTATCTGAGAAAACTTGCTCAAAAATTGGAGTTAGTACTTGAGCGACTGCCTGTTGGACCATTCGGTCCACAACTGTCGGTATGCCTAGTTTTCTTGTTCCCCCATTTGGCTTAGGAATTTCAACTCGCTTGACTGGGGACGGCTTGTAACTACCATCCTTCAGTTCTGCGATCAATTCTTCTTTGTTTTCTCTTAGGTATGGAAGTAGATCATCAACGGTTAGTCCATCAACTCCCGCTGCTCCCTTATTTCTCTTTACCGCAAGTATGCCTGATTAAGGTTATTGCGGTCCAAGACCATGTCTTGGAAAGTGACACTCATGCCTTTATTTTCACCAGAATTGGTACTACGCACCCTTGTGTACTTTCGATTTTCCAAATCTATCCTCGACAAGTGGTCAGCTTTTATTTCTGTTTTCTGCGATTGTCGCACCAATTCCACCTCCAATATAATTCATGAGTTATTGTCGTTCGGTCCTTCGTCTTTGGGACTACTATGACCTCGGCTGACTCCTGGCCTACTCAACGCTACATCACTGTATCGCTTGTTTCTGTGGAAAGCTATCTTATTTCTCTTGTCGGAAACGTGTAGGTCAGGCCTCCCCGGGTAAGAATATTAACTTTCGTACCATGTCACCGTTAGCTTTACTGAAATTAGCTTCGAGTAGTATTGGACTTCGACTTGAACTGCAGTTTCATCCAGATAATTTCAGCCTTATAGCTACTTCTTGTTCATCGGTGCAGTACTTTGCTTTAGACTTCCTTCAGATTCCACCTCGCAGTGGACACCCTTGTCCTTGGCTCATGGTTCCGACTACTACGGCCATAGTGGACTTTCACCACCTAGTTAATACCCATGCCGGGCGCACAGTAATAGTGATCCGATGAGCGTCATCGGTCACAAAGGCCCCGTACCATTGTCCACTGGCGAATTACCATTGCCAGGAGTGATATCAATCCGTCCGATCTTCAGATTACCAAGACCCGCAAAATTTACAGAGTTTGCCTGATTAAGGACCAATTATAAGTCCCCCCTGATATGTTGAACCACTGGCTACTCCCGCAGTAGTATACGTTCCTTGTAAGCTTGGGTGATTTCTTTTAACAGTGCCTTTTCCATCCATTTGGGTATCTTTGCTTATTTGATAAACAAGTTGGGCGCTACCATTTCTAACGTTGTAGAATCTAAGATTGTCACCGATGTTATTACGATCAGTAGTAACGATAATCTTTTGACCCGTAGTTAACACTTCATAGGATTGAAAAGCATATTGGTCAGCCGGAATAGCAGCAAAATATTGTTGATATTCTGGTTTTCAGTGAGATTGAAGTTTGGAGTGTAGGAATCTATATTTACAGGAGTAGCACTATTTGTTGCCACTAATGACGTTCCTAATAAGCGGGCCATATCGGCATCATTTAGCGCAAAACTACGTGGGCTAAATGTTTGCGTAGCTGTTGAAGCGTCTTGCGTATCAGCAACAGTACTTTCTGGAGCTGCACTTGTTTCAACAGCAGTTTGTGATGCAGCTGATTGTTGACTGACAGTACTTGTGCTAGTTGGCTGCGTTACTGAGGCCGCTGAAGTTGTGACACTATTTGCTGAATTTGCAACAGCTGCACTTTCAACAGTATTATTTTGTGCTGTTTGACTAGCTACTGCAGCATTAACGGCAGCTTCATATTCATTTGCAGCTGGGGTTTGTACATCTCCAGCCGGATTTTGTGAAGTTGCAGTTGCACACTCGCTTGATTAGCAGCAGTTGCTTCTTTTAACGTTTGATTATTAGCAGAATTTAAAACTAAATTGTGGTCAGTTTGTTCTGAACCATCACCATTATTAGCATTTGTGTCTGCGCTAGCATCAGTTGTATCAGCTGATACACCATTTGCAAAAGAAATACCCAAAAGAACTGAGGCTACACCAACAGATAACTTCTTAATGGTGAACCGTTGTTTTTTAGGTTCATACTTCTTAAATTGTTCCTGATGATTATTCCGTGATAACATCAACTTTTCCCCCTTAATATTTTTATAGCGCCAGCAATAAATATAATAAATGACTGTAATAATTGTTTGCTTACTTTTTCTATATTACTTGTTTTGCTTTAAAACACAACTATTCTTTTGTCGATTTTTGAAAAACAAAAACCGCATTTTTCGTTATCAGTTGATAGAAGCTTTATATAATGGCATTTTTAAGTATTTTTAAAGTCAGAAAAAAATGTTTAAGTTTTTTTAAACAAATGAAACTTTTGTCATTTGTTAATCGTTAAGCATTTTGCTTTTGCTATATCACTCGATAAAGAATTTAAAATCTTTTCCTTCTAATAGTGATCAAGCTTTTTCATATTAATAAATAATTTCTTTCCTTAATTGTTTTATCAAAATATAAATAAGCCCCCCATATTTAGAATTTCTAAATAGTGGAGAGCTTATTTTTCTTATTACACTAAAACGCTATTTCTCTCGTTTCTTCTTCAAATCAGTTAAACCAAGGATACTTGCCAGAGCAGCAAATGCGAATCCTAATATAGAACCACTATTTTGATCATTACCAGTTTGCGGAAGAATATTAGCTTTTGACTTTTCTTTTAATGAAGTCTGAGTTAATTGGTGTGAGATAAAGTGTTGATTTGAAACCTGTTGCTTTTCTTGTTCAACCGGTTCAGTTGGCAATTGATTACCAGACATTACCTTATTACCATTATTTGTTGGTGCTATTGGTTTAGCCGGTACTGATGGTTCAGTTGGTTGTGCCGGTTGATCAGGATTAGTCGGTGTCGTTGGCTGATCAGGTGTAATTGGCGTTACTGGCTTATCAGGTTCTACTGGTTGATTATTCTTAGTGTATTCAATCTCAATACTCTGATTTTCGTCACTAGGAATAACCATTTCAGCTGGAATAGAGACCTGACTAGCGGTATAGCCATTAATTTCTGGAGCCGTATATGCTGGCCACTCATCATTACCATCAACTTGCCAGCCACTATAGGTTACCTTGCCAGTAACCGCGTCAAATGTTGCCGTCCTGGTAAATTTAACAGTCTGTGTAATTATCTGGCGTTGTCCATCCGGCAGCTTAACAGTAATAGTTCGTGTTATCTCTTTAGTTAAGGATTCCATCTTCTCGTAAGTTGTTGATGGATTACAGGAACTTTTCCTGTTGGAGCTTTTTCTCCCGGCTTTACAATGATCGTTTGATGTTTGATCAAAACGACAACATTTGGAATTCCAGCAGGAGTAGCCATGACTGTTGCTGGAATTGATTGGCCGGGGACAAGTTCCCAACCTGCTGGCAGAGCTGGATTGATCGCAACCGCCTCACCTGTTTTACCTTGGAGCGCAGTTCGTGTAATTTCATTACCATTTTCGTCACGGTAAATGATAAATCCGGTCTGTTCATTAGGAATGTAGTTAATTTCGACAGTACTGTCACCACTGGCTACTGTGACATCCATCTCAGGAACAATACTTATATTTGTCGTGTACCCTGGTACGGTTGCAGGAGTAAAGGCCGCAAATTCGCCACGATCCCATTTAACATCAGTAACTTCGCCAGTGACTAAATTCTTAGTCCCAGTTCCGGTTAAGACGACTGTTTGCACGGTTTGTTTGTCACCACTTGGCAGGTGCTCAACGATTGTCCGCGTTACCGTCTTATGCTCTTGAACTGGCACAGTAACTGGCTCAATCACGATCACAGTTGTCCCGCCAGTAATCTTTACTGAATGAGGAAGGTCGCCAGTTGGTTGCCAATTAGTCGGAACTTCTGGCTTGAAGGAAACATCACTGCCTTCTTCACCAGTAACCGTCTGTGTATGGATTACTTGACCATTTGCATCTTGGTAACTAATAATCTCTTGGCCTTCCTGTGGTTCCGGAATCTTATCGTACGTGATGTCAACCGTTTCATTTGGTATCTCAGGATTTACCGTCATTGCTGGCACAAGCTTTTGACTAGGTACATAGCCCGTAACAGTTGTAGGTTGATAACTAGCCCATTGCGCAGTGCCTTGAGGAAGCCATTCAGTGTATTTAATTTCACCTGTTACTTCATCAAAGATCGCTGTCCGGGTAAATGTAACTTTTTGTGGAATCGACTCTTCCTTGCCACTTGGGTATTTAACATTGATTGTCCGTGTTGGGGTAACTGTTAGTTGTTCCATTGTCGGTAGTTCTTGGATGGATCACCTGGAACTTTACCAGTCGGAATGGCAGTCGCAGGAGTTTCTGGAGTAACAACAACCGTCTTATGCTCAACCTTAACTATTACCGTTGGAATTCCTTCCGCTGTAGCAGTGACAGTCTTAGGAATTTCTTGACCTGGAACAATTTCCCAACCCGCTGGTGCTTCTGGGGTGACAGTTATGATTTCACCTGTCTTACCAGTAATTGTTGTAGAACCAATTTCCTTACCATCTGCATCTTGGTAGGAAATCTTACCGCTTTGCTCATTAGCGGTGTAAGTAATGTTGACAGTCACATTCTTTTGCCGTTCTTGACTTCAACTTCTGGCACAACGTTTTCATTTACCGTGTAACCTGGAATAGTTTCGGGAGTGTATGCATCCCACTTAGCGGTTGACCATTCACCATAAGTTACTTTACCGGTAACGTTATCGTAAGTTGCGTCACGGTAAATCTTACCTTCTTGGGTAATGGTATGCTTTGTTCCATCTGGCTTCGTTACAACAATCGTTCTCGTAATCGTCTGGTTCAAATCATTTTCATGTGCCCCATCAATTACTGAACCTGTTACTGTCTTTTCACCGTCTGAAACTGGTTTGTATGATCAACATTGGTTACGCCATGCTTAATCTTGATAGTAGTAATTCCATTTTCAAGCGTAATTTCAGTTAGCACGCTGCTTGGATCACTTGCTACCCAACCAGCAGGGAATTGAGGAATAAATGGTAGCTTAGTTCCCTTAATGTGACCGCTAATATTAGTTGAACTAATTACTTTGTTGTCAGTATCCACATAGTTAATAGTTTGGCTACTATTTTCCAAAGTAAATGTCGCTGTTGAACTAAAGGTAATATTGTAATTTGGATTTTCTTGACGAATCTTACTGATTGCATCCCCACTAAGCTCAACGTCATAAGTTCCAGCTTCAGTTAACTGAGCTGGATTACCATCTTTACTGAAGATAAAGTCACTTGTCGTCAACCCTGTAATAGTTTGACCATTTACCATGACCGTGTAGCGACTAGGATCAAGCTCTAAGTTTTGCGTAGTTTGAGAACCACTTATTGTTGCAGTAACTTTAGCTGGCACAAGTGTTAATGATCCTTTACTGCCATTATAACTATAGTTGTAGTTACTATCAGCTGCCTTGATTGCAGCGATACCAGCTTGGCTTAGTTCAACTTGGTAAGTACCAACATTTATTGGATTACCGATAACTTGAATGTCTTTGTCAGTTAATTGGTAAGTTTGACCATTAGAAAGTTTAACTTCAAAGTTACCAGGATCTAATGCTACTACACTTCCCGTATAAGTAGTTTCTTGACTACCACCAAAACTGATAGTTGCATTTGCCTTATTAATTGTGACACTAGCTAAACCATTGAAGTTCCAAGTGTAATTATTGTTAGTGGCAATCTTACTTTGACTAGAATCTTTAAGCTTCAAGTAGTAAGTACCAACATTTACTGGGTTAGCAATTACTTTTCCATCTTTATCAACCCACTCATAGTCGCCAGCAGATAGAGTTGGGGCGGTAAGCTTTACACCATTGTTAGTAGTAATAGTGTTAGCAATCTTGTCCACCTTAATTTCAGGAGTTTGGCCGTTGTAAACCACATCATAGGAGCCTGAAGTAGTTACATCTGCGGTAGCTTTTTCAACTATAAAGTCTACCGCATCATTATTGTAAGTATAGTTATAATGGTTATTTTCAAGCTTTTGAATTTGATCTAAGGCCGCCTCGGTTAATCTTACCCTGTAACTACCTGCATTAGTTGGAACAGGAATTTGATTACCTTGCTTATCTACAAATTCAAGATCTGCAGGCTTTAAGACATAAGTTTGGCCATTTGATAACTTCACATTAATGCTGTTAACAACTCCATCAGTAGCTGGAATAACTACTGGATTTCCTGTGTAAATTGTTGAAGCTGAACCATCAAGAGTAATGGTTGCGCTTGCCTTTTCGATATGATAATTGCCTTCGCCTTGGTAATTCCAAGTGTAGTTAGCATTGCAGCAATCGCATTTTGAACTTTTTGCCAACCAGCTTGGGTTAACCGTACTTGATAAGTTCCAACTTCACTTGGTGTAGAAATCACTTTTCCATCTTGCAGGAACTCATAATCACTTGCCGTTAATTGTAATGTACTTGGCAAAGCAATTATCTTTTCATTTGGATTATTAGTAGTGATTTCGGGAATAAAGTTAGCTGGATCAATTGTTGCTGGATTACCAGTCCAAGTAATAGTTTGCGTACTAGTAGCTGGTAAAGTGATCAACGCGTTAGCTTGATTAATAATGTAGCTGCCACTACCAGTAATCTGGACATTTGACCAGTCTAAGTTCGCGGCATTTACGGCCTTAACTTTAGCAATACCACTCTGCGTCAATTGAACAGTGTAGGTACCGGCATCACTTGGGGCAGTAAGATAAATTTGACCATCCTTAACCCATTCATAGTCACCGGCAGTCAAGCTTACGGAATTATTTCCCGGAGCGGTAATCGTAACTACTGGAGTATAGCCACTGATTGGCATGCCATTATAGGACTTTTCAGCATCCCCGCTGAGGGCGGCACTTGGCGTAGCTTTAGTAATAGTCACGGTTCCTAGTCCTGCCTTACTAAAGTCATAACCATAATTATCAGCTTGAACTTTAGCGATATTGGCGCGGCCTTGGTCAGATAATTCCACCTCATAAGTACCAACATTGGTATTAGCACCCGCGGCAGTATTAACAAACTGGAGATCACCAGCTTGCAATTCATAAGTTAAGCCGTTACCTAACGTGATCTTAAAGTCAGCCGGATTAATCACCGCAACAGCACCGGTGTAAACAAGCTTTTCATTTCCAGAAAGGGTTACGGAAACATTGGTCTTTCTCGTAATTGATAAAGTAGCACTACCGGCAGTTGTCCAATCATAGTTGTCAGTTTGTGATGTAAACTTCTTCAAACCGTTATCTGTTAAGGTAATCGTATAAGTACCAATAGCAGTTGGTTGTGCTACTACTTGTCCGGCGGCATTAGTGATTACTACATCGTCCGCCCCTAAGATGACGCCTGCTGGCAGGTCGACCGTTACGCCATTATTGGTGGTAATTGATAATGGGAAGTTACTGTAATCAATCGTGACTGGTTGGCCATTGTAGTCAGTGCTTTGACTACCAGCAATATTAAGCGTAGCCGTTGCTTTGTTAACTACATAAGTAAAGGCACCATTAACACTAGTAAAGTCATAATTTGGATTTTCTTGATTCAGTTTATCAGTATAATCCCTGTTAAAAATCAAGTAGTAAGTTCCAGCATTAACTGGTTGACCTGTAAATTTTACATATTGGTCCCCGTTTTTGGTATACCAAGAGTAGTCACTCGTCGAAATATCATGAGTCAAAGTGAAAGATTTGTCATTGGTTGTGTCATGAGCAGACCAAACAATTTGGCCATAGATCGTCGAATCGTTAAGCACCTGGCCATTATACGTCTGTTCGACCTTGCCGCTAATGGTAACGGTCGCTTCTGCCTTATTGATGGTGTAACTAGCACTACCCGTAAAGGCGTCGTCAGCAAAGGCGACATTGGGTAGGTCATTTTGACCGCGACCAGCTAAACCAATAATGTAATTCTTGATATTGGAAATACCATCATTCGTTAATATAATGGTGTACTCTCCCACATTAGTTGGGGCGCTACCATCCAGAGTATTCCAAGTGTAGTCCCCGTCTTTAAGAAGATAAGTTTTATTAGCATCAGTAACACCAGGGAAGCTTACAGTTACTTCAATCTGCCCATTGCTGTTTACTTCCGCCGTAGTTGTAGCTTGACCGTTATAAGCACGTGAGTTGGCGCCAGTTAATACCCCACCTGCTGGTGCTTGCTTGATCACATAAGTGTACTCACCGCTAATTGCGTCAGCAGCAAAACTATAGTTAGGGTTAGCAGTCTGAATCTTAGCGATCGAACTATCCTTAAGCTTCAAGTAGTAAGTGCCGCATTAGTTGGTAAGCCAGACATTTCAGTGTATGTTCCATCCGCATTCTTGGTGTACCAAGCATAGTCAGCTTCGGTCAAATCAGCGAGGTCTAGGCTTTGACCATCGACTAAGTCACTTGGCGTCCAAGTAATTGAATTAAGGACATCACTAACCGTAGTTTCTTGACCATTGTAAACCTTATTACCATTTCCAACTAAAGTGTCAGTAGCTGCTTTTTGATTAATCGTGTATTTAATCGTGCCATTGGCAGTATTAAAGCTGTAGTTAGGGTTGTCAGCTTGTAATGTTTGAAGAGCAGAAGACTTCAAACGAGCTTCATAAACTCCAGCATCGTTTGGAACAGTATCAAGCTTATTGCCCTTATCATCATACCAATCAAAGTCGCTAGCAGTAATACCTTTCATTGATAATGGATTATCAGTCACAAGATCATTAGCGTTAATCGTTAAGTCTTTTACATCTAAACTAGCAGGCTGACCATCATAAGTCTTTTCTTGATCCTTGCCCGAGATAGTGACATCACTAATTGACTTAGGAACGATTTCAAAAGTAGCTGAACCGGTAATAGCGTTCTCAGCAAATACTACATTGATTTATTGTCTTGTCCTGTACCAGCTAAACCACGGATGTAGTTTTCAATATTTGCAATACCATCCTTAGTCAAAGCAATTGTGTACTTACCAGCATCAGTTGGAGCAGAACCATTTCCTGTACTCCAAGTATAGTCGCCATCTTTAAGCGTATAAGTCTTATTACTAATAGCAACACCTGGATAGTCGACAGTTACCACAATTTGACCATTACTATTGACTTGAGCAGTCGTGATTGGCTTTCCAGTGTAAACTCCAGAGTTAGTACCAGCTAACTCTCCACTTGCTTCAGCCGGATTAATTGTATAAGTGTAACTGTAGCCATTGATTTCATTAGGAATTGTGAAGTTAGGGTTAGCAGAAGCTAAAGTAGCAATTCCCTTTTCATTTATCTTAAATGTATACGTACCAACA
>PDYJ01002653.1_pt1 | contig 10633 bp, 20 predicted proteins | sample 1430841 | NCBI WGS metagenome assembly PDYJ01 (sample SAMN07237672, study PRJNA390542) | Gut metagenome, whole genome shotgun sequencing project. | isolation source: fecal pellets | host: Mus musculus | place: USA: New York, NY | collected 2016-10 | reverse complement strand
TTTTTCAGCCACAGCAGATAATTTCCTCCCTTATATTGGTACTGTACTTTTGTGTAGTAGGCTTGACTGATTCAGTCCAGTGGTTGAACTCGTAGTATTTGCCTGTCCGTGGATTGTAAGTCCGAAAAGGTTGTGCTTGTTTGCGGCAGACCGGGGATTTGAACCAGCCTGTTTCAAGTATTGCCTGTGCCAATACTATCTTTGGATATTTTATGCCGTTCTTTTCAATCTCGGCAATCAGGTTTGGAATGGTCAGATCCGGAGTCCGGAACTGACGGTGCTTGCTGGAAATGTGACTTTGATGTGGTGACAATGCTTGCAGATAGCGTTTGTGGCATATTTTTTACGCCAATAACCGTCTCCGGGATTGATGATATTTGAGGCGTGCGATATCACTCTTATTGTCAGTGTTATATACTTCTCTCTTGTGCATTTCAACCGTCACAGGAGAATCTTTGTGACGGTGTAAAACTGGGCTGCGGCATACTGTGAACAGAAAACTGCACAAGCCATCGCAACAAAAATGTTCGGAATTTCAAATTTAGCAATCATGTGGGGATAAATTTTGAGCCGACAAGCGGTTACGCCGCAAATTTATAACCTCTAATTCATTGACATGGAAATTCCGAACAAAAATCAGCAGGACACGCTCCCTTATGAAAAACTCGCCCTTTTGGGTATCGACAGGGAGAAAGCTGATATGCTTCCGCAGGACGTGAAGCAAAAACTGATGCGGGGAGGTCACGCCTCTTTTGCAGGTGTCTATCGACACCGGGAATGGCATGGTTATCTCATTACCCCTCAAACTCCAGCTCGCCGCCGACAAGGACGGCAATCCCACGCTGATCGCATATCCCGTGCAGCGTGAACTGTCGGTTGACAGAAACAACGAGCTTCGCCTGTCGCAACAGGAACTTGACGCACTGCGCCGTGGCGACGTGTTGCAGAAAGCCATCGACATCAACGGCGAGAAGACTCAGCAGTATCTCCAGCTCGACCCGGAAACAAAGTCAATCATCCACCGCCGCATAACCGAGGTGCAGATTGAGCAAAAGTTGAAGGACATGGAAAAGGTCAACGACATCGAGCTTGGCTCCCAGCAGAAACAGCAGGCACGCGAAGGCAAACCGGTGGAACTGTCGGTAGGCGGCGAAAAGGTATCGGTCGGCATCGACCTCAAGGAACCGCAGGGCTTCAAGGTCGTAAAAGGCGACCTCAAGGAGTGGGAGCGACAGCAGAAAACTCCGCTATGACGAGCAGCACCCCGAATATCTCGGACTGGTAATGACCGACAAGAACCGCTGGGAATATCAGAAAGTTGTCGAGCATGACTCTAAGGAACGTGCCATCAGCCTCGACCCCACGCAGAAAGAGGAACGGAAATCCGGCCTCAAACGCTGACACACATGGCAGCTTCAAGAAAAAAAGAGCCGGGCCAACTCTCCGTAATGGATCAGTTCGACCGCATGAAAGAGAAACACCCCGACGCCTTGCTACTTTTCCGCACCGGCAACACATACGAAATCTACCGTCAGGACGCGAAAAAGGTGTCGGAAATTCTCGGTACACCAGTCTCCACGCGTACAGTCGGCAAAGAAAAGAATGTCGATGTGGCATCCTTCCCGCACGAAGCACTCGACACTTATCTGCCACGGCTTGTAAGAGCCGGAATGAGAGTGGCTATATGCGAGCAGCTTGAAGACCCAAGCAGAAGAAAAAGGAGCAGGAGGCGAAGCACGGGAGACTACATCACAACAACCCATTAACAAAGAATCCGATATGCCAAGAAAAAAGAAAGAGAAGACTCCCCAGGAGGAGCCTGTAAAGACCACAAAGAGCGCGGTCGATGAAACGACCCCGAAAGAGAAGAAATCAGAATCCCAATCCGCCACCCAGGGCGAAGCCGCCGAGCGTAAGCCCCGTGAGCCTCAGATGGTGACGGTCAACGGCGACAAGGTGACACATGGCCACGCTACCAGAGCAAGACCAACCCGGAGGACTGGTATTTCACGCCAAAATCAACGGCCAACAGTTGAAGCCGCAGAAGATGGATCCGGCCGACCTCGCCGCCTATCAGCAGAAAGAACTCACGGTGCCGCAGCTCATGGAACGCTACTATCCCACCAAACTCATGCCGAGGGTGCCCGATGTCTCCTATCAGGTGGCGAATGTGCTGCCCGGCCCCGAGGGCAACCTACTATCGACAAGTTCAATGTCTATAAGGAGACCGACGAGACCCGCGCCGACTACGGCAAATATAAGTTCTACGCACAGGTTGGAGACAAGAAGATGTCAACAACCGCCTCACGCGAGGACCTGAACGCATACTTCGACCGCGTGGCAACTCCCGGACAGCTTGTGGAGCGCAACTTCGGCGACCGTCTGCACCTGCAATCCCACTACGAGCAGTTCAGGCTCCCGGAGGGCATCGACCCCAAGGTATCCGTGTCGCAAAGGACAAGGAGGAAAAGTGGAAAGTGTCGGCGACCTCGGCGAAGGACGCGGACGCACTTCCCGTCAGGAGCTGTCCTTTGACGACGGCTATTCGCTCTATTCAAGACGAAGACCGCCACACGCGAGCAGATAGCCGCAAAATATTCACTGAGGAGATAAACACCAAGCTCGCCGCCCGCTCTCTATGGAGAAATCAGCCTCCATGAAAATGTAAAACCGTTTCCCAACAACACTTAAAAGAATACCACTATGGCAAAATTAGAATATGACGAGCTTGTGCAGCTCCTTCAGGACGGCAACATCGGCTTCCTCCGCTTCATGCTTGAAAGCGACAATGCGGAGTCTTATCTCGAATGGTGCGAGCTTCACGGCATCGAACCCTCGGAGGAATCCGCCGAGTTCTACTACGATGAGACCGAGATCGACATGATGGAACGTCAGCTGATAGACGACGAGGATTATGGCATCTGGAACTAACGGCGCGTCCAACAGTTCAGGCCAGCAGGCCCTCGACCGCTTCGCCCAGATGATGATCGAGCGTATGGAGAAGATGAAGGGCTCGGACTGGGAGAAGGGCTGGATTCGGCGGAGCCTCTTCCGCCGGCCTGCCCCAGAACATCATGGGCGCAACTACTCCGGCTCAAACTCCTTTTTTCCTCCAGTTGCACACGGCGGCGCAAGGCTACGAGCTTCCCGTGTTCCTCACATTCAAGCAGGCACACAACTTCAAGGCCCATGTCCTCAAAGGAGAGAAAGCCTTTCCGGTGATATACTGGGACATGATGGTACGAGACAAGGACGGCAAGAGAATATCCTCCGACGAGTACCGCGCCATGAGCCGTGACGAGCGGAAAAATCTCGACGTGATACCATTTGTCAAGGCGTTCCCGGTTTACAACATCGACCAGACCAATTTCCGTGAGGCACAGCCTGAGAGGGTGCAGAAACTACTCGACCGCTTCAAGGTGCCTGAAATGCGCGACACACAGGGTATGTACGCCCACGGCGCACTCGACCGCATGGTTGCCGAGCAGACATGGCTCTGTCCCATACAGGCCGACCGCAAGGAGAAAGGCGCGTACTATTCCCCCTCGCGTGATATTGTCGTGCTTCCCATGAAGCAGCAGTTCAACAAGGGCGCGACTCCGGAGGACATATACCGCGACGGCATGGAGTTCTACTCGACCATGCTACACGAAATGACGCACTCCACCATGACTCCCGAAAGGCTCAACCGTGAGGCGGGCGCGAAGTTCGGCGACCCGAAATATGCGAAAGAGGAACTGGTGGCCGAGCTTACAGCGGCCATGATAAGCCACTCTATGGGCTTCGACTCCAGAGTCACCGACAACTCGGCGGCCTACCTCGATTCATGGATAGGCGCGCTCCGGCAGGAGCCGAAGTTCATCGTGTCCGTGATGGCCGATGTCAACAAGGCTTCGGAAATGATACTCGACCGTGTGGACGCACAGCGCATATCGCTCGGCGAACAGCCTTATCTGGCGAAGAACGACCCTCTGATGGCTCCTTTGGAGGACGAGATATGCCCGTTCAGGAACGCCGCCATAATCAAGACCCGCTCCGGCGACTTCGCCCTGCGTGCCTCATACAACGGTGTCGATCTCGGTGTGAAGCCTATCGAGCGTTCAACCGCGAGAATGTATTTCCAGCTCACCGACCAACGCGAGAAAGATATATTCCTCGGAAGCGCGATACGCAAGAATTATGAATCGGAGATAGCCGGCATCGACCGCCGCGCCTCCAAGTCACTCTCAATCGTCTGAAGCTATGGCACCGGCTGACTATAAGGTCAAGTTCAAGGAACTTAAATCGCGTGTGGGTATTGATGATGTCGCCTATTCACTCGGCTACCGCCTCGACCGCAAGGCAGGTGTGGGCCGGTACATCGAGCTTGTGCTGGGCGAGGGACGCGACAAGCGCGACACACATCATCGTCAGCAACCGCCGCGACAAGGCTTCGCAGACTTTCTTCCGGCGGGACGGCTCAAAGGGTGACGTGGTGTCGTTCATACGCGAGAACCTTTCATCGTTCAATGTCATCGGGCTTACCGAATGGCAGAAGATAGCGAAAGTGATGGCGCAGTTCGCCAATATGCCGGAGCCGGATTATGACCGCGACAGGGATTATGTACGCTCGGCATCCGCGCCTCAGGTGTTCGACCCTTCGCGCTACCGTGTCAAGGAACTGGACGCGGCCAATATCCCCCGGCTGTTCGCACAGCGCGGACTGTCGGCAGATACGTCAAGGCTCTCGCCCCGTTCATTTCCCTGTGTCTGACAGACGCAACGAGAATTTCAACGGCTACAATATTGGCTTCCCCTACACGGAAGCCGGGAGTGACAAGACTTGTGGGATATGAGATCCGCGGCGTGTAGCGGTACAAGTCAAAGGCCGCCCGGCACTAATTCCTCCACGGCGGCGTGGGTGGCCGACTGTCGCACGGCAAACAACGGTCTCGTGCGTCATGTGTTTCTTTTGTGAATCCGCCTTTGACGCTATGCTTTTTTCCAGCTGAACCGGCCCCGGTTAGGCGAGGATATCGCCCTTGTCTCCCTCGGCGGCACGTTCTCCGACCGTCAGGTACTGGGCGTGATGGAGCGTTTTCCAAACGCCGTGCCTACGACTGCTTCGACAACGACCTTGCCGGACGCATCAACGGACTCCGCCTCATGGCTCTTGTCGAGGACATTCCACTCAAAATCACCAAAGACACCGGAGGGCTTGATGGTGGAGGCCAAAGGCAAGAGTTTTTCCGGTGTCACCCGACCGCTCCGCCTACACTCAGTTTGAAGCCGCATATCTCCGTGCGTTACCGCATGGGGCAGTGGCAGCCTCCTAAGGACTTCAAGGACTGGAACGACTGCCTGTTGGGTAAACGCTCATCAATCAAGATACTCCTACCAAACATGACCGTGACGATAACCTCGCCGAGCAACGCGCCTCCGGCTTAAAAATATGACTGAACGATGAAGACTATCAAACCGAAAACAGCCCTGCTCGCTCTATCCCTCCTTGTCATTCGGGAGCGGACATGATGGCGCAACAGACCGACCCGACGCTCACGGCGGCGGTGATAGCGCAGACCGTGGAGCTTAACAATATCCACAAGAAGCGCAAGTCAACCCAGGAGAAGATCATCGCGGCTGAAGCCGCCGTGACAGTAAGCACTCGACCGCGTTCACTCCGTCGAGAACAAGATGCTTGAGTATCTTTCCAACGCCCAGGGTGCCATGCAGAATCTCTACCAGATAAAGCGTGCCGGTGAGCTGGTGCTTTACGGAGATACCCAAGAACTGCGACCTGTTGCGTAAATCGGTGCCGGGACACCTTAAAGGCACGGCCATAGCGGTGCTGGTGTCCGATGAGCTGACTGACGCGGCCACGCAGATGGCGGCTCTATATCCCTTCATGCAACAGCTTGTCACTTCGGGCAGCTACACCGTGACTGGTGCTGACGGTAACAAGGAGAAGCACAAGGTCAATCTGCTCAACTCCGCCGAGCGGTACTATGTGGCAAACGAGGTGGTGACACGTCTGGAGACAATCAACACCGACCTGTGGCTGCTGGCGTGGCAGATACGCACCCTCTCATGGAACGACCTGTGGTTCTCGCTCGACCCCGACGGCTGGGCCTCGGTGATGTCGGGAAAGGCTATCGCGGAGACCCTTGTGTGGGAGTGGAACACGATAAAATACAGATAAACGAACTATCAACAACATTTTTACATGGATACAGAAACAAAGATTATCGGCCGTTGCCCTGTGTGCGGCGGCAATGTGGTGAAGACCTGCAAGGGCTACCGCTGTGAGAACAATACTGGGGAAGATGGCAAGTGCGGACTCTTCATCAACGGGTTATCGCAACCGAAAGATGGCTGACTCCGAGGTCGCGGAACTGCTGGAGAAGCGGAGCATACTGCTCGACGGCTTCGCCACGAAGGAGTGGAAGACTTTTCCTACCGTGCTTGTCATGGCGGCTGACGGCTCTATCACAATGGAGTCGGTGGTGGCACGCTGCCCCCGTTGCGGCGGCGAGATCCGTGTAGGCGCAAAGGCGTTCAACTGCTCCAACTACCGGCAGGAGGGAAGTCCCTGCGACTTTGTGATATGGCGAAATATTGCCGGACACCTCATGACGCTCGATGAAGTGCGTGAGATATGCGCCGATGGTGTCACATCCCACGAGGTCGAGATGTTCGGCGAGAACGGCTCTGTCTTATCGCCGCAAACTCGGTCTTTCACCCGACAAACTAAAGGTATCAAGGTATGAAGCCGGGAATGAACTTGCCATACTGCTCATAAGTTGTGTGGCTATGTGGGGCGGCATAGGTGTGCGTTCCACTACTTTCGGCCAGCCGTCGAAACGGGCGCAGTCAGTGGCGGAGAAGGCACTGATGGCCTCGGTGGATAATCCGGAGTCGGTAAAGGTCATAGCGGTCAGCAAGCCTGACAGTGTGTTCGGCCGCAACTACATCAACAACGACGAGAAAATGGCGATAGCCATGTCGATGATGAAAGTCAACGAACAGGTCATGTCCCGGACAGACGGGCTTCAGAACCTCGATTTTGAGGACAACGCCGTTTCCGAGCTTGTCGGCCGCCAGATGTCGGCGATGTCCGCTCTACGCTCGATGGTGGGCTTTGAGACTCCTGACGCTCCACGCAAGCCGTTCTCCGGCTGGAAAGTGAAATAGAGTATGAGGCTCTGTCGGAAAGCGGCTCTCCATACCGCTCGGAATACTGGTTTATCCTCGACCGCGACGCACAGTGCGTCGTAAACTCTTTTGAAATACCTCTTTTATAAATCCCTAAACTGAATACAACGATGAAAGAACTACTTGATCAGATCGAAAAACTCACATCTACATTCCTGAAAGACGCCGCCTCCCAGCTCGACAAGGGCAACAAGGCCGCCGGACTCCGCGCTCGTCGCGCATCCCTCGAACTGGAGCCGTTGCTTAAACGCTTCCGCAAACTCTCGCTGGAAGCCGCCAACAACAAGGCTGAATAATCCGCCCTCGATAGGACAATTTCTTTGCTGCCAAAAACCGGGACTCCCTGTGCGTGAGCATGGGGAGTTTCCTATTATTTAATCCAACCTTTTTTCAGTACCCGGAATGAATAAAAAGGACTATATATGATGAATAAGCAACTCAGTAGAAACTGGTATCTTAGTGTGTCTTTTTTTTCACTTATAAAATAATTTATTCTTAATAAGATTCCTGAAGGTATCAATAAGGCAATCAGCATCCAAATAGACATTAAATCACCCCGAGGCCATAAGTGAAACGAATCTACGATAGCACACACCACAATATAAACGAACAAAAATATATTGCAAAATGTAAATATCAGATATAATTGTTTGAAATTAGGAATTTTTCGCAATTAAATTTCATCGCTTACCTCCTTTCCTCCAGAGAATAATGAACAGGACAAGGGATAAAAAATAGGTTATCCACATCAGAGTGGACAAACCATCTATATACATATAGTATCGTTCCTCTATTATGTCTATATTGTATGGTTCAATAATATACTTTGCATCTACATAGGCATTAATCCACGTCAATATGCCAACGATGAATATTGCGATAAATGTTATCAAGCCAACTATCTTCTGCCAAGTCTTCATTAATCTATCAATCTATTGGGAATTGTTGCTCCATTGAATCTATTATTTCCTCAAGTCGTGGATAATACTCTACTATATTCGGCTCTTGTCGTTTATTCATCCACTCAATTTGCTTTATAATAACATCCTTTACTATTTCATAATCTTTCGGAGAAATAATACGTGTTAATGTCAAATATTCAAACGCCCAATCTGCACCAATATCCGGTAATTGTTGCTTGCCTTCCAATATAGGTACAATTCTGCGATCATACATATTCTGTAAGTTGGCATAATGACTAAACACTATCTCAGCACACTCCTTGATAGTGTCACATAGTTTACAATATTCCGTATCAATAGTGGACTCCGTAAAAATAAATTTGTCCTGTCTTTCAAGCATATTACCGCTAAAGCCAACCGATGGATTATCTCGTTGGTCCCGCAACGTCTTGAAACTATACGCCTCAAACCATTTTTTCAATATATCAAAGCGCACCATATATATTGGATATATTGTCAGCATATTATCTCTTATCCAATGATCCAACTCAATCATACTACCAATGCCATTTTCATGCCAGATGAAACAGTTGTCTCGTTTTCTGAACTTGAAATCCATAAGGAAATCCTCACTCTTCAACCGCTCAATTATATATGTGAATATATGTGACGCTTTCATTTATTCAAAATTTAATAAACTTACCGTTAAGCGAGCTGGGCAAAATATGTTCATATGTCCCGGCAGTCCTTAAAGTGTTGCAAATAGAATCATTAAATATTATATGTCTATTCCTTGAACTAATTTCAACATATTCCATATCATCTTTTAATGACAAAGGTGTTGATGCAATAATCATCACAGAAGACGAATCTGAAGAATATACTCCGACATGGCTATCTCCATTATTAATTTTGTTTTTGCTTATTTCAAAGGTAGTGGGCGTAAACTCAATCAGATAATAGGAACCCCCGACATTTCGATATGATTTTACTGAACCTTCCAAATGATAGTCCACCTTTGAGAAATATTCATCTTGGCCGTGGTGATAAGATGCAGACGTTGAAAAAAAGATAACCATAACCCCGACAATACCGGCCATGATTATCAAAATCACGACTAACGACCAACATATAATCCGTATGTATTTACGCCTTGCAGTCATTGTGGATATATCTTGTGCTTTATAAACCCCAATAAGAGGGCAAACGGAAATGAAAATAATGCGAAGCCGATTATAAACATAATCGTCCAACCACTGACTGACGGATCCCAAACTCCAAACAATATAGAGCCTACAAAATACGTCACAACCGACATTACATATATTCTTAGCCAAAGTTGGCCAACTTTCTTTGCTGGTGTAATCAGCCATCCGGCAATACCTCCAATACCCCAGCACAAGATTATCACAGCGGCTATCCAATAACAGTCAAACCAACTCACCTGCGCCATTCCATACCAAATTGTGGCAGCCAATAAGAATACTAAAAGGCCACACAGCAATGACATTCCAAAGAAACGTCCGAAATATTTATCTGTTAGTTTCATTCGTTAATGGATTTAAGGTTAGTAAAATGGTATGTATATTTGAGGCTATATTGTCGCAATAGGGCTTCTCCAAGTAAAACTTCATGTAATTGGAGATTTTTATTCTTGCTGGGAAAATCACGATAACTGATATATACATCTTTACCTATAATGCTGTCAAGAGTAGGCTTGCAATCTTCGGCTCTGATAGAAATGGTTTCTTCAGCGGATTCATCCAATCCTGATATTTCCAACGCGACATACGACCCCCATGCTCCCTGATCCTCGAAATATAATTCCGCTGATACATGACCGTTAAGATATTCTTGAACTGGAGGAGGCAAAGGTCGAGTGCTGGCAAGATGAAGCCCAATCATGAATATTGCCAAAAAGACAACAAAACATATTGTCAAAGAATATATTATAATGCGACCTATTTTCATGGCTTGCCTCCTTTCCAATTTCTTGATTGTTGGTTAAGGCAGTAGCGGCAGCGGAGCGGACAGCCGTGGAAAGCGACAAGCGTAGTCACACCATCGCCGTCGGTGGAGAGGCGATGACGGGAGATGCCAATTATTTTTGCTCGGTCGGGAGGCATTGCTGTCGGATCGGCATAAGAGCCTATCGCAAAGTTAATAAGAATATTGACATTAGGGTGATTTGCACGCATAAAAATCGCCGTTATATCCTGACAGATGATGATTTATGAATAAAAAGGTACTGGAGGCGGCAACTTATTCTTTGCTTACTTGCGGCTTCTGCGTCCGTTGGTTTTTTCGCTACGAAGTAACGGCGGGCGGTGGTGGCGGCAAGCGATCGCCTCCGGCTTGGCTGCATGAAAAAATCCGGCAGCCTTCCACGATTTGTGCCAAATCGGGTATTCCGTATTTTTTCACTTGCCACACTTGCCTTGCACCCCCGCCCTCCGTCCTGATTGTATCGAAAAAATCCCCCGGACGCGAGAAGCCACAAGGCTTCAAACAAAAGGGAAAAAAACAAAAAACTCAAACAT
>PDYJ01000082.1_pt1 | contig 10635 bp, 12 predicted proteins | sample 1430841 | NCBI WGS metagenome assembly PDYJ01 (sample SAMN07237672, study PRJNA390542) | Gut metagenome, whole genome shotgun sequencing project. | isolation source: fecal pellets | host: Mus musculus | place: USA: New York, NY | collected 2016-10 | reverse complement strand
TTGCACGCGCCTATGTGGACTGCTACCGGAAAGAGCGACGCATCTATCCCGTCACTGTCACATCGGCGGCACCTCTTGCCGCAGCCGAAAGCAAGCGCCTGCAGGCGCTCGTGCAGTCGCATATCGGCGACGCCTCTATGGAGTATGCCGAGCGTGTGGACCCGGCTCTCATCGGCGGATTCGCCATCGACATTGCCTCCGAACGCCTTGACGCATCGGTGCGCAACAGCCTTGAGCAGATGCGCCTCAACCTTTTAAAGAAACAGTAACTACCCCAGCACACCATACCAATGATTAATCCAAGCGAGATATCGGAAGTTCTCAAACAACAACTCGAAAGCGTAAACGCCCAGGTCAGCTTCGAAGAAACCGGCACCGTGCTTGAAGTGGGCGACGGCGTGGCCCACGTCTACGGCCTTGACAAAGTGTGCGCCAACGAGCTCGTAGAGTTTGAAAACGGCGCCAAAGGCGTGGCTCTCAACCTTGAAGAGAGCAATGTCGGCGTAATCCTGCTCAACAACGTCAACGCCGTCACCGAGGCATGAAGGTGAAGCGCACCGGCGAAATCGCTTCCATCCCCGTGGGCGAAGGCCTTTTCGGGCGTGTCATAAATGTGCTGGGCGAGCCTATCGACGGCCGGGGACCCATCGAGGGCGAGCGCCTGCTCATGCCGCTGGAACGAAAAGCCCCCGGCGTAATCTACCGTCAGCCCGTGAAGCAGCCGTTGCAGACAGGCCTTAAAGCCATCGACGCAATGGTGCCCATAGGCCGCGGACAGCGCGAACTCATCATCGGCGACCGCCAGATAGGCAAGACGGCCATCGCCATCGACACAATCATCAATCAGCGGCAGAACTTCGAGGCCGGCAAGCCGGTGTACTGCATCTATGTGGCCATCGGACAGAAAGCCTCCAGCGTAGCCGCCATCGTCGATACTCTGCGCCGCAACGGTGCGCTCGACTACACGGTAGTGGTGGCAGCCACGGCTTCCGATTCCGCGACGATGCGCTATTTCGCACCATTTGCCGGTGTTGCCATCGGCGAATTCATTCGCGACACCGGCCGCGACGCGCTCATCGTCTACGACGACCTTTCAAAGCAGGCTGTGGCATACCGCGAAATATCGCTCATCCTCAAGCGTCCTTCCGGCCGCGAGGCATACCCCGGCGACATCTTCTATCTGCACTCCCGTCTCCTTGAGCGTGCAGCAAAAATCATCGACAACCAGGAAGTGGCTTCGCGCATGAACGACCTGCCCGAGGCTCTGCGTCCCATTGTAAAAGGCGGCGGCTCGCTCACGGCCCTTCCCATCATCGAGACACAGGCCGGCGACGTATCGGCCTACATCCCCACCAACGTCATTTCCATCACCGACGGACAGATTTTCCTTGAAACAGCGTTGTTCAACCGAGGCATACGTCCGGCAATCAACGTGGGCATATCCGTCAGCCGTGTGGGTGGCAACGCGCAGATTAAGTCTATGAAGAAGGTGGCCGGCACATTGAAAATCGACCAGGCCCAGTTCCGCGAGCTCGAATCGTTCACCAAATTCGGCGGCGACATCGACCCCGTGACAGCGCGCGTCATCGACAAAGGCCGCAAGAACGAGCGCCTGCTCATCCAGCCCCAGTATCATCCCATGGCCGTAGAAGACGAAGTGGCCGTGATATATAGCGGAGTGAACGGCCTGCTTGAAAACGTGCCGCTGGAGAAAGTGGCCGAATTTGAGAAACAGTACTTGCAGCTGCTGCATGCCCGGTACACATCGGCTCTCGACGAGATACGTGCCGGACGCCTAACCGACGAAGTGACGGCCGCGCTCAACGAAGCTGCCGCACAAGTGGCCGGACAATTTTAATTCCGCAGAGCACATCAGTTCCGAAACACAGCTAAAATGGCAACACTCAGAGAACTTAAAGGACGCATCGGCTCCGTGGCATCCACGGAGAAAATAACCGGCGCCATGAAGATGATTTCATCGGCAAAGATGCGCAAGGCCGAAATGGCGCTCCGCCGTCTCGTGCCTTTCCGCGAAAGCATCCGTGGAATCATCGCCAATCTGCTGGCTTCCGACGCCGAGTTCACGTCGCATCTCACCGAGGCGCGCGAGGTGCGACGTCTGGCAGTTGTTGCTTTCGGCAGCGACGACGGGCTGTGCGGGGCATACAACGCCAACCTCTTTAAATTCGTGCAGTCGCACGTGGCCGGCCTGCGCGCATCCGTCGGCGAAGGTCTTCAGGTGGAGATTTATGCCGTAGGCTCCAAGATGCTCAAAGCCACCGCACGCCTCGGGGCTGAAGGCGGCATTGAGGTTCTGCAGCCGGAAGGTGTGGACAGCAAGACCGACGGCGATTCCGTCAAAGACATGCTTGAGCGGCTCATGCAGCGTTTCCTGAATGGAGAGATAGACCGCGTGGACCTCGCCTACATGCGCTACCACAGCGCAGGGCGCCAGCGCCCTGTGGCCGAGCAGCTGCTGCCTGTGGACTCCGAAGCGCTTGCCGGAGAAAACGCCGCGCAGTCATCGCGTCCCTATATCTACGAGCCGGATGCCGCAAGCATATTCGCCACAATGCTCCCTATGCACCTGTTGGCAACCCTGCAGGACGCATTTGCCGAGAACCGCGCCTCCGAGCAGGCCGCGCGGGTGATGGCCATGCAGGCGGCAAGCGACAATGCGCGCAAACTTCTCGAACAGTTGCAGCTCGAATACAATAAACTGCGTCAGCAAAGCATCACCACCGAACTTCTCGATATAGTAGGAGGACAGGCCCGCGACTGAGGCAGACAACATCATAACAGTGTAAATATAGAAACCAAACAACAGCATACTCAATGGGTAGCGTAAAAGATTACTTTTCATCCTTAGGGACGGGTATCGCCAGCCTCATCAAAGGAATGCAGGTGACAGGCAAGGAACTCGTCACCCGTAAAATCACAGAGGAATACCCCGACAACCGACTTGACAGCCCGCGGCTCCGCGTTTCCGCGCCGAGCTTAAGCTCATCTACGATGCCGAGGGCAACCACAAGTGTATAGCCTGCGGCACCTGCGAGCGCAACTGCCCCAACGGCACTATCAAAATTGAGTCGAAGATGGTCGACACACTCACCGGCAAGAAGAAAAAACTCGACCGGTACGTCTACGATCTCGGCAGCTGCACATTCTGCCAGTTATGTGTCACCACATGTCCTACCAATGCGCTCGAATTCAGCAACGATTTCGAGCAGGCGGTGTTCACGCGCGACAAACTCATCAAGCAGCTCAACTACCTGCCCGAAAAAGAGGAGCCCGCTCCCACGCCCGAGCAGATAGCCGCCGCCGAGGCTGCGCGTCAGGCCAAGATAGAGGCCGCCAAAGCCGCCGCTGCAAAAGCCAAGGCCGCCCGCGAGGCTGCCGCCAAAGCCGCCGAAGGCGACTCAAACACTGAAAAATAAAAACCAATCAGTCATATGGAATCAGTAGGAAGTATCATTCTCTACATCATCGTCGCCCTGGCGATGGTGCTGTTCTCCGTACTGGCCGTGACCACACGCAAGATTCTGCGTGCGGCCACCTACCTGCTTTTCACCCTTTTCGCCGCCGCGTGTGTCTATTTCATGCTCGACTATGAATTCCTCGGCGCGGTGCAGATAGCGGTGTATGCGGGTGGCATAGTGGTGCTGTTCGTGTTCAGTATTCTGCTCACGAGCCGTCCCGGCCACAATTCGGAGCGTCTTACCTCAAAATCTCGTGCCCTCGGCCTCATTGCGTCCATCGCCATGCTTGCCGTTTCGGGCTATGCACTCGTCAGCCGCTGCGCCCTGTATGGTGCAATGCCCGCTGCCGACACGCCCACCATGCAGCAGGTGGGTCAGGCCATGATGAGCACCTCCGACGGCGGCTATCTGCTCCCCTTCGAGGCCATCAGCGTGCTGCTGCTCGCATGTATAATCGGTGGCGTGGTAATTGCCCGCAAACGCTAATCTCTACCGAACTATGGACATCAAAGCAATAATGCTCCTCATTCCGGCAATGATTATGTTCTGCTGCGGCGTGTACGGATTCATCACCCGCCGCAACATGATTGCCATTCTCATTTCGCTTGAGCTTATGCTCAACGCCGTCGACATCAATTTCGCAGTGTTCAACCGTTATCTGTGGCCCGATGCCATGGAAGGCATGTTCTTCACGCTTTTCGCCATCGCCATCGCGGCCGCCGAAACGGCACTGGCCATCGCCATCATCATCAATCTTTACCGTTCGGCCAAGAATATCGATGTGCGCGACCTTAACAAACTGAAATTTTAAGCCCGATGGACGCAACACTACCTATACTCATTCTGGCCATTCCTCTCGGAATGTTCCTTGTGCTGGGTCTTGCCGGCTACAAGATGAGCCACAAACTGGCCGGCACGCTCGGCTGCCTCGGCATGGGCACCACTCTCGTGCTCGCCTATGTCACGGCATTTACATATTTCTTCAGCGGCAGTCCCGAATTTGTCGACGCCGCCGGCAACCGCCTTCAGTCGCTCGTTTTCGACCATACATGGCTCGCATTCACCGACAAACTCGTCATCAAGCTCGGATTCCTGCTTGACCCGATTTCGGCCATGATGTTAGTGGTGATTACCACTATCTCCTTTATGGTGCATCTCTACAGCATGGGATACATGCGCGACCACCACGGTGTGTTCGAACGCGGATTCCAGCGTTTCTACGCATTCCTGTCGCTGTTCAGCTTCTCGATGCTCGGACTTGTCGTTGCCACCAACATCTTCCAGATGTACATCTTCTGGGAACTCGTGGGAGCATCATCCTATCTGCTCATCGGTTTCTACTTCGTCAAGCCCTCGGCAGTGTCGGCTTCCAAAAAAGCCTTCATCGTGACGCGTTTTGCCGACCTCGGATTCCTCATCGGCATCCTTATCCTTTCGTTCTACACCGGCACATTCAACTTCACCGAACTCACATCCGCTCCCGTCGACGGCATTGCCGACGTGTTCCGTGTGAGCGAAGGCACGGCTGAAAGTGTGCGCGACATCTTCCTGAGCAGGAGCAGCGCCGCACCTGTGTTCCTCGGTGGTTCGGTACTCACATGGGCGCTCGTGCTGATATTCATGGGCGGAATGGCAAATCGGCCATGCTTCCGCTTCATATATGGCTTCCCGACGCCATGGAAGGCCCCACTCCCGTGTCGGCTCTCATCCACGCAGCCACAATGGTTGTGGCCGGTGTCTATCTCGTGGCACGCCTTTTCCCGCTCTACCTCATGGAGACTACGGCGCTCGAAATTGTCACATGGGTAGGCGCTCTTACAGCTCTGTATGCCGCAGTGGTGGCATGCGCACAGATCGACATCAAGCGTGTGCTCGCCTTCTCCACCATCTCGCAGATTGCATTTATGATGGTGTCGCTCGGCGTTGCGCGTCCCGAAGTGCATGAAGGCCTCGGCTACATGGCTTCCATGTTCCATCTGTTCACACACGCCATGTTCAAGGCTCTGCTCTTCCTCGGCGCAGGCGCTCTTATCCATGCCGTAGGGTCCAACGACTACACTGCCATGCACGGCTTGCGCAAGCATATGCCCATCACCAACTGGACATTCCTCATCGGCTGTCTGGCCATAGCCGGCATCATTCCGTTCTCCGGATTCTTCTCCAAGGACGAGATTCTCAGCAGCTGCCTCGGCAACAGCACTGTGGTGTATGTGTGGATGTCGCTCGTGGCCGGTCTTACCGCTTTCTACATGTTCCGTCTCTACTACCTTATCTTCTGGTGGAAGGAACACAAAGTGCATGAAGGCCATCATGCTCCCCACGATCAGCCCTGGACTATGACGCTGCCTTTGGTGGTGCTCGCAGCCGTTTCCGTCGTCGCCGGATTCATCCCCTTCGGCAAACTCGTGACATGGAATGGCGAACCTTACGACTTCATGGCCCACTTCGACTGGTCTGTGGCAGGCGTCAGCCTTTTCGTGGCAGTTGCCGCAATAGCGCTCGCGACGGTCATGTACCGCAAGGAGAACGAACTCCCCGCCAAATTCCGCGCGGCTCTGCCGGCTCTTTGGACATGGGCCCACCATCGTTTCTATTGGGACGAACTGTACATGTTCATCACGCATAAGATTATATTCAACGGCATCTGCCGCCCCATAGCATGGTTCGACCGCCAGATTATCGACGGCACCATGGATGCTTTCGCAACCCTCGCCAACAAGGCTTCCAGGGCCATCAAGCCTCTGCAGAGCGGCCAGGTGCAGCTCTATGTATGGTGGTATCTGCTCGGAGCCCTCGTGCTCGGAGGCGTGACAGCGCTATGCCTGCTCTAAAAGAATCCACACCCACATCTAAATATAGTAGTACAGAATGTTTAGCAATATATTAATCTGGTTTGTGGTGATTCCCCTGCTCATGCTTGCAGGGCTCGCCCTCTGCCGCGACATCAAGCAGATACGCGCAGTCGCCGTGGCAGGCTCCACAGCTTTGGTGGCGCTCAGCGTCAAGCTGCTGGTAGACTATCTTGCCATACGCGCCACAGGCAACACAGCCCCCATGCTTTTCACCGACAGCTGGAGCTGGTTCGCGCCGTTGAATATCAACCTCGCCGTCGGCGTCGACGGCATATCCGTGGCCATGATTCTGCTCTCGGCCATAATCGTGTTTGCCGGCTCTTTCGCTTCCTGGACGATTCCCCAGCCTAAAGCCTTCTTCCTGTGGCTCATTCTTCTGAGCACTGGTGTGTTCGGCTTCTTCATTTCCATCGACCTGTTCACGATGTTCATGTTCTATGAGGTGGCTCTCATACCCATGTACCTGCTCATCGGCGTGTGGGGTTCGGGACGCAAAGAGTACTCGGCCATGAAGCTCACGCTTATGCTCATGGGCGGTTCGGCATTCCTCATGCTCGGTCTCATCGGCATATATTACCATTCGGCTCCCGCAGGCGAGCCCCTGACGTGGAACATCCTGGAGATTGTACGCAACAATTCCATCGGCCACGGCTGGCAGTGCTTCCTCTTCCCGATGACGTTCGTCGGCTTCGGCGTGCTCGGTGCCATGTTCCCCTTCCATACATGGTCTCCCGACGGCCACGCTTCGGCTCCCACTGCGGTGTCTATGCTCCACGCCGGTGTGCTCATGAAACTCGGAGGTTACGGATGTTTCCGCGTGGCCATCTATCTGATGCCCCATGCAGCCAACGAACTGGCATGGATATTCCTTATCCTCACCGGCATATCCGTGGTGTACGGAGCATTCAGCGCATGCGTGCAGACCGACCTCAAGTACATCAACGCCTATTCTTCCGTGAGCCACTGCGGCCTTGTGCTTTTCGCCATACTCATGCTCAACACCACCGCAATGACCGGCGCCATCATGCAGATGCTCTCCCACGGTCTTATGACGGCATTGTTCTTTGCCTTGATAGGCATGATTTACGGACGCACGCACACACGCGACATCCGTGCCATGGGCGGACTTATGCGCATCATGCCTTACCTCTCGGTGTGCTACGTCATCGCAGGTATGGCCTCGCTCGGTCTTCCCGGCCTCAGCGGCTTTGTGGCTGAAATGACTATTTTCGTAGGTTCGTTCCAGCACACCGACATGTTCCACCGCGTGTTCACCATCGTGGCCTGCTGCTCCATCGTCATCACCGCAGTCTATATCCTGCGTGTCGTCGGCAAGCTCCTTTTCGGCCCCGTGCAGGACAAACACCATCTGGAACTCACCGATGCCACATGGTGGGAGCGTTTCAGCACCGTCACCCTCATCGTGTGCGTGGCTGCCATAGGCTGCTTCCCCAACTTCTTCAGTAATCTGATTAAATTCACATTCAGCCCCGACATTTTCGCGGTGCTGGGCATGAACTAATCCATAGACACAGCAAGCAATGGACTATTCACAGTTTTTGGTCATGAAACAGGAACTCGCCCTCCTGGTCGTTTTCCTGCTCGTATTCCTTTACGACACATTCATGCCGCAGCGTGCCGGCAAGGCTCTGCCCGTAGTCAGCACAGTGCTTCTGCTGCTGGCCACAGCAGCAGGTTTCTGCTCGCACTGCCTCGGCTCGGCATGTGCCGGCGAAGCTTTCGCCGGCATGTATGCCACATCTCCTGTAATCACAGCCATCAAGAGCATTCTCAACATAGGTGCCGTGATTGTGCTCATACAGAGCATGTCGTGGACCGGCTCCGAGCACATGCGCGTTCGCCGCGGCGAGTTTTACGAGCTGCTGCTCGTCACGCTTTTCGGCATGTACCTTATGATTTCCGCACGCCACTTCCTGTTGTTCGTGATCGGTCTTGAATGCGCGTCGCTGCCCCTTGCGGCCATGGTGGCATTCAACAAGGACCGCTACGAAAGCCACGAGGCTGCCGTGAAATACATCCTCACTGCCGTATTTTCCTCGGCTTTGTTCATGATGGGTATCAGTTTCGTCTACGCTCTCGGCGGCTCGCTCTACTTCCACAAGCTCTATGCAGCGCTCGCTGCCGGACAGCATTCGCTTATGCTCACCCTCGCCATCGCGTTCGTAATCGCAGGCATGGGCTTCAAGCTTTCGCTCGTTCCTTTCCATCTCTGGACAGCCGACGTGTATCAGGGTGCCCCCACGCCTGTCACCTCGTATCTCTCCGTCATCAGCAAAGGCTCTGCCGCCTTCGCCTTCATGGTGATTCTGGCACAGGTGTTCGGCTCGCTTTATAGCTCCGTATGGGAGTGGATGCTGTATGCCCTCATCATTCTTACCATAACCGTGGGCAACCTCTTTGCCATGCGCCAGACCGACATGAAGCGCTTCCTCGCTTTCTCGTCCGTGTCGCAGGCAGGCTATATCATGCTCGGCATCATAGCCTTCAACACCATGGGTATGGCTGCGATGATGTACTACATCCTCGTGTACGTGTTCAGCAACCTTGCCGCCTTCGGAGTCATTGGTGCTATCGAAAATGCCACAGGTAAAGTGGATATGGCTGACTACCGCGGCCTCAGCAAGACGAATCCCCGTCTGGCCTTTTCTATGATGCTGGCAATGTTCTCGCTTGCAGGCATTCCGCCCTTCGCAGGTTTCTTCTCGAAGTTCTTCATCTTCACCGGAGCCATCAACCAGGGCAGCATTGCGATATACGTACTTGTGCTTATCGCGCTGATAAACACTATCGTGTCGCTCTACTACTATCTGCTTGTGGTAAAAGCCATGTACATAAGCCCCGACGAACCTGCCATCGCAGGATTCCGCAGCACCTGCGGAGAACGCGTCGGCTTGTGGATAACCGTAGGCGGAGTAATTCTGCTCGGTATCGTAAGCTGCGTCTACACATGGTTGCTCGACATAAGCTTTTTCAGCACAATGGCCTCTTACTTCGTGTAAGTCCGGCTTGATTCAATACCCCGCGGGGGCGCATGCGTGCATGTCACGCTGCGCTCCCGCGAAGTTTTTGAACAAATGTCGGTTTTTTATTGTATATTTGTGCAGAAACGATATTAAACACCTTCTTTTATGCGTACATCCTACATCTTTCTTGCCGAAGGTTTCGAGGAAATCGAGGCTCTTACCGTTGTCGATACTCTCCGCCGTGCAGGAATGGACATAAAAACCGTCAGCATCACTCCGCTGTCCAGTGTGCGTGGCGCGCACGGAATAGAAGTGAACGTCGATGCTCTTTTTGCCGACACCGACTTTTCTTCGGCGGAATGGCTGATTTGTCCCGGCGGTCTGCCCGGAAGCAGCAATCTCGCTGCATTCACTCCCCTTTGTGAACTGCTCAAATCGCATCGCCGCGGCATCGCCGCCATTTGTGCCGCACCGGCGGTGGTTCTGGCCCCTCTCGGTCTTGTCGACGGCAAGGACGTGACATGCTACCCCGGCTTTGAAGACGCCTGCGAGCTTGGCGGCGGAAAAGTGAAGCATGGTGCTGCCGTTGTGGCTCTCGACAAGTTCGTCACCGCAGCAGGTCCCGCTACGGCTCTGCCGTTTGCCCTCGCCATAGTAGCTGAAAGCCTTGGCAGCGAAGCCGCCCACGAAGTTGCCGCAGGCATGCTCACTGCATTCTGAAATTGTCATATTTGTCTTGATATTGACAGGCTGCGGGAAAACGCCGTGGCCTGTTGTGTATCATTTGGAATCTTTTATTTCTAAAGAATGGTAACGTATTGAAAATTAGAAATTTGGCTACGGGGACAATGCCGATTTAAATTCATAGGGCGTAATTGCCGTATTGAAATAGAAAAAGGATGTAATTTGACCAGCCTGTCTTCAGGCATATACGAGGACGAAAACTCGGTAATAGCAGGACTCCCGGCGCACACATTAAAAACCGGCGTGCGCTGGGAGCATAATATAAGATGACGTTGCCTCGGAATTGTGTCCTTACAGCCCGTCGGCCGCATCGCGCACGGCGAGATACATGCGGCGGTCGGCCTCGGTGAGTTCCACATGGCGGCGGCCCATCATGCGTATGGCTGTGTCGAAGAACTGCTCCATAGGCACGTCGGTGAATCCCGAAGCGTTGCCCGTGGTGAACGAGGGGATGAAGGTACGGGGCAGTCCCGGGCCGAAGATGTTGCAGCCTACGCCTATCACCGTGGCCGTATTGAACATCGTGTTGATGCCGGCTTTGGAATGATCGCCCATGATAAGGCCGCAGAATTGCAG
>PDYJ01000985.1_pt1 | contig 10646 bp, 13 predicted proteins | sample 1430841 | NCBI WGS metagenome assembly PDYJ01 (sample SAMN07237672, study PRJNA390542) | Gut metagenome, whole genome shotgun sequencing project. | isolation source: fecal pellets | host: Mus musculus | place: USA: New York, NY | collected 2016-10 | reverse complement strand
CAATGCCCGCGCAGGGGAGGAGTACAAGGCGCAGATGATACTCTTCGACGACCGGCTCCGGGTTGCACTCGTCACTACGCATCTCGCCATCGCTGATGTGCCGGCGGCTATCACCAGGGAGCGCGTTCTTGAATCGATACGCACGTTCGACCGGGTGTTGCGCAAGGATTTCGCGGTGACGCGGCCAAAAATCGCGGTGCTGGCTCTGAATCCCCATTGCGGAGACGGCGGACTTCTCGGCAGGGAGGAGAAAGAGGTGATCGCCCCTGCCCTGGCAGATGCGGCCGAGGAGGGCTTCCTTGCTTTCGGTCCTTTTGCGGCTGACGGATTCTTCGCAGGAGAGGCAAGAAACAGATATGACGGTGTCATCGCCATGTATCATGATCAGGGTCTCGCTCCCTTCAAGGCGCTCGCCGGCGAATTCGGGGTGAATTTCACTGCGGGACTTCCCTGGGTGCGTACATCGCCTGATCATGGCACGGCTTATGACAAGGCGTGGAAGGATATGGCAAGCGAGGTGTCGATGCGCGAGGCTATATACAAGGCTATCGATATCTTCCGCTGTCGAAGAAATTTTCTTGAGGCCTCGGGGAATCCGCTCAGGAAAATGAAGTCCGAGAAGCCGGAGAAGGGTAAGGGGGAACGTAAGTCCGGACCCGAAAACCACGGCAAGGAAAAGAAAAACTCCGGTGAGAATCCGGTTCAGGAGGTCCGGGGAAAGGAGGCGGAATGAATTTCGGAATCATAGCGGCCGGTGACGGAAGCCGTCTTGCCGGCGAGGGAGTGGAGAAGCCGAAACCACTTGTGGAGCTTTGCGGAGTGCCGATGATCGGAAGGTTGCTCGGCATTCTGGACCGCGTCGGCGCGGAACGTATCGCGGTGATTGTGAACGGGCGTATGCCGGAGGTGGCCCGCTATCTCGAGGAGCAGACCAGACGTTTCGCCGGCCGGCTGACGGTAACCGTGAAGAACACCCCTTCCTCCATGCACAGTTTCCATGAGATATGCGGCAGTCTGCGCGACTGTGGAAAATATGTGGTGACCACTGTCGATACCATCTTCCGCGAGGAGGATTTCCTGCGGTACATCGAGGCATGGGAGCAGGCGCCGGCGGAAGTGGACGGGATGATGGCCGTCACTGCGTATGTCGACGACGAGAAGCCTTTGTGGGTGGAAACGGGCGAAGGGATGGATATAGTGGCGTTCCGCGACACTCCATGGAGCGGGGCGAAGTATGTATCGGGAGGTATCTACGGGCTCCGGCCCGAGGCTGCCGTCGTGCTTGATGACTGTGTGGAGCAGGGCGTTTCAAGAATGCGCAATTATCAGCGCGCCCTTGTCAGCTCCGGACAGCGTCTGTGCGCTTTCGACATGGGTCGCATCATGGACGTGGACCATGCTTCCGACATTAAAAAGGCTGAACTATGGCTGGAGTCAAAGTCGCCGGAGTGATGCGTGCCGGGGCATTCTCCCCGAACCATGTGGGGAACGATACGGCGATCTTCAACGAGGTGGTGTCGCGTCTCAGCAAGCGTGGCTGCGAGGTGAGGGTGATGAGCGAGGAAGAGTTTGCAGGGGCCGATATTCAGGAAGATGTGATTGTCAACATGTGCCGCGAGATCAGGTCTGTGGAACGGCTTATGGCTCTTGAGGAGGAGGGGCGCACTGTGGTGAACAGCGGCTTCGGTATCGGGAACTGTACCCGCGAGAAGATGACCCGGCTTCTGATAGCCGGCGGCATACCTTGCCCGGATTCGATTATAGTGAACACCAACGAGGATGTGCGTGCTGACCTTGCCGAGGCCGGTATTGGCCCCTGCTGGATCAAACGCGGTGATTTTCATGCCATGCACAAGGAGGACGTGAGCTATTGCCGCCATTCTGAGGAAGCCCAGGAAATGCTGCACGAATATTTCTACCGGGGCATACGGCGCGCGGTGATAAACCGCCATCTTGTAGGCGATCTTGTAAAATTTTACGGGGTTGCAGGCGAACCCTTCTTTTTACTGGTTTTATCCTTTCGAGGAGGGTCACAGCAAATATGGATATGAGGCGGTGAACGGACGGTCGCTCGGATACGGCTTCGATGCCGCAGCCTTGCAGGAGATGTGCGGGCGCGCGGCTGAGATTCTTGGTGTGAAGGTATATGGTGGCGATTGCATAATCGATGTCGACGGCACTGTGAGGATAATCGATTTTAATGACTGGCCGAGTTTTGCGCCTTGCCGCAAGGAGGCCGCTTCGGCCATAGCCTCTTGTGTGCTCAAGGAAATCAGGCGCCGGAGAAAGTTGATGTGAATGACTTATGTTTGGTAAAATAAAGCAATCCGAAGAATACCGCTCCTCGCTGAAATCAATGGATACCGAAGAGTGGTTCGATCTGCATTTTTATCGTCCGCTCGGCTACGGATGGGCTCTGTTGGCACGCCGGCTCGGAATCTCACCCAACGCCATTACTGTGGCCTCCATCTTTCTCGGTGTCGGTGCGGGCGTTTGCTTTTATTTCAACAGCCTGGCCATCAATATTATCGGAGTGTTTCTTTTGGTGTGGGCCGATTCGTTCGACAGCGCCGACGGCCAGCTTGCGAGAATCACCGGAAAATATTCACGTATAGGCCGCATTCTCGACGGCCTCAGCGGCGACTTGTGGTTCGTCGCCATCTATATTGCCATCTGTTTCAGGGAGAATGCCACCTCGCCATTCTTCATGGATCACCGGTGGGTGATATGGACAGTGGCGGTGGTGGCTGGTGTCTGTCACGGTTTGCAGGCCGCGCAGGCCGATTATTACCGTCAGTTTCACCTCTTTTTTGTCAATGGAAAGAATGGCAGTGAACTGGAGAATACCGGAGACCTCCGCGAGCGGTTCCGTTCACTGAGCTGGCGCAGAAATTTTGTGGACAAGGTGGTGCTCGGATTTTATCTCCAGTACAGCATCGGTCAGGAGAACCGTACTCGCTGGATGGGCAGGTTCCGGAGCCTGTTGCTCGAGCGGTACGGAGACAGCATCCCTGAGAGGATGCGCGATGAATTCAGAAAGAAGAGTCTCCCCCTTATGAAATACACCAACATGCTCTCGTTCAATGTCAGGACATGGGCGCTTTTTGCGGCGCTCCTGATATTCAGGATGCCGTGGCTCTACTTCGCGTTCGAGCTGGTGGTGCTCAATGCCATGCTCATCTACATGATGGTGCGTCACGAACGTATATGCCGCAGTTTTGTTGATAAATTGGAAACAGGCAAATATTGAGCTAGATATGGAAAACAAGGATATTGACATGAAAAAGGGAAGGCTGGATGGAGTCAGGGGCGTGATATTCGATTACGGCGGCACGCTCGACACCCGAGGCGATCACTGGAGTTATCTTATAGAGGAGGCTTATGCCAAAGCCGGAGTCATTGTGGACCATGCCGAATTTCGCGAGGCCTACGTATACGCTGAGCGGGAACTCGCGCGCGAACGGCACATTCTTCCCGGACATGACTTTCACGATCTATTGCGCATAAAAATCGCAATCGAACTCGGGTGGCTTGTCAGGAAAGGTCTTTTCGCTCCGCAGGATGTCGGGAAGAAGACTGAAGAAATAGCCCGCGACTGCTATGACCGGGCGCGTGCGAACGTAGCGGAGGCGGAACCGGTGCTGAAGAGGCTGTCGGAAAAATATCCGCTTGTGCTTGTTTCAAATTTTTACGGAAATATCTCGCGCGTGCTCAATGATTTCGGAATAGGTAAATACTTCAAGGCGGTAATAGAGAGCGCAGTGGTGGGAATCCGCAAACCGGACCCGCGCATCTTCGAGAAGGGGGTGGAGGCGCTCGGTCTCAGTCCGGAAGAGGTGCTGGTGGTGGGTGATTCCTACAAAAAGGATATCCTTCCGGCTCAGGAAGCCGGATGCCGTACGTTGTGGCTGAAGGGTCGCGGATGGACGGCGGAAGAGGATGCCGTGATTCATCCCGGGATCATCGGAAGCCTTGACGATATACTCGGATTGTTATTGAATTGAACAGCGCGGCACTGTGTTTGACCTTAATATTCATAAATTAACTTAATCGGACAGCATCAGAGTAAAATTAACAAATATTGGCTGAATATCCAGGGTGTTAATAAATATTAACAATAATGGAGGCAAATTCTGGCGGATTTATTTTGTGGTATGCGAAATAGGTGATAATTTTACAAAGAATATGCCCGATACCTTCCGTGCGGCATTATGGAAGGGGGTAATAAAAATAAACAACTTAGATAATAAGCATAAAAAGCAGCTTATGTCAGCAAATATAGCAGCGGCTCCGAACGGCAAACTCGGAGTGATGGTGGTGGGGCTCGGAGCGGTCAGCACCACTTTTATGACAGGAGTCCTCATGGCCCGCAAGGGACTTGCCAAGCCAGTAGGCTCCATGACCCAATACGACAGGATACGCGTAGGCAAAGGCGCGGACAAAAAATATCTTCACTACAAGGACATAGTGCCTCTTGCAGGACTCGATGACATCGTGTTCGGAGCCTGGGACCTCTATCCGGCGGACGCCTACGATGCCGCCATCGGAGCTGAGGTGCTCAAGGAGAAGGATATAGAGCCGGTAAAGGACGAGCTTCAGGCAATCAAGCCGATCAAGGCGGCCTTCGACCACAATTACGCCCGTCGTCTGGAGGGGGACAATGTCAAGGAGGTGAAGGACCGCTGGGACATGACGTGCCAGATCCGTGAGGATATCCGCCGGTTCAAGAAGGAGACCGGCGTGGAGCGCGTGGTGGTGCTTTGGGCCGCTTCCACAGAGATTTATGTGCCGGTCGACGAGAATATCCATTATCGTCTCGAAGATCTGGAGAAGGCCATGAAGGCCGACGACAGAGAGCATATATCCCCCTCGATGTGTTATGCATACGCGGCCCTCAGCGAAGGTGCGCCGTTCATCATGGGCGCGCCCAACACCACAGTCGACATTCCCGCTATGTGGGAACTTGCAGAGAAGATGCGTGTGCCCATCGCCGGCAAGGACTTCAAGACCGGCCAGACGCTGGTGAAGTCGGGTTTCGCGCCGATTATCGGCACCCGCTGTCTTGGCCTCAACGGATGGTTCTCGACCAATATACTCGGCAACCGCGACGGTCTTGTGCTTGACGAGCCGGCCAACTTCCGTACAAAGGAGGTGTCTAAACTATCCACTCTCGAGAGCATCCTCGTACCTGAGAATCAGCCCGATCTTTATGGCGCCAACTGCGGCGGAGCCGAACCGGGCGGTCATCAGGGCTACTACCACAAGGTGCGTATCAATTATTATCCCCCGCGCAACGACAACAAGGAGGGATGGGATAACATCGACATCTTCGGATGGATGGGATATCCCATGCAGATCAAGATCAATTTCCTCTGCCGCGACTCCATTCTCGCAGCGCCCCTCTGTCTGGATCTCGTGCTCCTCAGCGACCTCGCCAAGCGTGCCGGCCGTTACGGAACCCAGCGCTTCCTCAGCTTCTTCCTCAAGAGTCCGATGCACGACTATACCTGCGGAGAGGTGCCCGTGAACCATCTTTTCCAGCAGTACACCATGCTTAAAAACGCCATCCGCGAGATGGGCGGTTACGAGGCCGACGAGGAAATAGACTGATCCGGATGAGGATAGACCTGCTGACAGTAGTGCCCGAGATGCTCGGGCCCTTCATCGACTGCTCGATCCTGAAACGGGCCCGCGACAAGGGCCTTGTGGAGATTGTGGTCCACAATCTGCGCGACTATACCACCAGCCGCCACCGCAAGGTGGATGACTATCCGTTCGGCGGCGAGGCCGGTATGGTTATGCAGATCCAGCCCATTGATGCCTGTATTTCCGCTTTGAAAAAGGAGCGGGACTACGATGAGGTGATTTTTACTTCGCCCGATGGCGAGACGTTCGACCAGCCCATGGCCAACAGTTTGTCGCTGCTCGGTAACATCATAATACTCTGCGGACATTATAAAGGCGTAGACTGGCGCGTGCGCGAGCATCTTGTCACACGCGAGATTTCAATAGGCGACTATGTGCTCACAGGCGGAGAGCTCCCGGCGGCGGTGATCGCCGACGCCGTGGTGAGACTTATTCCCGGCGTGATAGGCGACGAGCAGTCTGCTCTTTCCGACTCGTTCCAGGACAATCTTCTCGCTCCGCCTGTATATTCGCGGCCCGCGGACTACAACGGGTGGCGTGTCCCTGACATTCTTCTCTCCGGACACGAGGCGAAAATCGCCGAATGGCGGTATGAGCAGGCTCTCGAAAGAACCCGCCGCCTCCGCCCCGACCTGCTTGACAAATGATTGAATGAGAATTCTTATGGCCGTCCGGCGCCTTAATGGCATCGGGCGGCTATTCTATTTCCATGAGTTCGAGAAGACGGAGTTCTGCATCGTCGAGACGGGGGAGGATCTCTCCGAGCCGACGGCTTGCTTCGGTGATGGCTGTGGCGTCTGCGCTCCCTCCTGAAAGCAGCGTTTCCAGCGAAGCCTTTTCTGTGGAGAGCCGTGGAAAACCCAGGCTCGGATGACCCCTGGGGCCAGGTTGATTTGACCCCTGAAGCCAAAATCGGGCTGACCCCTTTACCCAAAATAAAAATGACCCCTGTTGACATAGCGCCAGCAGGGGATTTTATATGTATCTTTGGTTTCCGTTTTGGCCGACGGGGGATAAAACCAAAGAAACATGAATACAAAGTTAAAAAACATTCTCCTGTGTCACGCATCGGGGATGGGGATAAAAAGCATCAGCAGTGCTTTTGACATCTCGAGAAACACGGTGCGGCGCTATGTGAGAATGTATCAGGACAGCGGCATACCCGCTGAGAAGCTGCCGTCGCTGAGCGATGCGCGGCTGCAGGAGCTGTTCTCCATACCCGGAGCACGGGAACACAAACCATCGGAACGTCAGATCCGGCTCGAAGCCCTGTTGCCGGAATATGCGGCAAGGCTCTCCCGGAAGGGCATGACGGTCAAGAAGCTGTACGAAGAGTATCATGCGGGCCATCCCGACGGATACCTTCATGCATCCTTCGGAATGAAGCTCCGGCAGTTCATGCTCCAGACCAACGCCATTGGCCATGTCGAACACCGTGCCGGAGACCGGATGTATGTCGATTTCGCCGGAGACAGACTTGAGATAGTCGACGAGGCGACTGCCGAAGTGCGGAAGGTCGAGGTGTTCGTCGCCATACTTCCGTGCAGCCACTACACATATTGCGAGGCAGTGTGGTCGCAGAAAAAGGAGGATCTGATAAAGGCATGCGAGAACGCCATCCGTTTCTACGGGGGTGCCCCGTGCGCCATTGTGCCGGACAACCTGAAGTCGGCGGTCACGCGCAGCGACCGCAACGAGCCTGTAATCAATCCGGACTTCGAAGCCTTTGCCGAGCATTACGGATGCGCCGTGGTCCCGGCCCGGGTGCGGCACCCCAGGGACAAGGCACTGGTGGAAAACGCAGTCAAACTGATGTACCGGTCTGTGTATGTCGATCTCGAGGGAATGTTGTTCCATGACCTGGAGTCGCTCAACGTGGCAATCCTCAAATCTCTGGAAAAGTTCAATGCGCGCAACCTGACCCGGCGCAGGGAATCCCGCCGTCAGCTGTTTGACTCCATCGAGAGAGACAGTCTGAGGCCTTTGCCCCGGACCGCTATCAGATGAGACAGCGGACGGTTGCCACGGTCCAGCGCAACAGTTACGTCACGCTGAACAAGCACCACTACAGCGTGCCGGTACAGTATGTGGGCAAACGCGTGGAGATGGTATACGACACCGATACGATCGACATCTTCCACGGCTTTACCCATGTGGCCACGCATCATCGCAACGATACCCCGTACGAATACACGACCAAGCCGTCCCACAATCTGCCGGGACGCAAGGGGAGCTGCGAGAGTGACCTGCAGGAGCTCCTTTCCCGCGCGGCCGTAATCGACAACATTGTCGTTCACTACCTGCGTGCGGTCATCGAGGACAAGCGTTATCCCGAACTTGCCTTCAGGACCTGCCGTGGCATCATGAACCTGGAGAAAAAGTACGGGCAGGAACGCCTTGTATCCGGATGCGCCGCGGCCATGGACGCACGCCGCTACAGCATCAGCGACATGGTGGACATCCTTGATTCCGGAGCTGACGCGGATTATCTGCCGGGAGCCGAGGCCGATGACCGGGAACCCCGGAGGCCGGCCCACCGTAACATACGAGGCAAAGAATACTTTGCCGCCAGCATAAGACAATCAACTCAAAACGACAACGTAAAAAATGGAAACAAACGATAAAACCTCCCCTGTAACTCCGGAGAAAGACCGCAACTCCGTCTCTCTGGATCTCATGCACCGTATGCGCCTTCACGGAATGGCCGCCGCGTTCTCCGAAAGCCTCCAGGCGACCTTCGCCGAGACAATGACACCTGACAGCTTCCTGAACTGGCTGCTCTCCAGGGAATGGGACTACCGGGTGGCCCGAAACATCGAACGCCTTGTAAAAGGCGCGAACTTCAGATACAACGACGCATCGGTGGCGCAGATCGACTACACGCTGCCGCGTGGCCTGGACCGCAACCAGATGGAACGTCTTGCCTCGCTGGATTTTGTCCGCAAAGGAGACAACCTGTTCATCACCGGCTGTGCCGGCACGGGCAAGAGCTACCTGGCCACAGCTCTGGGATACGAGGCCTGCAAGGCCGGCATGCGTGTCATGTACGCAAACGCCTCCAAACTGATGGGCACTCTGAAAATCGCCAAAAACAAAGGGACAATCGAGGCGGAACTGAAGAAACTCGAAAAAAACGCAACTCCTAATCCTCGACGACCTCTTTCTGGTTCCCCTCGATGCCAAGGAGCGGGCACATCTGACGGAAATCATCGAAGACCGGCACGGTCGCAAGTCGATCATCGTAACATCACAGCTCCCCGAACTGGACTGGTACGACGCCATCGGCGACACCACAGTGGCGGATGCCATCCTTGACCGCATCGTCCACACCGCACACCGTATCACGCTCACCGGCGAAAGCGTCCGTAAACTCAAAGCCTTCAAAGGCAGATAAGCCAAAATAAAACTGACCCCGTCGGCCAAACTCTTCAGGGGTCAAATACAAATTATTTTCAGGGGTCAAATCAACCTTGGCCCCAGGGGTCATCCGAGCCTGGGTTTTCCACGATGGCTCTTTTCACATCTAACTTACGGTAACCGCTTCGATAGTCAAGTATAGCCTCCCAAAAGAGTTTGTGAACCTGTAGCTGCACTACGGATCCATACCGAGGAATAGTGGCGGTTATGATAGGGGAGAATACCACCCAACTACCATCGGCTGCTTGATATTCGATGACACGTCCGATGAAGTCTTTGGCAGCTTTGCGGACTGCGAAGATGTTTGAGCTGTCATCGTCCTGGAGTATCAAGTCAATGGGAACTGAGATAATGGGAAATTCTCCTTCCTCGATTTTGAATCGTTGTCCGGCAATATGTCGAACCCCATCTATCTTTGATTGAGCAGCACTGGCAACGGCAAGCATCATGCGCTTTTGATAGAGGTTGGCCTTGTACTTTGCGGTAGTAAGGTCATAACCCTGCAGAATCATCCTCGAGGATTCCGTCAGTTGGGTTTTCTTGGGTGGTTGGGGTAAGTTCTTTTTCACAGCGCAAAGATAATAAAAATATTCAAAATACGACTAATTTTAAAATTAGTCGTTGAATTATGAGAAAGTACTAAAAAAGTCGTAGTTCAGACCTCAAAAAGTACTAAAAAAGTCGTAGAAAGTACTAAAAAAGTCGTAGTTGGTTAAAAAAATGCGCTTGTAAATTAATGATAGACAATTTGTTATCGTTGAGATTTATGAAGTTGGTAAGCATATGGTAGGCTATGCTTTGAGGTAAGCATGGGCTTTTAGGGTTGTTTTGAGCCCTCGATGGGCGAAAAACAACCCCCTCGCTAAGCGGGGGATTAAAGGGAAAAAGCAAAGCAAAACTAACAGAGCCACCCGGCTCCGGAGGGGCAAATTTAGTGGGCGATGTACATATTTTTGTACATAAGTTTGTTATATAATTGAAATATAGCTATATTTGCACAAACTTTAATATTTACGGAATATGGAAGCATTATCAGTCAGTGATTACAGAAACAACCTCGCTGCATCGTTCGACCGAGCAGACGAGGGGGAACGAGTCCTGATACGTCGCAAGAACTCTCTCTACGCTCTCGTGAGTGTCGGCCGGGAGGAGCTGACACTTTCACCGAAGCAGCAGCGGCAGGTGAACGAATTCGCAGAGAGCCTTAGACGCAGTTGGGAGCAGGTAAAACAGATGGAATCCGGAGCAATCCCGGCAAAATCGGCAATGGATTTTATCAATGAGCTTTAAGGTATCCACAACAGCCGAATTTGAAAGCGATGCGAAAATCCTGCAAAAACGGCACAGGTCTTTCAAGAACGATTTGAAGGATCTTATCATTTCTCTTGAGGAAAATCCGTTCCAAGGAGTAGAACTTAGCCCCGGCATACGGAAGATAAGAATGGCTATTGCCTCAAAAGGGCGTGGCAAGTCCGGCGGAGCGAGAGTCATCACCTATACCGTCATCGCCGCTGAGATGGAGGGCAAGGTGTATCTGATGAGTGTCTACGACAAAGCGGACTTCTCCACAGTGGATTTGTCGG
>PDYJ01000851.1_pt1 | contig 10667 bp, 11 predicted proteins | sample 1430841 | NCBI WGS metagenome assembly PDYJ01 (sample SAMN07237672, study PRJNA390542) | Gut metagenome, whole genome shotgun sequencing project. | isolation source: fecal pellets | host: Mus musculus | place: USA: New York, NY | collected 2016-10 | reverse complement strand
GTCCGCGCTCTGACGTCGCTGAGCGCCTTCCCTTTCCATATACGTCCGGCTATGCCAATGGCATTCTCGCCGCTTATTCTGACTACGGCGATGCCCCCGCATCCGGGCGGGGTGGATATTGCGCATATTGTGTCTGATTCGATCATCGCTTTGCTTTTATATTGCTCCAGAAAGGGAAATCACACTCGGCCTCGACTTTTGTTTCTATCTCGTCGGGCAGCCACGCGAAGAAGTCGTGACCCGTCACCCGTTCCACTTCATCGATGCTCACGGCTGCCGACTGCATTCCGCCCTCCACCCGGCCGTTGTCCATGATGAAGCCGATACCTCTCACCGGATTGGCGTATGGGGCGAGCACTACTTTGAAAAAACGTTCCGGCACGGCCACTCTGCTGTCGCCGATATACTCCTTGATGGTATCGGTCAGCACCGGCCCGCACACTATCAGTATGGCGCTGTCGGCCTTGGCCCATTGCCGGCATTTCTCTTCCAGGCGTTTCCATGCACCGGTGTTGAGGCTTTTCATCTGCGGACAGATGTTAGTCAGAAAAAAGCTCTGGCGCATCGCCTCGTCGCTCCATTTCATGTCGCCCGCGGGAGCCATGTGACCTCTGTCGTAGCCAGAGTAATTATAGTCCCAGGTTTCGGCACATCCCTCCACGCTCTCGTCGGCCATAAACTTGTTTGAAGCGCTTGGCGTGGCCGGTCGTTTCGCTCTCGGTGAGTTCCCAGCTGACCCAGTTGGGAACATGCATCGAAGGGTTGAACGACATTATCATCCCGGCGTATTCCACGTCGACACCGCGCAGATTCGGATTGGTGACCACTGCAAGCATCTGCTCACCGCCGGGCACAGCTATGGTGTCGTCGGTTTGTCGGGTGGTTTCCGCCGTCCGGCTCTCTCCGGCTGCGTTTGGCCTCGTCGCGTGCGCGTATGGCTGAGGCAAACCACATCGCGCCCAATATCACTATCATGACCACGAGCGACTGTGCGCTGCGCCGGCCATTCTTTTTCTTGCGTCTGTTCATAGTCGGAAATATGTGTCGGCAAAGTTACGCATAAATCGCAGCAAATCCATCAGCCCCGGATCATGATTTGCAAGGCAGTCAGCCGAAGCACCTGAAAGAGTCTTTCCAGAGAGCATTAAATAGAGTTAATTTGTGAAATAAAAGCTTGCGGGGAAAGTTGTTGATTTATAATTTAGCAAAAAGAATCTCTAACATATCCAAACATAGAACCAACTCTTACAACAAAGTGCTGGAATGTATCTACTAATAGGCCAGCGAGTTACGATGGGGAGCACAGAAAAAGGGAGCAGATTGCTCTACTCCCCGTTTTAGTACCCGGACCCGGGATATTGATATGAAAACGCATGAAAATGAATAGAACCATTCGCAATGGTTTTCAGATAGTTATATGTAATTAGTCTTCTATTCATTTATAGCCGTTTTCGATATTTTTTGCCAAGTAGTACACTTTTAGTACACCACAGTTGTTATAGAACTGTTAATGACTCTTTAATGCAAATTTACGAATTACTTTTGAATGTGTAAATTTGTGGAAAAGAAAAGTTTACACATATGGCAAATATCAAGACAAAGAACAAACAAAACCCTAAACTACAGCAGTCTGTACTGAGCGACGGACGGGCCAGCCTTTATCTTGAGTTTTACCTCGGGCGAACCGAAACTCCCGTCGTTGATGATGACGGCAACCCAGTGTATTACACCGAAGGTGCGATGAAAGGCAAACAAAAATACAAAATCAAGCATGACCGCCGAAAAGAAAATCTGAACCTATACATCTGGATTGCACCCCGTACCCAACAGGAGCGCATCCAGAACAAGAATACGTTGGCTCTTGCCGAGAAAATCCGATTTGAGAGAGAACAGCGTCTGCTTGAAGACCGGGAAGGCTACCGATTGAAGAAAGAGCGTATCGCCAACTTCCACGATTTCTTTCAAGAATACATAGACACATACACCAAAGCAGACAAAACGCATGATTGAAATGGCTCATCGTCGCTTCCGTGCTTTTCTCAGCGAAACTCCGGCATATATGATTGTATGACCGAATCTTAAGACCTCAGCAACTGACAAAGGAAATGATGCTTTCCTTTGTGGAGTATCTGAAAGCTCACGGCAAAGGTGAAAGGCCCACAATTCAGTATTCCAGCGTTTCAAGAAAGTCATAGCTTATGCCATTGAAAAAGAAATCTTGTCGAAGAACCCTTGCATAGGTATTACCATCAAGGTTGACGAAAAGACTTTGAAGAAAGAAATCCTTTCTCCCGAAGAGATAGAAAGATTGATGGCAACACATTACGCCAATGAAAATCCTGTCATACAACGAGCTTTTCTCTTTAGCTTATTCTGCGGTTTACGTTGGTGTGATGTAAGCGATATAACTTTCCGGAATATTGATTACGCCAACAAACTTCTGATTTTTGAGCAGAACAAAACACGCGGGCATAGCTCGGCGAGTGGTGTAATAATCCCTCTTAACGATGATATTCTATCTCTTGTAGGAAACCCGGCGACAGAGGAGGAACGCGATAGTCTAATATTTCCGCTACCTTCTCATACCGCTTGCCTAAAGGCTGTGAAAAGATGGGTTAAAAGAGCTGGCATTAGCAAGCATATCACATGGCACTGCGCACGTCATAGTTTCGGGGTTAATTTGCTTAATCGCGGAGCGAATATAAAGACGGTATCGACCCTTTTAGGGCATAGCAGCTTACGGCATACAGAAAAATACACACGAGCTAATGACGACCTTATGGTTAAGGCTATAAACAGCCTCGGCAGTGTCAGCTATGCAAGCCCCGAATAACTTTCCACGGGATTGAGTGTTATATGGTTGTAGATGTGAGCTAAAAAGCTTAAACTTTGCATACGGAATCGCAGTCAAAATAATTTTGATTGTGGATTTAGTGGTCGGACATCGGGAGGGATACCCGGTGTCCTTTTTCTTCTCATCGCCCGATTTCGCTCCACATTTGCATAATTCAAAAATTTTTTCGTATCTTAATATAGCAATCCGACAAGGGTATCAGTCAATTTCAGTCATTCGACAGTCAAACGCAGTCGCAAGTTACTGAAAAACTTGGATAATCCGTATAGGGATTGTACTTTCGTTTGCGCCGAAAGGAGAAATGACCGCCGAAAAGAAAAAGTAGGACGCATAGCGGAATAACGCGGACAAAGCCGGACACTGCGAACCATCGCGGATTTCTCCTTGTTGAAAGTAACGGAGCAATGGCAGCCGACGTGCCGGGCACAATGATTAAAACCGCTAATATGATTACAGCGGCATCAGTGTTCCCCCTCTGCCGACCGCACCCTTGCGAAAGGTGATTATCGCCGATATAATCAGGCATATTCAAGACCGTTATCAACGCGGGAAAATCCGCACGCGATAACAGACAGCCCCGTTATTGCCTTATATCCCGTGGCAAGAGCCGGGCATCAGAGCCGATATTTCAGTGGTTTTCGCCATTTTAGTAAGCATACGGACGAGTGTCCGATATTAGTTTAACCGCCGACCTGCCTTATCCCTCCGGGTGTAGTCATGGGCTGGAAGGCACATATTAACCCTATTGACAACACCCCCACATCTGTATGATGACACCGCAAACGTTTTTAATCCTTAAAAGCCCATGCCCGATGCGCTAAACAATCCCCAGACCACTCAAACATCCACAATCCGAATCAACATGACTGACTTTTTGCATCTCCCTTTGGTGGAAGTCCTCAAACTTCTCGTAAGGGGGTCGGTGGAGGAATATCTCGCCGAAAAGGAAGCCAACGCTTCGCCACGCGCCGTTACCACGGCAAACAACGAATGTGAATCACTTGACATGAAGGGGGCTTTGGAGTTCCTCAACTCCAACGGCTACCCGATAAAGAAAGGACAGCTCTACAAGGAAACGAGCGCGGGAACCGTGCCGTTCCAGAAATTCGGCTCCAAGCTGCATTTCAGAAAAGTCCGAGCTGTTGCAGTGGGCGGAGGCGCGCCTCATCGACGGAAACGCCGTCGGCGTACTCGTACCCGCCACAACAGGGAAAGGAGGGAAGCGATGAAAAAAGAAGAAACAACCGCAGAAAAGACCTCCCGCAATCCCTTTCCCCTTGATGTGCTTCCGAGAAAGATGCGTGAAATCATAGACGAGGCGAACACGACCCTCGGATTTCCGAAAGACTATCTCGCCATGTCGATGCTGACGGCGGTTGCCGCCGCTGTCGGAAACACACACAACGCCGAACACATGGCAGGCTGGCAGGAATACTGTATTCTTTTCGTCGCACTCGTAGGGCGTCCGGGAGCCAACAAGAGCCATCCGCTAAGCTTCGCCATGCAGCCGCTCATAGATTTCGATGCGGAGCAGTCGGCAATCTTCTCCGAGGCTATGAAACGCTATCTTGCGGCGTTGGAGCTGCCGCCGAAAAGAGAGAGCCGCAAACGGCTATGATACGAACCCGACCGAACCGAGGCGCATCCGCTTCACAATGCAGGATGTCACGCCGGAGGCGGTACACCGTATCCTTTCGGAAAATCCGAGGGGGCTGTGCCTCTATGCCGACGAGCTTGCCGGGTGGTTCAAGAATTTCAACCGCTACAACAACGGCTCCGAATCGGAGTTCTGGATGTCGGTATTCAACCACAAGGTAGCCATGTCCGACCGCAAAGAGCAGCCAGAGCGGTGTCTTCATCCGCAATCCGTTCCTCTGCGTCATCGGCAACGATCCAGCCCAAAGTGCTGAGTGAGCTTGCCGCAGGGAACCGCAACTCAAACGGTTTCACCGAGCGTTTTCTCTATGTGGTGCCGGACGACCAGACAAAGGCGAAATGGAACAGCGAGAGAAAATCGCCCTCATTCGACATCCTTTCGGCGTGGCGTGAGATTGTCGGCAAACTGACCGGGATTGTTCCTGCGGCTGACAGCGGCGGCGACATAATGCCCGAGGGTGTGCCGTTCTCGCCGGACGCGCTCCAACGCCTCTATTCCTGGCAGAATGAATCGACCGAGCGGTGCAACGCCGAGGGGAGCGACACGCTCACGGCAAATTGCGAGCAAACTTGAAAATCTATGCCGTGCGGTTCTGCCTTCTTCTTGCCCTCTCCGACTGGGCGTGCGGGGCAAAAAAAGAAAAAGGCGATAGAAGCGGCTACGGTCGATAGGGCAATCCGTCTGACTGAGTATTTCCGAGTAACGGCGACAAGGGTGCAGGGCATCATCGGCGAGGACGCGCTGACCGATGTGCAGCTTGCCGTGATGTCGGAACTGCCCGCCACGTTCACCACCGCCGAGGGAGTTGCCATAGCCGGGAAATGCGGTATGGCGGAACGCACGTTCAAAGAAATTCCTTCGTGACAGACGGGGCGTTTTCTTCACCCGCGATGCCTACGGCTCTTATTCCAAACTTTGAATTTACCCCATGCACACCTTGCACTTTTGCACACTCCCGACCGTGCAAGAGTGCAAGGAATGCACGGGGGTTATCCCTGAATTTGAAATGATGACAACAGAGTTTTTTCTCGGTGTACCACTATACCCGTTACAGTGGTTTACCGCCCAGCGACCCATATCCGGGGAGCAGTCCCATCCGTGCTGCCGCGCACGGAAATTACAGCCATGCGGGAAATTCCTTAGCATATTAGGGAATTTTCCGAGCCGCATATCGTTCCGATACGCTGAAAATATCCCCAATATGCCAAAGAGGTCAACCCCTTTGGAAATCCCCGCGCCAACGAGGGCAGAGCCGGGCTTGCCCGGACTATGCCGAGTGCAGCCGGGGAAAGACCGTAGGTCAATCCCCGGAACGGCTTAACAGAAAGCCGTACACTCCGATTGCTCCGCAACTTAAACTCGTCCGCCTATGAGCTACGCAGTGTTCCACATCATCAAGGCGAACTCGTCTTTGAACTCGATAGCCAAGCATATCGAGCGCAGCTCCCATCCCGACAACGCAGACCCGGGGCGGACGCACCTCAACCGCTACGGTCTGGTCGAGTATCCCGACGGGATAACCGGGCTTGCGGCGGCTGTCGAATACCGCATAGCCAACGCCGGGATAACCCGAAAAATCTCCGACCGGCAGGTGCGCTGCCTCAACATGGTGATGACCTCCGACAACGAGGGTATGCAGAAAATCATCGACGCCGGAAAACTCGACCAATGGATAGCCGACAACATCAAGTGGGTTCGTGACACATTCGGCAGCGACAATGTTGTCGGCGCATCCCTGCACATGGACGAGCGCACACCGCACCTGCACATAGCGGTCGTTCCGATTGTCACCACCGAGAGAAAAAAGAAAGCGAGGGAAGCGGCGGTGAAGAAGCGTTACCGCACCAAGCCGACCAACCGCCCCCGGCTGTGTGCAGACGACATAATGGAGCGTAAGGCGATGAGCCGTTACCAAGACCTCTATGCCGAGGCAATGGCGAAGTACGGATTGGAGCGAGGTATCCGGGGTTCGGAAGCACGGCACATAGACCAACACGAATACTACCGCCAATGCCAGCGGGAGAAAGCCGGACTTGAAAAGGATGTTGCCGAACTCTCCACCGAGAAAAAGAAACTCGACAAGGAGAAGAAATCGTTGGAGAGCAAGGTCGGTCATCTTGAATGCAGCGCAATCGCCCTTGACGCTCAAAAGAAGCAGTTGAGGCAGGTAAACGAGGAAATCCGGCAGACAAACCGCGAACTCTATTCCGAGAACACCCGGCTGACCGAGGCAAATTCTTCTCTCGCCGCCGAAAACAAATCGCTTGCCTATACCAATGCCGGACTTTCGGAAGAAGCCACAAGACTTTCGGCACAGCGGGAGAATCTTGCAGCGGACACCGAAAGGCTGACCGTCGAGAAAAAGGCATACGAGGCACAGACCACCGAGGCACGGCAGGAGGCAGAAACCGCCATGCGTGAACGTGATGAAGCCAAAGCCGAGCGTGACGCACAACGGAAAGAAGCCGTCAGCAACATCGCCAACATCTTCACCGGGAGCAAGACCAAGCGGCTTGAAGCCGAGGTTGCACGGAAGGATAATGAAATCCGGGAGCTGAAAGACCGTGTCGAGGCAAGGGAGCAGGACTTTCGCCGTGAGATGTCCAACCTATCCGACAACCTCCGCAGACAAAAGGAGAGTGAAGCCTCCACTATCCGGATACACAACTATCTGGAAACCGACCTCAACACGTTCTTCCCGATGTGCTCCCGATGTTGGAGGCGGCGAGAGAATGCCGAGAGGTCGGTTTGTCGGACACTGTAACCCGTGCATTGCTTGACCAGAAGCCGCGATATTTTAAGGAGGGAGCAACCATACATTCGGAAACATACCGTCAAGATTTCGATGTGTCCAACGCAGAGGTGCAAATCAAGCGCAATCCAACCGACAACAAATTTCACCTCCACATCAACGGTACCCGTGTGTTCCAGTGGCTCAAAGAGCAATGGCAACGCCTAAAACAAACTTTCAGCCGAGGACTTCGATACTAATCTACTAATAAAAACGGCTATCCACGCTAATTTGGCGAGATAGCCGTTTTTCATATTTTTGACTATTACTAATTACAATGATTCGGTAAAAATTACCGAAGTAGTTGAAAGTTAAGTTAATATATCGAATTGTCAAATACAAATGAATCGCCAAAGCGTTCATTATAAAAAACATTAAACAATATGAACGTATTGGCGATTCTCAAAGACTTCACCTTTCGGTGTAAGTCGGTATTTGAAAATACTACAACCAAAATGAGCAAAAGGTTCCTCAACTGGCTGATTTTAACAATACGCACTGTAGCGTTGATTCCGGGCAAAGTCAATTTTACCCGGCTGTCGCGCTATGGCGGTCGTACTGCCAAGACCTTTGCCTCCAATTTCAAGACATCCGTAGACTGGATGAAAGTCAACATAGGTATGGCGCAGGATTGTTTTGGACCGTCCGATGACATGGCAGTGGCAATCGATCCGTCGTTCATTTCAAAAGCAGGCAGACTGACGTATGGCATAGGCCGTTTCTGGTCAGGGGTGGCACAACGTGTAAAACGCGGTCTGGAGATAATGGCGATCGGGGCAATAAGCCTGAGTAAACATACATGTGTGATGCTCGGTGCTGTCCAGTCCCCGGACTTCAGGACTCTTGAATCTGAGAAACAAATGTCAATGCTTGACTGGTATGTGGCACTTGTCAGGTCAAAGGCGGCAGAGCTGCTCTCACTGACGGATATTCTGGTTGCCGATGCCTTTTTCTCCAAATATGAGTTTGTAAATGAAGTGATTGGCATGGGATTCCGGTTTTGTCGGGAGATTACGTGCCAATTCATATCTCAGGTATCTGGCCATACCGGATTCCTCTGCCCCGTGCAGACGTGGCAGAAAGAAAAAGTATGGAGAGAAAGTGGATTTCTCAACTCTTGATATGTCCGTGTTCACTTCATTCATATATGAGGATTCCAAAGGAATCAAAACCCGATGTCACACGGCGGTCGTACATTCTAGGGCATTGAAACGCGACATCCGTATCGTGGTCTGTCCGGTTGAAAACGCAGACCCTCTTCTTTACTTCTCTACCGACACCAATATGAGACCTGAAAAGATCATCGGTTTCTACCGCACCCGCTTTCAGATTGAGTTCGGCATACGCGATGCCAAGCAGTTCACCGGACTTCAGTCACAGCAGACACGCGACAAAGCCCGGCTTGACTTTGCGTTCAATCTTTCCTTCACTGCCCTCAATGTCTGCAAAGAGGTCATAAGGAAGGATTATCCGGATCTTTCGGTAGCGCAGTTCAAACGGCTTATGTTTGAATCTTATCTCGCCTCAACAATTATTTCGACTTGCGGAAAATCTCCGCATCTCAAAATAATTAAGAAAATAAATCATCGGTTGGCTCAGTTAGCGGCTTAACCAAGGCTGAACAACCTCAAATTTTACCGAATCATTGAATTAAAAAGAAATAGTAAAATTCATTGCAGGAGTGTATGATAGATTTTGGCCGAAGGTTGGTGCTGAGAGTTGAGTCACGCCCATGCTCATGCCTATCTTCTTGGCCTTGTTCTTATAATGATAGGCACTCACCAGAATCGGTATGCTTGCTGCCGTCAAACCAAGACCCGAATATATAATAATTGGCCCGGCTTGAGTTTTATCATGGTTAGAACCATGAATACTGCTCAATGCCAATGACACGATAGCCCCGACTCCGGTAGCAGTCATGCCAACGCTGAATGTAGTCCAGCCAACGGCACGCAATGCCTTATATTTGCCCCATTCCGGGGTATTCTTGTAGGCATCATTCATCAGCATTGGCGGGAGCTGCTGTGGACTATGACTACTGATGCTCGTCTGCACATCAGCCGGATTGTCGGCTATTGAGTTGTTTTGCGAGTACGTATAGACTGCCGATACAATAAAAACTATAAATACTAAGATTTTCTTCATGTTGATATTTCTCAGTTGGCTCGATGGAGAGATTATTATTAGTGAAAGAAAACGTGAGCCAAACTATGCCACGTCGTAATTGGAGGTCGTAGGAAACCTGCCGTGCAGATGTAACAATAGTGACCCACGCATATGCGTGAGAACCACTATGCTATCATTGCACGCTCGAAAAGTTCCTACGTTTCCAATTACAAGATAAGCATAACGCTTCTTATGTTTTCGAAATGTAATGGTTGGCCTTTGCCAAACCGAATACAAAGATACATACAATATTGCAGTTTACTATAATTCAAAGGCTAAAAAAACGGTTAATTAATCAAATGGAATCGAATTAAATATAACTAACGCCACTTAAAAATCCTAAAAACCGTTTGTTCCTCAATGGCTCGATTTTCGCCGATAGTACACTTTTAGTACACCTTGTAAAAGAGATAATGGCTGTAAATCAATAGATTAACAGCCATTATCAGTACCCGAACCCGGGCTCGAACCGGGATGGATTGCTCCAACGGTGTTTGAGACCGTCGCGTCTACCGATTCCGCCATCCGGGCATTGCGGCAGCAGGCGCCGGTGTCGCGCCTGAAATCCGGGGACAAAGTTAAGGAAGTTTTGCCATTTGGCCAAAAATAACGTCATATTTCGGTCGTTTTTGGCTCAGGTTTGGCTCAGGTTTGGCTGACACTCAACTAGAAATTCAGCTGATATAATGAAATGATACCTGAAGTCGTGTCGTCGGCCGTGAAGATAACGGCGTCTGTGTCATTGCCAATAACGATAAAGCATTCCAATCCAGGTAAGGTGCTATACTCAGGCGTTGTAAAGATAGCGTTTGATCGATCGTTTTGGCGTCTTTTCAAACTCGTTGGGCTATGAGCTGTATCCGGTCGATGCGTTCGTAGGGCGCTACAAGCCGGTTGAGCTTTTCGGTCACCTTGGCCATTATTTCCGGAAGCATGGCCGACGTGACTCCGCGCCGGTCCATGGCTTCGTAGTCGGGGTAGACGAGCGCTATCAGGCGTTTTCGCGCTCCACTACAAGACTTTCAGCCACAACGGCATATTGTTGAGCTTTGCCTCGATCTCTTCGGGATAGATGTTCTGGCCGTTGGCGGAGAGTATCATGGTCTTGTAGCGTCCCTTTATGAAGATCGTGCCGTCAGGGCTTACAGTACCCATGTCACCGTATGTAGCCAACCGTCGCTGTCGAGCACGCCTCTGTG
>PDYJ01003172.1_pt1 | contig 10692 bp, 12 predicted proteins | sample 1430841 | NCBI WGS metagenome assembly PDYJ01 (sample SAMN07237672, study PRJNA390542) | Gut metagenome, whole genome shotgun sequencing project. | isolation source: fecal pellets | host: Mus musculus | place: USA: New York, NY | collected 2016-10 | reverse complement strand
AAAAATTTCAAACTATCCTTGACCGCCTTGATCTTTTGGTCGATACCTTGGTTTTCTTCTTCAAAACGTTCTTTGAGTGTTTCGACTCGAACTTTTGGTAAACGCCGATTGGTGAACTGATGATAAGTCATCTGCACCATATTTTGTTCCCCTAATTCAGGTAAAACTTGGTCGATATAGTCATTGAACAACTGGTTTGGTGAAAAAAGCACTACTTGACCAGAATTGAGGTTGCCCCGATAGCGATACAATAGATACGCCACTCGTTGTAAAACAGCTGAGGTCTTACCTGAACCAGCTGCCCCTTGAACAAATAACAATTCTGAGTCAGTATCGCGGATGATCTTATTTTGTTCTTTTTGAATGGTCGTCACGATACTTTTCATCTTCGTATCGGACCCTTCATCTAAAACCTCTAACAACATCTGATCACCCACAGTCTCATCCGTATCGAATAACGTTACGATCTTACCGTCTTCGACCATGAATTGACGTTTTAATTCGAGTTCGACTTCACGCTTGCCTACAGGTGTCGTGTACTCAACTTTTCCTAGTCCGCCATCATAGTAAACACTTGAGATCGGTGCCCGCCAGTCATAGACTAAAAAGCGATCTTTTTCATCAGAAAATGAAGCCAACCGATATAAAGCTTTTCTTGCTTTTGTTCACCTTGTTCTTTGATGTCGACCCGGGCAAAATACGGCTTTTGCTCCATCTTTTCGAGCACATCTAAACGTTTGGCGGCTGCGTTTTGTTATTTTCTCGTTCGGCTAATTGTTGTTGTTGTTGGCGCACAGTCAAAGCGGTCTCCATCATCCCCGAATAAGTTCCCGTCTTGATACGGAGATTATTCTTGAAATCATCTTGGATCGCTTGCGTATCGCTTTTAGCAGTAGCGATATTTTTTTGCGCCTTTTTTGCGCTTTCTTGATCTGAGCGACTACCCGATCCATGCGTTGTTGTTCTTGTTGCTTAATACTTTCAGCCATTATTTACCCTCCGCACAAACAAATTTTCGATATTCTATTGTAGCATATCTAATTTTCTTTGTCGTGTTTTTGAACTTAGAGAAATGATTGTGTATAATAGAACAAACGTTTCTAAGGAGGAAATTTCATGTCAGTTTCTGTACTGATAGTTACGTTTGCTGCTTTTATCACACCAATGGTCTTACAGCGCTTTAAGATCAGTGTTTTACCGACTGCTGTGGCTGAAGTACTCGTTGGGATCGTGCTTGGCAAAAGTGGCTTTGACCTCGTGCAAACTGAAGGTATCTTAAGCTTTCTTTCAAATTACGGGTCATCTTCTTACTTTCTTGAGTGGGATGGAGATCGACTTTTCTATTTTCAAGAAAAATAACGGACCACTTACCCACTGCACGCAAAAAGCCGCCAAGGCGCCCTCGACTTCACCCGTTCAAGTCGCTGCTGTTGCCTATGGGGGAAGCTTACTAATGGCACTAGCCTTAGCCTTGCTCTTTAAATTTTTGGTCTATTTAGCAACTTTATCTTAGCTGCGATCTTATTTTCGACCGTTGCTTTAGGGGTCGTGATCGCTGTTTTAAAGGAAAATGAATTACTAAATAAACCACTTGGGCAAACCTTGCTTTTGATCGCTGTCTTAGGTGAAGTCGTACCTTTGCTTTGTTTGACGGTCTATAGTTCTTTTGTCTCAGGTAAAGGTGAAAGTGCGTGGTTGATCTTCTTACTTTTCATCGTCGGGGCCCTGCTCTTCAAACGCTTCCGCAGTTTTTTCACATCCCTAGATAAGATCAACAAATCTACGACTCAGATCGATATCCGCTTGGCATTGTTAGTCATTACTACCTTAGTTGTCTTAGCTGAATCTGTTGGTGCCGAAGATATCTTAGGGGCCTTTATCGCCGGGATCGTGATCAAATTGCTCCAACCAGCACATAGTACCCAAGAAAAACTCGATGCGATCGGCTATGGTGTTTTTATCCCGTTCTTTTTCATTTTAACAGGCGCTAAGATCAATATTCCTGAACTCCTTGCTTCACCTAAGACTTTGATCTTGATCCCGTTGTTTTTTGCCGCTTATGTCTTGGCAAAAGCCCAGCTTACTTGGGATTGCGTCAACGCTTCAAACGGATCAACGCTTTAGCCGGGGCGATGCTTTCCCAAACAACGATCACACTAGTCTTAGCGACGTTGACCGTTGCTCAGAATCTAAAAGTCATCTCAAGTGAACAATCTGGGGCCTTCATCTTAGCCGCTGTGGTCAGTTGTATCTTAGGGCCACTAGTCTTTAATAAACTGCATAAACCTGAACCAGAAGATCTCAAAAAGACCAAAGTTACGATCATCGGGGTCAACTTGGTCACGATCAACACCGCTGAACAGTTAAATGAAGACTGGTATGATATCCAGATGTATACTAACTGGAAGAAAAATTACCAAACTTACGACTTACCGTTCCAATGTGCACTTAGTTGAGAGCCTTGAGCCAAAAGACCTCATCAAAGAACAGATCTTTGACACTGACATCTTAGTCTTAGGGCACTCTGATGTTGATATCAACTATTCTTTGGCTTTAGCTGCTAAAGAATACGGGGTTGACCGTGTCTTGACTCGCATCCAAAATAGTCGACCCAACTAGCATGGCAGAAATGGATAAACGCCTGTCTAACGCAGGGGTCGAATTCTTTACAACTTTTGCTACCACAGTTGGCATGATGCGGGCGATCATCGAGTCCCCATCAACGCTTGACCTGATCACCGGCGATTCACGCTTATATGAAGTCGTCGTCCGCAACGCCAAATTTGCTGGGCTTGAATTACGCAAATTACCATTTATCAAAGAGATCACGGTCAGCCGAATCTTTAGGCACCGTAAAGCGATCCCGGTCAATGGTAACACCCAGATCCAAGTCGGTGACCATTATTGTTCTCGGCTAACAAAGACGTTGTTAATGATATCCGTAAAAAGATCAGTAAGTTAAATGATTATGAATAAAGAAATGAGGCTGGGGAAAAACTACTAAGTTACCAATTATCAATATAGAAATCCGAACCATAATTTTTGATTTTTTCAAAAATGGTGGGTGTACACTTTCTGGTATGGATGGAAATGCCATACCAGTTTTTTGCGTAAAAAAAACACTCCCCACATTTCTGTAGGAAGTGCTGTACGGGTCATCCATATCAGTTGACGACATCCCGATATGGTAACAATATTTAGCCACTTGTTTTATTTTTTTATCGTTTTCTATTAACTATCAAGCTTGCCCCCAGCAGACTTGCAACTCCCGCTACAAGCACACCTGCGATCAAGCTTAGGTTAGCATTTGCGTCCCCTAATTGCGGCAAGCTTTGTTTTTCATCGCTGGCGTTAGTATGAGCTGGCGCTTTGTCACTTTCTTGCTTGATATGCGGGCTAAAACCTTTAGCGCTCCCCTGCTCTAGTTCTGATTTCGAAGCGGTAGTATCAACCACAGGATCAGCAGCTATCACCGTGATCTTCACTACTACTTCTTCTTTTGCCCCATTTGGATAAGTTACGATAAGCGTGCCGAATTTTGCACCAATTGTGGTAGTATCGACTTTTTCTTTCCAAGCATACTTCGTATTGGACGGTAACTCCTCTTTATTGGAGATTGCTTCAGGGGCAACAGGATCTTCATTTACCCTGACTGTCAGATCTTTAGCTTTTGGCACATACGTAACTATACCTGCATCAGTTTCTTTTAGTGGCTCATACGCTGCTTGGTAACGCACTGTCTTGAATTTAGGGGCATATCCTTTTAAGCCTAAGCGACTAAGATCGTCAACTTCATCTGAGATCAAGCTCCAGTTTTTCAATTTATACCCCGCTAAAACAGGGCTCTCAACGTTAGCTAGCTCTGTTTGAGTTGGTAAGGCTGCATATAGCTCAGCCGGATCTATATTTTGGCTTTTCACCAAGTTGAGTGTCGCACTCCCATTTTGAAATCTGCCTTCACCCGCTTCATATTGTGGCCCGATCACGGTCCCACTATTATCTGTTTTCATCAACTTAAAAACTTCTGGTTTAGCGACGATCGCTACAGCTCCTTGGCGGTTATTGAGCGCTCCGGCTAAACTAGCCCGCACTTTTTCGCTTGAGTTTGAAATATCAAGGTTGGCTAGATTGACTAACCGCAATTTAGGGCTCCGATCAAAAGCAAAAACATTCGGCTTATCGCTGCTATAGGAGTGATCTTTTAGCTTGCTAATATCAAAATTGCTTAAATTTAAAGCCTCCAAGTTTTTTGTCTCATAAAACATCGAACCCATGTCACGTACATTGTATGTCTCAAAATTACTTAGATCTAACTCCTTTAGTTCCTCCATCGACGAAAACATGCCAGACATATCAGTCACCTTGCGTGTATCAAAATTGCTGACATCCAGCTCCTTTAGTTTAGGTAAATTCGCAAACATACGGCGCATATCAGTCACCTGAGACGTGTTAAAATGACTGACATCCAGTTTTTCTAAACTCTCCGCGTGGGCAAACATACTTTCCATGTCAGTCACCTTGCTAGTATCAAAATGACTGACATCCAATTTTTTTAGCTCATACAGACTGTAAAACATACTACTCATATCAGTCACATTATGCGTATCAAAATTACCTAGCTCCAACGTTTTTAAACCACTCATACCGAAAAACATGCCAGACATATCGGTAACCTTGCTAGTATCAAAACTGCTTAGATCCAGATGTTCTAGCTTGTCTGAAACCCAAAACATACTACTCATATCAGTCACATTATGCGTATCAAGTCCACTTAAATTCAGACTTTTCGCATAGGGCATGTGATCAAATGCACCATGCATATTGACCACTTTCGACGTATCTAAACCTGATAAATCAAGACTTTCCACATCTATATCGGAAAAACTCAAATGCGGATTATCATAAAGCACTTTTTTACCATCTGACGTCTTTAAGATATTAAAATGCGTTGGCGCATTCCGATATAAAAAGCGAATGAGGAAAACTGGGACATCCCAAGCAGCTACGACTGTATAATCTTGATAACGTGGGTCAGAAACTCTCCCTGTTATCGTGAGTTCAGGACCTGTTCCCTTATACATGGTCAAGCGGATCTGTTTATCGGCTACATTGACGTCGTATTCCCAATCATCTAAAGAAAAGGTGTCAGCTGTGCTTGTTTCTTTTGGTGGCGCAAGTTCACTTAAATAAGCTGCAGTTGAACCATCATCTTCAGCTTGGCGTTCAGTATTCACTGTTGCTGGAGCCGCCAAAGTTTCAGTTGATCCGTTGTTTGACTAGCATCAGCTTGCTCAGTTAGCTCTAGTTTTGCTTCCGCTATCTCATCGGTAGACTTTTCCTCTGTAACAGGCGCTGTGGTCAAAACGACTTCATTTTCTGTGACATTAGTCCCCACTTCATCACCTAAAACGTTTTGCCTAGCTCCCATAAACGTTATTCCGATCAAGACTGATGTCGTGATGAGTCCGATCCTTTTGATGCAATATTTTCGACTCACATCACTGTACTTTTTACTGTATTCCCATTTATTTTTTCTCGATAACATAAAAAACTCTCCTTATTTTTTTAGCTTTAATTTACAATTCAAATGCAAGGCATACGGCAAAAAAAGAGACTCATTGCCTCAACTCCAAGTACAATGAAAAAACCACTAATTCATTAAGGGGCTATAATGCCCTCTAAGTATACAGATGAAATAGAAAATTCATCTTATACTTGGAGGGTATTTTATATGTCTAGGAAATCAAAATACAGTGCAGAACAAAAATTAGCTATACTAAATGAACTAACCCGTTCTAATATTAGTGAGGTGGCTAAAAAGTATGCAGTGGGCAAGAAAACTATTAGAACTTGGGGGTATCTATATGAATATCAGGGCATTGATGGCTTACGATCTACTCACAATAATCATAGATATTCAAAGGAATTTAAATTATCTTTGGTCCAACAGTATCAAAAATCAGACGCGTCGCTTGAAATATTCGCGATCAAGCATGAGTCAAGTCCATAATCCTGTGTAAAATACTATACAATGTTTTACCGGTCTCTCATTGATCAAACTTAATATATTTTCTTGTAGAACTGAGCCATTCGTCATGAAGTTCCATAAGGACAGCTCCAATTAGTCGATTGGCAGACGTTCGGTTGGGAAAAATCCGAATAATCTTTTCTCTTCTGCGGACTTCCTGGTTCAGTCGTTCAAGAAGGTTGGTGCTTTTTAGCCGATTGTGACCATTTCCGATAACCGTATATTGAAAGGCTTCTTCGAAGCCATTATCCAATGTTTCGCAAGCTTTTGTATATCTAGACTGGTCGATATATTCACCGACTAAGGCATTCTTAGCTGTTCGAGCGAGTTCAATATCCGTAAACTTAAAGATCGCTTTTACTGCTTCTCTAAACGGTTTTGAATTCTTTTTTGGAATGGAACTGAAGATGTTTCTTAAAAAATGGACCTGGCATCTCTGCCAACTTGCGTTGGTAAAGGACTTACGAATCGCAGACACTAGGCCTTTATGGGCATCAGAAATGATGAGTTCTGTCCCCTGTAGACCGCGTTCTTTTAAGTAGTCAAAGAAGATGGACCATGTGTCATCACTTTCTTCATTTTGGATCATGAAGCCAATGATTTCACGGTCACCATCTTCCGTTATTCCGACTGCAATATGACAGCTCTTAGAAAGCACTCGATGGTCTTCTCGGACTTTTATGTAGAGAACATCCGTCATCAGATAAGGATAATTCGTACCTGAGAGTGAACGGTTCTGCCATTCGTTGACCATCGGGTCTAACTGTTCAGTCAGGCTAGAAACAAAAGATTTCGATACCGATTTTCCACAGAGTTCCTCAACAATCTTTGAAACTTTACGGGTAGAAACACCTGAGACATACATCTCTAACATGGAAGCGAGCAGTGCCTTTTCATTTCGCTGATAACGCTCAAACACCGTCGGTGCAAATTCACCATCACGTGTTCTAGGTACTTTTAATTCAAGTGTACCCACACGAGTCGTAAAATCTCGCTCGTAATAGCCGTTTCTTTGACTCTGACGACTTTCTGATCGTTCATAGTCATCGGCTTGAATATATTCGGTTCGTTGATTTTCCATCAATTGATTGAAAATAGTGGTTAGAATGTTTTTAGATACATCATCTTTTACCGAATGTTCAATAATACTTTGAATCTCTTTGTTGTTCAGTGTAAAATGTACTTGGGTCATGTAACGTCCTCCTAGGTATGTTTTTGTGGTTAAAAACATTGTACCGTAAAAAGGGCTGTTACATGGCCTTTTAACTTTTACACAATTATATGGACTTTATCAAAGGATAGAGAATTGATACTTTATCTATCAAAAAATAGCTATGCAGATCGGATGTTCTAAAAGTACTATCAGTCGTGAAATGTCACGTAATGGTGGTAAAGAGAAATATTCTATCGTAAATGCCCAAAATAGATATCAACAAAAGCGAAAAAAAGTGCCGTAAGCCTCGAATATTATCCGAGGAATCATTACGTAGACTAGTGATAAAATATATTGTCATAATCTTATTGCTTGGAGTTAACTTCAAGTCAAGTAAAAAAACTAAATTTTTTCACCCGTCAACAAAACCGCTTTCATGCTATAATAGAAACAAATATATTGGTCACGGGAGGAAATTTTTATGTCATACTCGCTCTACTTTGTCCGCCATGGACAGACCTATCTCAACCGTTACAACAAGATCCAAGGCTGGTGTGATTCGCCTTTGACTCCAAAAGGGATCGAAGATGGGCATCAAGCTGGTAAAAGACTAGCACACTTAAACTTTGCGCATGCTTTTCACAGCGACACGAATCGCGCCGCGCGGACATGTCGCTATATCCTAGAAGAAAATGTTGCTAGTGCTGAAGAGCTGACCCCTACAGCTTTGCCTGATTTTCGCGAGCAAAATTTTGGTTACTTTGAAGGCAGTGATACCAGTCAAGCTTGGCTGATGATCGGAGCCGATCACGGGTGTCGGACTTTTAACGATATCATCACCAAATACTCGATCGAAAAAGCACGTGATTTTACCAAGGAAGCCGATCCTTTCCATGATGCAGAAAACAATGCCGAATACTGGCAACGCTTAGACCGTGGATTTGCATATCTCGATCAGATCGCAAACGATGGCGATAAAATCTTGCTTGTCGCGCATTCAACTTTGATTCGTAGCCTGACTTCACATTTTGCTCCTGAGATAGACATCACCGTCAGTCCCAATAATGGTTCAGTTACTCGCTTTGATGTTGACGATAACGGGCAGATCAAGCTCGCTTACTTCAATCGGTACCAAGATGACGCTAAATATTAAGCAAAAGAAGATCTCCGAAAATTTCAGAGATCTTCTTTTATCTTACTGATAACTGCAAAGATACCTTTCGTAAGATCTGCTGTGCTAGATACATCATCCCAAGTGTAAGCAAGAGATCCATCAAAATAGGTAGTGGCTCAAAAAAGGTATCGCTCATCTCAAGCGATACCAAAAAATTATTCAAAATGCGCTAAATAGTCGACTAAAGCCTTAGCTGTCAAACTTGTTGGATGGTGCAATAATTCAGAAAGCGGGCCTGAAAAAATGACTTTACCCCCGTTTTTTCCACCTCGTGGTCCTAGATCTAAGATGTTATCGGCATTAACGATCAGGTTTTGATCGTGCGTGATCGTAATGATCGTCGCCCCTTGATCTAAAAGTTTTTGCATAACTTTTAGCAATACTTTGACATCAAGTGGATGAAGTCCGATCGTTGGTTCATCAAAGACAAATAAAGTCGTCTTTTGCTTGTGATCTAAGTGTTTCACTAATTTCAAACGTTGGGCTTCTCCCCAGAAAGGCTCGGGGTGCTCTCACCTAGATGTAAATAATCTAGCCCTACTTCACATAAAAGTTCTAATTCCCGCAAGATTTTTGGTTCATCTTTAAAAACAGTCAGTGCTTGTGCGACATCGAGTGCTAAAATATCAACGATCGAATAGCCGCGCCATTTGACATCGCTGATCTCAGGGCGATACCGTTGGCCCATACATACTGGACATGTCTGTTCCATATCCGGCAAATACTGGATATCTAAAGTCACCATTCCAGTCCCACCACATTCTGGGCAAGTAGCTTGGTGTGTAGTGGCGTTCTTTAGCTAGTGGTACAGTGGCAAATAACTTACGCAAATTATCCATGATGCTCGTATATGTTGCCGTTGTCGAACGCGTACTTTTACCGATCGGGCTCGCATCAACACTAACTACATCTTTTATCGGTGACTCAAGTTCGCTTACTTGCGCCGGTAAACTTTCTCCCTTAGCTTTGGCCTTGATCGCTGGTACTAAGGAATCTAAGATCAAACTGGTCTTACCAGCACCAGAAAAACCAGTGACCGCCGTGAGTCGCTTTAGTGGCAATTCAACTTTTACATCGTGGAGATTATAGTGATCACTGATAGCTAAAGTCATTTTCTTAGTTGTCAGAGGGCAAACTTTGCGGGCGTTAAGCTCTGCTTTTCCACTCAAATATGGTCCGATCAATGAATCTTTATTGGCTGCTAGTTCTTTTGGTGTTCCAGCCGCTAAGATGTGTCCACCTTGTTTGCCCGAGCCAGGACCGATCTCGATGATATGATCGGCTGCTTTGATGATATCAACATTATGATCGACCACAACAAGTGAATTCCCTTGTGCGACTAACTGTTTAAAGACATTTAATAGCCCTTGGATATTATCTGGATGCAACCCGATCGATGGTTCATCTAAAACATACAAGACACCCGTCGTTTCAGTGCGCAAAGTCCGCGCTAACTGGATCCGTTGCAACTCTCCAGTTGAAAGGCTATTACCGTTACGTGCTAACGTCAAATAATCTAAGCCTAATTCCAATAAAGGACGTAGATCATCATCAAATTCGGTAAAGATTGCTTGTGCCATCTTAGTCATCTCAGACGGTAGTGTTGCTAACACTTGTTTTTTCCATGTTGGTAGCTCATGCAAGCTAAGTTCAGTGACTTCGGCAATATTTAACTTGCCAGCTGTCTGTTGTAATAGTTCTGGACGTAAGCGTGTCCCATGACAGGTCGGACAAGTCGAATAATGGAAAAATTCGCTGATCTTCTTTTGGGAACGCTCGCTCTTACTTGTCTTAGCCGACTCTAAAACAGCTTGGTGGGCATTTTCGTACAAGACATTAAAGTCATGGAAAACACGTCCCGTACTTGTGCGAAAATCCATCTTGAACTTCTTTTGGGGACCATTTAAAACAAAGTCTTTTTCTTTAGCAGTCAATTCTTTAAAGGGAACATCGACTCTGATCCCTGCTTGTTCAGCAACACTTGGCATAAAATTGCGCCCCGGCAAACGCCACGAAGCGATCGCCCCTTCATTTAAAGACAAGTTTTCATCGGCGATCAATTTGTTCTCATCTAATTGGCGCACTTTCCCTGTCCCATGGCACGTCTCACACGCACCACTTGAGTTAAAGGCGAGATTTTCTGCACTGTAAGCGTAAAAATCCACCCCACAAATCGGACAATCGATCAGTCCCATCTGATCACCAGTTTTACTCATCGCTTGCGCAATTTTAAGACTTGGGGCTAGGCGATGACCATTGGGACAAACGGGGCGCCCTAAACGTGAAAAGACCAGCCGGATCACATTCAGTAATTCGCTCATCGTCCCAACTGTCGCC
>PDYJ01000131.1_pt1 | contig 10701 bp, 8 predicted proteins | sample 1430841 | NCBI WGS metagenome assembly PDYJ01 (sample SAMN07237672, study PRJNA390542) | Gut metagenome, whole genome shotgun sequencing project. | isolation source: fecal pellets | host: Mus musculus | place: USA: New York, NY | collected 2016-10 | reverse complement strand
TCCGGTCGACCTGCAGACTGTTGAGGAAGCCGCCATGCTCCATGACATAGGCATATTTCTCACTGACGCACCCGGAATCCACTGTCACGGCACCGCTCCCTACATAGCCCACGGCTATCTGGGAGCCGACCTGCTCCGCCGCGAGCGTTACAGCGAGGATGTGGCAAGAGTGGCCGAACGCCATACCGGCTCGGGGCTGACCACCGGCGAGATCGCGGCGCAACATCTGCCTCTTCCCGCCGACCGGACGTATATGCCCGACACACAGCTCGAACGCCTGATATGCTATGCCGACAAATTCTACTCCAAAAGCGGCGACATGGAGCGCAAGAGCATCGACCGGGTCAGAGCATCGATGGCGCGCATATCGGCCGACACACTACGTCGCTTCGATCGGCTGCACGAAGAGTTTTCGGACTGATGCCTGACCGGCCGCAGACTGTAGGTCAGAGCACCACAGTGGCTCTCACCGGGAAATGATCGGAGGGCACACGCGCCTTGAAATTGCCTATCATAAGCTCCGACGGAGCGTTGGCGCCGGCAGGCTTCACCTCGCCCCCTTCATCGGAGCGGTACGTATCGGTGAGGATGCCGTATTTCTCCACAATGATTCCAGGGCTGACAAATATATGGTCGATACGCTGGTCGGAGAAAGCGTCGGTACGGTAATCGTTGAACGTGCCGTTGGTCTCATATACCATCGCGGCAGCGTCATGCGAATCAATAAGACCGCATTCAAGCACTGTGCGGTAAGCGTCGCTGCGCTGATCGACATTGAAGTCGCCAGTCAGCATCGCCGGCAGGCTGTCGCCAAGCTGAATGATCTTGTCGCGTATGAGCCGTGTGCTCTCTCGCCGCGCCACCTGACCCACATGGTCCATGTGGAGATTGAACATCAGAAACTCACGGCCGGTGGGAATGTGGCGGAAGCGTCCCCATGTGCATATCCTGACACATACGGCGTCCCACCCCAGACCCGGCGACTGCGGGTTTTCCGACAGCCAGAAATCACCGTGATCCACCGCCTCGAACAGATCCGTCCGGTAGAAGATCGCCGAATGCTCTCCGGCCTTGTCGCCGTCGTCGCGTCCGCGTCCTATATAATCATAGCCGGGCAGCGATCCCTTCAGATCCTCAAGCTGGCTGTGAAAACCCTCCTGAGTGCCGAATATGTCGAAATCATGGAAACGGATGAGATCGGCCACCACACGATGTCTTCTCTGCCATGAATCGCCACGCGCATCGTCGCCGGCATTGAGCTGTCGGATATTGTAGGTAGCGACATTGAAACGCGCACTGCCGCCTGACTCCGCGGCCATAACTCCGGCAGCCGCAAGAGCCACCGCTATCAAAGCGAATATTTTCATGAGCTTTCACAAAAAAAATGTTTTCACAAAATTACCGGATATTTTTGGAAATTATGTGAATTATCGCTATCTTCGCTACCGATGATAGATGATTTCCTGACATATCTGCGCTGCGAACTCAACTATTCGCCCCACACAGTCGACGCCTACCGCCGCGATCTGACCGGCTGGCGTGACGACACCACATCGGGAGGACGATACGCTTTCGATCCGGCCTCGGTCACGCTGCTTGACCTGCGAGAATGGATATTCTCACTGTCGAAACGCGGATCATCGCCCCGCACGGTGCGCCGCAAGGTGCAGGCTCTCCGGGCCTTCTACCGGTGGATGATGCGCAGCCGCGGTCTGCAGGCCAATCCGGCCGCAGAGCTGACACTGCCCAAGCTCGAAAAGCCCCTGCCGGTATTCGTCAGACCGGAAGAAACGGAATCAGTGCTCAACGAAGAGGTGGATATGACCGATTTCGAGCAGGTGCGCGACCGGCTCATAGTCGACATGCTCTACACCACCGGGATGCGATGCTCCGAGCTGACCGGCCTTACCGATGCCGGAGTGGATCTGGCCCGTGGTGAACTAAAAGTGCACGGAAAACGTAATCAAGACAGACTCATCCCATTCGGGAAAGAGCTTGCCGATATGATACGACACTATCAGACACTACGCAACAACACAGCCGGACGAAGCGAGCTGTTTTTTGTCCGCTCCGACGGACGTCCGCTATACCGCAAGCTCGTCTACAATGTGGTGCACCGAGCGCTGCAGCCGACCACTGCCCTGCGCCGCAGTCCACACGTGCTACGGCACTCGTTTGCCACCGACATGCTCAACGACGGCGCCGACATCAACGCCGTGCGCCGACTGCTCGGCCACGAATCGCTGTCGACCACACAGATATATACACATATAACATACCGGGAACTTCAACAAAATTACCAACAAGCACATCCACGTGCATTAAAAAAAGGAGGTTAATCATGGAAGTAAAAATTCAGGCAATCCACTTCGACATCGCCGACAAACTCGTCAGCTTCATCAACAAGAAAGCCGAACGTCTGGCGCGCCACAATGTCAACATCTCTACAGTCGACGTCACCCTAAAGGTCGTAAAGCCCGAGACAGCCATGAACAAAGAGGCTCTGGTAAAGGTAGCAGTGCCCCAGCAGGACGATTTCGTGGCCACAAAGATAGCCGACACATTCGAAGAAGCCATCGACCTGTGTCTGGAGGCGATCGAGCGTCAGCTTGAGAAAAAGAAAGACCGCAAATAACCGACGCTACGGCCTGACGACACAGTGACTGACCACTGATGGTCGCCGCGCCGCAACGCCTGACCGCAACGGCGGTGTGTCGACGGCCTGTCACAGCCGGGGCACACCGCCGTATCGCATCCTGAAAGCCGCATCCCGACCGCATGACAATGACCGCATAAAGATCGCGGCAATCGATATGTGAAGATCCGAAGTCGGGATTCGCGTATGGAGAGCCGTATGGAACCGTATGGAGATTCCGTATGGAGATTCCCAAAAAGAGTGTAAAAAAAAGCGCGTGGGGAGAGAATATTCAACGATTTGAAGTAACTTTGCATCTCGAACCAACGCTACTTCACATTTGAGGCATTCTCAACTATATATCATACTGACAGCCACAGCCTTGCTGACAGCTTCGGCGTCGGCTTCGCTTGCCGGACAGACATCGCCGACACATGCGGCGATCCCTGCGGCGCAAATACCCGACTCAATTACCTCAGCCGATTCCATGCAGGCTTCCGCCGCTGATACGAATTCGGCCGGCGTCACGGCTTCGATACTCAACCGCCGGCGCATCTCTCCCGACGTCACTGACGATACCACCCGACGGCCATCGGGTCCGAGAATATCGCGAGTGAAATCCGACCTCGACAATCCCGTCGACATCAACGCCAACGACTCCATGGTGATCATAGGCCGCAACAACGCATACATCTACGGCGCAAGTTCGGTCAGCTACGGACGACAGAAAATCGACGCCGACGAGATACACCTCGACATGGCCACCTCCACGGTCTACGCCGTAGGACGCCCCGACTCCGTAGGCGACATTCAGGGATCGCCCGTGTTTGACGACAACGGCACCTCCTATGAGGCCAAGACCATGGAATATAATTTCAAATCCGAGAAAGGCATCATCACCGACATCATCACCGAGCAGGGCGAGGGATATCTGACCGGAGGACGGGCGAAAAAGATGGACGAAAATACCATCTTCCTGCAGAACGGACGATACACCACCTGCAACCACCACGACAATCCCCACTTCTATTTCCAGCTCACCAAAGCCAAGGTGAAACCGAAGAAAGACATCGTGGTCGGGCCCGCCTACATGGTGCTTGCCGGACTGCCGCTGCCGCTGGCCGTGCCTTTCGGATATTTCCCCTTCTCCGAAAAATACTCCTCGGGCATAATATTCCCTACATTCGGCGACGACTACAACCGTGGATTCTACCTCTCCGACGGAGGCTACTACTTCGCCATCAACGACAATATCGACCTCGCGCTCACAGGAGAGATCTACACCAAGGGATCGTGGGGACTGCAGGCACGCTCGGCCTACGTGAAACGCTACAGATACAGCGGATCATTCAACCTCAGCTACCTTAAGACCATCACCGGCGACAAAGGAGCACCCGACTATCAGGCCATGACCAACTTCCAGGTGTTGTGGAGTCATTCGCAGGATCCGAAAGCCAATCCGGCACTCAACTTCTCGGCATCGGTCAACTTCACCACATCGGGCTACTCGCGCAACAACCTCAACTCTTACTACTCCAACTCGTTCACGGAAAACACCAAGAGCTCTACGGTCAACCTGACCTACCGCCGCCCGGGTTCGAAATGGTCGTTGTCGACCACTGCCAACATTGCACAGCGCACACAGGACTCCACCCTGGCCGTATCGTTTCCCAACGTCACCGTCAGCCTCTCGCAGATCACGCCTTTCAAACGCAAGAGAGCCGTCGGAGCTGAAAAAATGGTATGAGAAGATAAAACTCTCCTATTCGGGAGTGTTTAACAACTCTCTCACCGCCAAGCAGGACGAATTTTTCAAGAAAAGCCTGATCAAAGACTGGCGCAACGGCATGCGCCACAACATACCCATATCGGCCACATTCAATGTGTTCAACTACATCAACGTCACTCCGTCGGTCAACATCACCGACCGCATGTACACAATGAAGGTCAACCGCCAGTGGGATCCCAACGCCTCGGTCGAAGTGTGCGACACAAGCTACTCCTTCTACAACGTATGGGACTTTTTGGCATCGGTGTCGCTCGACACCAAAGTCTACGGATTTTTTCAGCCGCTGCCGTTTCTTGGCGACAAGGTAAAGATGATACGCCACGTCATGACACCCACCATATCGTTCAGCGGCACACCCGACTTCGGATCGCCATTCTTCGGATATTACGGCACATACCAGTATCCCGACGCACAGGGAGTCATGCAGACACGCCAATACTCCAAATATCCCAACGCTCTGTTCGGAGTGCCAGGCGTGGGACGTTCGGGTACGGTCAGCTTCTCGCTTGCCAACAACCTGGAGATGAAAGTGAAGGACGACAATGACTCGATAGGCGAGCGCAAGGTGTCGCTGATCGAGAATTTCTCAGTAAGCCAGAGCTACAACTTCGCTGCCGACTCGCTGCGATGGAGCAACATCAACACATCGCTGCTGGTCAAACTGATGAAAAACTTCAACCTCAACCTGTCGGCCACATGGGATGTCTACACCTATCAGCTCAACCAGGCCGGCAACCCGGTGAGAGTAAACCGCACGCGTCTTCAGGCAGGAAAAGGACTGGCCAAACTGTCGAGTACCGGCACATCGTTCTCCTACACGCTCAACAACAACACCTTCAAGCGCAAAAACGACAAAGACAAAAAAGGCTCTGACAATAAAGGGAAAAACGGCGACGATACCGACAGCGACGACCCGATGTCGAACGCACCCAACGCCGACCGCGATCCTCGCGGCAATATCGACAACGACATCGACCTGTCGTCCGACGGCTACATGAAATGGGATGTGCCCTGGAATCTGTCGTTCAACTACTCGATAGGATACGCCTATGGCAAGTTCAACAAGCGCAAGATGGACTACGACGGCAAGATCACACAGAACCTCAGCTTCTCCGGCAACATACGTCCTACGGCCAACTGGAATTTCTCATTCAGCGCCTCATATAATTTCGAAACTCACAAGATCGCCTACATGAACTGCAATATCACACGTGATCTTCACTGTTTCAGCATGCGCGCGAGCTTCGTGCCTGTCGGACCGTACAAATCCTACAACTTCCACATTTCGGTCAACTCCTCGCTGCTGCAGGATGTGAAATACGACAAACGCTCATCTATACGCAACGGTGTCACCTGGTACTGATACCACCGTAGCCGGCAATATATCCGGAGAGTGATACGGATAGCGCCGATAAGATCACAATCCATAAAAGCGGTGTGGCTCTCCTCCCGAGCCACACCGCTTTTACTCTAATGCTTTGACCCTATTGCCGCCCGCAATGCGACATCATGTCTCATTCGGCCGTCGGCATCGACCGTAACAGTCGGTCGAGCCACGGCCCCACCCACTCCATCTTGAAGTAATGGTTCGGACCGTCGACATTGACCATACGGTAGAATTCGTCGCGCGACAGCCATCGGGAAGCGCGTCATAGTCGGTGCGCGACGCCTCATCGGCATATTTGGCATAATGATGCCACTCGAACGCCTCCGGCGCGCCCGACCTCCTGTAGGCATCCTCTATCAGCCTGAAATCGCGGTCAAGCCCACCCTCGGTGCATATCACCGGACGCGGAGACAAGGCTGCCACTATGTCGGGGAAATCAAACTGCGTCAGAAATCCGGGGATAAGATGACGTATTGAGTTGGGATAACCCCTGCGGCCATCTTCGTCGCGTGCATTGAGCACCAACGCTCTTTCACGCGTGCGGCATAGGAAATCGTTGTAGACAAACGCATATATCGAGCTGTCAAGCAGCCCGAGAGCCATCATAGGCTCCGTACCGAGCGAGAAACCGCTCACTATTATCCGGTTCTTGTCAATATCAGGCTGCGTTTTCATCCAGTCCAGCACCACCTTGTCATACCACGAAGCCAGACCGAGATAGCTCCAGCCAGTTTCAAGCAGGAAACGCGACGGGGTGATATCGTCATACACACCGCCATCGGACTGCTCGCCGAAACAAGGATTGTCGACCACCACGGCCGTCAGACCGCGCTTCACGAAATGCAGCCCCATGGCCGCACGCCTCACGATAGAGTCAGCTTCTCCATCGAGCATGAAGTTGCCCGAGCGCTCCCCCGCCAGAAGCTCCTTGGTCTGACCCGATCCGGGAATACACAGCACGGCCGCACGGCTGACATCCGCACTGTCGGGACGCATCACGAAGTATGCCACCGGATTCTCGTCGAGCGGAAACGACTCCCACCGCTCTATCACATAGCCGTCGCGGCGAGATTCTGTCACCTTGCGCGGAGACGCAGCCGGCGCATCGGGATGACGCATCAGCCCGCGCATGGCCTCCGACATGGCTTCGCGCCATGCATCGAGGCTGTCGGCCGGCATACCGCCATCATATTGCAATCTCGGCACGGCGCGCTTCATCACCCGCTCCACTGCCGAACGGGTGCTGTTATAGACCGGCGTCGGCTGATCCTCACTGCCGGAAGCCGCCGACGCGACAAGGCATCCCGCACACATCGCCGCTATCAGGGCCACGGCTGCCGCACTGTACTTTTTCATAGGTTAAGAATTTTTTGTAAAATGACCGGAATTCTCCGGATATGACGAACTGACGCAAAGTTACAACTTTACGCGGATATCCGCAGACACTATTTATCGTCTTTGCCTATGCTTTTTCAGCTGCACGGATGTGTTTTCGTAAAAATAGCGTAGACCGGATGATACGTCAGCCGGGTGATACGTTGCCGCACGATGCTTCTCGCAGCGGCGATATTGCCCGACGAGGCCGATGATGTGTTGACACCAGTCCGACTCATGTGGCGCAGCAGATCCGATGCCGACTCGAAATCCACCGTAGCAGTCCGGCCATCGTCCGACATAGTAAGTTCCATCGCGTCAGGAGTCAGCCGCGCCAGTCCGTCGGCATCAAGATATGTAGCCGCAGGAGTGATTATGCCGCTCAGCTCGTGGAAAGTCGATCGTCCGAACGTGGATATAACCACCTGACCGCCCGGACGCAACACCCGTCCGCACTCTGCAAGAAACCTCCCGAGCGAATTGAACCACTGCACCGAAGCCGAGGCCACGATAGCGTCGGCCGAGTTGTCGGCCATGCCGCGTACCGCAAGTTCGGCGTCGCATATCCGTTTTTTGCCGGGAAGATCGTCGCCGATGGCCGCCAGATCCCAGAATTCGAGATTCGCGCCGCGAAGCCAGCCGAGATATGCGCGTGTGAACAGTCCTGTGCCCGGACCGATCTCCACCACATCGGTGATCCTGCGCCCGGATGACACCTCGCGCCAAATCTCCGACAGGCGCGCGGCCATGGCGCGCTGCACCGTGGCCGCGCCGTCGTAGGTAGGCGCGCCGTGCGAGAAGTTACGCTCCACAGAATCCTTATCGACCGAAGCCATAGCCATGACCTGCGTCCAGTCAGGAAAATGCGCACCGCCGGTCACCGTCATATCGGGATGTCCATGCCACGCCTCCATCTGCCCTGCAAACGGGATTATGCGATCCGACTTTGAAACGATCACCTTATCCCAGACGCATATATCATCCTCACGCGCCGGATCATTCACGCCCATGCGTGATATCGACTCAAGTTCGCCGCGCAGATGCTCCACGCCGACGGGTTCGAAATCCGGCATCGGATCCGATACTGCAAACATCCGCTTGCGGAATTCCCCCACCGATCGCTCCGAAAGGGTGCGGAGTGTAAGACCGAACACCCTGCACGGTATGCCACGGCGGTCGTCGACAGGCCACGGAGTGCCGTTCACGGCCAGCGTACGCGTGATCGGCAAATCGGGACAGCTCAACAGCCATCGATGAGCCACAGCAACCCCAAACGACCATGCCACGACGCATATCTCCCTGTATTCTTTCAGACAATCCACGTCGGGAAACTCCACGTCGCTGTAGTCATACACCACCATCAGGTCAAAACCGCTACGGATATAGCCGCGATAGAGCGACGGACGTGTCGACCATCCGGCAAACACGATCATCAGCCGCCCGGCTCCGGTCTGTATCACTTCATATCTCATGGCGCAGCGAATCCAACAGTCCGTCGATATCATCCTCGGTCATGGCCGCGCTCAGACTTATGCGCAGACGCTCCGTGCCGGCCGGTACGGTCGAGTCCTTATCGGCAGCACCTTCTGTCCACGGTGCCGGAGTGCGGCCGACAATGCCACGGCCCGATCCGAACTACCGGTCACAACATACTGGATATGGCTCTCCGGGGGCATGAACCGCGAATCGGAAGGCAGCAGACCGCACAGTCCGCCGTGAAGCCGCTTCGCCAGCGCACGCAGATGCCGGCGACGCTCCTCCATCTGCGGCAGACGTTCCACGACAAAGCGGGTCCACTCGGCATTGAGCGGAGGCAACACGGTGGAAAATATCAGGCTGCGTGCATTGTTGACCACATAGCTGCGCACACTTTCCTCCATAACCGCGAACGCGCCTATCGAAGCCGCGGCCTTGCCGAATGTACCCACGATCACATCTACATCGCCGGGGCGGTCAAGAGCCATCGTCAGTCCGAGGCCGTCAGGACCGCTGACGGCAAATCCGTGAGCCTCGTCGACATAGAGCATCACCTCGTCATAACGACGCCGGATATCGACAAGCGCATTCATATCGGGGCTGTCGCCATCCATTGAGAACACGCTCTCCGTCACCACCAGTATGCGGTCATATCGCCCCGACTTACTGCGGATTATTGACTCAAGATGCGCCATATCGTTGTGCCTGAAACGTGCCAGATCGGCACCTGAAAGCTTATAGCCGTCAATGATGCTGGCGTGCACGAGTTTGTCGGCCACAATCAGTGTTCCCGCCGGAGCGAGCGCCGCGATCAGGCCGGTGTTGGCATGATACCCGCTGTTGAACAGCAACGCCTTTCGGCCATACATGCGTTCGAGAGCATCCTCCAGTCGGCTGAACGATGCCTGATCCGAGGCAAGCAGCCGCGAGGCCGACGCCGTCAGCGACGGACGCCTGTCGGCCACCATCCGGAAAAAATCGTCCTGAAGTCCGCGGTCGGCAGCAAGCCCGAGATAATCGTTGGAAGTGAAATCAACCAGACCGTCGTCACTCGAATCGGACGGTATGACACGCAGATTCCCGCTGCGAGCCAGCCGTCCGAGGCTCTCCTCTATGCTTTCCATCGTCGCGGATCTTTCAATATGTCTATCATCCGGCCGGTAAGCGTAGCGAGATCCTCGTCGCTGATCACGTAGGGAGGCATCACGTACACATTGCGCCCGAACGGACGCACCCAGATGCCGCGGTCAACACACTCCACCTGGAATCGCCCTACGTCGACCGGATCGGTCATCTCCACAACGCCTATAGAGCCGAGCACCCTCACGTCGGCCACTCCCTCTATCTCACGCGCCGGAGCGAGCATCGAACGCAGACTCGCCTCCATATCGCCAAGACGCCGCGCCATATCCTGCTCGCGGAGCATCTTGAGCGACTCTATGGCTATGGCACATGCCAGCGGATTGGCCATGAACGTCGGGCCGTGCATCATCACTCCGGCCTCGCCGCCCGATATCGTGTCGGCCACTTCACGTGTGGTCATCACAGCGCTCATCGTCAGATAACCGGCCGTAAGCCCCTTGCCGATACACATTATGTCAGGCTCCACACCGGCATGTTCCCATGCAAAGAAGCGTCCGGTTCGCCAGAAGCCCGTGGCTATTTCATCAAATATCAGATACACACCATATCTGTCGCACAGACGGCGCGCCTCCACAAGATACTGCGGGTGATAAAACCGCATCCCTCCCGCGCCCTGAACCACCGGCTCAAGAATCAGCGCGGCGATCTCGTCGGCATGCTCGCGCAGAGTCTTTTCGAGCGGCTCCATCGCTTCCTGACGCCACTCCTCGCCGTATTTCACCGAAGGCGACTCCACGAAATAACGGATCGGGAGCGAAGGACCGAAAGCGCCGTGCATGCCCGTCACCGGGTCACATACCGACATCGCATTCCATGTGTCGCCATGATAACCGCTGCGGATTGTCACAAAATTGGTGCGCCGGTGCGAACCGCTCTTTGCCACCGATGCCTGCACGG
>PDYJ01000978.1_pt1 | contig 10705 bp, 12 predicted proteins | sample 1430841 | NCBI WGS metagenome assembly PDYJ01 (sample SAMN07237672, study PRJNA390542) | Gut metagenome, whole genome shotgun sequencing project. | isolation source: fecal pellets | host: Mus musculus | place: USA: New York, NY | collected 2016-10 | reverse complement strand
GATCGCACACTCCGCCTCCGTTCTGTTTCAGCATCCATATACAGTCTTTTTGCGACTGGTAAATGGAGTGGATTCCATACCTGTCACCCAATAATTTCATATTCAGCTCAGGGAATGTCTGATGTGAACCATCATACTGAGGGCGCACGAAACAGTTGAACTTGTCATTGTAGAGGTCAACGAGTTTTTCCTTGAACTCCGGCGACTGGGCTTCGAGCCATTCGCTGAATCCGTTTCGGATTTCGTCAATCTTGGTATTGGCGAGTTGGATAGCCTCGTTATCCGGCACTTTGATGTCGTTGCCGTTTTCATCTTTACCTGCCGACTTTTTGATGTCGGGTACGGTATTGTGGAGTGCGTGTTTCAACAGGCTCATTCCATCGTATGTGCGGTAATAGCCTCTGACACAGAACCCTCCCAGATGGTCATGTTCTTTCTTGATGCCTCCGCCGAGTATTCATCCATAGATGAAGAATAGGCAATCTTCACATCGGTGTGGAATAGATATGACATATAAGCGGAGTAGATACCCGTTGGAATCCATCGCTCACCGAAGTTGAAATCCAGTTCATCGAACTCGATGCGGCGGGGCCGTGCTTCCTCCAACGCATTGAGCGAATCTTTCGACAATGCTATGAAAGGTTCTACACCGTCATATCCGGGAAAGTCCTTTATCCGTTCTTCCTCATGGTCAATCCATGCCCTGACATTATCGGCTTTTGCCACTACATTTCCAGCAATGAAACGGTCTTTGACCTCATAGCTGCTGACAAGCGGATTATAATATATGTGTCCTTCAAGGTTATCTACCAATGAATCCTCATCCATATCCACAAGCGATGACATATATTCAAGGTTGACGACACCATATTTATTAAGTGATGCAGTCAGTGCCTCCAGCGGTGTATCCACCGAAGTAACCTCGTCAACCGCGAATGATACCGGATGGTCGAAAATGTCAGCCTTGACAAACCGACCATTCTCGCCCCGCTCCAATGCCAGTGCGTCCCTGCCGTTGGCATCCATGAGGATAAATTTTACATTCTTTTTCTCATTTAGGTTGCCGTATTTCTCCACAAACTCATCATAATACTGATTGAGGTGTTCGCGCAGATGTTCTGACGGTTCATGGGTCTCAGCCTCATAGTTATAAAGCTGCTGATAAGTTTCCGACAGAGTGACATAGAGCATGGCGCGTTTCGCCTGTTCCGGCTTCAATTCCAATGGATTGAATGTAGCACCATTCTTGCGGACTTCCGAGAGGAAGCCCACAAGACCGTCCTGCACCACCATACTGCCGTTGTGGTGGAAGAACTGAATATCCTCCGAGAAAGGACGGGGTGACATATCCACCTCGGCCTTCTCCGGCTTTTTTCGCCTCCACTATTGGCTGTCTGCTGGGAATGAAGTAGCCTTCGGTTTTCTCGATTACAGTGCCACCCTCGACGATAGTTTCGGATTTATAATCCTTATCGGCTTCTTTTTCAGCCGCCTGACGCTCACGTTCCGCAAGCTGGGCGTATGCGATTGACATCATCGCTTCGTAGAATCCGTTGATAGGCGGATTATCGTCCCAGTTCAGAGAACCGTAAAATTCCAGCTCCTTGTCAGTGAGCGGTCGGAATTTGTTTATGGGTAACGGTTTGGCATCAGCCCACGGTTTCGGCTTTTCGACCGGCTTTTCCTCCTTCTCTTTCTTTGGCACGGCGGGACGCTGGTGTTTTGGCGCGTCCCTCGGCTCCAGTTCTCCGAAAAAGGTTATAGGCAAACAGATGCGGGTCGGGATTGTCGGAGTAATCCGGGCCGCCGTCGGTTTCTATTTCCTTCGCCTGTTCCGGAATGGGTGTAGATGGCACACTCTCGGATTGCTCAACCTTCTGTATTTCGGCATTGGGCGTAACAATCTCTACGACCTTTTGCTTGGCGGTCTTTGTCAGCTTCGGGTCTTCGAGCTGCTCACAGATAGCCACACGTTGCCCGGCTCTTACGAGCTTACGCAGGTATGCGTCGAGCGCGTGATGTGGAAATCCGGCAAGCCCTATATATTTGTCACTGCCGTTGGCTCTGCGGGTGAGTGTAATACCTAAAATCTCCGACGCTTTTACCGCATCCTCGCCAAAAATCTCATAGAAATCGCCCACTCTAAACAGCAGTACAGCATCGGGATGTTTCTTTTTCATCTCCTGATACTGTTGCATCAGAGGCGTATTGGTGAGGCTCGACTTCCTTTCCACTTTCGGAGCTTTCTCCTTTACCTCCTGTTTAGGCGTAGGAGTTGGAGCAACCGGGTCAGGCGTAGGCGGCTTGATACCGTTGGAATTATACAATTCCAGATTCAGGTGCAGGTGCAACGACTCGTCAAGTGCCTTTCGCAAATCCTCGGCTATGCCGTTGATACCACCGTCATGGTGGTACACGATAGCCGGTTTGCCATATTGGTCAGTACCAACCTTTGCATCGGTACAGATTACATTCTGCGGAAAAGCCTGAAAGAACTTGTTGCCCGGAACTTTCGTACCTCGGTCAACAACCGACTGGATGAAAAATTCCTCATCAGCCGACAATGACTTCTTCCCTGTGTGCTTCTGGAAAATAATCAGGTCAGAGCCAACATCAGTTCCGGCGTTTTTCGCTGAAAGTATTGTTGGGCAAACGCAGAGCTGCCACAAGGTCAGCCTGTTTCACAAGTTCCATTCTTATAAAGGGCGAAGCCGCGTTCATCACACCCTGCGATGTGATAAAGGCAATCAGACCTCCCTCTCTCACTTGGTCGAGACCTTTGAGAAAGAAGTAATTGTGCAACGACTTCGCCGCCTGACGGTAGCCAATTTCCTTGCTCGTTGCATATTTAGGATCTGCAACCGCGAAATCACCGAAAGGAACATTTGAGGCCGCTACATCGAAATAACCGTCGAAATCGGGGTCGATACGCTCAAAGCCTTCAATATTCACAGTAGTGGACGGATGCAGAGCCTGTAAGATTTTACCTGTCAGCAAATCTTTCTCAAACGATAGGCACTCCGCGCCGGGGGTAAATCCGTAGAAATGAATCAATGAAAGCACCTTGACCGGCCGACGGCTCCAGAAACTTTTTAACTTCGACACCCTGATATTTCAGTGCATCAGCGAGAGCATTTACAATGCGGTCGTCGGTATAGAAAGCCGTCAGCGTTGACGCTTTTCAGCGACTCCATATAGCGGTTAAACTCCTTGTCGTCATGCGAATAGTCGTGGATAAGGCGACGCAGTTCAACCGTAGGTGCGAACAATTCAATATCCGACTTGCTCCACTTGGCTGCATCCGCCAACTCATTGGCATCATTGAGGATACACTTCAACCCGCCGAACCCGGCATACTTGTGCAGTATCTCCCGCTCTTCGGGAGTCTGCGCTGTGCGTCCGGCAACACCGAGCTTCAGGACAAGCCTGATAGCCTCAATGTTGTCGCGCATGGTCTGTAATCGGTTAAAGGCCATATTCGTCGAAATATTCGGCAATCCGACCGGAGATTACCAGCTTTAGAATCACACCTTCGTTGGTGTTGAGATATTCTTCGCTCAGTTCCACATCTTTGAACTCCTGCTGCAATTCTTCCAGTAGCGTATAAGTCCAGAACTCGATGGAACGTTCATCAAGAGAAATATGATCCGAAAATTCGTCTGCAAGTATGCCGCTTACAAAATCGTATGGCGAAATCTCAAAGCCATCAAGCAGACGGGCAATGGCTTTCTCGGAGGATATATAGACTTCATCCCCGGCCAGCCTTGATTCCACATAAATGTTAGCCGCAGCTTCGGCGCGTGCGGCAATAAGCAGGTCATCATCGGCTTCGGGGAAATGATGCACCGTCAGGTAACGGCGCAGATACAGATTATAATAGTCGAGGTCGTAGCCTCGGCCATCATTCTTTCTTTTCATAAAAAGGTTGGGGGAAATTATAGGGCGTGAATCCTTTCACACTGCAAAGAAAACCATAATGAAAGAGGCATTCATCATTTCCGGGGACTATGGTACTCGGTAGCCTCGCAATGCCTCAATGTGACACGACAAGCGACATTTTCCATTCAATCCCTGTTCCGACATACTTTTGAAGTACATAAATCGCCTGTCTTTCAAATAATTATAAAAGGTTAGTACCCCAAAATTTGCACTTTAACAATTTTATAAGACTGATTATCAGTGAGATAAAATTTACGAGAGGGCTGCTTTGGGGTACTCTCCCAACGGGGGGATACAGGCTCTGTAATTTTGCATCGTAATCGAAAACGAAACGCAAAATGAAAAAAACTGAAATTGACTATAACGACGTGGAAACATTCCCGAAGTTCGCCAAGGCCGCGATAAGAATCATGCTTGAGATGCTCAGGTGCATGATGAAGAAGAAAGAGCCTCCCATACTCTCAATCAACGGCCGCATGATTTATCTCACCGAGCATGTGATGAAGCTATTCGGCTTCAGCGTGAGAAAAATCCGACAACTAAGGGCTGACGATGAAATCGAGTATATGATCAGCAAGGACGGCTCAGTGGTATTCCACTACGAGCATCAGGTGCAGGAATATATCGACCGTACATTTGTCAGTTCACGCAGCCCGGAAGGAATGGAGCGTAGAAAACTCCGCAATGAAAGATTCAATAACCTCGGCACCAGCTAAGGTGCCATAAAATCCCCCTATATAAGTTTATGGAAAATATCCAGGAACAGGAAGTGCTGATTGCCCGCAACAACGAGACGGGACAGGTAGGCGCAGTCGTCGGTCAGAACCCCGACGGCACCCCGAAGATGGCAGACGCCAAGACTGCCAAGTTGAGCGATCTCGTTAAGTTCAACAAAAACCAGAACCCCATCGAGGCGTTCATCTCCAATTTCATCCGTCAGGCGCAGAATCCATCGCTGTTCGGCTTCTTCAAACTCCCTGCCGACCGCTATGACGCTATCGCTCCGGCAATGGCAGACCTAATCCAAGACCCGGCGTCAAACGGCGAGATGCTCAAGCCTTACGAGGTTGAGGTGAAGCCTGTGGCTCAGACACAAGAACAGACTCCGGCACAGGAACAGACCACGACGGAAGTACAGCAGGAACCGGAAGCAGAGCCTAAGCCTGAACAGGAAAGTGTGCAGGCCAGTCAGGAAGTGACAACCACCGCAGCCAAGGCGACTCCCGTTGACCCCAACAGGATTGACTGGGCCACCATCGAACAGCAGTGGGGCGTTAAGCGAGAGACACTCGAACAGTCCGGCGCGCTACAGTCGATGCTCTACAATCACAAGTCGCCCCAGCTTTTTACCGTCACCCCACAGTTCGGAGATGAGAAATTCACTCTTGATGCCCGACTTTCCTTCAAGGAGCAACCCGACGGAAGTTTTACACTTGCGCCACACTTCATCAAGAACGAGCCCAAACTTGATGTTCCCTTCCGTGGCTACGAGTTCTCGAAAGAAGATAAGGAGCAGCTTCTCAAAACCGGCAACCTCGGCAAAGTTGTGGAACTTGCCGACCCCATGACAGGGGAGATGAAGAAATGTCTGGTCAGCGTTGACCGTCTTACCAACGAAATCGAGGCCATGCCTGTGGATAAAATCTTTATAAAGAACCACATCGGCAAGACCGAGCTTTCGATGAAAGAGATAGGTATCCTGAAAGACGGCGGCGTGGTACATGGTAAGGAAATCGAGCTGAACAACGGACGCAAGTTTACCAGCGACCTCCAGTATAATGCCGACAAGTGTGATGTCGAGTTCGTCCGCACGCAGTCGCTCAAACAGGAGCAGTCCGGAGAGACACAACAACGTAATACATGGGTTGATTCTGATGGCAACCCCAAACGTATTACCAAGTGGGGTTCTACACATTTCACAGAACAGCAGATTGCCGACTATATGGCTGGTAAAAAGATCGAGATGGTAAATGTCACTGACAAGCAGGGTCAGCCCTGCACGGTATTTCTACAGTTCAACAAGGAGAAACAGCGTCCGGTCACTGAATATCACTATGCCGACAACAAGAATGTTGTCGGTGTGGCCGAGGAGAGCAAGACCCAGTATGCGTGAACAATCAAGGGAAGACCAACGAGGCTACGAAAAACATCACAGACCCGCTCCAGAAGGGTCAGACGGCTCCCAAGAACGAACAGCAGCAAGAGCAGCAGCTCAGACTGAAGGGACCGAAATTATAATCCCCGACTGACATAATACCTGCCATTCTCTAATGGCTGTCCTCTTCACCGACATGGGGAGGCAGACTCTCCCCATGTCTTTCCGAAATCTCTTTTAATAATTCAAATTAGTAATAATCAATAAAATAAATAATATTATGAATCTCGTAATCGCACACTCCGCTCAAATCGCCTTCGCTGTATCCCGTGCCCTCAACTGCACAGACCGTACCGAAAACGGCGACTACACCAACGACACCGGCAGCATCGTCATCACCTCCGTCGAGTCCAGTCTCGTCGAGCCGGCTCCGTTTCAGTATTACGCCGGCGGCAGCGACTTCATCAAGACGCTCCCTTTTATCCCCAAGAGATACCTGTACGGTATCCGTGCTGACAATGTGGGAGGTAAATTCAAGGTCAGCGACGAGGACAAAAGCACGGTCGTCAGGCTTCAGGCTCTTGTCGAGCAGGCCGCAGAGGTCATCTTCGCCTCAAACAACGGAAGTGAGGCTCAGGCTCTATTCGCTATTCTATGTCAGGCAGCAAAAGCCGGACGCCGTATCAGCCGTATGTGGCTGACCACACTGAGCAACCGGGCGATAACCTATGCCTACCGTAACCGCGAGTCAGGCCGCAACATCACACGTATAGCCCGCTCCGGTTTCGTTCACCACGGAATGAACTTTCTGTTCCGTGCCAATGTGGAACAGGCTTTCGCCCAGATGTATGGCAAGCAGTCGTTCCCGATGGAGCGTATGGACATCGCCGCGCTCTGGCTCCTTTGCAACAGCTACGACAACATGAAAGTCAAGCTCCCAAAGAAGACCCGCTATGGCGTCGGCATCACCGGAAATTGGAATGGGAAATCTGTCCAGTTGGCACCGGCTGAACTCTGGACAAAGAAATCAGAGGCTTCAGAGCTTGTATGACAAGTTCATGAAACTTAATGGCAAAACTGTCATGGCTGAGGTCGTGGAGGTCAACCCGAAGGTGGAGTGGCGACACGAGTTGCTCAAACATGGTTACCCTTCAGGAGGTGGCTATCGAGGAACTGGGATTCCTGCCCGCCCGAACAATGGCGGCCGCAGACCTTCTTTTCGAGAAAGGGCTTATATCTTCACCCCGCACCTCGGTCTCCTCGCTGCCTCATCATCTGAAACGTCACATTGAACGTCGCTTCCCGGAGGCAAAGGCGTTTCCGTTCTGCCCCGAAGAGCAGATACCTTATTGCCACGGAATCATCACCACCGAGCGTACACCTCTTTTTCTCAGCGACGACGAGCAGCGTGTGTATGAACTCATCAACATCCGTACAGAAATGGCTTTTGACTCAGCAAGATGTATAGAGGTGGGAATCGCGGCAAATATCGAAGGTGTCGGTCTTTTTGGCACAGCCGAACTGCCCGATGATGCGGAATGTGTAACGGGTAATATAGAATTTACAATCTCAGGTGTGAGCATCTACTCGTTCTCGGAGCACTCACCCGAAACCCTGACCGCCGCAACATTTCTGCACGACCTCAATGAACTGGTCAACACAGGTGGTGATACACCCTCGCTTCTTCCGTGAGCAGCTACCGCGACTGCGGAGCCTGCCTCCAGCGTCTCATCGACAACGGATTCGTAAAATATCTGCTTTGGCGACATTGAACCGACGGAGAAGGCGCGTGTGCTTCTTTCGCACGCCGGCCACCTCGAACTCGCCGACATCGGCAAGTACATCACCCAGATAGACGAGGCTGACGCGCTCGCGGAGAACCGCAAACCCACAAAGCCTGTAATGAGGGATTATGAGAACTGGCTTCATCCCCTTATTCTCTCGCTCATCACCGACAAGAAATCCTTTGCCAGCAAGGTTTCGGGCTACACCTGCCCGAAATGCGGCAACCACGGGCTGACCGTGTTCCCGGCTACAATAGCCTGTGAATGTTGCGGATTCTCAATCCCGCGCCACTTCCACGGCTACGACCTGACCGACAAGGACATCGAGCAGCTTGTACGATACAAATACACATCGCCCATCTACGGCTTCATCGACCGCAAAGGCCGCAAGTTCTGCGAATCGTTGGTAATCGACAACCGTTTCGGCGTGACATTCTCCGCCAAAGCCGCCAAGATATACGGATGAGAACAGTAGAGATTGATGAGGATATTCTGGAATCAATGTTCGAGCAGGTGGAATATCTTCATTCTTTAGTCAGGACAATTTCAAGACTCCTCGTCTCAAAGAAACCGGATGAACTCATTACAACCAATGAAGCCGCTGCAATATTACGAATGAGCACACGTCATCTAAATAATCTCAAGGCGGCTGGAAAGATTCCTTTCATACAGATCGATGGCAGGGTGATGTATCTCGCAAACGATATTGCGAAATATATAATCATGCAGAAGGCTAAATTATGATTGATATTGTATTTACCAAACGTAATGAAAGGGTGAGAATGTTTTTCAGCCGTTGCAAGGAACTTAAAGACGCTCTGAATCATATCTGCGAGAACTGTCGTCCGATTCTTAATAACGATGCTTTTCTCACGGACGCGGAGCTGGCGCAACGGCTCAGAGTAAGCAGACGCACTCTTCACGATTACCGGAATAGTGGTATATTGCCTTACTATGAAATAGGCGGCAAGTACCTCTATTCTGAAAAAGATGTAGATAATCTCTTGATGAGCAATTATCGTAATGTAATTTACAATCCTTGAATATGACAGAGGCAAGAATCCTTAACCGGACTCTTGCCTCTGTTGTCGTTTGGTGGTTACTGTTTTTATCTTCCGTTCCCGTTTCTTTTTGGAGAAGAGGTCTCCGGCCATAACCTCACGGATATTCTGCATATCCTCCATGATTGAGGAATCGAGTACCCGGGCGTAGTGCTGGGTCATCTTGATGCTTGTGTGTCCGAGCATCTTCGAGACATTCTCGATACGTACTCCCTGTGACAGGCATACTGTCGCATAGGTGTGGCGGGCAACGTGAGTGGTCAGCACCTTGTCTATCTCGCAGATGTTTCCTATCTCTTTCAGGTAGCGGTTCATTACCTGATTGCAGGGTACTGGCAGAAGTGTTCCTTTTTCAGCCGCCTTCTGGTTGTCCTCATATTTTTTGAGTATTGCTTTGGGGATGTCAAGCAACGGTATGTTCTGGACAATATCCGTTTTCTGACGTGGCTTGCGAATCCACATGTTGCCGTCGTTGTCCTCGACAACGTGTTCTCTTTTCAGATTGGAGATGTCGATAAACGCCAGCCCGGTGAAAGCGGCCATTACAAACATATCTCTGACCACATCAAGTACACCGTCAAAGTGTCTCCTATATATTATATGGAGTTCATCGAGGGTGAGGAATGTGGGATTTGTCTGTACTGTTCTGACCTTTATTCCGGCAAACGGATCTTTGGTAATCCAATCGTTTGCAAGAGCCCGGTTAGTGATTTTCTTCAGACCTTTCATATATCTGGCCACTGTGTTCTGCTGCTGGTTGCGGTCTATTTTGAGATACATCTCAAACCCATGTACGAAATCGCGGTCAAGACTTGTCAGGGGCAGGTCATCGACTTCATATTTCTTCTTGATGTAACGCTGTAGCAGTCGGGTAATGGTCTCGTATTTCTTGATGGTGCCAAGCTCGAAATCGCGCCCCATCAACGCACGACATTCCTGATTATGTTCCTGAAATGTCGTTATTATCATACGTTCCACAACCTTATGGACACCGATATTGAAAAATCGGTTGTGAAGTTCCTGAGCGGTTGCGACAACTCCTTCCGACTGCATTTCCTGAAACAGCTTGAACAGCTTGATGTTTGTCTCGTCAATATAGTCGTTCACATCTATTGCATTCTTGGACGTGCCTTTGGCGCGTTCCTTTGACTGATTCCAGAGAGCAGGGTCGATATACTTCCCAGTATTGGAATCAATTCTTGTGCCGTTCACAGAAATTCTCATGCGAATCGCACATTCTCCTGTTTTTGTCACGGTGCTTCTTCGATAGAACAGCACCGTCAATCGGTCTTTCTTCATTTCTTCTATGAGTAAAGAGGGGTTAAATCGTCAAGAAATGAAGCCTTTTCGGAGGTGATTTTTTGTCGCTGCAACAACTGATATATCAGTGTGTTATATGCGTTTTAGTGCCACGGTTTTTAGAGGAATTGGTGCCAAAAATTTCTGGCACTGTTTTTGGCACCGATTTGGCACCAAAATGATTTTTGCTGAAATTCCGCCAAAGACATTTTTTTCCTCCGCAAGGCCTCATATTTCTTTCAGACCATACTGAAATTTCTACGCGAAGATAATAAAGACGCTTCCGACTCTTGCTATGCAAATCTTTGAAGAATAATGAAATGAGTATAAAGTTCAGCCATGCACCCCCATCCGGCAGGCTCTCACAAGCCTTTGGCTCCAACGGGGAACCTTCATTCCTCATCGTTCTTCATCGGCGTGCATAGGGCATATAAAAAGCAAAACGCCGATTATGTTGATAATCAGCGTTTTGCCTTAATTTAACATTGAATAAGTGGTCCCACTTGGAGTCAAAATAGTGAATCGCG
>PDYJ01003215.1_pt1 | contig 10708 bp, 14 predicted proteins | sample 1430841 | NCBI WGS metagenome assembly PDYJ01 (sample SAMN07237672, study PRJNA390542) | Gut metagenome, whole genome shotgun sequencing project. | isolation source: fecal pellets | host: Mus musculus | place: USA: New York, NY | collected 2016-10 | reverse complement strand
ATATTGATTGTATTAAAGAAGGAGAAAACAAAATTCTGAATCATAAGAAGAACAGAAATAACAACTATGTTTGTATTGTAAAAGCCCAGTCCTATAAGGAATACGAGCGTGCTGACCACCGCACGACATATAATATTAAGCAGTACAATCTGCTTATTATCAAATTTTTTCTTAAGCTTCGGAATTAAAAGATATGTTAAAAATCCAAAAATAGTTCCGGGAAGATTAATCCACAAAACAGCGGAATTCAGGTTTAAAACTTCAGAATAATAATATGTTTGGAATACACCCGCAAGTCCGGCTAATGCACCGATAACATTACCGATAATAATAAGCATCAGCGGCTTATTTTTAAACATAACCTTAAAGCCTTCAAGAATAGACGGCTCCTTTATTGACTGAACAACCCGTTCCTTTGTCTTTCTTCCGGCAAGAGAGAACAGACCTAAAATCATAACTGCTGCGATTATCGCTAATATCAGGAAATCCTGTGAAAGCGTAAGCTCCCAAACATGATTATTTGAAAAGTCCATCATAACAACTAATAAAGGTGTTGCCAATCCGCCGAAAATACTTGAAATCAATCTTGCACTTGAGATAGCTCTTGTTCTGTCTGATGGTGACGGAGAAATAGCCGTACTCATACCCCAAAACGGAACATCACCTATGGTATAGAAAAATTCCCATATAAAGTACGATATATACATATATACAATTTTAACAGTAGCCGTCTTTGCATCTGCTAAAATCTCCGGTCCTGCAAAAAGCATAATTGTTGCTATTGACAATGGAATGGGAACAAAAAGAAGATATGGTCTGAGCTTACCATAACGTGTTCTTGTTTTATCAATCAAACCGCCCATAACCGGATCATTGATAGTATCCCATATTCCGAGAACTAAAATCATTGTAGCAACTGCTGTTTCAGGAATTCCGAAAACCTTTGTGAAAAACAGCGAAAGATAGCCGCCTGCCACAAGATTATAACCGAAAACCTGACCTGCATTAGCAAAGCCGTATGCTAAATTTTCCCGAACACCGACATAACGTATTTCTTTTTCTTTCTCAGCCATAGTTCCCCCTCCTGAACACTATATACTGTACAATTATAATATAATAAAAAAGGATTGACTATGTCAACCCTTTTATAATTATTTATGCAACTTATTCAGCCTCTGTTATATTTTCAGTGGAGCCCTTAGCAGAATAATCGGCAATACGGTTTTCCATCTCAGAATACTTATTTGTATTCATATCCTTTTTAAGCACCTTTGTACCGTCAAAGGAAATAAGATATTCACCGACTGTTTTCATAGAAAAAGTTTTAGTGCCATCATCAGATGTTGAATTCTCGTTCTGAGTAACTATGTTTGCAACAACCTTTACATAATTGCCGCCATCATGCTCATAGCCGTTTGAGGCAACCATTATACTGTAATCCTCAGCCACATCCTGAAGACCGAGCTCCTCAACGGTATAATAATTCTTAATATAGTTTATAGCATCTGAATCCTTGATTTTTGCATCTGCAGTAGTTACCTGACCTGACGGAAGTGTACTTTCAGTAACATTTTCATCATCTTTTTTGTCAGCAGTACAGCCTGCAAAAACTGCAATAAGCATAGCAGCAGCAAGAAGGATAGACATTAATTTTTTCATATTATCAGTCCTCGTCGCAGCAATCACATTCCTCTTCAATTTCAAACTCAAGCATCTCGCCGCAGTTCGGGCACGGAATTGTACCGCCGAGAACAGTTTCCTCATCTACTGTAATTTCAGTACCGCAGAGAGGGCACTCAACCTCAAACTCTTCGCACTCATCACCGCAGTCGCAGCAATCGTCACAGTCACAGAAATCGAAATCATCTTCGTCGATAAGGTAATCCTCAACCTCGGCTAAATCCTCATCAACAGCATCAATCTGCTCAGCCATAAGCTCCATACCCTCGGTTACATCGTCAATATCCTCACAAAGATTTGTTAAAACATCAACAATAGCATTAAAAACCTTGGTTTCCTTTTTGTTTGCATCCAAATCAAGTCCGTCAAGCAGACCCTTTAAATAGCCCAAGCTCTCAATAGTTTCCATAATAAAACTCCTTTATGTTTTATAAAATAAATTTAACTTTATGCTCTTTCCATATACTCACATGTTCTTGTATCAATTCTGATCATATCGCCTTCGTTAATGAAAAGCGGAACACGGATTTCCGCACCGGTTTCAACCTTTGCCGGCTTAAGCGTATTTGTTGCAGTATTGCCCTTAAGACCCGGCTCAGTTTCAGTAACCTCAAGTGTTACGAAGGTAGGCGGCTCAACGCCGAAAACCTTGCCCTTGTATGAAAGGATACGGCAAATCTCGTTTTCCTTAACATACTTAAAGTTGTCTGATAAGTCAGCCTCAGCAACAGGAACCATATCAAAGGTTTCATTATCCATAAAATAATATAATCCGTCATCGCTGTATGAGTAAGCCATTTCTCTTCTCTCAATAAATGCAGTCGGGAATTTAGCTGACGGATTGTAGCTCTTTTCTGTCACTGCACCTGTGATAACATTTTTTGTTTTTGTTCTTACGAAAGCAGCACCCTTACCCGGCTTAACATGCTGGAACTCAACAACCTGCAATACGTTGCCGTCCTCTTCAAATGTAACGCCGTTTCTGAAATCACCTGCTGATACCATAATTTATACCTCCAAGATTTATAATCTTAATTTCTTACTTTACCATTTTATATTATTTCAAGCAATAAATCAATACCCATTTTATAGCTATCCTTGCCATAACCGCAAATTTGCCTGACACAAACGTCTGTGATAACAGAAATTTTTCTGAAATCCTCTCTTTTATGTATATCCGACATATGAACCTCAACAAAAGGAGTAAACGCATTTACTGCCTCAATAGCATCACGAATTGCATAGGAATAATGGGTGTAAGCACCTGCATTAATAACAACCCCGTCAAATTCATCCTTGCTCTCATGTATTATGTCAATTAAATCACCTTCGTGATTGGACTGATAAAATGTCACTTTGGCACCATTCGCCTTGCCATAAAGCTTAAGCTCATCATTTATCTGCTTTAAGGTTTCACCGCCGTAGACATTCTTTTTTCTTATGCCGGTCATATTCAGATTAGGACCGTTTAAAACGAGTATCTTTTTCATATTTATCACCAAGAAATATATTAATCCAATTTATACCTTAAGTCAATAAAAAAATATGAGAGTACACAAGTGTACTCTCATATGTAGCTTGCCATTGGCTTACTTAAACTTTCTCTTACGAGCAGCCTCGCTCTTCTTTTTACGAGCAACAGATGGCTTTTCATAATGCTCTCTCTTACGAACTTCCTGGATAATACCATCACGAGAAGTCTGGCGCTTAAATCTGCGGAGTGCGCTGTCGAGAGTTTCATTCTCTTTAACTTTTACTTGGCTCATTCAATTCCCTCCCTTTTCCTCTTTCGGGGGTATTTGATACTTTGTTAATATCTGTGCACGATTATATACAAAAACATTCTAAAAGTCAAGCATTTTGACAAGAAATATGAAAATTCATTTTAATTTTCCTGTTTATCTGAGCCGTTTTGTTTGTCACTGTCATTTTTGTGTTTGAATATCACAAGCTTACTGAAAACATAGTTAAGAATAACCACAACAACCTGCATAATTATTTTTGCAATCATATTGCCGTCCAGATTAAAGCTGAAAATATCCCAGCTTATTTTGCCCATATGCATTATGTCTATCATCAGCCATAAGCCTGCTTCCTCAACCACAAGGCTGAAAATTCTTGCTCCGAAAAAGCCGATTAATTCCTTGATTACAACTTCTGCCTTCCAGCTTTTTGATTCAAAAACCCAAAGCTTATTTGTAAAATAAGCAAATATAACCGTAATCAGCCAGCTTATTACATTGGTTAAGAGATAGAGATGTGCGCCGAGTACCGCATTAAAGATTTTAAAGGATACAAGATTGACAACCGTTGCCAGCACACCGAAAAAAACGTAGCTGATGACTTCCTTATATTTTTCAAATAACTTTTTAATCATCTGTTTAACAAATCCTTATACCTGTCGTTTGACCTCTGAAGCTCCATTTCAAAATCCTGCCTGTTCTTCTGCTTGATGGTGTCAAGAACAAGACCCGAGAAAAAGCTGATGATTGAAGCAAGCATTGTTATACCGCAAACAATAACTGTCGGAATTTTATCAACCATACCTGTTTTGAAGAACGTAATCAGTACCGGGATAAAGAAGCCCACTGAAAGCAAAAACAAAACAAGTGCAATCATTAAGAAAAACGGAAAAGGCTTATAATTTTTAAACAGCCTTGCAATTGTTAAAAGCACCTTGAAGCCGTCTGAATAGGTATTGAGCTTTGACTCACTGCCCTCAGGTCTGTCACGGTATTCAATAACAACATTTTCACAGAACATATTTTTATCAACCGTGTGAATGGTCATTTCAGTTTCAATTTCAAATCCCTTTGAAAGCACAGGGAAAGTTTTAACAAAATTATAGCTGAAGGCTCTGTAGCCTGTCATAATATCCTTGATATCACTTTTAAAAATAGTATTAATGCTTGCTCTTACAATAGAATTGCCGAAATTGTGGAAGGGACGCTTGTTTTCTTCAAAATATGTTGATGAAAGTCTGTCACCAACAACCATATCAACATTTCTTTCAAGAACCTTATCACACATTTCTCTTGCAAATTCGGCAGGATATGTGTCATCGCCGTCAGTCATAATATAGCACTCGGCATCAATATCTCTGAACATCCTTCTGATAACATTACCCTTGCCCTGCTGATACTCGCTGCGGACAACTGCACCCTCGGCTTTGGCAATCTCAGCCGTGTTATCACTGGAATTATTGTCATAAACATAGATAGTTGCCTCAGGCAAAACCTTCTGAAAATCATTAATAACCTTTTTTATTGTAACAGCCTCATTGTAGCAAGGAATCAGAACTGCTATTTTATCCATATTTCATTACCCTCCGGTTCTATAGATTCATCAATTTCATCATTTTTACTTCGTGAGAATGTAATAAATATTACGAACGGTATACATACAATCATAGGTATTACATATCTCATATAAGCAACAGGACCTACAAAGCAAATTGCATAATTTGCAAAAATCGGCAGACATACCAGAAGCTCAGTATATCTTTTTCTCATAAGCATTGCAAGGAAGATTATCACATAACACCAGGTGTAGAATGAAAATTCAAACAAACAGGATACTATCGGTATTCTGTCAAGCATATTAACCATTTGTGAAACAGCCGACCTTGCCCCGTCCAATGCTTTGGGATTATCAAGACCTTCAAGATAATCAGGAATTGTTTTATCCGTATTACCATTATAATAAATTGCATCGTGATTTGAATCAAAGCTGAACCAACTGAAATTCAGATTTAAAAATGCCTCAACATAACAAGCAGGATGCTTGGCAAGCTGTGCAAACCAGGTTTTGAAGTAATTTAACAAATCCTCAGTTGTTGCATACTTATTATATAAGCCTTTGACACTATCACTTCTGTCAGGTACATATTTTTGAGCAATTTCATTAAGGGTTACTTCACCGCCGCCGAGTATTGTTAAAATACTGTCTTTTTCCTCAGGCGTAACTTCATTCTCAAACTCAACAATATATCTTGCAGTCTGCTGGAAAGGAACTGAAAGCATTTCTCTCGGGCTGCCGTCATTAACACCGGCAACCTTAAAGGCAACACCTGTGAATCCAACCTTGAAAAGTAAAATAGGAATGAGCATTACAGATATAATCTTAAGAACAAATTTTTTGTCCTTTCTGAAATGAATAACAGTAAACGGCAGTAAAAGAAGAACTATATAAAAACCGTTATTTCTTACAAGCAACAAAACAAACAGAGCGGCTGCAAGAATCCAGTATTTTGATTTTGTAAATTTTTCAGGCGTTTTAAATGCATCATAAAGCAGCAGTGTTACCACCAAAAGCATGATACTAAATGGAGTATCCTTAAAGGTGGTCATACCCCAAAGCGGAAACAGCGGACATAGTGTAAAGAACAGATAAACAATCTTTGCAAGTCTTTCAGACATACCATATTCCTGAAGCTTTATTACCGAATAGGTCAATGCCGAGGCAAAAACAATGCTCTGCAATACACAATAAAGCTCAATGCCTGCAAAATAAGAACCAATCAACTCACCGAATTTAAGGAAAATACCCAAAAGCAGCGTATGAGCAACAGGATGATGATTGGTAAGCAGAATATCATCAGGTTCTCTCAGTACAGTGCCCGGGCTCCAGCTCATTTCACCATTGCCTAAAATCTGTGCAAACTGATCCCTTGTGTCGGTACCCATTGCGCCCGGTGCCATAATAATCATATAAGGCACCCAGCAGGCTATCATAATAAGTGTAAGCTTAAAGAATGCTTTTTTATCAAAGCCCCTATTGACTGCATCAAGCTTTTCAATATTAACTCTGTTGGCAATATCATATACAAAGAAAATCAGAGTCGCAATTCCTATACCCTTAAAACACGATGTAACAACAGCCGTTCCGCTTCCGAAAACCTTATCCCAGGAATTAAGCTCAAAATAACTGTCACACAAAAGCATAAACAGTGCTCCGATTATTGAAAACGGCACACCCCATTTTATATTTCTTTTGCTGACCTTCGGTATTAAATAGACCAATGCAACAAATGCTAATACAACCAGCATATAAACCGAATAATCAGGGTAAGAAAAAGCAGCTTTAACCTGCCATAATTTTATTAAAAACGGACTTCCTAATTTTTCCTTAACACTGTCTGCAGCGACATAAGTTCCGTTAGAGACGACAACAGCAAGACTTGACATCAATGCAAGAACAAATGCTTTTATATAGTCGGATACTGTGTTTTTCTTTTTATTCTTCAGCATTTTATCCTCCGTCCAAAACAATATTTTGACAATATTATACACCAAAATAATGCTTATATACAATATATTGTAACATCTGTGTATTAAAAAGTCAATGACGACATAAGTTAAAATTTACATTGTTGACAATTGAGATTTATAGCGTTATAATAATTAAAACGATGATAAGGATATGGCTTGATTAAGGAGTTTTCAGAGAGTGTGCGGTTGGTGCAAGCACATAAGCAAATGATTAAGTTACCGCCTTTGAGTGCTGCCAATACCAGTCGGATTGCTTCCGTTAAAGAGCAAATGAGCGGCATAAAATGATTTTTATGCAATTCAGGTGGAACCGTGGATTTAATTCACCCTGATTTATTCAGGGTGATTTTTTTATTTTTTAGGAGGGTTAATGTTATGATTAAGATTACATTAAAAGACGGTTCGGTTAAGGAATTTGAAAATGCAGTTTCCGCAGCCGACATCACAAAAGAAATTTCAATGGGTCTTTACAGAAACGCTTGTTCCTGTAAAATCAACGGTGAGGTTAAAGACTTAAGAACCACAGTTGACACTGACTGTAATTTTGAGGTTTTGACCTTTGATGATGCCGACGGAAAAAAGACATTTAACCATACCGCATCACACATTATGGCACAGGCTGTTAAAAGACTTTACCCAAACGTTAAGCTGACAATCGGACCTGCTATTGACAGCGGTTTTTACTATGATTTTGATACTGAAACACCATTCTCCCTGAGGATTTAGAGAAAATTGAAAAAGAAATGAAGGCTATCGTCAAAGAGGGTCTTGATATTGAAAAATTTGAGCTTGAGCCTTCTGAAGCAATTAAGCTTATGGAGGAAAAGAAAGAGCCTTATAAGGTTGAGCTTATCAACGAGCATGCGGAAAAGGCGAGCCTATCAGTTTTTACAAGCAGGGTGAATTCACTGAGCTTTGTGCGGGTCCTCACCTTATGGATATGAAAGTTGTCAAGGCATTCAAACTCACAAACTGCACAGGTGCTTACTGGCGCGGTGACGCTAAAAACAAGATGCTCTGCCGAGTTTACGGTACTGCTTTCCCGAAGGCATCTATGCTTGAAGAGTATTTAACTATGCTTGAAGAGGCCAAAAAGCGTGACCACAGAAAAATCGGTAAAGAACTTGAGCTGTTTACTATTATGGAAGAAGGTCCGGGCTTCCCATTCTTCTTGCCAAAGGGTATGATTTTGAAGAACACTCTTGTTGACTACTGGAGAGAAATTCATCGTGAAGCAGGCTATGATGAAATCCAGTCGCCAATGATGCTGAACCGTGCATTATGGGAAAGAAGCGGTCACTGGGATCATTATAAAGAAAATATGTACACAACAGTTATTGATGATACAGATTTTGCTGTTAAGCCTATGAACTGCCCCGGCGGTATTCTTGTTTACAAAACAAAAATGCATTCTTATAAAGATTTACCGCTTCGTATGGGTGAGCTTGGCTTAGTTCACAGACATGAGCTTTCAGGTGCTTTGCACGGACTTATGAGGGTTCGCTGCTTCACACAGGACGATGCTCATATTTTCATGACAAGAGAACAAATTAAGGACGAAATCAAAGGTGTGGTAAGCCTTATTAACAAAGTTTACAGCACATTCGGTTTTGAATATCATATTGAGCTTTCTACTCAGCCTGAGGATTCAATGGGTGCAAAAGAAGACTGGGATATTGCTACAGACGCACTCCGTGATGCTATCACTGAGCTTGGCTATGACTATGAAGTTAACGAGGGCGACGGTGCATTCTACGGTCCTAAGCTTGATTTCCACCTTACTGACTGCTTAGGCAGAAACATGGCAGTGTGGTACAATTCAGCTTGACTTCCAGTTACCTGAAAGATTCGAGCTTGAATATGTCGGTTCAGACGGCGAAAAGCACAGACCGATTATGATTCATCGTGTTGTATTCGGAAGCATTGAAAGATTTATCGGTATTCTTACTGAGCATTTTGCAGGTGCTTATCCTGTATGGCTTGCTCCGGTTCAGGTCAAGCTGCTGCCTATCGCTGACAGGCACCTTGATTACCTCTATGATGTTAAAAAGGCTCTGGAAGCAAAGGGCATTCGCTGCGAGATTGATGACAGGTCTGAAAAAATCGGATTTAAAATCCGTTCTGCTCAGCTTGAAAAGGTTCCTTATATGCTCCTTGCAGGTGATAAGGATATTGAAAACAACACAATCTCTATCCGTTCAAGGAAGAATGGCGACGAGGGTGCAGCAACCCTTGATGAATTCCTTGCAAGAATTCTTGACGAAATTGAAACCAAAGCATTATAATCTAACAACAAACCGCCGGCAGAAAACTGCCGGCGGTATTTTTAGTTACTTTACTTTTTCATTGCATTATATGAGGTCAGGACAGCATCATCACTGATATTGCAGCCAAGTTCATAAAGCGGAACCTTTGCAAAAATCTGCTCAAGCACATCAAACAATCTGTTCATATCAGAATGATTAAGCTTTCTCAGTGTCTGAGAAAAAATATTGAAAACAGCCTTGCTTGTATCAGCCTTTTTTATCCAGTTATCCTCACTTCTCTGTAAAAAGCATATTCCTGCAAGCTTAACATTTTTCGGTGCCGAATAATCATACTTACCGCTGAAGGGCGTGCCGCAGGCATAAACCTCACCATTAATAAGCCTTATGGCAGGCTTATCGTCATTGAGCATATAGCACCTGTCACCAAAATGCTTTAACCAGAGCTGGGTATGTGTTGATTTGCCAACACCGCTGTCTGCGGAAAAAGCATAGGCAAGGTCATCAACCACTATACAGGAGGAATGAAGAAGTATACCGTCAAATTTTATAAGCTCAGTATAAAAATCCGAACCCGTCAGCATATATTCCCAGTCGCCCTGCTGAAGCTCAGGATGCTCTGCCACAGCAGCTCTGACACGCTCATCTGTTACATTTATATTAATATCAACAGGCTGATTTTCATCCTGGCACTCTGCAAGATAAGGTACTGCCTGTTTTTTTGTTCTGCCCTTGGGGTCAACAATATTTACTTTTAATCCTGCAATATCATAAATTGCCATATTTCCACCTCATATTTTACAGTCTTGCGACAATTTCATAGCCCACAGGCTCTGCCGATGATATTTCATTATCATAATCAAACAGGCACTTTACCGTTTCTATAAATGCAATAAAACCCATATTGCCGTCAGTACCGACAGGCAAAGCATAAAGAGTTTTGATTATCAGGCAATCCTCCCGTTCGTCTTCAGTCTGACTGATTTCAACCGCAGACTCAAACACCTGCGACTGCCAAAGCCGAATACCCGTTAACCTTTCATATTCATCAATAATTACAGAAATATCATTCATACTATTTTCACCCGAAACAATGTAAACAAAACTATCAGTTAATGTAATTAACAATCTTTTTTATTAAGCTTATTAATGGTTATTATTTCATTAAAATCGACACCTCGGATTTGAAGAGGAATACCGACATTCATAAAATAAGCCCCTGATTTAACATAGCTTTTGTCACGTACTGTCAATGAATACAAACCGTCCTCATCAAGACCTGCAAAAACAAGATTCATTGTTTTCTTAAAAAACTTTGTTCCGTTTGCAGCAAGAAAAGCAATACTTTTTGTCTTATCATCATTAACATACTGATTCAGCAGCACCTCATCCTCCTCAATATTGAGCAGTCTGTAAAGGTCGCCGAACTGAACAATATCACGGATTGTTTTATAAAGAACAATATTTCTTTTGCATATTTCCAGATCATGATCA
>PDYJ01001657.1_pt1 | contig 10715 bp, 14 predicted proteins | sample 1430841 | NCBI WGS metagenome assembly PDYJ01 (sample SAMN07237672, study PRJNA390542) | Gut metagenome, whole genome shotgun sequencing project. | isolation source: fecal pellets | host: Mus musculus | place: USA: New York, NY | collected 2016-10 | reverse complement strand
GACGGAATATCCTTCTGCAGCCGGAGGGTGAAGTGGTTGCATTCTGCTGAAGTGGGGGGTATCTGGGTTTCTTTGACTTCTACTTTTATGGCATCAGTAAGGCGTTCGTTGGGGCCATGATCTCGTATGAGCCAAAGATATTTTTGCTACCGGTATAATTGATTTCAAAATCGCCGGCGTTGTAATTTCTGAGGATGATTGTTTCCGGATCACGATAGATATCGTCATTGAACAATACTTCTTCATCGCTAAAAATATACATCAGATGGCCTTTGCTGTAATCGTTGCTCTCGTCAAAAGTTTTTACGTGTATTTTAATGTTGTAGGTGCTATCGGTCTTTTTGATTTCCATTACCTTGAGGTCGTAGATCTCTTTGCGGTACAGCTGCATTCGGTGCAGACCGTCTGTTTCCGGTGCATATGTGTTGAGTATATACTCTCCGCTTTCTTCTTTGAACCATAGGCCGTAACAATTGGCTTTGGCTCCTTCTAAATAGAAGGACGTCGCGCATGTGTGAGATTCCGGGTCAATATCGACAGTGGTATAGTAATGGTAACGGCGTGGCTTTATGGCAAGCGGGCCGGTTTTTATGCCATCAGTGTAATAATATGTTAGATAATCGTTTGAAAATAATGGTCTGAATGTCCATGGGTAATCAACATGTAGTTCCGGAGAACCGCAGTCGCATGTTTTCTGAAGTTCGGTATAAAAAATAGAGTATTCTCCAACAGAATGTTTGTCCGGCAGGCTGATGATTCCGTTGCCGCTGCGTGTGATTGCGGTGGTTTTTATACCGCTTGGACTATTCATTTCGTTTGCGGCTGCAATGTTAAGATCTTCGGCTACCAAGAGATAGACACATCGGTCAATAATCATGTCGTTGTTCGTTACAAGTCGATAAGTGCTCTCAGCCTGCATGGGCTGAAAAGTAAGAAAGGAGACGCCGAAAGTAGCAGCGATAGCCTTGATTAAGGAGAAATGTTTCATGATTAATTTATGAAAGGTCTGCGTAGATTAGAGTGAAAAATTGATGATCAACTATTCTACTGACGCATAATAAGGTGGATTGCTCAAAACTACATATATTTTGAGAAATGGCCAAGCCGTGAGTTTATATTTAATTAAAATTAACATAAATATTGCGTATTTGTGGCTAAAGTATAATTTGCAAGAAGATTACCGGTTGCTTTCATAGTCGCTTATGGCATTTAATTTGTGAGGGGTGTTAAATGAAAGGATCAGATTATTGATTTTTTTTAACCTGGTTCTTGAAGATTATTAGTAATTTTGTCAACCGCATCAATTCTTCAGATAGGGCTATCGGTAACTTCTGCAATAAATTTTGCAGTGTGTTTGGTAGCAAAAAAGAAAAGAGAAATGGAATTTCGAACAGTCATACGTCCGCTCTGCCGTCAAGGCCTTGTGGAACATGGTAGCCCATGCTCTTGCTTGGCTCTTGTTTCACGGATAATATAGGCAAATGCCTCAGAGATGACCTTTTTGATGTCGAGGTTAATCCTTTCGGTCCGGTATATAATCCGATGTCTGTCTTGAGATCACTGGAAATTCTGAGAGACTGTCAGCCAATCAGAGAAGAGGAACTTATTGAAGTGGAGGGGCTATACCGCAGCTTTTTTGTTTCACTCCCGATATTCAGCTGTTGACAGCGCGCAGGCTGCAGATATGATGGCAGCTTCGGTGCTGTCCGGCCATGAAACTTTGAAATGCGCTTCGGTTGTATTTCTGACTTTGGGTACTACCAGGGTATTCAGGCATCTCGCATCAGATCGGATTGTGGCCAATTGTCACAAACAGCCTGCAAAGGAATTCGAATCTAGGTGTCTCGGATTTGATGAAACGGTTGCGGTTCTTGCTGAGTGCATTGAGCTGATCCGCGGATTTAACCCTCGGCAAGAATCGTTTTTACAATTAGTCCTCTGCGCTATCTCGAATCAGGCGCTCATGGAAATCAACTGATCAAGTCGACTTTGCTTCTGGCCGTGGATGAAGTGGTGAAAGTTTTTGGCGAAGATGTGGCAAGTTATTTCCCTGCCTATGAGATAATGATGGACGATTTGCGTGATTACAGGTTCTATGCGGAGGATATGAAGCATTCATCGTCACAGGCAGTCGAATATATATATGAAATTTTTCGCGCATCATACTTCTCTCCTGAAACTGAAAAGGTCGCGGCTGAAGCCCGCGCTCTGACCCGTCGGCTTTCCCATCGCATTGTGGCTTCCTCTACTGAGGCTGGAGCTAATGAGATCGCGGCAAGACAGAGGGCCATTCGTGCAATTACTGAACGTTATCCAAAACTCACCGACGCTATCAGGCGTTATAATGACAAGAATACATTATTTAAATAATGCAATATTCAATTTCTGAAATAGCAAAAATAATCGGGGCAGATTCATTATTGCCTGCTCCTGATTCTAGGATATCACGACTGTTGACAGACAGCCGTTCGCTGACATATCCGTCAGACACATTGTTTTTTGCCCTTGAAACATCTTCTGGTGACGGACACCGCTATGTCAAGTCGCTCTATGACCGCGGAGTGCGTAGTTTTGTGGTGTCAGGCTCATTTTCATGCTCGGATGATCTTCAGGATGCTAATATCCTTTATGTTGAGTCTCCGTTAGCTGCGTTGCAGACTCTGGCCGCGAATCATCGCCGGCGTTACGATGTGCCTCTGATTGCCATTACAGGCAGTCGAGGAAAAACCACTGTGAAAGAATGGCTCAATCAATTGCTTCAGGCCGATATTGAAATCGTAAGAAGCCCACGCAGCTACAACTCGCAGATAGGTGTGCCTTTGTCGGTCTGGCAGCTTGACAAAGACTCCGCTATGGGGATATTTGAAGCCGGAATCTCGCAACCGGGTGAAATGGCGAAGCTTAAGGAGATACTTAAACCTGAAATCGGCATCTTCACCAATATCGGTCCGGCTCACAGTGCCGGTTTTGAGTCGATAGAGCAGAAGTGTCGGGAGAAGGCTCTGCTTCTTGACGGATGCAGGTGTGTTATCTATAATGCGGATGATCCTTTGATTTCAGGCTGTGTGAAAGCTGCACCTGAAATGATAGGGTGGTCACGGACTGATCCTGAGGCTCCGCTGTATATCTGCGATGTTGTCAGAGGAAATGGCCGGACCGAATTTCGCTATATATATAAAGGTGGTCAGAGCGCCGTGCTGGAAATTCCGTTTGAGGGAGAGCATGAACTTGAGAATGCTATCCATTGTCTTGCTGTGATGCTTCTGTTTGGAATAAATCAGGAGACCATACGCCGGCGGATGGCATCACTTACGCCCGTTGGCACACGCCTTGAAGTCATTGAGGGTGTCAATGGCTGTCTGCTTGTCCATGACAACTACACCAGCGATTTCAATTCTCTTGCTCCGGCGCTTGATTTCATGAAACGGAGAATTACCCCAGATTGTAAGGCTATGGTCATTGTCAGTGATCTGATGCACGACGCCGATACCGATCTGGAGGACCTTTACCGCCGTATGGCCGAGTTGCTGGCTATTGCAGGTGTGAGCCGGGTGATCGGGATCGGCCCTGAGCTGATGGCCCACAAGGGTTGCTTCGGCCCGGAGTCTGAATTTTTTGCCTCTACAGAAGAGTTTCTACATAAAAAATCTACGTCTGATTTCCGAGGGGAGTTGATTTTGATAAAGGGAGCCCCTGAATTTGGATTCGGACGCATCTGCGAACTTCTTGAAGCCCGGCAGCATGAAACGGTGCTGGAAATCAATCTTGATGCCGTGGTATCGAATTTCAATGCCTTCCGCTCGCGTATCAAGCCTACCACAGCTATCGCCTGCATGATCAAGGCATCGGGATACGGCGCTGGCTCACATGAACTTGCGCGCACCTTGCAGGCTCAGGGGGCATCATATCTTGCCGTGGCCGTCCATGACGAAGGTGCAGACCTGCGTCGTGCAGGAATCACAATGCCTATTCTGGTATTGAATCCGACGGTTGAGAATTTCCATGCCTTGTTTGCCGATCGTCTGGAGCCTGAGATATACAGCTTTGACTTCCTGCGTGCATTGATCCGCGAGGCAGGGCGCTATGGCATTACGGACTATCCGGTCCATATCAAGATTGATTCCGGCATGCACCGTCTCGGATTCCTTAAAGAGGATCTCCCTGAACTGATCGAGCTGCTCAGGAGCCAGGATAGAGTAGTTCCACGCTCGATATTCTCGCATCTCTGTGCCGCGGATGATCCGATGGAGGATGACTATACGCAGCAGCAGTTCGATTATTTTGATGAATGTTGCCGGATGCTCCTTTCGGCATTCCCTGAACGGAAAATACTGCGGCATATTCTGAACTCTACAGGCATCACACGTTTCCCTGATCATCAGCTTGATATGGTGCGTCTCGGAATCGGGCTCTATGGAGTCAAGACTATGCATGACGGTTCGCAGGATGATCTGCGTCCGGTCTCTTCACTCAACACTGTGATTATCTCACTGAAAAACTGGCCTGAAGGAACCACAATCGGCTACAACCGCCGTGGAACGTTAAAGCGGCAGTCGGTGATTGCCACCATTCCGGTAGGTTATGCCGATGGCATTAACCGCCATCTCGGCTATGGCAATACATCGGTGATGGTCAATGGTATCAAATGTCCCACAGTCGGAAGCATCTGCATGGACGCCTGCATGATTGATGTCACGGACGTGGCTGATGTCAAAGTCGGAGACCGTGTGGAGATATTCGGCGAAAATATTCCGGTCGACGATCTTGCCGAAGTCCTCGGTACAATACCCTATGAAGTCCTGACCTCCGTGTCGCAGCGCGTTAAACGCGTCTACTATAGAGAGTGAAAAGCTCCTCGGCAGACGGAAGTCATCTATATATAAAACACACGAATCATACCCCCTTAAACCAAAACAACTAATTATGAAATCGCCAAGTTTGTACATCATCGCCGGTTGCAATGGAGCTGGGAAGACCACAGCTTCATTCACCCTTTTGCCTGACGTCCTTGACTGTCAACAATTTGTAAATGCCGATGAGATTGCCAAAGGCCTTTCTCCTTTCCATCCGGAAAGTGTGAGCATGGAGGCCGGACGTATCATGCTCGGCCGAATAGAAGAGTTGTTGCATAAAGGAATCACCTTTGCCATAGAGACCACGCTGGCCACACGCAGTTACCATGCCCTGGTCTCCAAAGCCCATAAACTGGGCTACTTTGTCCATCTGCTTTACATCTGGCTGTCGTCACCACAGCTGGCAATCAAACGCGTTGCCCAGCGAGTCAGTGAAGGTGGCCATAATATACCCACTGATGTTATCGTGCGCCGCTATCATCATGGCATAGACAATCTGTTCAACCTGTTTATGCCTATCGTCGACAGTTGGACCATTATAGATAACACTCGCTGTCGCCCGCGTGTAGTGGCGAATGACACACTGACTTTAGCCCCGGAAATATATGAACGAATCAAAAACGATGGAAAGACGCAGGAAGACTGACAATAACATATCCGAAAAATTAGCCCGCGGAATGGAAGTTGCGGTCGAAAAGTGTCTTTTAGACAAGGTGGTCAAAGGGCAGACCGTTGTCTACGCTCACGATGACGGCACGGTCTACACCATGTCGGCCAAAGATGCGCTTGACCATTTCCTTGCAGAAGCCGTAAAAGAAATTTCGAGAAATTAGATGGCCATTCAGGCTATCGCCCTATCGCCAGAACAAACAGAGCCTCTGCCGGATTATTTTTTGATCCGGCAGAGGCTGTTGTTGTGATTGCAGAACCCTGCATCTTTAAAATGAATGCAAGTCGGAAAATGAAACATAGGTTGAGGCCGTATTGCTGACGGTTCTGGCCGGATGTATATCATGAATTAATGGAGAGGTCTGTCTTGATCCACTTTTCGATGGCCTTGATTCTTGCTTCGGCATGGAGATTGCCATTAATCATTTTGGCAACTTCGCTCAAAAGGTTCAGAGCGTCATCAGCCGACTTGCAGACATAGTCATTCCGTGGCGGACACTTGCGGTAGACCTCCAGCTCCTTCTTGGCGTATTCAAGCGAATAGCCCTTGTCGCGCAGCAGATGTTTTATGAGTTTGCACACCTCGACATTCTCCGGTGTGTATCGGCGCTGACCCGACGGAATCCTGTGCGGCTCCAGCTGATCAAACGTATCTTCCCAGAAGCGCAAAGTGCTCGCCGGGATATTCAGCATTGCGACAACCTCGCGGATGCGGTAGTAGGTTTTCTTGGAGGTAGGCATTATTCAGTTGTTTCAACACATTCTACTACTTCTTCAACCACTTCCGGCTTTTGAGCCTCAACTTTTGTTATTCGTTCTTTGTTGTCCTCTTTTTGAAAAAAGGTAAGCATACTCATTGCTCCACCGAACATTCGCGTGAAGCTCGCATGAATATTTCCTTTCTGCCACTCCCATCCAACTGTTCCATATTCTCGCGCGGCGGTTCTGTCCTCTCTATGTTCGCCAAAACGTTCATCAATTTGCTTAACAATTTTTTCAGCATCTTCTTCAGTTAGGCTTTCGCCATCAGCCTTTCGAAAAGTGATTTGTTCAAGCATCCCATCCTTGAAACTAAGCATGAAGCCATCCCATTTTACTCCCATATATTCCACAACCTGCGAACCGATAAAACCATCTCTATCGTCATTGTCCTTGTAACGATAGTTGTTTCCTTTAAGCGTTTCTTCGACTTCGGCTTTTGTCTGTCCGAATGAAAAAAGCCACACCTTATTTACGCTGTCACACCCGGCCAATATTGGGAGCAGCATCAGCATCATTACAATCATTTTTTTCATTTGTTGTAGGTTTTAGTTGTTATTTGGTTTATTAGTGTATTTACAGTATGAAACACAAGGTTTTTAATTGGAGAAGCGCATTTATATAGGGTGTGGCTTGGTGCTATATCCAACCTAATATTTTGCTTAGGTATGCTATTATTAAGCCGCTTGTAATAGTTGAAGTAAACGCCCATGCGCCCTTACCTACGCTTTTGACTTTTGGATATATTAGCCGTCTTTTAGCCGAATACCCTCCGCTATCAAGGAAATCCTTGCCGCTTTGAGTAAGACGCTCGCTTATCAAGACTCCTTGCTCATCACGCCACACCTTGACGTGACCCTCCTGCTCAAAGTCGTAAAGGAACTTGGATAACCCGGCAATCTCATGCGGCTGTTTGAATGCCTTGATCTGCGCCAGTATGCGGTCTTTCTCTTTCGCTTCGCTCATTTTATTTCATTCTGCGGCGTGGATTATCACTTAATGTTCGCGCCGTCTTTTAAAGCTTGTCCGAGCCACGCAAAGAGACAGAGGATTACGATGATATACATAGCTTAATTATTTATTAGGTTGATGTTATGGAGATTTGTGCCGTAAAGATAATTATTTTTCTTCTGGTTGAAAAATAATTTAATAATAAACTGTGGGAACTCTTTCTCATAAAGTAGAGAGAACGTAGAGGTCCCCACAAGCGGTCCCCTCGGCGATATTACCGATGTCAAATCCATCACCAAACTTGACATCGACCTCCCCGTAATGACGCGCCCCATCACAATCATCAATGATGAAGCCAACCGCATCATCTTCTTCCCGAAAGTGAAAATCCTTGGCGACCCCTCGATCGAGGACAAGATGCTTGTGATCGGCTTACAGGTGACTGCGGAATACCTTGATGTCAACGACCTCGGCACCGCTGTGGTGATTGACAGCAGGCAATGTCACATACGTCCGACCAGCCAAGCGCAGAACCAGCTCATGGTCGACATTGACTTCGACGTCATGCACTGGCAAAAACAGCTCAAAATTGCCGATACCGCCAAGGAAGCCAAGCGGCGAGAACAAGGTTTTTTATTTAGCCAACTTGGGAAGATCAAAGCAAGCACTCGTACTCTCTATGAATCAAGTTGGCGAAGCCGTCAGTCAAAGGACGCGGCGTGGGGAGAGCGCGGGGAGTATGGCCGAAGCGGACGGTTTGCCGAAAAAGGAGGACAGCAAGTCGCCTCTGCATTCCAAAGCTCCACGGGCAACGAGAAGATAAAAGCCGTCTACGGTAATTACGGCTTCTGGTCGTGGCTGCGCTACTGGCATCTTGACGGTGCGGACTTCGTGCTGCTCATGCTCATGGATAAGGGCTACTATGACTATCAGAAGATGAAACCCGTGCTCCGGAGCAAGCAGCATCCTTTCACGCTTCGGATGGGGCAAGCCCAAAGAGAAACCTCTCACCCCTGCCGAGCTTCAAGCGGAGGTCATGGCAGAGGAGAAAAAGAAAAGGGCAAAATGAATCATTGAGCGCACAGATTCAAGTTTGTACGCTCCCTGATTGTTTTTTCTCAGATGAGAGATTTGAAGTATCTTTTTTTTGAATCGGATTCTTTATTATTCTCATTTGCTAAGAAATGCCCACGTAGAACAATCAATCCAAGACCAATTATATTTGCAGTCGTGGTTGTTAGTATGGCTATCATAATATTATCTGGTATATATATGAAAGGTAGCCTTAAAAACGGAATGTGAGCATAAGTACACAAAACTAACGCAAACACAACAGCCAAATACACGGCAATTACCCTTAATGACCATCTCTCAAGTCTTCGACGTGCATGGGTGTTTTCCACAACTCTGTGTAACCCAACAATCAGACGACTTTTCTCAATATTGTCATCATTAACTTCTACATCAAGCAACGAGCGAACCTGTTCAAGAAGTTCAAGGTCTTTCTTGTCTTTCTTTAACGGGTGACGAAAAAAACACTTGACAAGATGACACGGCTCTTTCATTTAAGATTTCGTCTCATTCTCGACAAATGTGTTATTTTATAGCGAGAGCAGTACGGGCGGAGAGGCTTTAACCTCTGATTTTCAAGAAAATAAGTGCAATGAAAATTTGGCCAAGTGGCAGATTTTTAGTAACTTTATAGGTGATAATCAAAGAGTTACGCCAAAAATGAAGCCACTTGACCAAGTCTGTTCGACTGACGCCTATGCGCCTGATCATACCGCAAAAGTACACAATAAATTTGACACAAGGCGCAGTATCATGGAAGAACTTCGAGCGTTTGCCTCATCCGTGCCGGATTTCCGTAGATTGGACAAAGGCAATTTCCGTCACAGCCTCAACGATATCATCATGCTGATGATACTCGGACGTATGGCCGGATGCATCGGACCGAGCCGAGATATTGGAGTTCGGCAGATACAACCTCAACAAATTACACAAAATGGGCCTGTTAAGGAACGGCGTACCATCTGAGGCCACGCTTTGCCGTGTGGAGAACGGCATCAACGATATGGATATGGCCGACAGGATGCAGCAGTTCGCAGACATATTCCTTGAAAGACTTACTTGCGCCAGCCGCATCATTGAAATAATCTGCATTGACGGCAAAGCCGAGCGCGGCACCGTTCAGGAAAACGGGCGAAGCCCGGATATCGTCTCTGCCTATTCGTTCAGCACCGGCATAACAATCGCCACCGAAGCCTGTCAGGAAAAGAGCAACGAGATAAAGGCCATACCGATACTTCTTGATAAAATAGATGTCGCAGGAAAGATTGTCACAGCCGACGCAATGTCTATGCAGAAGGATATTGTCGAGAAAATCAGAAAGAAAGGCGGAGACTTTCTGATAGAACTCAAAGCCAACCAGCCGTCATTGCGATACGGCATTGAGGACAGGCTAGTGGAACACACACCGGTATATTCTTACACCGAAGGTCCCGAACTGGCCCACGGCAGGATAGAGACGAGAACCTACCGCGTATATGACGGACTGGACATTATCGCAGACAAGAAGAAATGGGGCGGAAACATGACCATCATAGAGTATGAATCGTCCACAGTCAAAAAGTCAACAGGAGTACACACCTTAGAAAAACGCCTGTACGTCAGCAGTATGCCTACGCATACTCCGAAGCCAGGAGCCATCGTACGCAACCACTGGTCGATAGAAAGCATGCACTGGGGACTGGACCACAATCTTCAGCAGGACAATATAAAACGCAAGTCGACGAGAGCTGCCCGAAACCTCGACACCATACAGAGAATCGTTTACTCGGTGTTCTCAATATGGAAAGGACTTCGCAAAAAACAATCGGATAAGAATAAAGGCATGGCCGAACTGATCAGACATATCTCGATGAGCTTTACCAGACTGATGCGATTTTTAAGTCAAAAGTGAAAAAAATAAGATTTTGATACCAGAATAACTCTTTGATATACAGACATGGAAAAATTACCCGATTCTCAATGAACCGGGTAAGGGAAGATATGCTATTTATTTTAGGTTAAATGAAAGAGCCGTGACAAGATGAAGAGAGTAATATCCTAAATGTGTGATATAATGATACACACCACTTTTTCTTCATCTTCTGATTGGATGAACAAAGATATTACATCATCGGGGTCTGTCGATTATGCCTTGCCATTTTCTCCGGGTAATGAGAAATACTCTTTGATGTAATTGTCTGGAATCTCAGTATTCCATGCACGTTGCTTGCTTGTTCCATCCCTTCGTATAGGGTTCTAAACCAAGGAGAACCTTCTTTATGAGACCACTCAGTAAGATATACCGCGCTCATGCTGTGCATGTGATTAACAGCGTCTACTACTATTCTAACCGCTGTTTCATTACTTTTGAACATATCGGCTTCTTCTTGCGTAAAACGTATCACTTCAGAAGGGTTTGTGCGTTTGTTCACT
>PDYJ01000056.1_pt1 | contig 10739 bp, 17 predicted proteins | sample 1430841 | NCBI WGS metagenome assembly PDYJ01 (sample SAMN07237672, study PRJNA390542) | Gut metagenome, whole genome shotgun sequencing project. | isolation source: fecal pellets | host: Mus musculus | place: USA: New York, NY | collected 2016-10 | reverse complement strand
CACATTGCTCAACGTAGTGCTTTCGATCACAGTCACCTCGCTGTCATCGCTATTGCATGATATTACAGACCAACCGGTTAGGACTGCCAATATGATGTGATAAAGTCTTGGCTTCATAAAACTATATTTTTCAACGTGCAAAGTTAACAACATTTTCATTAACTCCGCGACCTTCATAGTTAAAATACGTAATCTCACACACGGCCTCACACCCACGGCACAGGTTATCACACCGGTTCTACACACGGCCTCACATATTCCGCGATGATATTGCCGTCGATCGTTTCGGAGCGTTTCAGCACTCCAGCGGGAGCCGGCATGAGACACCGCCCGTCGCGGCCGAGCCTCACGGGAGATCTCTCCACGCGGGCCTCGTCCCACAGGCCGCTGTCGGCCACAGCCGTCAGAGTCCGCGCTCCACCCTCCACCATCAGAGATATGAATCCAAGGTCATAAAGCCGCTTCATGACAGCGGCCATGTCGTGGGAGTCGATATCGTCTGCTGCTCCACGTGCGAAGGCAGATCATCACGCCGCCGGTCTGTGAAACATATCACACGACCCGAGCCATACACCGCCGCTCCGGCTGGGTCACACCGGAGGCGTCTAATACCACACGGGCGGGATTGCGCCCTGCCGTGCCGCGCACGGTCAGCGAGGGGTTGTCGGTCAGTATGGTCCCGGCGCCCGTCATTATGGCATCGTAGCGGGCGCGCAGCCCGTGCATGAGCTGCAGGGTGAGCGGCGTGGAAAATTTCACAGCGCCGTCACGCGATGCCATGAAGCCGTCGGCGCTCGTGGCCCATTTGAGCAGCGTGTAGGGCCGGTGCCGGCGGTGGGCGGTGAAAAAACTTCACATTGAGAGCCTCGCACTCTTCACGAAGCACTCCGGTCACCACTTCGATGCCGGCGCGGCGCAGACGCTCCACTCCCCTTCCGTCGACTTTGGCAAAGGGATCGAGACAACCCACCACCACACGCTTCAGACCCTTGTCGGCTATCAGATCGGCACACGGAGGCGTGCGGCCGAAATGGGCACACGGCTCAAGAGTCACATATATGGCACTTTCCGGCAATTTATGCTGATCGGCCACCGATGCTATGGCGTTGACCTCGGCATGAGGGCCACCGCACTTACGGTGATAGCCCTCGCCTATGATATGGCCATCGAATGTCACCACTGCCCCCACCATCGGGTTGGGCGATGCGCCGAGCTCGCCGCAGCGGGCAAGCTGCAGGGCACGGCGCATCATCTCTTCGTCGAAGGCTGTCACGTCCATCGACCGTCGCTTTTAATCAATGCGGTCAGAGCATCCACAGCCTCTTCGGCGGGAATGTTTTTCCTGACACACTCCTTGCCACGATAGAGACTCACACGACCCACACCGGCGCCGACATAGCCGTAGTCGGCGTCGGCCATCTCGCCCGGACCGTTCACCACGCAGCCCATCACTCCTATCTTCAGACCCTTTAGCGAAGACGTGGCCGCCTTGACGGCGGCAAGAGTCTGCTGGAGATCAAACATGGTGCGTCCGCACGATGGACACGATATGTACTCCGTGCGGCTGATGCGCTGACGGGTCGACTGAAGTATGGCGAATGCCAGACTTAATCGATTCGCTGTCGCTCAGCGAGTCCGATTCCACCTGTATGCCGTCGGCAAAGCCGTCAAGAAGTGCCGGACCGAGATCGGCCGCGGCATACACCATGGTCTGTTCGGGGGTCAGACCTTTGTAGGATACACGGATCATGACCGGATTGTCCTTGCCGTGAACCGACAGTTGATGCATGGCCTGACGTATCGCGCCACGAAAGAATGGATGCTCCGTGGTCAGAACCACCGGCTGTCCGGGCGCTACGGCCTCGGCCTCCTCGTCGCTCAGCGGAGCCACAAGCACAGGCCATGCCGCCACTTCGTCGGCCGTGAAGTCGGGCTTCATCTCCCCCTCGGCCACATAGCCCTCATGGCCGCCGGCCACGGCTGGAGGATTGTCGCCGCCGATGGCTCCATGGCTGCGGCTGCGCCGGCGTCCGTTCAGGCGCGATCCATGAGGAGTGCCGGGTATATGGGGAGCGCCGGCTCCACGAAGGAATAGTCGGCAAGCATTCTCGCCACAGGAAGTTCATTTACAGGATCCTCCGACAGCGACACCCTTATCGTGTCGCCGATACCTTCGGTGAGAAGCGTGGCTATCCCTACGGCCGATTTCACACGCCCGTCCTCACCGTCGCCGGCCTCGGTCACTCCGAGATGTATCGGGTAGTGCATATCCTCGACAGCCATCGCGTCGGCGAGCATCCTGACGGTTTCCACCATCAGACCCACGTTGGAGGCCTTGATCGAGATCACGACATTGTCAAAACGGCGTTTGCGGCACACGCGCAGAAACTCCATGGCACTCTCGGTCATGCCGGCCGGATTGTCGCCGAAACGGCTCATGATACGGTCAGAAAGTGACCCGTGGTTCACGCCTATGCGTATCGCCGTACCGTTCTCGCGGCAAAGCTCCAGAAAAGGCGTCAGGGCGTCGTCGATCCGCTGCAGTTCGGCTGCATACTCCTCGTCGGTATATTCCAGTTTCTTGAACACACGACCCGGATCCACGAAGTTGCCGGGATTGATGCGTACTTTGTCGGCAGTGACGGCGGCGGCAAAAGCCGCGCGGGGATTGAAATGGATGTCGGCCACCAGGGGCACGTCGACACCGGCCTCACGCAGACGCGACGAGATCACGCCTATGTTGTCGGCCTCCCTGACACCCTGCGCGGTGAGCCTCACAAGCTCACTACCGGCGGCGGCAAGCTGAGCCGACTGCCTTACGGAGCCGTCGGTGTCCATAGTGGAAGTGTTGGTCATCGACTGCAGGCGCACGGGGTTGTCGCCCCCTATGGCCACACGGCCGGCGCGCACCTCCACCGTCCCGACGTCGGGAGTAGTCAAAACCCTCCATTGGACTTGAACTTGTAGTCGAGCTTGTCAAGCTCACGGTTGGCGTTGACTATCTTCTCCTTGAGTCCGGAGCGGTAATTGTCGAAACGCTCTGCGAGGGCCTTGTCTTCAAGCGCAAGGATCTGCACGGCCATTACAGCGGCGTTCAGGCCGGCGTTTATGCCTACGGTGGCCACCGATACGCCCGGCGGCATCATCACTATCGAATACAGTGCGTCCTGACCCGACAGGGTGGAGTTGATCGGCAGGCCGATAACAGGCAGCGGAGTCATGGCGGCTATCACACCGGGAAGGGCGGCGGCCATGCCGGCGGCGGCGATGATCACCTTAAGGCCTCGGTCGCGCGCGCCACGTGCGAAGCGCTCCACTTCATCGGGAGTGCGGTGAGCCGACAGGGCGTTCATTTCAAACGGCACCTCCATCTTTTCAAGAAAGTCGGCTGCCTTGCTGAGAATGGGAAGATCGCTTGTGCTTCCCATGATGATGCTTACTAATGGAGTCATGATTATGATTGATTTGGATTATATCAGTGATACCAGATACACGCACGCGAAGCCGTTGGCCATGCCGGCCAGTGTCTGCCACAGGGTGTGGCGGCCGAGATATATGCGGGCGGTGCCAAGCAGACCCGACAGCAGCACGGCTGCCATAGCCGCCAATATGAAATTCACGCCCGGAGCCGCTATGTGCATGTCAAGGATTCTGAATGCGATCGCCGTCAGTCCGCCCATTGCAGTGAGATGGGCGCTTATCTTCCAGCGGAAATTAACGGCTGCGCATACCACCGTGGCGACACCGGCGCCGGCCATGAACAGCCACAGCCACGACGGGGCGTGAGCCGTGTGAAGATAAGCAGCGCAGGCTCCGTAGCTTAGCGCCGACACGACGTAGGGGATCAGGCGCTCGTTGCGGTTGTTCAGCCCGGGATCTTTCACCAGTCCGATCCTGTGGAGCACTATTATGGCCAGCAATGGCACGAGGCATGTGATGGCGAAACACACGCCGGTCACAGTCCACTTCACCGGAGCCGGGACCGTCGACAGCACGGTGAGAAACAGCGACAGCACCACACCGTAGGTCGGCACGAGCAGCGGCGACAGAAGGGCTGATAATATCTGTGATAGAAGTTTCATTATAGTATTTTAGCGTTTCATGTTTGCGTATGGATGTTGCAGTGGTCAGATACCGTGGAGAGTACGGAGTCGCGCCACGGGAATACCGGCCTTTTCGCGGTATTTGGCCACCGTGCGCCGCGCTATGTCGTAGCCCTGAGCCTTCAAAGCCGCTGTCAGAGCTTCATCGCTCAGCGGCGAGCGCTTGTTTTCCTGGTCGACAAGGTGTCGCAGGGCGGCCATGATCTCAAGCGACGATGCGTCGCTGTCGCTCTTGGGGCGCTCGTTGAAGAAAAATTTGAGCGGATAAACACCGCCGGCCGTCGCCACATATTTACCCTGTGTGGCGCGGCTCACCACCGATATGTCATAGCCTGTGGCGGCTGCGATATCCTTCAGTATCATCGGCCGCAGTTTCAGCTCGTCGTCAGTGAGGAAGAAGTCGCGCTGATGACGCATTATCGCGGTCATGACGCGCCACAGGGTTTCGCGGCGCATACCTATGGCCTTTATGAAGTCGGCTGCCGAATCGCGACGGCTCTTCAGAAATGCCAGAGCATCCGCATCTCGACGCGGCATACGCGGGCTTATCTCTATGTTGTCCACGTCGAAGCTCTGTTCTATCGCAAGATGCGGCAGATTGTCGGGCATGCTCAGCAAGAGCCTGTCGCCGTCGGTTTCGACATAGAAATCGGGCGTTATATGAGCGGCTCTGATTTCAGCTTCGCTGTCGGATCCTTCAAAAGTGGCTCCAGGTTTCGGATTCAGAGTGCGTATCAGGTCTATCGCCGCTTTAAGTCGGCTTTCGCTAAGCGATGCGGCCGTCATCAGCCGGTCCATCTTCATTCCCGCGAAGAGATCGAAATAATGGGTTATTATCTCCGTGGCGTCAGCAACATCCTGCTGCGGATCAAGACGGCGAAGCTGCAGCAGCAGACAGTCGCGCAGATCCGACGCTCCGACGCCCGCTGGATCAAGCGAGCGAAGAGTGTCGAGAGCGGAACGCATCTCGTCCATCGTCACCTCCACGCCGGTCTGAACCTCCAGATCCTCACGCACAAGAGGTAGCGCGCGTGTCAGATAGCCGTTGCCATCAAGACTTCCGGCAAGAAAAACGGCCGTTTCGAGTTCACTCCCGTCCATGCCGCTCTGGCGCAGCTGCTCGGCCAGATAGGCCATGAGCGTTTCACCCTCCTGACGAGTGTCCGGATCAAAGAAAGTGCGGTCCGAGGAGCCGTTCTTGGCCTCAAGCCTGTAGGACGGGACATCATCTTCGCTGCGGTAGTCGGCCAGCATCATCTGCTCGGCGGTTTCGCCCTGAGCGTCTGCCTGACGGCTCTGATCGTCGGAAGAGGCCTCAAGCGCCGGATTCTCGTCGAGTTCGCGCTTCACTTCGTCCTCGATCTCGGCTGTACCCATCTCAAGCAGCCTCACATACTGCACCTGCACCGGCGACAAAGTCTGGCGCAACTGCTGTTTCTGACTTAACTTAAGCGACTCTTCCATCCGCGATTATGGCTTTTTACTTCGTGTCAAATTCAAACATACTCTAAGATCACACATTATATATGTCCCACTTGTAGCGGGCGAGATTTTCCGGACGCACAAACCAGTCGATCGTTCGCTGCAGCCCCTCTTCAAGACTCACCTCCGGACGCCATCCTGTAAGCTCGCGCAGACGGGTGCTGTCGCCGCAGAGCCTGAACACTTCGCTCTTGCCAGGACGCAGACGCTGAGAGTCGGTCACGTAGTTCACCTCGCGCCCCATCAGGCGTGCTATCGTCTGAAGCGTTTGAAGCATCGTCACCTCCGTGCCGGTCGAGATGTTATATTCCTGACCCTCCACGCCCTCGACGCGGGCAAGAGCCAAAAATCCGCGAGCCGTGTCGGCAACGAAGTTGAAGTCGCGGGTCGGACTCAGATCGCCGGTCTTGATCTCGGTGGCGCCGTTGGCTATCTGGGTGATGATGGTCGGGATGATCGCGCGGGCGCTCTGACGCGGACCGTAGGTATTGAACGGGCGGGCTATCACCACCGGAGTCGAAAACGCGTTGTAGAAGCTCAGCGCGAGTGCGTCGGCACCGATCTTCGTGGCCGAATAAGGCGACTGGGGCTGACGCGGATGATGCTCCGTGATCGGCACCTCTATAGCCGTACCGTACACCTCCGAGGTGGAGGTCACTATAATGCGCCTCACTCCGCAGTCGCGTGCGGCCTGAAGCATGTTGAGAGTGCCGCGTATGTTCGTGTCCACATAGCTGTCGGGAGCCACATAGCTGTAAGGTATGGCTATCAGGGCGGCCAGATGGAATATCGTGTCGACATCACGCGATATCATGCGGCAGAACGCCGGATCACGGACATCGCCGCTCACAATCTCCAGACGCTCGCTGGCCGCTACGTCCTCAAGCCAGCCGTTGACACCGAATGAGTTGTACAGGCTCAATGCTCTGACACTGTAACCTTCGTCGAGAAGAAGCTGGGTCAGATGCGAGCCGATGAAGCCGTCGGCGCCGGTGACGAGCACCCTTGTATGTCCGTTGTCGTTTCTATTCATATCGCTTGCGTTTGATTTAATAACCTTGGTCGGAGAGAGTATGTTTGAGTGTCAGTAAAGTTTCTTCAGATAATAGACATATTCCGTCCCCTCGTCAGAGCGACGGCTCAGACAGGCGGTTTTGCCGGTCTGGCTCACTATCCGCAGCATATTCACAGGCGTCCACGGAATCATCAGCTCGGCGACATAGCCGCTCGCGTCATCGCCCGGAGTGATTTCCAGCCGCAGCGATCCGTCGCTCTCGCTCCACGTACACCAGTAGGCGCTATAAGAATGATTGTCGCTCTGAGCACGGCTCTCCATCACGTGGCTCTGGAATTTCATCACCACGTTGCCGCGGTAATCGGCTGCCGGCACACCGTCGACATCGATACGGGTCACCTGCCAGGTGCCGAACCACGGCCCTATGTCGCCGTTGTTGCGCGTACATCCCGCCGACAGCATCGTCAGCGCCACGACCGATAATATCACCGACAGGTATCTCATCGCCATAATCCGCTATAGGTAAGACTTACTGCAGCTGCCGAAGCATTGGCCGAAAGCCGGCCGCGGTCTATCGCGCCCTGCACGCCGATCCTCATTCCGGGCACACTCCGCAGGGGCATCGACGCCTCGGCCATCAGCGAAGTCGACCGACGGGCTGGAATCATCGCCTCATATCCATTGCCGTAGGCCTTGCGCCATCCGGCGAGAACACGGTAGCCCACACGCCCTATCCGCCCTCGACACCGACATGGATCCCGCGTGTACGGTTGCCGACATACGACATATAGCCGTCGGTATTGTACAGCGGACTCATCACCGTGGCGCGACCCATACCCATGCCGTAATAGGCGTATGCGTTGTAATATGCATTGTTGTAATAGTCGTCGGCACCGTGGCCTCGCTCGTGATCGAGGTCGACGGATGATCGCCCGGAGCCCAGTGTATCGGACCGCTCTGGTTAGTCAGATCAAGATACTCCACCACAACGCCGCTCACTATGGCAGCAGCCGACGGAGCTTTCAGCTCTATCCCCCACAGGCCGTCCCAGCCGTTGAGCTTCGCCATGCCCGAGCCATCCTCCCATATCCACTGGAAATAGCCCGACAGCGACCACCCTCCGCGCATGGCGGCGGTAGCCTTCAGATCCCACGTGCCGAGAGTATTGCCGAGCACATAATCCTCAGCACCCTTCTCCACCGGAGCAAGTATCTTTATGAAATCGGCCACCTTATGGCCGCGGTGTTCCACTTTAGCTATCTCACCGTCGCGGTAATACGTCGTAGTCCCCCCTATCTGCGACGCGCACTGCACACCCAACGTCACCGTCAGCGGCCGCCCGGGATCTGTGCGCAAATGCATCCGGCGGTAGACCATCCACTCACCCTGCGCCACATGCCCGTTGTAGAGCGCCGAATGATCGCGCCACCAGCCATCGTCGGCAAACCGGCCATATTCCAGCTCCCCGAGATCTCAAGCCAACCCGAAGTCAGAGGAACCGGCTGAAAACCCGTAAATCCGGCACGCACACCCGGAATCGGCCTGGCATTGGCCGAGCGTATCATGTCGCCCCCCGACAGCCGGTCGTCGACTATCGGCGAGCCCTCATGCTTCATTCCGGCCGACGCCGTCAGCGAACGCCATTTCACCTCACCATACAGCTGCTGAAGCCACAAAGCCGGCGGCCTGCGACGGTTCATGCCCCAGCTGTCAGTCGACACATCGTAGCGGTTGTAACCCACCGCCGACGAATATCCGCCCCACAGCTCCACGCCATAGCCATAGCTCAGACGGCGGTCACACTCCATCGGACGCACCGCTCCGGCCGACAGCACTACATTGTCGGCCGACGACAGCGTGCCACGGCGGTTAGAAGCCATATACAGCGGAGCAAACTCACCGCTGCCGGCCGTCGCCTCCACCGAAGCCTCAAGACGCAGACCACGCAGAGCAGCCGGAGTCGAGCCAAAGCACTCAGACACAGCCACAGCCATCAATATGAGCAAAAAATAGATTTTCACACCCCAAAATTACTAATAATTCTCTATATTTGCCGACAAATAAGCGGCGATTGAATTTAATATTCCTTTCCAGACACTATGATACTTGACATCGTATACCTCATCATCGGCCTGGCGCTCATACTTTTCGGCGCCAACTGGCTCACTGACGGCTCCGCAGCCATTGCCCGCCGATTCGGCATCTCCGACCTCATCGTCGGACTTACCGTGGTAGCCTTCGGCACATCAGCACCCGAACTCGTCATCTCGGTCATGTCGGCCATCAACGGATCGGCCGGACTCGCAATAGGCAACGTCGTCGGATCCAACCTCTTCAACATACTCGTCATCATCGGAGTCACAGCCATAATACGCCCATTGCGTCGACCGCTCAGTGATGACCAACGAACTCCCACTCGTGCTCCTCTCATCCCTGGCACTCCTCGCCATGGGCAACTCCGCCACACTCGACGCGACATCCACATCCGTGCTCACACGCGTCGACGGAATACTGCTCCTGCTATTCTTCGCCATCTTCATGCGCTACACATTCGCACAAGCCAAATCAATCCGACAGCCACAGGACGACCCGCCGCCGATGCCGCCGCACAAAAACCACAGATCCCGATGGCCAAAGCCTCACTGCTCGTCATCGCCGGACTCGCCGGACTCATAGCCGGAGGCGACCGGTTCGTAGCAGGAGCCTCAGGAATAGCCGCAGCGCTCGGAGTCAGCGACGCCCTCATCGGACTCACCATCGTGGCCATGGGAACATCGCTCCCCGAACTCGCCGCATCAATCGTCGCCGCAATCAAAGGCCGACCCGGACTCGCCATCGGCAACGTCATCGATCATGCATATTCAACGCATTCTTCATCCTCGGCACAGCAGCCGTCATCCGCCCACTGCCATTCGGATCCATCGGCAACGTCGACCTCCTCGCACTCTGCGGCGCCTCACTCCTCTTCTGGATCTTCGCACGCATCTACCGCGTCCGCACAATCACCCGGCCCGAAGGCATACTCATGGCCGCCCTCTACATAGCCTACACCGCATGGCTCATAGCCATGACCATCCGCTGACACCAGAATCCACATATCCATAACATATGATCACCGACACACTCGTCATAATCCCCGCCCGCGGAGGCAGCAAAGGCATCCCCGGCAAAAACATCCGCCCACTCGCCGGAAAACCACTCATACTCTACACCGTCGACCTCGCCCGGCAACTGTTCCCCGACACCCACATAATCCTCTCCACCGACTCCGAACAGATTGCCATCACAGCCCGCACCGCCGGACTACCCGTACACTACATGCGACCGCCCGAACTCGCCACCGACAACGCACCCACACGCGACGCACTCCTCCACGCCATGGACTGGGCCGACACACACGGCATACCCTACAAAAAAATATGCCTGCTGCAGCCCACATCACCACTGCGCACAGCCGACGACATACTTCGATGCATCGACCGATACACCCCCGACATCGACATGGTCACCACCGTACGGCCCGCAGCCACCAACCCCTACTACAACTGCTACGAAACCGACAACGACGGATTTCTCCACATATCCAAAGGCAACGGATGCATCGTCCGGCGCCAGGAAGCACCACCCGCATGGGAATTCTCCGGATCAGTCTACATCATCAACCCCCACTCACTCCGCACCACCGAAATCGGACGCATGACCCGACGCCTCCCCGTAGAAGTACCCGCCGAACGAAGCATCGACCTCGACACGCCCCTCGACTGGGCCGTAGCCGAAACCCTCATCGCCTCACGATCCGCACACCACCACACCACTTAACCACCCCCGACCGCACGCGATCTCGCCCTTTTTAGCTACCTTTGCACCACCCAAAACGACACTCCGCACCAAATGCAACAACATATCATAACCGAAAACGCCACCATCATCGAAGCACTCCGACGGCTCAACAGCCTCTCCGGAGGAGTCATGACACTCGCCGTCACGACAGCGACCGAAGAATGACAGGCACACTCACCGACGGCGACATACGGCGCGGACTGCTCGACGGAGCATCACTCACCGACACCGTCGACACAATAATGCACCGCAACTTCCGAGCCATCACCCCACACACCACACAACCGACCAGATAACCA
>PDYJ01000483.1_pt1 | contig 10747 bp, 12 predicted proteins | sample 1430841 | NCBI WGS metagenome assembly PDYJ01 (sample SAMN07237672, study PRJNA390542) | Gut metagenome, whole genome shotgun sequencing project. | isolation source: fecal pellets | host: Mus musculus | place: USA: New York, NY | collected 2016-10 | reverse complement strand
GCGGGGGCATACACTTCCAAGACATCTATGCCGGAGGACTATACCGACGCGACTCTCATCGAGGATCTTCTCGCAATCCGCGGCACTATCAATGCCGACGGCATCGCAAAGGACATCGTGCATCTGGAGTCCAGCGGCCTCATCGAGCGCGACGCATGGGGGCATATCTCCATCACGACCAAAGGCCGTCTGCTCTACGGCATAGTCAGGGAGATGAAGATTGCCGACATCTGCGAAGTCATCAAGATGGACAACCTCATGAAAGAGGTGACACGCGATAAAATCTCGGCAAGTGCCTATGATACACAGATAAAACAAATCACCCGCGATGTGACGGCTGAGATTCTCGCTTCTGCGAAACTCTATCCCGGATGGAGGAAGACATCCCTTGTCCTCATTGCTCAGAGGGCGTGATGAAGACCTTCGGCAGAGTGGCGATGTGCGACAATCCCGAGTGCGGTCACTATGTATTCCGCCAGTTCTATGGCGTGACACTCTCTCACAGCGAACTCGCATCGCTCATCAATACCGGCTCCACTCCTCCCATAGCAGGATTCCGCGCACGCAGCGGCAAGACCTTCAAAGCCCAAGTGATCATCAATGCCGCCGGCAATACGCAGGTGGTCAGCAAAAACAAATCTGAAAACGCCTAAACAAATCAATTATGAAAAATACTCCCGACGCATACGAGAGATATCTCTCGACATACCTCTCGAACAACAACTATCCCGAAGCCGAAGACCTCAGCTTCATCACCGCCCGCGCTGATCAGGCATACGATGTGTTCTGCGAGGCAAGACGCGGAGGCGTGGATGTCTCCACCGCCGAGGAACTGGCTCTGATAGCTCTAATGCAGGGCTATCAGGGGGAGAGTTTCGATGACCTTGTCCGCGAAATACTCTTCGATTACTGCCCGGAAGAAGGCTACGACTTCTTCATCTCCGATATGGAGGATAGGCTCGAAGATTACCGTGAGCAATATTCTCCCGATAAATATCCGCCGTATTCAGCTGAGTACGAAGCATTCAAGACCGAGCTGCTCGGTGTAATCGACGACTATTTCACAACTTATCTCCCTACTGAATAATGGCTTATAACCGACTACAAACTATGCGCGACAATATCGAGGCGATAAGGCTTGCCTTTCGCCTCGGTGTTGCGGGACGCACAGCGCAGACTGCCGAAGAGCAGGAGATACTGCGTAAGTATGCTGGATTCGGTGGACTGAAGTGTATCCTGAATGATGCCAACGAGCTGGCGGATGCTGCTAAGTGGAGCAAGTCTGATATAGAGCTGTTTGCGCCGACAGTAGAACTGCGCCGTATGATTCATGATTACAGCCACAATGACAAGGAGTTCAAGGAGTATATGGATTCGCTTAAAGCCTCGGTGCTGACAGCATTCTATACGCCTCAGCCTGTTGTTGACGCAGTTTCCGATGTACTGAAATACTCCGGTGTCGATGTCAAAAGATTTTTGGAACCGTCGGCAGGTCAGGGCGTTTTTGTTGATTCGTTTCTGCGGAATGACAAATATCCCGGTGCCGAAGTGCTTACCTATGAGAAGGATTTGCTCACCGGTAAAATTCTGTCAGCCCTGCACCCGTCAATACTGACCCGCATAGAGGGCTTCGAGAAGATTGAAAGCGATTTCGACGGTTATTTCGATGTAGCGGCCTCAAATGTTCCTTTCGGTGATTTCGCGGTTGCAGATCCTAAATATGCGACAAGCAAGGAGATTGGCTATCGTCAGGCGGCAAAGTCTTTGCACAACTACTTCTTTCTCAAAGGTCTTGATCAAGTGAGAGAGGGAGGACTGATTGCCTTTATCACGTCGCAGGGTGTGATGAACGCTGCTTCGCCATTTATCAGAATGGAATTGGTAAAACGTGCCGACCTTGTGGCGGCTCTGCGACTTCCTAACAACACATTCAGCGACAACGCCGGAACTGATGTTGGCTCTGACCTGATTATTTTCCAGAAGCACGCAGGGAAGAAGTCATTGTCGGCTGATGAAGAGTTCTTTATCCAGTCGGTTGTTGACCGAGGTACGAAAGTGCCGGGCAACAAGTTCTTTCAGACGTTTCCTCAGAATGTTATCTGCACCGATGCTAAGGTTGGTACTGACCAATACGGCAAACCTGCAATCGTGTATCACCATGACGGAGGTATTGAGGGCATTGCCGAAGATTTGCGCAAGGCACTCAACGAGTCGCTGCATCTGCGTCTGAATCTGGAATTGTATAATTCCAACGCTATCAAGCCACCTACGCCTGATCCGGTTACTCCAACTCCTACACCTAAGCAGGAAGCTAAGGCGGAAAAGAAGTCGACCCTCACGAATACGCCTATGATGCAGCAGTATCAGGAGATGAAAAAGAAACATCCCGATGCTGTACTGCTTTTCAGAGTAGGCGATTTCTATGAGATTTTCGGTAAGGATGCGGTTATAACCTCGGAGATATTGGGTATAACCCTGACCCGTCGCCAGACAGGGCTTGACAGTCGCATAGAATTGGCCGGATTTTCGCATCATGCCCTCGACACCTATCTGCCCAAACTTGTGCGGGCCGGCAAACGTGTGGCAATCTGCGAGCAACTGGAAGACCCCAAGCTGACAAAGATACCCAAACAGGAAGTAGTCGAGACGGTTACGCCTAACCAGACGCCTAAGGTTGAGACTAAGCCGGAACCCAAGCCGGAGCCGGTTAAGGAGATAGAAACCGATGGCAGTCCTGATTATAGCGACAATCCCGACCCACGTCTGTTTGCCTATAACCTTTTCGGGGAACTGGAGCCGAGGGATGCGCCAAAACACCAGCGTCCCTCTGTGCCAAAGAAAGAGAAGGAGGAAAAGCCGGTCGAGAAATCAAAACCGTGGGCTGATGCCAAACCGTTACCCATAAACAAATTCAGACCTCTCACAGACAAGGAGCTGGAGTTTTACGGTTCTCTTAACTGGGACGACAATCCGCCTATCAACGGGTTCTACGAGGCCATGATGTCAATCGCATACGCCCAGCTTGCGGAACGTGAGCGTCAGGCGGCTGAGAAAAAAGCCGACAAGGATTATAAATCCGAAACTATCGTCGAGGGCGGCACGGTCATCGAGAAAACTGAGGGCTACTTCATTCCCGGAAGACAGTCAAGAGTGGCGGCACAAAAGCCGGAGAAGGCTGAGGTTGATATGTCACCCGTCCTTTCTCGGAGGATATTCAGTTCTTCCACCACAACGGCAGTATGGTGGTGCAGGACGGTCTTGTGGGCTTCCTCTCGGAAGTACGCAAGAACAGCGCGACATTCAATCCGTTGGAGTTAAAGCCCGAACAGACGAAGCGCGCCATGCTCTATGTCACGCTGTCGGAAACGTATCAGCAACTCTACAACTATGAAGCAGAGACCCATGAACCGTCGGAACATCTGCGTGAACACCTCAATCAGTATTATGATGAGTTTGTGGAGAAATACGGCAACCTAAATGAGAAAAAGAATGTAAAATTTATTCTCATGGATGCCAACGGCAGGGACGCACTGGCATTGGAGCGGGGCGAGAACGGTCGGTTTGTCAAGGCTGACATTTTCGACCATCCGGTGTCATTCGCCGTTGACGAGGTTACTTCAGTAGACACTCCGATGGAGGCTCTGTCCGCATCGCTCAACAAGTTCGGTGCTATCAATCTGGACTATATGACAGGGCTGGTGGATATGTCCGAGGAAAATCTGATTCAGAGTCTGGAGGGACACATATATTATAACCCTCTGTTGGAGAATTATGAGATCAAGGACAGGTTTATCGCCGGAAACGTGGTGCAGAAAGCCGAGGATGTAAGGGCATGGATTGACCGTGAGGAAGAACGGATAAAGGGATTCCCCGGTTATGACGGCATCGAGCCATATATCGCTATGGCGCAGGATTCACTCAAAGCACTTGAAGAAGCCACTCCGCGAAAAATCACTTTCGACGAGTTGGACTTCAATTTCGGCGAGAGGTGGATACCCACCGGCATATACTCCGCCTATATAAGCAATCTGTATGGCACCGACATAAAGATTGCCTATTCATCCTCGATGGACGAGTATTCTTGTGAGGCACAGCGGAAGAATATGAAAATATGGGAGGAGTTCTGTGTAAGAGGCTATTATCGCACATACGACGGTATAAGCCTTCTGAAACACGCCCTGCACAACACCGTCCCCGACATCAAGAAGTCAGCCGGAAAGGACGAGAACGGCCACGACATCAAGGTGCCGGACAGCGAGGCGATCCAGCTTGCCAATACCAAAATCGACGAAATCCGAAACGGTTTTGCCGACTGGCTTGAAGCGCAGTCGCCTGAGTTCAAGGAGAAACTCTCGGACCTCTATAACCGCAAATTCAACTGCTTTGTGCGTCCGCAGTATGACGGCAGCCACCAGACATTCCCCGACCTCAATATGAAGATGCTCGGAGACCGTTACGGCATTCGCTCTGTGTATCAGTCACAGAAGGATTGTGTGTGGATGCTCTTGCAGAACGGCGGCGGTATCTGTGACCATCAGGTCGGTACCGGCAAGACACTGATAATGTGCATGGCTGCGCATGAGATGAAACGTCTCGGACTTGCCCACAAGCCGATGATTATCGGAATGAAGGCGAATGTAGCCGAGATTGCCATGACATACCAGAGTGCCTATCCCAACGCAAGGATTCTCTATGCCGATGAAAAGAGTTTCAAGGCTGACAACCGTGTCGCTTTCTTCAATAAAATGAAGAACAACGACTATGACTGCATAATAATGTCGCACGACCAGTTCGGCAAGATACCGCAGTCGCCGGAAATCCAGCAGGAGATTCTTCAGGCGGAACTCGACAGCGTGGAGGAAAATCTCGAAGTTGTCAGGCAGCAGGGGCATGACGTGTCACGCGCCATGCTGAAAGGTCTTATCAAACGCAAGGAGAACCTTACCGCCAAGATTGCCACCATCCAGTACCAGATGGAGCAGAACCGCGACAACGTGATGGACTTCAAACAGATGGGTGTCGACCACATATTCGTTGACGAATCTCAGAATTATAAAAATTTGATGTTCAACACCCGTCACACCCGTGTCGCCGGTCTCGGCAATGCGACGGAAGCCAACGATCTCTCAATCTTCTCTATGCCATACGCACCATTCAGGAACGGACAGGCAAAGACCTCGGAGCTACTTTTCTCAGTGGTACGACCATTTCCAATTCATTGACGGAGTTATACTTATTATTCAAGTATCTTCGCCGAATGAGCTTGAAAGGCAGGAAATCCGCAGTTTCGACGCATGGGCGGCTATCTTCGCAAAGAAAACCACCGACTTCGAGTTCTCTGTCACCAACAATCTGATTCAGAAGGAGCGTTTCCGCTATTTATCAAAGTGCCCGAGTTGGCGGCATTTTATAATGAGATTACGGACTATCGCACAGCGGAAGATGTTGGTGTTGACCGTCCGGAGAAACATGAGATTCTTCATAATATTCCACCTACGGCGCAGCAGGAGGAATTTATACAGAAACTGATGCACTTTGCAGAGAGTGGCGACGCCACTATTCTCGGACGTGCTCCGCTGTCTGATACAGAAGAGAAGGCGAAGATGCTCATTGCCACAGACTATGCCCGCAAGATGGCTCTTGACCTCAGGCTTGTTGACCCTCTTATGGAGATGATTCCAATAACAAGGCGAGCCACTGTGCCAAGATGATTGCCGAATACTATCGCAGATATGACGTTCAGAAAGGCACTCAGTTTGTTTTCAGTGACTTGGGGACTTATAAGCCGGGGGAATGGAATGTCTATTCCGAAATCAAGCGCAAGCTGATTGAGGATTATGGCATTCCAGCGCATGAGATACGCTTCATACAGGAGTGTAAAACAGAGAGGTCAAGAAAGGCTGTCATCGAGGCTATGAACAGTGGCGATGTGAGAGTGCTGTTCGGTTCGACAACCATGCTCGGCACAGGCGTGAATGCTCAGCGCAGAGCGGTTGCGGTTCATGAACTCGAATGCCCTGGCGACCAAGTGACCTTGAACAACGTGAGGGCGTGCTATACGAGCCGGCAACGAGATTGCCAAGTTGTATGCTGATAATAAGGTGGATGTAATCATCTACGCTGTCGAGAAGTCGCTGGACTCCTACAAGTTCAATCTTCTTCATTGCAAGGCGACTTTCATTGCCCAGTTGAAATCCGGTGCTATGGGAGCCAGAACCATTGACGAGGGTTCGATGGACGAGAAGAACGGCATGAACTTCTCGGAATACATGGCTATACTTTCAGGCAATACCGATTTGTTGGAGAAAGCGAAACTCGAAAAGCGGATAGCCGCTCTGGAGAGTGAACGCAAATCCTTCAACAAGGCATAGGAGATTCAAGGTTCAGCTCCAGACCATCAGCCACGACATTGCCAACAACGAGGCGGCAATCAGTCGTATGAAGGAGGACGCAGCCCGGTATCAGTCAGTCGTTCAGAGGGACAAAGACGGCAACCCTGTCAACAGTCTCAAACTTGACGACTGTAAGTATAAGGACGAGCAGAATATGGGCGTTTATCTGCAAGGACTGGCACAGCGCACCGACACCCACGGACAGTACAAGCGCATCGGCGAAGTCTATGGCTTCCCCATCAGCATTATCTCGGAGCGTGTCTTGGCTGACGGCAAGGAGACCGTTCAAAACCGATTTGTGGTTGAAGGCAACTACAAGTACAGGTTCAACAACGGCTTCATCGCCATGAGCGACACTCATGCCGCCTGCATGAACTTCGTCAACGCTCTGGAGAAGATACCCGGCATCATCGCCCAGTATGAGGAACGCACCGCCAGACTCAAAGCCGATGTTCCCCAGCTCGAAGCCATCGTCACCAAGCAGTGGGGCAAGGAGGACGAGTTGAAACAGCTCAAATCCGAACTCGCCGCCCTCGACCGCAAAATTACCGCAGAACTCGCTCCCAAAAAAGAGGAACAGGACGGCGAGGAAAACAAGCAGGTCAACACAGTTGATACTCCTACCACCGACACGAAAAAGTCGATGGTTGCGGAGCCAGCCGACATCTACCGCCAGCGTGAGTCGTTTAGTTCCCGTATAATAATCGGAGGATGCGGAGCTACTCCACCCGGAGGGTTTCGCGCCGCCGGTCCTAAACTATAATTATAATGTGTGCCAGTCCAAAACCTGTCAGGACTGGCACACTTAACAATCCGACAGGAACCCAAACCGCATGATTGATATCAATACACTCATTGAAAGCGGTATCACCGATTTCAATATAACGATAAAATATTCTGACCTCGTAATGCTCGGAGACCGTCTTGTCGAGAGAATACTCGGCGAGGTCTGTCCCGTGGCAGCCGACAATGCAGTTGAGAAACTGCTTACCAAACCTGAAGTGATGCAGAATTCGGAGTCTGCCATACCACATTACATAATTGGCCAAGGCTGGTGTACTCGTCCCTGTGAAGGTAGGACGCAAAATCCACTATCGCCTTGGCGATGTTCAGGCTCTGCTTGAACGAAGAGGAGTTAAATGAACAGACAGCCGCATCCTTGCGAAAGGGTGTCGGCTGTCGCTGTATATTGTATGTCATGGCATTTCAGACAACAGTACTTTTTCTGGCTGCTCTTCCGTCTGATTTTTCCTGAGCAACAAGATTGTCGTTGAGACAGTCGCTGAGGTCATCGCAGAAATAGGAACGACTGTCAAGCATATTTCTACGGTTATATTTTCTGTCGCCTTTACCTTTGCGCTGCTTCATGGTACGCTTGGATTCATAGCATCCATCGACATTGATGTCAACATTGAATACTGAGCAATATAAGGAACGAGTACGTTGGTTTCTATATTTCCGTTGTTGAAACACTTCCTTATCTGGAGAGCGTTCAGCAACTCATATAGATTTCCGTTACCTCCTGTCCATCTGATAGCGTCATCACCAGTGGAGAATCCGGAACGAAAGGATCTTATCGTATCCGCGCTTGCTTTCTGAGTTTCAAGCAGCAGCTCCTTCATTGTCTTTATCAGTGAGAGGGCAAGAGACAAGTAGGTATGTGAGATGTCACTCTTGACTTTAAGCGTATGCACATGGAATATGGCATTCAGCCTTACAAGACAGTGATGCTTCTCGACCCAGTGAACTGGCTCGTGGATGAAGTTTATCAGATGAGAGGCAAAGGACTCAAAAGCCTCTTTGATTTCGTCAAGTTCATCATTGATGATATGCCTTACGAATGCCGCCTCAACGATTGTGTTGATATTTGTCATAAACATTGGGGGTTAGGGCTTGTTATGAAATTCTTTTAACGAAAGCATAACTCTTGGGCATCGATTTGGTTTTCAAAAATATAAATGACTTTATAAACTACTGTCTATCTGTGGGATATGTAAATATGTACGATGTAAATTGTGTTAAAACATAAAGTGAAAACATAAATAGGCTTTATATTTCCCTCTCACAACTTTATGTTTTTGCGCAAAATGCGGCTTGATTGTTATACTTTTTGCAAACATTACAAGGTTAGAATCTGTTTTATAGCGTAAAACGGCTTTTCATACGAGGGTTGTTGCAGCTTACAGCATCATCCCCTTAGCTATTGTCGCTTAACTTCAAAAACACATATTCATTAGTATATGAAGATTCTACTCTATGAACCCGACCAACGTACCGGAGAACCGATTTATCATGCCCTCCGCAGAGAGGGACATGATGTGATATGGATTCAGGAATATATGGATGCAAGAACAAAAATCCTTGACGAAAAATTCGATGCTTCCCTCATTGAGATTGATGATTATGAAGGACTCCGGCTTATAGAGTCATGGGTGGAACAGTCTCCGAAGTTATTGTGTGTAGCCATATACAAGGAGCAGGATGCTGGTGTCGGTTTCAAGGCAAGTAAACTGGGTTCACAGGAAATATATGAGATTGAACACGGAAGCATATCTGAACTTGACAGAATTCTTAAGCAATACAAGATACTTGCAAGATTGCCACAAGTCTATCGTCACAAATCGGTGGAATACAATAAGCCGTAAGCGACCTCCGGAATCTTGTCAACCATCATAAGCCGGTGATCATAACGGTGAGGTTGGAACAGGCAAAAGCTATCTTGCAGAACACGTCCACCGTGATGACTCAGACACTGTCTTCCGTCTAGAGGAGATACAATGCTCTACATTGAATGTGGAAAATGCGATGGAGCTGTTTCTTGGTGTCGTCCGGGGTTTCAGGCCGGAAATAAAACAGCACAGGAAAGGGCTTATTGACAAGTCTAATGAGAAGGGACTGCTTTATCTGAAAGATATTGCAGACCTTCCTGCAAATTTACAGGAAGTCCTTCTGGATATTCTTGAAAGAGGCGAGTATCGTCGTGTGGGGTCGGAGATATGGGAACCATTCACAGCACATTTGATTGTATCATGTAAAGACATATCTGAAATCCGCACAGACAGGTTTGACCGCAGACTGTATGATTTGCTGAGCCATAATATTGTGCGAATTCCACCGCTCAGAGAGTGTCCGGCTGATATTGTATCTAACGCAGAGCAGATGGCAGAAGATTATTGCAGGTCGAAAGGGATCGTTGCAATACCTGTTTTCAATGCAGACGCCATGATAAAGCTGATGGCACACGACTGGCTCGGCAATTATCGAGAATTGAAGAGCTGTGTTGAAAATGCTGTCGTATGTTGTGCCGAAACACAATCACAGCCTCGGATCTCCATATCACACCTGTTGAATCGGATACTCTACCTGAAGATGATAAAGGAAAATTGATATTCTACCTTGATAAATTCTGCGGAAAGAAAGTCGATGTGATGAAAGCACTCGGCATCACAGCACCGACTCTTGACAAGAGATTGAAGAAATACGAATCGACTACAAACTCTTTAAGAAAAAGAAGGAGCGCAAGCCCGCAAGAAGACTACCGCATCCAAATAAAATGCTATTCCTTTCCCCAGAAAAACGAGACATCCGCCAATTACGGATGTCTCATTTTGTTTGTATGGTGCAGACAACTTCAAAAGCCTCGAATCGGACTTTATTAAAAAGAGTTAAAAAATATAAAAGCGGACAGTGCAACAAAATTCAGCCCAATTCAAGAGGGTAAAAAATCAAATATTTTCGACCTTCGCTGACAATTTGCTGACAAAAATTGGCATGAAAAAACCGTAAGTGTTGAAAATCAATCACTTACGGCTAATATGGGTGCCCAGAACAGGACTCGAACCTGCACGCCTCTCAGCACGCGCACCTGAAACGCGCGCGTCTACCATTCCGCCACCTGGGCATCGGTGTTATACGTGATGAGGCTGGTTAAGGGGAAACCTCTGCTTCAGGAAGCCTCATCCGTTTTGGTGCTGCAAAGGTAGAAAGTTTTTTTTTCCTGTGCAAGCCTTTGGGGCGATTTTCTGAAATTTTATCAGATTTTGTATTTTGTATGTCTAACATAAGTCAATATGATTTCACTATCTTAGTTTTGGAACCTTCAGGAGAAATATAGGAGTGAGGAAGGGGGGTGGCATGGCTGAAGCGTGTTGACTTTGATTAAGACGGGCTATGTGTGCTATATGCGAAGGCGGATTTGAGTATCGGGGATTAAACACCATGGCGGGAATGGTTGTTATAATGGTGATTTGAAATTTGTTACATTGAAAGCATGGGGCAGGGTGGCGTCCATTATGAATAGGCTGATGTTATTCAATTCGTAATGCCTGCTATCTATTATGAGGTTCATGATAATT
>PDYJ01003277.1_pt1 | contig 10752 bp, 13 predicted proteins | sample 1430841 | NCBI WGS metagenome assembly PDYJ01 (sample SAMN07237672, study PRJNA390542) | Gut metagenome, whole genome shotgun sequencing project. | isolation source: fecal pellets | host: Mus musculus | place: USA: New York, NY | collected 2016-10 | reverse complement strand
TTTTTCCATTGCAATAGAGATAATTTTTTCTTCAGTAGCTACAAAAAGTCCATAGCGGTATGAAATATTTGTAGTCCCCTTAAATTGAGCATCAGTAAGAACGATCGGTCCAGAAAAATTTTTCAAAAAAACGATATAAGTCATATAACAAGCGACTACAATGTTCTTTGTTTTGGGGATAAATCGTTATTAACTTTCCACCATTGATACGACTACCATGTATATCAAGTAGTGAATTGATCAATGAGATAGATGATGCATATTTAAAAGAAAATTTAAGCTTTTGAGATAAAAAAGCAACATGATTTAATACAGTTTGATAGTTTTGGATTGTTGCAGATACATGTATTTTCCACCCTTGATGAGGAAGCAGATAAAAGTTTGAGCCACACCATCCGTTATGCTCATAACTGATAGGGATTTTGTTAATAGGATACATTACTAACGCCTACCTTATTTGAAATTTGTAATAATACTAGCACATAGAAAGGAAACGTAACGAAAAATGTCGTATATTACAAAAAAATAGCAGATTAGGCATTAATTTTTGAAAAAGTTCGTATTTTTTTGTCAATTTCAACAAAAAATATAAAATATACAAAAACGGGATTATACTATGGAAATAATATAAGGAGGTGGATCTTATGGATGCAAGAGAATTACAAAAGTTGCGTCCAGTACGTGAAGTTGTTGAATTACAAGACATTTCACAATTGGATGTACGACTGTTATCATTGACAACTAGTTTCAGATATTGAAACTATGTGATAATGTTAGTAATGCTCAAACCAACTTTAAAAAAGTTGAATTTGAGCATTTTTTATTACAGTTTAAGCAATAAAAACTTAGAGGTTGTCAAAATGTTTTGTGTGATATTGATAAACCGTCTTACAATAATATTTATGTTAATTTTTGGCAATTATGAAAAATATTAAGAACGTAAAAAGCAACTGGACTAGAGCTGTCCACGAAATACTATTCAGATCGACTTGTCAAGATTGAATTTGGAAGTTTTTTATTATAGTCTGAGCAATGAAAAAAGAAAAAAGGTTTGGAGGGCTTTTGATGAATTGTGGGGAATTAGTGCGAAAGATCGGTGTTCAAGAAGATGACACTACAGAAAGTAGCTAAAAATGTTATCTCACCATCTACCTTGGCAAAATTTGAACGTGGGGAATCAAATTTATCGGTGGAGAGTTTTTTGAAAGTGTTGCAAAATTTACATATTTCATTGCACCAATTTGGCTTTTTTTATGAAAATGAGCAGATCAAAAAATCAGAGGAATTTTGGCATCGTTTTAAAGAACATACTTTGAAAGTCGAACAATTACAGCTCTTAAATGATAGTCAAAATAAGCGAGGGTTCAAATATCAGTTGAAGACAGCTTACAGTCCTAATAGGTCAGAAGCTGATGTTATGTATTTCAACGAATATTTCTTTGAAGTCGATGTCTGGTCGCTAGATGAATTGAGATTATTAGCCTTTAAAGCAGATCTATTGAATATTCAAAGTCTAGAGCATTGTCGGTCAGTGCTAGAAGAGCAGATCTTAGCGGATACATATGATGGTGCTTATCTAGTCGAAGTCTACGAAGTTTTATTGAGTTTATATAGTGAATTATTAGTAAACAAGAAACATTTTAAGCCAAGAAGAGAAGTCTATGAATACATTCAAGAACTAGATATGAAGTATTTATGGTATCAACATTGGCTAGCTTATTACTCTTACTAAATGATCGATCTGTGAAAAGCAGATGTTAGGCTTAAAAACGACGGTCGAATCTTTTTATGCTCACCGTTTCAAAAAATACCTTATTGCGTAAAGAAGGCGCTTACTGATCTTGGTTCAGTTACTAAGAGCGCCTTTTACGGCCACACTAAAAGGGCGCCCAACTAACTTGTTGAGCACCTGTTTTAGTTTGATCTAGAAGTCGAGTTGCGCTGTAAAAAAGTCACAGGCAACTTATATTGCATCTGCTTGAGCGGTTCAGTCGGTTGCTTGATCCGTGCTTTTAAGACTTCGACTAACAGTTCAGCGATGTCTGAGATCGGTTGAACGATCGTCGATAATTCAGGATGATAGAGCTGGATCTGCGTCGTACCATCAAAACCAGTGACTTTTAACTGCTCGGGCACTTTGATCGCTAACTCTTTAGCTGCTTGTAAGACCAGAAGTGCTGTGAGATCATCGGTACAAACGATCCCGTCAGCGACACTTTCTTGCAAGAGCCGTTTGATCGAAAAGAGCTTGAGCGAAGGGACTCTGAAAAACTCACCGTATGGATATGGCGACTTAAGCCATAAGTTTCTAGCGTATCGCAATATCCTGCTAGCCGTTGATCAGTCGGGTTACCTTGTTGGTGCGGATTTCCCAGGAAATAAATATGACGTGCGCCCGCATTATAGAGTTCTTGGACCGCCAGCTTGCCGCCAGCATAGTTATCACAGGAAACGATCGGGATCTGTTCTGAGAGTTTGCGGTCAAATGAAACGATCGGTAAACCAACGCGATTGTATTCGTCGATCCCGAGGTTATGTGCCCCAGCGATGATCCATCGACTTGGTTAGCTAATAACATTTTTAAATATTCACGTTCTTTTTCTTTATCTGAACCAGCATTGCACAAGATCACTTTGTAGCCCTCGCTAAAGAGCTTCTGTTCGATCTGTTCGACTAATTCAGCAAAAAAAGGATTGGTGATCGCAGGAAAGATCAGACCAACTAAATTAGTGCTCTTACCGTGTAAAGAGCGTGCTAATGAGTTAGGTTGGTAGTTCAACTCTTCCATCGCAGCAAAAACTTTATCACGTGTCTTTTGACTGATATAGCCGTAGTCATTGATGACACGTGAAACGGTTGTGACAGAGACGCCCGCTTTTTTAGCGACGTCAGTTAATTTGGGACGCATAGGCTCCATCCTTTCTAGATGCTTTTAAGCTTCCAGAAAGTACCCCGATAGTTTAACGCAGCCTCAGTTGGTGAAGTAAGAGCGATCTGTTTATTGCCAGCTTCGGCAAAGAAACGTAAAGTCAGCACATGTTCACCACCGTTGACAAAAATTTCACAAAGCGAGTGATCGATAAAGATCTCAAGGTCAAGCGCTTGTTGGTCTGGGAGCGCAATGGTGCGCGTTGTACCAAATTCAGTTGCAAATTGTGCGCCGCTATCTGCACGTGAAACGGTCAAATATGCGTCTTTTCCAGTTGAGAATTCAAGCTTCAAACTTTGACTAAGGTCATCATTGCCAGCTAAATGGAGGGTACCAGTCTGGTCAGTATCTAAAGTCAATTTTAACTCATATTGCTCGCCACTTTCAGCAATTATTTGCTGTTTAGCATTAACTTTTTTAGCTGCTTGGAGCGAAGTGCCTTTTTCACGCAGATCAGCCATGGAAACAACAGGCCGTTGAATGAGTTTGCCATCTTTTAAGGAAAGTTCTTTGACTTGGCTCAAGCAACTAGCCCAGTTTTCTTCATCAGTTGGGTATGAAACGTCAGGTAATCCGACCCAACTGATCAGATAAGCTTTGCCGTCTGGGTATTGAACGCTTGGGAGGCATAAACATCGAATCCATCATCTAAATTTTGGATCTGATTAGTTCCAGCTTCAAATTTGGCTTTGTTTAGCTGAACATCTTCACCTAAAGATACATATTAGGATAGATATTGTCATAAGCTACGACATCTTTGTCCAAACCTTGTGGGCAAAAGACCAAAAGTGGTTTGTCATCGACAAAGATCAAGTTAGGACATTCGATCATATAGCCCATGTTGTCTTCAGTGAATTCAAGATAGCCTAAATCAGTGAAATCCTTAAGGTCTTTAGATGAGAATAAGGAGATCTTACCCGTCTTAGTTTCTTTATCTTGAGCGCCTAAGATAACATAGTAGAGATCGCGGTGCTTGAAAACTTGCGGATCGCGGAAATGATCAGTCGTATGATCTGGTTGTGTGATCAATGGTTCGTCTAATTTTGTGATCTGGCCAGCTTGATCCATCCAAGCACCAAGTTGGAATGGATGTCTGATCCAATCTTTGTCACGATGGTTACCGGTGTACATTAAGAATAATTTATCATCGATAGGTAAAGCGGAACCAGAATAAGCACCATGACTATCGAATTTTGTATCTGGTGCAAGCGCTAGACCGAGATCTTTCCAATGCACTAGGTCATCGGAGACTAAGTGCATCCACGACTTAAGACCATGAGCGGCACCAAATGGAAATGATTGATAAAAAACATGCCATTGGCCATTGAAATATGAAAAACCATTAGGGTCATTTAAAAGACCTGAACTTGGGCGAATATGGTAACCCATTTGGTATTGTGAATTAGCTGCTTGTACTTGTAATTTTAAGAGTGTTTCAGCGCTCCAGTCGGCATATGCCCGATAGCGCGTTTCACGTGTCCATTCCATAGTTGAATATCCCTTCTTTTTAAGCGTTTTTGAAAACGTTGTCTATATATTGAATTTTAACTTTTACACCTGTTTGTGTCAAACGTATATCATAATATATCGAAATAAATTTCTAAGTTTAAATTTTTTAAAATAAATTTGTGATAAACGATTGACATATTTTTGAAATACGCTATTATAATAAATATAGAAAATGTAAAACGTTTACAAAAAGGAGTGCTTACGATGGATCACAAAAAAGTGGCAAAAGCCGTCATCGCAGCGGTCGGTCGCGACAATATGGTGGGAGCAGCCCATTGTGCGACCCGTTTGCGTTTAGTCTTAAAAGACGATAACAATATCGACCAAGCAGCGTTGGATAACAATCCAGACGTTAAGGGGACCTTTAAAACAAATGGCCAATATCAAATCATCATTGGACCAGGGATGTCAACTTTGTTTATGATGAATTGATCAAAGAGACCGGTTTGAAGGAAGCTTCGACCGAAGATCTAAAGAAGATCGCTGAACAAGGTAAGAAGTTCAATCCAATCATGGCCTTTATCAAGCTCTTATCTGATATCTTTGTTCCGATCATCCCAGCTTTAGTTGCGGGTGGTTTGTTGATGGCTTTGAACAACTTCTTGACATCTAAAGGCTTATTTGGACCACAAGCGATCGTGGAAATGAATCCAATGATCAAAGGTTTGTCCAGCATGATCCAATTGATGTCGGCAGCACCATTTATCTTTATGCCGATCTTAGTTGCGATCTCGGCTGCTAAACGTTTCGGGGCTAACCAATACCTCGGGGCAGCGATCGGGATGATCATGACAAGTCCAGACTTGATGGCGGGTAAATCCTGGGATATCTTTGGAATGCAAGTTATGCAAAATAACTACTACTATCAAGTTATTCCAGTTTTAGCAGCAGTTTGGATCTTATCTGTTTTAGAAAAATGGCTACACAAACGTTTACCATCAGCCGTTGACTTCACCTTTACACCATTGATCGCAGTTATGTTAACAGGATTCTTGACCTTTACGATCGTTGGGCCTGCAATGAAGACAGTTTCTGATTGGGTAACCAATGGTATCGTTTGGTTATACGACACAACGAGCTTTATCGGGATGGGTATCTTTGGTCTTACTTACTCAGCTATCGTATTGACTGGGTTACACCAAAGTTTCCCTGCGATCGAGACCCAACTTATCACAGCCTTCAGTAACGGTAAAGGCGCGGGTGACTTTATTTTCGTTGTAGCTTCGATGGCTAACGTTGCGCAAGGTGCGGCAACATTTGCTGTTTGGACATTGACAAAAGACAAGAAGATGAAAGGTCTTGCATCTTCAGCCGGCGTTTCAGCTTTGCTTGGGATCACAGAACCAGCCTTGTTTGGGGTCAACTTGAAGTATAAATTCCCATTCTTCTGTGCTTTGATCGGTTCAGGTATTGCAGCGATGTTTGCTGGTTTGATGCATGTTGTCGCCGTTTCCCTAGGTTCCGCTGGTTTCCTTGGTTTCTTATCGATCAATGCTTCATCGATCCCAATGTATATCGTAGCTGAGCTCATCTCATTTGCGATCGCATTTGCTTTGACATTTATCTATGGTAAGAGCCACAGTGAATTATTGAATCCAGCTCCAGTGGCTGCACCAAGCGAACCAAAAGAAGTTAAAGAAGCAAAAACAGAAGCTAAGAAAGTTTCTGGGGTCGAAAATCAAGTTGTTGATTCACCCGTTGATGGTAAGTCCATTGATCTAGGCGAAGTAAACGATCAAGTATTCTCCACTAAGATGATGGGTGATGGTGCGGCAGTTGTGCCAGCTGACGGTACGATCTATGCTCCAGCAGATGGTGAGATCACAGTAGCTTATGAAACAAAGCATGCTTATGGTATCAAGACAGACCAAGGTGCAGAAGTATTGATCCACGTGGGTATCGATACGGTCAACTTGAAAGGTCAACATTTCACATCTAACGTAACTCAAGGTCAAAAGATCAAGAAGGGTGACGTTTTAGGGACAGCTGATCTAGAAGCCATCAAGCAAGCTGGTTACGACACAACGGTAATGGTGATCGTAACGAACACAATGAACTATGCAAGTGTTGAACGCATCGATGTCGACGAAGTAAAACACGGTGACAACTTGATCGCGATCACAGCTGAATAAAAAATGAGTACAAAGTAAAAATAAGTATTTAAAAATGGTCTAGCTACCATGAGTATATTTTAGCTCACGGTGACTAGACCATTTTTTATTGATATTTTGGTTTACATTTCTAAAAATGCGGCGTATATTCGGCTTTATCAGAGACTATTGGGGATGTTTAAGGAGGAGAGCCTATGCGAAATAATAACACGATCAGATATGATGTTTTGAGCTATCAGGGCCTTTCAGCGCTGTATGCTTTAGGGCTAAGCTTATGGGCTGGGACGATCTATCTTTATATGAAGCAAGTCGGATATAGTTATGGGCAGATCAATTTATTTTTGGCTCTTTTTTGGCTGGTCACATGTTTGACTGAGATCCCATCTGGTTTTTTCGCAGACATGTTTGGTGCTTTGAAATTAACATTTTTAAGTTCCTTATTTCGCGGGAGTGGCTTATTGTTTTTAGCACTCTTCGAGCATAATTTGACGATTTTAGTGCTAAGTGCAATTTTAACGGCAGTCGGTGATTCATTTTATTCAGGAACTTTAACTGCTTGGATCGTTGAGAAAACGAAAAAGACAGATCTTGATCAAAATAAGTTATTTTCACATAATTATATGTTAGTCAGCTTGGTAAGTTTTATCGGGGGCTATTTTGGAGCTGATTTTTTGGGGAATTTTGAACTAAAAGTGCCATTGATCTGTGGCGCATTTATCTTATATGTTACAGGGATCTTGGCTTTAAGTTTGACGCGTTTTGAGCCAGAGTCTAAACCACGCAAAAAGATAGTTAAATTTGACCATAATGTTTGGCAAAAGAAGCGCCCGTTATTTGAGACCTTTGTCTTATTTTTACCATTAACTTTCGTGACAGTTGGACCGTATAATCAGTGGCAACTTTATTTTCAACATGGAACTACGATCAAAACAGGCTTGATCTTGGTAGGGATCAATTTGTGTGCTATTTTAGGAGCGATAGTGTTTGGCTTTTTGGTCAGACTGAACTTGCAAGCCGAAAAGCTTTTTTTAGCCCATGTGTTAGCGCTTTGTATCAGTGTTTGGATAATGATATATAGCCCTTATTATCTGGCGCTCATTTTTATGTGGCTCCATGTTGCTTTATGTTCTTCAGCTGAGGTATTGCAGACTAAGTTATTACATGAAAAAATCACCGATGACTTACGTACGACATGGGTCTCAGTCAATAACACCTTAGAAGCCTTGGTAACGACGCTAGCGTTAGCCTTGAATGGCTTTTTGGCAGACCATTTTGGTTTAGCTACAGCATGGGGTGGTGGAGCATTATTGGGATTTTTGAGCACATTTGGTTGGTATGCTTGGCAAATAAGATGGCGAAAAGTCTAAAAAAGGCCGTGGTCAATAGTTTTTATTGCTGTTTATGTTAAATTTGTATTATAATGGTAAGCATAAAATAATTTAGTGAAGTGAACCCATAAAGTTGGACAAAGGAATCTAACTTAGGGGGTTCACTTCATAGGAGGTTTTTTTTAATGAAAACTAGAGGCGAACTTAAAGCTGAGGCGCGTGAGTTGCTTGCTGGTAACTGGGGAAGAGCTATTTTGTTAAATATTATTCCGATCTTAGGGACCGTTTTTATAGGAGTTATCGTTGCGTTTTTAGTTGCGTTGATCGTATTTTTGATCAACAATGGTGTCTTTTCTGGAGGCGAAACTACTATTAATGAAACTGTAAATAGTAGTGCTAGTAACAGCGGGAGATCATTTATCAGTGGCTTGATCGGGACTTTGATCACGACCGGTATCGCATATACGACACTTGATTGGTTGCGGACTAAGAACAATGACTTTAGTCCAGTTCGTGGGATGTTTTCGATCTTTTCACGTAAATATTTTGTACCAGTCTTAGTCTTATATATTTTACAAGCGATCTTTACGTTCTTCTGGTCTTTACTCTTTGTAATTCCAGGGTTGATCAAAACTTACTCATATTCTCAAACATATTACATCTACAAAGATGTAAATGAAGATAATGATAATAACAGCTTGAACTATCTCGACTATATCACACTCAGTCGTGAATTGATGAATGGTCACAAGTTCGAGATGTTTGTCTTGCAATTGAGCTTTATCGGTTGGTGGTTGCTCGTTTTAGTAAGCTTTGGGATCGCAGCTATCTGGGTCTACCCATACTACCAAACAACGATGAGTGCCTACTACAAGAACTTAGCTGGTGATAAATTTATCAATTATCGCGGTTAAGCCTAGATGAGCTAAATGCGTTCGGAGCTATTTTATCTGAGCGTCTGTCAACTGATATGGATGACCCGTAAAACACTTCCTATAGAAATGTGGGAAGTGTTTTTTACTAAAAACTAGTATAGAGTTTTCAACCATACTAGAAAGTGTTAAACAGGTGGATATTACTATAATTTAACAAATCCTGAAATATTTAAAAATATTATAGAGCAGAGGAAGATTGATATGTGCAACTAAATAATAAAAATAGCTTTAGCCCAATTTGATAATGATTTAAACCATATAAATAGAACAATGTCAAAAATTGAAGAAATAGTAAAAAAAGCATCCCAGAAAAAAGTGGCTATAATGCCCTCTAAGTATACAGATGAAATAGAAAATTCATCTTATACTTGGAGGGTATTTTATATGTCTAGGAAATCAAAATACAGTGCAGAACAAAAATTAGCTATACTAAATGAACTAACCCGTTCTAATATTAGTGAGGTGGCTAAAAAGTATGCAGTAGGCAAGAAAACTATTAGAACTTGGGGGTATCTATATGAATATCAGGGCATTGATGGCTTACGATCTACTCACAATAATCATAGATATTCAAGGGAATTTAAATTATCTTTGGTCCAACAGTATCAAAAATCAGACGAGTCGCTTGAAATATTCGCGATCAAGCATGGGCTAAAGTCCAAAACACAACTATCAGATTGGATTATGCAGTATAATGAATCTAACTTAAAGGCCTATACGCCAAGAAAGCGAGATTCAAAAATGAGTGGACGAAAGACTGACTTTGAAGAACGACTTACTATCATTGAAGAGTTGATTAGGCATGATGTGAACTACAATTGGGCAGTTGAAAAATACCATATTAGTTACCAACAAGTTTATGGCTGGTATCAAAAGTATCGCAAAAGCGGTAATGACCCAGAATCACTTCGTGATCGCCGAGGCAAAGCTAAGCCAGAAGAGAAGTGGACGGAAGTTGACCGACTCAAGGCAGAGAATCGCTTATTAAGGGCTCAGCTAGAAAAGCAAGAGATGGAGATTGCATTCGCAAAAAAAATTAACAGAAATACGCAATCGGGAGGTGGAAAAGGACTCCGGTACCAAGCCATCAAAGAACTAAATCAAGAAAATGGATGGTCAATTAGCCAGTTGTGTAAAATAGCTGATTCTTCGCGAGATGGTTATTACAAATGGCTCAATCGAAAGCCAAGTCAATATCATAATGAGCAAGCAGAGTTACTTGAAGCGATTGTAGAGTTAGAAGAAGAACATAATTGGACGCTGGGATATTTAGCGATGACTACACAGTTAAGCTTTGAAAACCGTTTAAGCTTTACCGCTGGATTAAAACGAATAACTAACTGCATGCGTAAGCATGGAATTAGAGCAAAATATTAGGAAGAAGAAGCGCAATCGAATTCAACGCATGAAGAATACATCAATGACAACTTATTGCAGGGACAATTCGACCGTGAAACTAAAAATGAAGTGTGGGTTACCGACACAACGGAAGTAGCCTACGGCGAACACACACTTCATAAAGTACGAGTACACGTTATTTTAGATTTATATGGTCGTTACGCTTTAAGCTACAATATTTCAGACACAGAAACTTCATCAGCAGTAATTGAAACCTTTAATCGTGCTTTTACGTTGAACCTGATGCGCAACCAATGATCCATACTGACGCGGGTCAGCTTACTGCTCAAGTATGTTCAACGACTACTTAGCCTCTAAAAATTGTATTCATAGTATGTCGCACCCCGGTCATCCTTGGGAAAACTCACCCATAGAGCGTTGGTGGAATGACTTCAAGCTAATCTGGATTAACAAACACCCTCGTCCTAAGACGCTAGCAGAGCTAGAACAACTCGTCAAAGGAGCCATTGAATACTTTAATACCAAACGCGCTTACACAAGCAAAAACGGCTTGACGCGGAACAATTCCGCAACCAAGCCGC